>Ga0182030_10010756_pt1 | contig 18529 bp, 20 predicted proteins | sample 812S3MmetaG_FD_121299 | JGI IMG/M metagenome (GOLD analysis project Ga0182030, IMG submission 121299) | Permafrost microbial communities from Stordalen Mire, Sweden - 812S3M metaG (Illumina Assembly) | ecosystem: Environmental > Terrestrial > Soil > Wetlands > Permafrost | place: Sweden...
ACACTCTCGCTCTGGGCGATCTCGTTTTCGTGGTGCGGGAACATCAGGTCTTCGCCGCCGGCGTGCAGGTCGAAGCTCTCGCCAAGGTACTCCATGGCCATGGCCGAGCATTCGATGTGCCAACCCGGCCGCCCGCGTCCGATGGGTGTATCCCAGAAGGTTTCGCCGGGCTTTGCGGCCTTCCAAAGGGCAAAGTCGCGGGCGGAGTCTTTCTCGTATTCGTCTAGATCGACGCGGGCGCCGTCTTCAATGCCGCTCAAATCCTTTTTGCTCAGCTTTCCGTACTCGGGGAAGGCGGTCAGGCGAAAGTACCAGGAGCCGTCCTCGGTTTGGTAGGCTGCGCCCGCCGCGGCCAGCTTTTCAACCAGCGCCACCATTCGGGGAATATGCTCGGTGGCGCGGGCAATGATCTCGGGCCGCTCGACGCGCAGGGACTCGAGGTCTTCAAAAAAAGCTTTCTCGAAGCGCTCGGTGTACTGGCCGATGGGAAGGCCGGCTAGAGCGGCGTTGCGGATGATTTTGTCGTCCACGTCGGTAATGTTCATGACATGACGGATTTTGGTTCCTGTCAGCTTGAGGAACCGGCGGAGGACGTCAACTGCCAGGAAAGTACGGAAGTTGCCTATGTGGCCGTAATCATAGACGGTGGGTCCGCAGGCATACATGCGGAGCGATTTCCCGTCCATGGCGAAGAGCTCATCGATTTGTCCGGAGAGGGTATTGAAAAGGCGAACGGGCATGGTTTCTGGGTCTGGATTCTTGCACGGAAAGCAGTCAAAATCGGCGGTGGTCCGGCAGGTTCGATTGTACCAAGCCGGGGGGTGGGGCCGGAGTGGGCGACCGGCGATTCGCAGCGAGGGTGCCTTGCGTGATGGGAGCCGGGTCTTGGCTTTCAGATTTGGTGGCACTTTCTAGAATAGTGTCACTATGGTATAGTGGTGTCACTAATGGTGAGAGGTGGCGCAGATGGAGACCTTGGAACTTCAAGAGCAAGATGCCGTTTGGGAACGCCCCAAGTTTATAGAGGATCATCGGGTTCGGATGCGCATTGGGGCGAAAGGGCGTCTCGTGATACCGGCTGCGATACGGGAAGCGTTGGGGATTAAGGACGGCGATACGATAATCCTGCGCGTGGTGGACGGGGAGTTGCGCATCGCAACGAGGGAAAGCCTTCTGCGCCGGGCACAGGAATGGGCTCGGAAACATATCCCGCCAGGAGTCTCGCTAGCCGACGAGTTGAGCGCGGAGCGGCGTGAGGCGGCCAAGTATGAATGAGGCTGTGCTCGATGCCTCTGCCATTCTCGCCTATATTCAACAGGAACGTGGCGCTGAGAATCTGACCGAAGACATCCTTGATCGTGCCGTTGCCAGCACGGTGAACCTTGCGGAGGTGCAGTCGAAGCTCGTAAAGAAGGGGCACGATCCTGAAGACGCGTGGGAGGAAATTCTCTCGCTCGTCAACGCGGAAGAACCCTTCACCAGCGAACACGCCCGGATCGCAGGTGACCTGATCACGACGACGGAGAAGTATGGTTTGTCTCTGGGAGATCGATCGTGCGTGGCGCTGGCGATTGCTCTTCAAGCTCCGGTTTACACCACCGAACAGGCTTGGAGAAACCTGAAGGTTGGCGTGCCGATCCATGTGATTCGGTGAGGTGGGGGCGAGGTTGACTGGGAGTACAACAACGAAGGCCGGAGCGGTTGCTCCGGCCTGCGCTGTTTCTGTTCACTGATCGCTGTCCACTGCTTTTACCCCTGAATGTCGAACTGCTCCGGATGCAGCGCGGCGTCGCTCTTTACCAGGATGTTCTTGCCGGTGAGCTCTTCGAATTCAGTTAGCCAACTGGCGTTGTTTTGCTTGAGCACCTTCACGGTTTCGGGGTTGACACGAAGCAGGACGTCCGCGCCTTCGAAATGCTTCTTCATCTTGCGCAACTCGGTGTAAATCTCGTTACATACCGTGGTGGGGCTCTTTACCATGCCAGTGGCCTGGCAGGTTGGGCAGGGTACCGAGAGGGTCCGCTCCAGCGACTGCTTGACGCGTTTGCGGGTAATGGCGACAAGGCCGAAGTCATTGAATTGCAGCACCTTGGTGGGCGCGCGATCGGACTTCAGAGCTTCTTCCAGAGCGGCCAGGACGCGGAAGCGGTTCTTGCGCTCGTCCATATCGATAAAATCAATCACGATAATCCCGCCGAGATCGCGGAGGCGAATCTGGCGGACAATCTCAGGCACGGCATCAAGGTTGGTCTTGACGATGGTGTCTTCAAGGCGGGCTGACTTGCCGACATATTTGCCGGTATTGATGTCGATGGCCACCAGCGCCTCGGTCTGGTTGATGACGATGGAGCCGCCGCTCTTGAGCCACACCTTGGAGCGGAGGGCCTTCGAGATCTCGTCCTGGATGCCGAAGTGCTCGAAGAGCGGAAGCTCCTTGGTGTAAAGCTTGACGCGCCGCACGAGCGAGGGCGAAACGCGGTTCAGGAAGCGGACGATGCGCTCATAGTCGGCCTCGGAATCGACCCAGATGGAGGAAAAGTTGTCGCTGATCTGGTCGCGCAAAATACGTTCGATCAGGCCAAGGTCGTGATAGATGAGGGCCGGCGAGTTGGAGCTGTCGGAGCGCTGCTTGATCTCGCTCCAAAGGTGGATCAACATGCGGAGGTCGGCGCGGAGCTCATCGTCCGAAGCGCCCTCGGCGGCGGTGCGGACGATGAAGCCGCCGGAAGCCTCGCCGCGCTCATGGACGAGAATCCGCTTGAGCCGCTGGCGCTCCTCGTCGGAGGCAATTTTGCGACTGACGCCAATGTGCGAGACGGTGGGCATGAAGACCAGGAAGCGCCCAGGCAAGGCAATGTGGCTGGTGATGCGCGCGCCTTTTTTAGCGATGGGCTCCTTGGCAATCTGAACCAGAATCTCCTGGCCGGGCTTCAGCAGGTCGCTGATGACCGGCAGATCGGAAAGTTGCGCGGAGCGGCGTGAAGGGCCGCCTCGGCGATTGCCCTGGCTGGTCTGCTGGCCCTGTTGTCCGCCACGGCCGCGGCGATTCCTGCCGTTGCGGTCGCGGCGCTGCTGGCTGGTTTCCTGGCCGGGGACGGCAACAGGCTGCCCCTCGGCGGAGGGCTCATCCTCTTCTTCGCTGTCATCGTCGTCGAATGCTTCGTCTTCGTCGCCCTTCTCGTCGAAGTTCAACTGGATGCGATGGTCGAGATGGGCCTCCTGGAGCAACTCGCCCAGGTCGCCGGAACGGATTTGGGTGGGCAGCGTCTCCTCTTCAAAGTCGTCGAGGTCGTGCTCATCGACCTTGCTGTGATGATGGGGAGCGTCGAATTCCTCGCCCTCGATGACCTCTTCTTCAATGAGGCCCCTGCCGGGCGCGTAGGTGGAGATGGCAGCCACCGTGGCTGGCTTTGGCTCCGGCTGGGGTGGCGGCGGCTCGGCCTTTTTCTTCCCGCCGAGTCCGAAGAACCGGAAGCCGGTGGGCGGGGCGGAGTCAACGTGGTGGGAAGCGGAAGCGCCGGACGCCGGCTCGTCGCCGTCCGCATCGGGCTGATCCGTCTCGGCCACAACCTCATCCTGCCTTGTGACCGGGGCTGCCGTGGGGTCATCGGCCGAGGGCTGCTCGATCACAGTCTCGACCGCATAGTCTCTTGGTTCCTGAGGCCCGACTGGGACGACTTCGATGGGGTCCGGTTCCGCGGGGGGCGGCTCGGATGCAAACGATGCGGGCGCCAGCTCAGTGGTCTCTTCGTATTCGTCCTGCTCGCTTGGATATTGAACGGCATGCGGATCTTCGACCACGTATGCTTCCGCGGCTTCTTCTCCATCCTCATTCTGTGTTTCTTCCGACTCGTGCCGGGAGCTGAATTCAGACGGCGATTCAGTAGACTCTTCGACGAATTCTTCCTCTTCGACGGCATCCGCGGCGGTGGCCTGCTCCAGACTGCTTAGCGGCTCACTGGCCTGGACGGCGTCGGAGAAGACGCCAAAAGGCTCCGGGGCCACTTCTAGAACCGGCTCGGGCTGGCGGATGCGATGCTTCGATAACGACTCCCCGGGAAGCAGTCCAGAGCCGTCCCAATCCAGCGGGGAATCGATGAGCGTGGAGGGCTTGAAGCTGCTGGCCGGACGAGCCGGCGGAGGAACGGCGGACTTGGGAGCATCGTCGCTGGGCGTTCCGCCGTACCTGGAAAGCGACTCGCCGGGCAGGACAAAGGGCGTTGACGGCGCGACAGACGCCTGGGGTGCGCGAGGTGCGGGCGCGAAGACTTGGGTCTGTACGGCCGAAGCATGAATTTCGGGCGCAACCTCCGGTTCCCTGGTGGTCTCGGTTTCCGTGCCCTCGCTTTCTGAAGGTGATTCCGGGCTTCCAGGCGCTCCGCCAGGGCCCCGGCCTCCGCGGCGGCGTCGGCGGCCGCGCCAACGCCGTGCGCCAGGAGCTCCGGAATCCTGCTCCGCACCTTCGGTCTCTTCTGACACGATGAATGATTCCGGGGCGGCCGTAGGAGCGGGCTCTGGACGGCGGTCCCGCTGCGAGCGATCTTGCGGAGGGCGTTCCTGCTTCTGTTCGGGCTTCTGGTTCCCTCGTCCGGAGCGATCGTCCGCCCGCGGCTCTCGGCGGGCATTTGGGCTGCCTGCGTCTCGGCTGGTGTCTTTGTTGGTTTCCGGGGGTGGGGTGGAATGCCGCACTTCGCGCGGGGGCTGATTTCCGCCGCTCGCGGCTGCCTTCTCCAGCTCGTCGGTCTCTTCCGGGTCTTCGAGCTCAAGGAAGTCGGTTACATAAAGGAAGGCGTCGCGTTCCAGGCCCACATCCACAAAAGCGGACTGCATGCCGGGCAGGACGCGGGTGACGCGCCCATTGTAAATGGACCCCGCCAGGGTGTATTCGTTTTCGCGTTCGTAATAGATTTCCGCGAGTTGATCGTCTTCAAGAATTGCAAGCCGCGTTTCATGCGGCGTGCTGGAAATGCATATCTCTTTTGCCATCGTACCTTTCCGTCCAGCGGCATTGGCCTGCTGGGTCAAGCGGCAAGGTGGGATGGAGACGCGCGAAACCGGAAGAAAAAGGGATGTGTGGAAGGAGTGCCACGTGAGTCGCTGGTGCGCCTGAGGCCGAGCGGTTGCCATTCCCTGCGGGCGGCGAACTGCGCGAACTGTGACGGATGTTCCGGGGAACAAGCCAAACGAACTTTACCATGCGGGAATCCGATTGCAGAGAGTTTGTGGCCAACCATTTCGTCGACAACGAACCCGTTGTTGGCGGAGGGGCCGTTCCAACCGGGGCGGCGGCACGAGCGTGGAGCGCGACCGGAGCGGGACTTGCCTGCCCCGAAACTCTGGATCCACGCGGCAAATATCTGCCGCCGTGGGCCGCGCATTCCGTGCTACGTGAACTCTGCCAACGGTTTTCCCGTCTCTGCGTCCTCATGAACCCTTGTCCTGCCGGGCTCGAGATCCATCCGGACCTGGCCGGCTAAATGCTTACAACTTAATCTCTTGCGTGCCGGACAATTCCGGATGGAGGCAAGAGGCACAACTTTCAGGAACTTGCTCCGGACCCCTCGGGTCCAGGTCGATCAGTTCACAAACCGGCGCATGCGGACATTCATTGCCGTACCCAGCGCCAGGAACGTGAACAACACCGAAGAACCGCCGTAACTCATTAACGGTAAAGGAATTCCGGTGACGGGCATGAACCCGATTACCATGCCTACGTTGACCGCTATCTGAAAGGTCAACACAGCCACTATCCCCATGATAATCAGCGAGCCGGACAGGTCCGCGGCTGTTTGAGCGTTTTGAATCAAACGCATCAATATGCAAAAGTATAGCAGCAGCACAAAAAGCGCGCCCACAAAGCCGTGTTCCTCGCCAAAAGCCGCAAAAATGAAGTCGGCGTGGGGGATGGGCAAAAAGTCTCCCTGCGTCTGGCTTCCCTGCTCCGCGCCTTTGCCCCAGATTCCTCCCGAGCCGACGGCGATCTTCGATTGCAGAAGCTGGTAACCGGTTCCCCGGGGATCGTTGTCAGGGTTAATAAAGCTGGTAAGCCGTGCCTTTTGATAGGGTTTCAGCAGCTTGCCGCTGCTCCAGACGCCGGCCACAAGAATCAGGCCGCAAGTGGAGAGGATCAGCGCCTGGCGAATGTTGATGCCGCCAAGAAAGAGTCCCGCCACCAGAATTGGCGTGTAGGTGAGCGAGGTTCCCAAATCGGGCTGCTTCAGCACCAGCAGCAACGGCACGCCCACAAGCGCGAACGCCTTGAAAATGTCTTTCCAGGTAAGGCTGCGCCCGCCCAGGTTGGCAAAATACCGGGCCACAATCAGAATCAACACCAGCTTGACCCACTCGGAGGGCTGAAATTGCATGTGGCCCACTTTGATCCAACGCCTGGCGCCCAGAACCTTCTGTCCCACCACCATCACGGCCAGCAGGGATACCAGGCAGATGCCGTAGGCCCACGGAACGTAATCGATCAGCTTGTGATAGTCGATTTTGGAAAATAGGAACATGGCCGCCAGCCCGCCGGCAATGTATAGCATCTGCTTGGAGTGGAACCCGGCGTACTTGGTGTGCAGCGTGGCAGAGTAGATTTCCAGCACGGAAAGGGCGCACAGCACCAGAACCATTCCCAGCAGCACCCAGTCGAAGTCGCGAAAGCTCATTGCGCGGCGCATCAGGACTATTGTCCCTTCCCTGAGCCTGCGGACAGAGCGGCCGATGGAGGCGCGGAGGCAGATTGTTGCGCATGTTTCGGCTGGACGCCGGGCTGGGCTTTTGGGGGCGCGGGCGACATGATTTCGCCGTCTTTGACTAGAAACTTGCCTCCCATTATCTTGTCTGGCTGGCCGCTTTGTCCGGCGGACCCGGGGCCCGTTGCGGCGTTCGGTGCGGTCCACAAAGCGGACATTTCTACCGGAGCCTCCGTCTTGGCCGGCACCAGGTTATGAGCCAGCAGGCGCTGCTTCTCCACATAGGCTTCAACCACCCTGGCTCCTATGCGGGCCGCAAACCAACTCTTGTTTCCATTCTGAAAGAGCACAGCAACCACCAGTTCCGGGTTGCGTGTCGGGGTAACACCGACAAACCAGACGTTGGGTTCAGTGGCGCGGCCCTTGTTGGTTTTATCCAAAGCCTCGTGGCTCATCACCTGGGCGGTTCCGGTTTTGCCGCCGAAGTCGATGCCCTCTAGGTGCTCCCCGCCGGCGGTGTGGTACAAGCCGGGCTGCGTCACCTGATACATGCCGTCCGTGATGATTTGCCAATTCTCAGGGTCGATGGGGAGATTGAGCTCGCCTGACCCCGGAAACCGTTCGGTAAGCGAATTGCGGAAGTCAGCAGGCAACTGGTCGGGAGATACCACATGAGGCCGAACCATATGTCCACCCGAAGCTATTCCGCCGATGATGCGGGCCAGTTGGATCGGCGTCGCTTCCACCGCGCCCTGGCCAATGGCGACGGAGATGGTTTCACCGGCGTACCACTTGCGGTGGTAGTCCTTCATCATCCACTGCTCTGATGGCATGAGGCCGGACTGTTCACCGGGAAGATCGATGCCGGTCTTCTGTCCGTAGCCGAATTCGGTGGCGTATTTTGCGATCCGGTTGATGCCCAGCTTGTCGCCCAGCGTGTAGTAGTAGGTGTCGCAGGACATGGGAATAGCGTTGTGGATGTCCACCGCGCCGTGGTGCTCGTCGCAATGGTAAAAGTGGCCGTAGAAGTTCGCTCCGCCGTTGCAGTTGACCTTGAGGTTCTGCGCGATGCCCTCCTGAAGCCCGGCAACGGACATAAGGATCTTGAATGTGGATCCAGGCGCAAGCTGCGCTTGAATGGCCTTATTCATCAGCGGGTGGTCGGGGTCGGTGAGGAGCTTGTTCCAGTCAGTACGGTTGATGCGTACCGCGAATTCATTTGGATCGAAGCTGGGCCGAGAGACCATGGCCAGAATCTCGCCGTTGCGCGGGTCCATGGCCACAATTGCGCCGTTGCGGTCGCCAAGCGCAAGTTCGGCCGCGCGCTGCAGGTCGTTGTCGATGGTCAGCTTGAGATCCTGGCCAGGGATGGTGTGCTGGAATCCAAGCAAACCTACTTCGCGGCCATGGCTGTCCACAATCACATCTTTCGATCCGTCCGTGCCCCTCAGCAGCGCGTCGTAGGTCTCTTCAACGCCGGCCTTGCCCACCACGTCGCCGGGCTGGTTATAGGCAAAGTTGGGATTGTTCAGGTCCTCTTCGCTCACCTCGCCCACATACCCGATGAGGTGCGAGGCAAAGCCGTCGCGGGGATAGAGACGCCGCTCCTCGTCGATAGTTTCCAGTTCGGGCAGCTCGTTGCGCCGCGCCTCGATAAACGCCTGCTCGTCGGCAGAAATGTCCTGTTTGATTGGGATGGGCTGGTAGCCCGGCGCCGCGCGATAGCGGCGAAGCGTGGCGCGCAATTGGTCCAGATCCAGGTTCAGCCCCTTGGCAATCAGCGGCAGGTCGGCATCCACGTTGTGGTTCATCTCGCGGACCAGGAAACACGAGACAGACGGGTAGTTATCGACAATGATGCGGTTTTCGCGGTCGAAGAGCTTGCCGCGGGGAGCCAGCACCGGAACCTTGCGGATGCGGTTCTGTTCGGCCAGCACGCGAAAGTTGTCAGCGCCCAGCACCTGCAGCCGCCATAGGCCGACGGCCAGGGCCAGCATCATGAAGAGAATGCCGTATTGCACCACAGTCAACTTCAGGGCGGAGAGCTTCTCGTCGCGATTGGGCCGGTTCAAATACATAGGTCTCTGCTTTAGGATACAGCTACTTCGCCTCGGCCTGCGGCGGGCGAAGCCAGTAGACAGGCTCGACGACACCCGATGGCGGATAAAGCTCCATGCCCGCATAAGCAAATCCGAGCTTCAACAACACCTGACGCGATGCCCGGTTCGCAGGGTGATGGCCGGCAAACAACGCCACCGCGCCCAAAGTGCCAAATGCATATTCGATGACGGCCCGCGCCGCTTCCGTGGCCAGACCCTGGCCCCAGAAATCACGGCGCAGATGGAAGCCAAGTTCGTAAATAAGGGGCTCATCGCGCCATGGTTTCAGCCCGGCGCAACCTGCATGGCTATCACCGTCGAGGAGGAATATGGGCCAATATTGAAAGCCAGGATTATGCTTCCGCTCGATTTCCTGCTGCAGGCGCTCGCGCACCTGCTCAGGGGTAAATGGACCGCCGAGCAAAGCAGACACCTCGGAATCGCCCCACAGCTTCATGGCCAGAGGGAGGTCTTCGTCTTGCCAGCAGCGAAAGCCGAGACGTTGCGATTTGAGAAAGTAATCCATGGCTGAAGATTTGGCCGATAACGTCCATCTGAAACGATCTTGCCGGGGAGATGCCACACAGTTTCAACGCGGCTCTCGAATCAACAGAGTGGGCCAACTCGCCTTTCTCCTATTCCCGGATCTGCAGCCTATCCAGCGCCGGAAACAGCGCCGCGGCAATGAGGGTACTGCCCACTGCCTTGAACAATTCCACAAACCAGGTCCACTGCTGATTGATTCCCAGCAGCCCGCGGTAGACGAAAACATAAGTCGCGCTGGATAGCAGGGAGAGCAGAAAGGTGAGCCCCAGGCGGATGGCAGGGTTCTCCACATCGATTCGCGTGCCCAGCGAGGACGCCAGAAAGCCCACCACGGTTTTGGCTATGCCGTTTACCCCGATTGCGTGGCTGGTGAGCGCATCCTCAAACAGCCCCATGCCCGCGCCCATCAGCGTTCCCTGAATCGGTATACGCTGCACCAGGGCGAAGTACACCACAACCACCAGCGGCAGATCGAACCACGCGAAGCCCCCAAGGAAACGCGGCAGCCAGGCCTGCAAAACCAGGGCCGTCAGCGGCGTCATGGCGTAGACCAGAATCGGGTAGCGCCGAACCTCAAGATCGCGGCGAAGGTTTCCGCTGAATGTGTTCATGGCTGCGGATTCCTCTTGGGCGCAGCTGGCGGCGCGGGCTTGGTTTCGGGTTCGGCGGAGGGGGTTTCGTCTGTCTTTGGCTGCACCGCGCCACCCGGCGTGAAACGGTCGGGGTGCAATGGCTGCGGCGGCCGAACCACCGGGTTCGGGTTCGTAGTCTCAAGCAGAGGCTGCTGCTCCGGCGGAAGGTTGGGGTCGATCAATCCAGGCAACCGCTCGGCCATAATCGCCGACGCCTTCTTCTGTTCCGCGATGGCAGCAGCCTCCGCACCCTTGACCGCTTCGCTGGTGGCCAGGTCCTGCTGCTGTTCGTCGCTGAAGCGCGGCTCGGTGGAAGTGATCACCAGCACCTCATCCAATTGGTCAAGATGCGCCGCGGGTTTCACAATCACATCGATGAACCCGTCTCTATTGGGGTCGCTCACCACCTTGTCCACTACCCCCACGGGCAGCCCGCGAGGAAAGATGAGGTCACCCCCGGCAGTGAGCACCTTTTCTCCCGGCTGGATGCGCTGGTCGGCAAGTATGCCCACGATTTGCGGCTGGCCAATCGCGTTGCCCCTGAGAATGCCGCGCAGCCGGGTCGTGGCCAGAATGACCCCCGCGCCGCTGGTCTGGTCGTTGATTGCCAGCACCTGCGCGGAATGGGGAAACACATCGCGAACCTTGCCGACGATTCCATCCGCGGTAATCACCGCCATGTCCCGCTGCAGTCCTTCGGCCGAGCCTTTGTCAAGATAGAAGACCCGCGACTGATCGCTGCCGCTGGAGCCGACAGCCTGTGCGGCCACCGTCTTGTAGATGTACTTTTGCTGAAAACTCGCCAGCGCCTGCAGACGCTGGCCCTGCAGCGCATCTTCAAGCAACTCGGCCTGTTCCAGGCGCAGCCGGTCGATGGTGCGTTTCAACTCCTGGTTCTCACTCTGGGTGTGCCGCAGGTCGATGTAGTTTTGCCACACATACTCGGCGCCCAGCTTGGTGGAGTGGATTGCCTGCTCCGGCGGCGTAACGACGGCGTCGGCCCACAACCGGATCAGCCGCACCCCAGGCCCATCCCCAGGATCGAGTGTGTTGCGCCCCGCGCCAGTGTGCCGCACCTGGACAGCCAAACCGATGATCTGCGCCAACAAGATGACCAGCAGAACCAGGAGATTTCGGTAGCGGATGAAGAACGATTCCATAGCCAATGCTCTGGCTGGGAGAAGGACCTTGAGAACAGCGAGAGTGACCTCAGTATACTAACGGCGGTCGAAGCTTTTTGTTTTCCGCGCATCCAGCGGTGCTACCTGCGTGCGGGGCATAATCCAGCTCACAGCGCTCGAACCCCCTGTTGCATAATGCCATATATGTAATTATATTACTGTAGTGAGCGGAATTCGTTTCGAATGGGACGAGGCGAAGAACCTCTCCAATCAGCGCAAGCACGGCATCAGCTTCAAACAAGCCAGTCAGGTCTTTCACGACCAGCGGCGTGTGCTCGTCGCTGATCGCGTGGTGGACTTTGAGCAACGTTGGCAGACATTGGGGCTTGTGAACGAGGCAGCCGGGGGAATTCTTTTGCTGCTGGTAGCGCATACCATTCGCGAAGAATTGGAGTCGGGCGCATTTATTGAGGTCGTTCGCATCATCACAGCGCGAAGGGCCACGCCGGAAGAGAGAAGAACTTATGCAAACGAAAATGGTTAGTTACACATTGGAGACATTGCCGGAATTGACAGAGGCGGATATTGCATCGCTGAAGGCGCTGGCGGCTCGTCCTGATAGCGAGATCGACTTGAGCGATGCCCCCGAGTTGACGGCTGAGCAATGGAAGAGGGGAATTCGCGGTGGTTTCTATCGTCCGATGAAGCATCAGATCACCGCGCGCGTGGATGCGGATGTGCTGGCGTGGCTCAAGTCACAAGGCAAGGGCTACCAGTCGCGCATCAACGCCATTCTGCGGCGAGAGATGCTGACGGCGATGAGAGCGGCGGCGAAATGACAAACTGTGATGAAACTGACCGCCTGTGCCATCATTGGGACCAAGGCAAGGCCAGCGGAGCCGCTTCGCCAGTAGACTTTGAAGCGGCGCGGCGAGAGGCGCAGAGGCGATTGGCGAATGCAAAGACGAAGTAGAAATCGTCAGAATTGTGGACGGATGGAGGAATCTGAAAGATTTATTCTGAGGCTGCCTAATCCCAGGTTCCAAAATCGGGATATGGAAAATCGGCCAACAAGTCCTATGGCTGGCAAATCTATTGAAGCATATACTTAAAGTATGGCCTTTTGAAGGCTTAGATCACATAGGAGTACAAAAAAATGATTAAGGAAATTGATTTTAATGAGGTGCCTGCCTTCGAACTTGTCAAAGAGCGGATACATGCAATTAACCCTAACATTGAATTTGTAAAGGCAGGACTAGATGAGGGTCCCTATCACTACCTTTTACAGCTTCAACTAACCAGCCGAACCACGTTACACACGTCAAAAGAACTCTTAGACGATTTGACTGGTACAAACACCGATCACCGCGATGCCGAACTTGACGAAAAAATCCGCAGCGCACTCAACCGCATGAAGTAGTCTACTCGCAAATAACAGCAGCGAACGGGGTGGGGCTGTCAGCCTCACTCCGTTCACAACTACAGAACGAAGCCAAATCACTTCTTGTAGAACTTGCTCCTGGTCCAAAAGTATGTAACGCCGCCCGCCAATAGGGCGACGCCCAAAATCCCGCAAGTCCAATCGTTGACGTAATAGGCTTCACCTTGGAACAAAAAGACGATCAGCAGCACACCCGTGATGACTGAAGCGAAGGCAATGAAGCACTTTACCAACTCTTTCACGAATAATCTTCTTTCTTCGAATTGCCATATAACGGATTCCCCAGGTCCGGATTACCAGACCTGGGAAACCAACTGTTCTCTGCCCACTGGCTAGTCGATCTTGATCTTGCGCAGAAGGCGGAAGTCGGAGAGCATTTTGCCGGTGCCGAGCACCACCGAAGCCAGCGGATCGTCGGCCACCGAGACGGGCAACCCGGTCTCTTCGCGAATGCGCTTGTCGAGGTTCTTGATAAGCGCGCCGCCGCCGGTGAGCACAATGCCGCGGTCGCTGATGTCTGCCGACAACTCAGGCGGCGTCCGCTCCAGCGCAACGCGGATCGCATTCATGATCACCGCGATGCACTCGCCCAGCGCCTCCCGAATCTCGCTGTCGTCGATGGTGATGGATTTGGGTACGCCTTCAATCAGGTTGCGCCCCTTGATCTCCATGTTCAGCGGCTTGTCAAGCGGATAAGCCGACCCGATCTCTATCTTGATGGCCTCGGCCGTGCGTTCGCCGATAAGCAGGTTGTACTTGCGCTTCAGATAGTTGGTAATGGCCTCGTCCATCTGGTTGCCGGCCATGCGCACTGAGCGCGAGTAGACGATGCCGGAAAGCGAAATCACGGCAATATCCGTCGTCCCGCCGCCTATGTCCACCACCATGTTGCCGCCCGGCTCGGTAATGGGCAGGCCCGCGCCGATGGCCGCCACCATGGCCTGTTCCACCAGGTAAACTTCGCTGGCCTTGGCGCGGTAGGCTGAGTCTTCCACCGCCCGCTTTTCAACCTGGGTAATCTCTGAGGGCACGCCGATCACAATGCGCGGATGCACCAGCATCTTGCGGTTGTGCGCCTTCTGGATGAAGTAATTGAGCATCTTCTCCGTGACTTTGAAATCGGCAATCACTCCGTCTTTCATGGGCTTGATGGCCACAATGTTGCCCGGGGTGCGGCCAAGCATCTCCTTGGCCTCTTTGCCCACGGCTTCCACCTCGCCGGTATTCTTGTTGATGGCCACAATGGAGGGCTCGTTGACGACAATGCCCTTGCCGGCCGCGAAGACCAGGGTATTGGCCGTGCCGAGATCGATGGCCAGATCGCTGGAAAACATGCTGAAGAGCGAACGCAGGCCGTGCGAGCGCGAAGGGCGCGATGGATAGCCGTTCAATGACATTGGGAAACCGATTCTACCTCAAAGCTTATTGTACGGCCAATGGGTGGCAAGCGTATTGCAGGCCTCGAAAGCGCGCAAAAGGACTTGGCAAATGCGCTTCGCTATGCGCTAAACTCAGATATTCCATGGCTTACTGGATTACCCCTCTTTTGACAGCGATGGTGCACAAGCGAAGCGAATGGAACAATCTGCGGTTGTTTTGAACTTCCCGGTCCGCATTCAACCCCTACATTCGAGGAATCCATGCCCTATCCCAGGTATCTCAACTTCATCGGCGGCCAATGGCTGCCGGCGAAAAGCGGCAAAACCCTGCTGAACTTGAACCCGGCCGACCACTCCGACGTGGTGGGCGCATTTCCCGCTTCCGGCCCGGAAGACGTGGCCCTGGCGGTTGAGGCGGCAAAGAAGGCGTTCGCCACGTGGAGGCTGGTTCCGGCGCCAAAGCGGGCTGAGATTCTGTATCGCGCCGGCTATCTTCTTTCGGTGAACAAGGAAAAGTTTGCCCGCGACATGACCCGCGAAATGGGCAAAGTACTTGCCGAAACGCGCGGCGACGTGCAGGAGGCCATTGACGAAGCGTTTTATGTGGCTGGCGAGGGCCGCAGGCTGCTCGGGGTAACCACCCCCAGCGAGCTGACCAACAAGTTCGCCATGAGCGTGCGCATGCCCCTTGGCGTAGTGGGCCTGATTACTCCGTGGAACTTCCCCATGGCCATCCCCAGTTGGAAGCTGTTTCCGGCGCTCGTCTGCGGCAACACATGCGTCATCAAGCCCGCCACGGATACGCCGCTCTCGGTCTACAACCTGGTGCAAACGCTCGTGGATGCAGGCCTGCCTCCGGGGGTGGTGAACATTTTGAGCGGCAGCGGCCCCTCTACCGGCGCGGCGCTGGTGGAGCACCCTGACGTGCGCGCCATCAGCTTTACAGGCTCAAGCGAAGTGGGGTCGCAGGTAGGTCAGCGCGCGGCGGCCACATTCAAGCCCGTGTCTTTGGAAATGGGCGGCAAGAATGCGCAGATTGTGATGGACGACGCGAACCTGAAGCTGGCTCTGGAAGGCGCCCTGTGGGGCTCCTTTGGAACTACCGGCCAGCGATGCACGGCCACCAGCCGCATCCTGTTGCAAAAGGGAATTGCGGAGAAGTTCACCGCCGAATTTGTGGCCAGCACCAGGCAACTCATCGTGGGCAACGGGCTCGACGAATCGGTAGAGGTGGGACCGCAGGTGAACGCCTGCCAGATTGAAACTTCAAAGAAGTATGTAGCCATTGCGCTGGCCGAAGGCGCGAAGCTGCTGACTGGCGGTAGTCCGCTGAAAGGCGGTTTGTACTCTAAGGGGACTTACTTCGAGCCCACCATTCTCGGCGGAGTTACTCCTGCCATGAGAATCGCGCGCGAGGAAGTATTCGGCCCGGTGGTGAGCCTGATTGAGTTCGACACATTCGAGCAAGCCATCCAGATTGCCAACTCGATTGACTACGGCCTTTCGACCGCAATTTATACAAAGGATGTGAATCGCGCATTTACAGCGATTCGCGACCTGGAGGCGGGGATAACTTATATCAACGCGCCAACCATTGGCGCGGAGGTTCACTTGCCGTTTGGGGGAGTGAAGCACACCGGCAACGGGCATCGCGAAGGCCTGGGAGCTATCGACTTCTTCAGTACGTGGAAAGCGGTGTATATCGATTCCTCCGATAAGTTGCAGCGGGCGCAGATTGATAATGCGGAGTGACGATGCTCGTCATCAAGTCACTTGATCTCTCGACAGGCCGAATCTGAAGCATGCTTCTTGCAGTTCTTGTAGCCCTTGCAGGGAACAGCCCGCTTGGCTTCGTCAATAAGATCTTCCATGGTCATGTCTCCAGGGAGCCTACCATTGCGGCATCGGGTTCGGATATATTCCAACCGATCGTAGAGTAATTGATTGCATCCGTGCCGCTGGAAGAATCCCACGCTCGCGGCAAATGCACGGAATCCATTCATTGAGTCTCCAAGATGGTGAAGCTTCTCCCGAAACAGCGGGTCGCACAATCCAATCCGTTTCAGATCATCAATCAGAGTTAGAGTACTTAGCATTGTCATCTCGTTCCCCTTGGCTTCTCACGAAAATGGTAGCTCAATCGAATTCCGCGCTACAATCTCTACATGCCGCACTCCTTTGAGGAAGTCCGACAAATCGCATCCCAGCTTCCAGCAGATCAACGTGTCCTGCTGGCCAATTCGCTCTGGGAGAGTGTCGACAATAGCAGCGAGGATGCTGCTGGAGTCGAGGCAGCCTGGGACAGCGAGGTCCTGCTCCGCCTCAATGCGATCGATTCCGGAACTGTGGAAATGGTTCCGCTCGACGACGTTCTTGCCCGAATGGATGCAAGACTGCTCGCCAAGCAGCGCGGATGAAACCGGTCCGCGTCCATCCGGACGCCGAAGCAGAGTCGGATGGAGCGTTTGAGTATCTTTGGGATCAAAGCCAGTCAGCTGCATTGGGTTTCGATGCGGAACTGCGAGATGCTTTCAGCAGGCTAAGAAGTGCTCCGAAGATGTACGCACAGTATCTTCACGGCACACGCAGGATTTTGCTCGATCGGTACCCCTACTTCGTTGTCTTCCGCGAGCTTCCCCGCAAGATCGAAATCATTGCCATCGCGCATTGCAAGCGCCGTCCCGGTTACTGGAAAGGGCGAATCTGACGCGTAAAGAGAGAGCGGTCGATGAGGAAGCAGTTAAAGCCCATTCCTGAGTTTGCAAACGAAGCCGAAGAGCGCGCCTTCTGGGAGTCGCCGAATAACGACAGCACCGATTACGTAGATTGGAGCAAGGCCAAGTTGGTGACCTTTCCCAAACTGCGCCCATCCACGGAGACGATTTCCCTGCGCATGCCTGAAGATGTCCTGAACACCATTCGCAGCCACGCACGCAAGCTCGATGTTCCGTATCAATCCCTAATAAAGCTTTGGTGCGCAGAAAAAGTCGCGGAGTTGGTTCATCAACCACGCAAGTCCGCTCGCGGCAGCAAATAGCTTTGCCAAGTTGCATCGCATTCCGCGCTACAATCTCTCCATGAGCCGCACCGCCGCCGAACTCCTCGAAGAAGCCCGCCGCTTGCCCCCCAGCGAGTTCAATTGGCTGATTGGGGAGTTGCTCCAGGAAGGCGATGGCTCCAGCGAAGCGGAGATTGATGCCTCTTGGCAGACTGAGGTTGAACGGCGTGTAGCCGACGCTGAAACGGGGACCGCGGTGACCTATTCCTGGGAAGAAGTGAAAGCGCCCCTCCGTGCCCGGCTGGCACGATGATGCCGAAGCCGCTCCGCATCCGGTCTGAGGCAACGGACGAAATCAACGAAGCATTTGAATGGTATTTCAAGCGCAATCCTGAGGCTGCCGACGCGCTTTTAACGGAAATCGACTCTTCTTTAGAGCAGATCCCTTCTCGCCCTCAGCTCTACCCAACCTATACAAAGAAAACTCGAAGACGAGTGCTGTCGAGGTTCCCCTATTCGGTGGTCTTTCAGGAGAAGGATGACATCATTCTGGTCATAGCGCTGGCTCACTCCAAGCGCCGCCCCGGCTACTGGAAAGGGCGAATCTAAGCCGGAGGGAAAGAAAGTCTCTGCTGTCGCTGGTCTTTGAAGAACTTTTGGATTTCCTGAATAAAGCGTCTTCTTCGTTGCGTATAATTACCCAACATTGGCGCACAATGGTTTCATAATGTCCTCCACAACCCATGCAGCTAAAACCGAATCTGCGAGCCGGAAGCTGAGGGCCGATAGCTGAAATCTGAATGCTATCGGCAATACCGCCCGTAACCCCTTTGTTTTCAAATTTCTGCGGCGAACCCCAGCAGAATCAGATAGCTACGGCGAGGCTCTTTTCGTATCCAAATGAAAATAATGCACTTATTCACAGAGATAGGGGTGGGGGGTACGCCGTGACTAAGGAGTAAACCGCAAAATGTCCCGATTGCCACCGCACCGTGCCTCCAAACCCCACCCGCCCGACCTGCGCGGCACCGATTCCTATTCCCTACTCCCTATTCCCTGTTCCCTGCCTTCCCCACAACTCTTTCCCCTTTCCCGTGTCTAATCCAACAGGAAGGACCCAGAAAACCCTTGCGTAACTTTGCTTTCCTCTGCCTCGCTGCACTGCTCGCCTTGAATCAACCGCCTGCCAAGGCCCAATCCGGCAGCTTTATCGTCTCGCAGCACGGCCACCCGGTAGGCACCGCCTCCTTCGACTTCACCGCAACACCCCATGGCTACAACTCAACTTCCCTGGTCCGTATCGCCATGCCGGGTTTCGATTACTCCTTGTCCAAGACCGAGCTCCTTTCGTCGGCCAACCACCTCCACCACGTTCAGTTGAGCGCCATCGTCAACTCGCAGGCCGTCAACGTGGTCTGCGCGCCCGAATCGGTCGCCTCTACATCTACATCGCAGATTCTGATCAACATCTCGGCGAGCGGGCACAGCACCACCACCCGGCTGGCTCCGCATCTGGGGGCGGTCTTCCTCCCCGACTTCGACCCCGGCGCGCTTGAAACCATGCTCGCCCTCGCCGTAACTCGCAACAATGCCGGTATCTGGGCCATCCTTCCCAAGCAGGCGG
>Ga0182030_10010758_pt1 | contig 18526 bp, 15 predicted proteins | sample 812S3MmetaG_FD_121299 | JGI IMG/M metagenome (GOLD analysis project Ga0182030, IMG submission 121299) | Permafrost microbial communities from Stordalen Mire, Sweden - 812S3M metaG (Illumina Assembly) | ecosystem: Environmental > Terrestrial > Soil > Wetlands > Permafrost | place: Sweden...
CCCAGCTGTTCCCGGTCGAATCGACCGCAAGGCTGAGGGGCGCAGTACTGGTCCCCTTGGGACCCTGCGGGTTGGGGTAGCTCACGTTCCGGGCGCCGTCAAGTGAGAGCCATGCGAGGTTGCACTGCATGGCTGGTCGTTTGATCTGGTTCTTCGGACCCAGTTCTGCTGGTAAGGAAACGCTCATCCGCCGCGCGTTCAACGATCCCGAAGATCCCGTACGAAAGCATCTCACGATCGCAGCCCCAGTTGTGATCTGTGAGCCGAGTCTCGACAGCGCGTCGGACAGAGATGAGCTTGGTCGCGTGATCTCCGAGCGTCACAGAATGGATCTGACCCAACTGATCAAGGGACAGTCGAGCGATATCTGGGACTGGAGGTCCCACCCCGAGAACTGCCTGGTCAACTTAAAGGACTATTGCCGGAGTGTCGACAGGAAGCCGTGTTCGTGTGGGCGGATCCAGCCGAACTCCACCGGCGGTGTTCCGCTCGCGGCCAGCCGGTCGATTGTGCGCAGGAACTCACCCTCCAAATAGATTGGGTTGCGGCCTTGAATCTCCCGACCTTGTGCGTCAAGAATCAGGGCGAGCAAGCACGCATCGATGAGGCGCCACCGCAGTGGACCGCTCGGATGAAGGCGAGCTAGACGAGCGAATCCTACCGACGGTCTTCACGAGAGTCAGTTGATCGGTGTTGGCGTTGCGCCAGAAGAAACACCCAGGAACCGGCTACCGCTGTAAGACTGATCATGCACTTTCTTGAGGGCGACACCGTGTGCGGCGCTGATGTGGCGTGTAGGACTGGCAGCTTGAACTGTGCCAGCCATGAAGCCACTCCTCGTTGCGTTGCTCGGGTGCCGCGATGAGTCGGGAAGTGTGATTCACTGCTCGCTACACCGGATGCCATACTTGTCTCTTGCTGCACGCATCCAGATGATCGGAAGGCTTCACATGCGCCATTCCCAGATGCTCAGCCTGTTGGCACTCCCCCTGGTGGGGGCTATCTCGCTGCCATTGCTGGCGAGCAACGCCTCAACAGCGACCGCGAGTCCGCGAAAGGCACCCCCGATGGGAACCCTGCTCGCCGAGCTGCAGGCTTCGGATAGCGGTGGTGAAGACGGGTTCGGCCAAGCGGTGGCAATCTCAGGCACGACCGCCGTCATGGGCGCGGTGGGCGCCGCGCCTGATGGCCGGGCGTACGTGTTCACGGAGACGGCGGCCGGCTGGAAGCAGACGGCCGAACTGAAGGGCTCCGACACTGCCGAGCACTTCGGCGTCTCGACGGCCATCTCGGGCACAACAGTCGTCGTTGGTGCCCTTGGCAATGGCACCAACGACGCAGGCCGGGCGTACGTGTTCACCAAGACAGCCTCCGGCTGGAAGCAAGTGGCCAAACTGAAGGGCTCCGACACCATGGCCGCCGACAGCTTCGGCCGGTCGGTGGCCGTCTCTGGCACAACAGTCGTCGTTGGTGCCTACGGCCACGCCCAGGACACCGGTCGGGCGTACGTGTTCACCAAGACGGCGGCCGGCTGGAAACAGGCGGCTGAGCTGAAGGGCTCCGATAGCGTCGGGGATTACTTCGGCTTTTCGGTGGCCATCTCCGGCACCACGGCCGTCGTGGGTGCGTGGCACTACGGCACTGGCGAAGACTATGACGCCGGCCGGGCATACGTGTTCACGAAGGCGACGGCCGGCTGGAAGCAGGTGGCTGAGCTAAAGGGCTCCGATACCGTGGGTGACGATCAGTTCGGCGGGTCAGTGGCCATCTCGGGCACGACTGCTGTCGTGGGGGAGTACCAGCAGCAGCCAACTTCTCAAGCCGGACGGGCGTACGTGTTCACCAAGACGGCGGCCGGCTGGAGGCAGGCTGCGGAGCTTAAGGGGTCCGACACCATCGTCCGCGATGGCTTCGGCTACTCGGTGGCCATCTCAGGCACGACTGCCGTGGTGGCCGCACCGGGCCACGCCTCCGGCTCCGGCCGGGTTTACGTGTTCACGAAAGTGGGGACCGACTGGAGGCAAGTCGCCGAACTGAAGGACTCCCGTATCTTCGGCGATGACAGCTTCGGCATCTCGGTTGCGATCGCGGGCACAACAGCCTTAGTGGGCGCATTGCTTTGGACATGCGTGTTCGAGGTTTAAGTTTCCAGCACGGCGTCGCGGCGGAGTCGAGCTTCGACTTATCTCCAGCCGTTGCGTCTGCCCGCCGGCGAGCGAAGCATCTACCCAGATCGGATGTTCGTCCCATTCGCGAGCCCGTCCCGAACGGGTCGCCGATCCGGTCAGACCGTCCCGTTTGGCAGCCACGTTGGCAGCCAAGAGACTCGGCACCAGTCGACATCAACCGACACCCAGCGAACGGCGTCCCAGGTCACAGACTTCGATCGACACCAATCGACACGCCGAGGGTATCAGAAGGTTTCCACTATCGGGCCGGGCAAGCTCGCACAGAGCGAGGTCGAGCGTGCATTCGAGTGCCCGCCACGCCTCGATGGCCTCCCGGTAGGCTTCGGCCGCCTCGTCCACTCGTCCTTCGAGGGCGGCCAGCCCGGCCTCCGCCGTGAGCCGCGCCGCCGCCACCGGCCGGCCGCGGAAGGCCTTCATCCCCGTCAGGGCTGTTCGCGCACTCTCCGCGTCGCGCAGCCAGAGGCAAGCGCACGCCTGGATCGCTAGAGCACCTGAGCTGTTGATCCCCATCGGGTCGGCCGACACCGCCTCGCCGACTTGAAGGAGCGGGCGATGCCACACCCGAGGCATCGGGAAGCGATGGAGCGGCTGACGATGCTTCGAGTTACGTCACGTCACAGCGCCTTGAACGCTTCGACGCTAATGGCGCTCGGCGGGACCGACATCGCTGTGGCTAGTGCAGAGGCCAAGAAGACCGCTGTATCTGAGCTTGTCGTATTCTCTGCTCCCAGCGCAATCACCGCCAACATGCGAAGCCGCCCAGAACCGAGGGTCATCACGATCGTGCGCCTCAAGCCTCGCGCGGCCAGCGCCGGCGTGATCACCTTGCTGAAGTGGACGACATCGGCCGACGGAGGGGCAGGCGCGAGTTCTATCGCTCCGCCCTCACCCGTGGTCGTGAAGCCGGACTCAGGGGTTACTCCGCTCAGCACCTCGAATGTCGTATAGGTGCCTTGGGCCAGACCGGCAGCCGTGACCGCCCTACCGATGGCTCCGAGCTGATACGACGAGGGCATGCCCGAAAGCACGATGCTGAGATGGTTCCCTATCTGCCAGCAAGCCAGAAAGTGTGCGCTCGTAGCGGTAGCTGCTCCCTCAGCGTCTGCGGCAGCACCCGACCAACCTACTCCGTGCAGGAACTGGTCCGGATTGTTGGAGAGGCCGAACGTCATGTCGACGCCGCTTGGCAACTTGGCAGGGCGGGCGCCAGTTGTCGAAGTGGTCGTCGAACGAGCAATCGTGGTTGTTGTAGCAGGCAGGCCCGCTGATGTAGTCGATAAACATCCCGCAGTGATCGCCAGCACGAACATCATGCAGATCGTCGTCAGTCGCCGACGCATGGCCCTTCCGTAGCTTCCTTTCGTTCATACTTGCACGCCAGAGCGCTTGACCTGCCGCACTGACCTTTGGTCATGTTCGGCCTCCTTCGCTGAATGAGAGGAAGTGACGGTCGGGTCGTGCTGCCCGCGCGACCCCCACTTATGGCGGCCGTTATCAGTTGAAGGGTTGCTCGCTCCGCGTCCAGGTTGCCATGGCACGGAAAGTCCTGGTGGCAGCTGTGGATGCCCTTTTCGGCACGCACAGGTTCGTCTGTCACCTCGACCCGAAAGCGCGAAGCTTTAGCCACCAAGAACCTCGGGCGATAGGCCGATCATTATCGTCGGGTCCGCAACGGGTGTCATCCAATCCAGCACCTCATCGAGTTCCCCGAGAGGCAGGCTGATACATCCGTCGGTCGGTCCGCCGACGTCGGCATGAAGGAAGATCGCCGACCCTGCGCCGGGGATCCGATCGGGGTTGTAGTTGATCACTGCGAAACTCGGGTACGCCCGGGTCTCTGTCCAGAGCGCCTCCGAAGCACCGTTCGCGAACGGAGGGTCGGTCTCCGAACAAGGTACGTGCTGGAAGGTGTTGTAGGTCGGAGAAGCTGAGTCCTCGTCCCACCAATCGCCACATACCAACTGGTGATATGGGAATGACACTCCGGGATCGGGTGCGTTCCCGTACATCGTCGATTCGAAGTCGAACGTGCCTTCAGGCGTGGCTCCGTCCCCTTCGTGCTTGTTGGCGCTCATCCCGCTGTAGCCGAGGCGCGCGGTGAACGGTCCGTACACCTGGACCCAGCACTTCCCGTGTAGTTCCCACGCACTCAGTGTGGCGTAGGTGCTTGATGCTTCGGACGTGTTGACGGTGATCAGCTGTGTTGCCTCACCGGTATAGAGAGGTTGAATCAAGGTACATGCTTGGGAAACACTCGTCGTAGTCACCCCCTGTGTGGGGGGGGTCCTGGTCACCGTGGTCTGGCTCGTCGGCCGAGACGTCGATGTTGGTAGGGATTTCGGGGTGGAACTCGTCGGAACCGACGTTGAGTTTCGTTTACCAACGTCAGCTTTCGGAGCAGACGCTCCTTCGCTGAGATGGGCGACCGCGAAATAGCCGATGGCCGCTATCACGGCCACGAGGAGACATGTCCGCAAGAGACGGAGTCGTCGGAGCCGCGTCCGCTTTCGGCGCCTCATCCCGCGGCTCGTAGTCGGCGGGGTCAAGGGGTCATGTCGTTCTGATCAAGCTCGGCCAGACAATTGTAGCCGTCGGGAGACCGGGCTTGTCGCGTCAATCACCTCGAACTTTCGAAGGTGGCTGCTTGGCCAGCGTCGCCCACGGCCGAGCAGAAGTCTCGTGAGGCACAAGAGATGCCCTGGAAATGGGCTGCTCCGTCAATGTCCTGCGGGCCGCTCCAACTTCCGCCGCTGAGTCGAAAGGCGTTTCCGACGTCATCGACCACGAGACAGTCCCCTGCTGACAGGCAACTCACGGAGGTGATCGCGTTCGATCCGTCGATCACCAGGCGATTCCAGGCAGAGTTGTCGTATTCGACGATTCCCCCCCTCTGATCGACGGCAACGCAGAACGAGCTGGACGTGCAAGACACCGCGGTGGTCACATTGCCCGAGTCGATCAACTGGGGACTCAACCATTGGCCGTTGGAGTACGTGACTTCCTCGCCGCTGCCATCGACTGCAACACAGAAATCGGCCGAAGGACAGGAGACCGCGTGGAGCACCTCCCCCGGGTCAATCGACTTCTCCGACCAGCCGGAGGAACTCAGAAGGAAGGCGTTGCCTGACGCATCCACCGTGGTGCACAGATCAACGTCCGGACAGGAGATGTCCAGGAGGCTTCCACCCGGGTCAACAACGCTTGGACTACTCCAGCCGAACCGATCGAAGGTCACAGCGTCACTGCCGCCGACGGCGACGCAGAATGTCGGGTTCACACAGGAGATCCCGTCGAGAGGACCAGTGCCTACCGATTGCGGCGCGCCCCATCTGGTGGGTCCGAAGCGGACCACCCGACCAACCGCGTCCACCGCCACGCAGAAGGACGGGGCGGGACACGACACGTCGATGAGACTGGCACCCCCATCAATCGTCTCCGGCACCTGCCACACCGGTGGCGAAAGAAGAGTCGTCGACGTTGTCGTGGAACTGGTGCTCGACGTCGTGCTCGGGAGTGTTGTCGTGGTTGTCGTGGTCGGCGGCACGCCGTTCGGGCTGAGGGCCCAGGTAGCGGTGCCGCCGTATAGGTACCAGTTCGTGCCGACGATCTCGCAGGGGATGTCGAGGTTGCCCGAGCCGAGATCAGTCGCAGGGAGGTCGAAGTCGGAGAACGCCGTCCGGGCCGAGCCGTTGCAGCCGGAACCCTGCTCGCAGGTCTTGGCCCTCAGCTCGATGAAGGCGTGCGACCCTTCGATCTTGACGTTGTCGATGGTGAGGTCGTCGACTTGGACTCTCGAGAGCGCACCGGTCTCGAACAGTTGTGTGAGCCCTGAGACTGTCCCTGTTGACTCGAGAAGAGCACGATCGGTCGGGTCGATGTAGCCGAGGGCGCCACCGAGGTCGTGCTGGTTCACGGCGGCGACGAACCCCTCGACGGGGGTTATGGGGGTCGAGGCCGGGCGTTTCAGGGCGAGGAGAACACCGCCAGCCACCCCGAGCAGGAGGACCACGCAGGTGAGCATTGGGAGTAGGCGCGCTGCGGAGGTGCGCGACGAGCCGGCCGCCATGGCCAGTGGTTGGCCACAGCTGCCGCAGAAGACGTCGTTTCCCATCGGCGGGGCCCCGCAGTTCGGGCAGGCCGTCAAGGCGCTCGCCCTATCGAGGGCCCGGGCCCGGGACGTGCTTGCTGCGAGCAACATCACGAAACACCCGAGCGTGGCGATAACGGCTATGAGGACACCGACGATCACCGCCACAGCGAGGACGACGCCACCCGTGGAGCCATGGGTCAAAAGGGCGAAGAACGTCGTCGCCCAGGAGCGACCGACGTGGGGCAGGAAACCTCTGCTTAGGGAAACGAGGTAGCCCACAGTGCGGAGTCCGAACACGACTAGGGCGGCCGACACGATGAACGCCAAGAGGGCGATGCCCGCTCTGTGACGGCGCCGCCTCGCGAACCACAGGACCGAGCAGAAGGCGGCCACGCCCGTGACCGCGCACACAGTGGCCCCTAGCCGCTCGGCCGACAGGTTCGCCTGGGCGTAGGAGTTCAGCTGCTGGACCAGGGCGCGCGAGGAGGAACTGAGCGACGCGAGACATGAGTTGCGGCAAAAGGGGCTCGTTGTCGCCGAAGCCTCGGCCGAAGGAAACTTGGCCATCGACACGATGAGCACGGCCACCCACGAGGCGACGGCCAAGCAAGCCGAGAGGCCGGCCAAGCCGGCGGAGAACCAAATCGTGCCGGGAGACTTTGGCGGCCGCGAGCCTCTGCTCGGAGCACTCGGGACACTCGGGACCTGTCCCGTGTCCATGGTGGCGAGCGGCGCCGTGGGCAAAACGGTCGAGGCCACAAGGCTCCGGGAATCCCCGGCCACGACCGGCTGGGTGACGCTCTCGCGAGGGAATGACGGTGCGGCGTCGCTCGGAACGGACGCGCCGACTGGCGCGCCGCAACGCTGACAGAACCGGTCGTCACCGAGAACCGGTGCGCCGCACCTGTGGCATATGGGCGTCCCGGTGGCGCCTCGAGGCGGTGCCGGCCCGGGCTCGACAGCGCTCACGGCGTCAGTCGGTGTCTCGCTGGCGGTGACACGATCGAGTGGGCGCCCACACGAGCCGCAGAAGACCCACTCCTCTTGAAGCTCGCTTCCGCAGCTATTGCATCTCGGCAAGGATCCTCCTCCATACCAAGCGAAGCACAACCGACGTCTGGACGACCTCTCGTCTCTGCCACTACATCATCCGCGACTCCGGGAGGCCCTGATCAAATGTGAGATTTCGCTGAATCTCGGCCACGGTCGCATGGTGCACCCACGTCGTCCTCAGTGTCAATTACTGCCATTGAGTTCCGCGCGCTGGCGGTCACGAGACCCGCGCGGTGACGGCCGCAAGAGTAGCGCGGGGACAGCCACCAGTTCTGCCGTTCAGCTCAGGTGAGCGGCCTCTCCAGCCGTCCCGACCGTCCGGCGGCTGGGCCGCTGGCCGTCCAGGCCGGCTCCGGTCGTGGTGATGCGGCGGCCCCGTCTCGTCCGGCTGTGTTTAGCCTGTTCGTTTCCCAAGTCACGGTAGCGCTACTTCCTGCTGCCACGGAGAAATGAAACGAAATCGTGTCTCCGTACTTGATGTATACATAATCGGCCTCGTTCGGAGGAGTCACTTTTGCTGTCCTCCCGCAGGCCAACCGCAGCTGCCCCCTGATGTGCCGAAGCCTGGCGCGAGAGTCGAGTCGTTGACCTGACGAACGACCAGGAAACCTGAGGCTGAGGAGATAACGGTCGTCGTCGTGCTGGGGAGCGTTGTCGTCGCGGCTCCGAGTTCCCACGTGTCCGAGAAGGTGGGCCCAGGAGCACCGCAGGTCCCGCTGTCACCTCCGAACAGGACGACGCCGCCCGCTTGCGGGTCGTAGTCCATAGCAGGTCCATTCCGAGCCGGTGGAGACGAACTCAGGGAAAGTTCCGTCCAGTTTCCGGCTGAGAAGGCCCACGTGTCGCCGATGGTGTTACCACACCCGCCGTTCGCGTTCCAACCTCCGAAGAAGACAGCGGCGCTGATCGCGGGATCGTAGGCAAAGCCGAAGGTATAGCGGCTGCCCGGCGAGTTCGAGGGCGACAACTGGCTCCACTTCCCGCCGGAGTACTCCCATGTGTCGCTCAGGCCGCAGACGCAAGTGTAGTTGGAGCTTCCACCGAACATGACGACGTAGCCGTCTTCCACATCGTCCACGAGAGAAGCGCCTCCGCGGACAGAAGGAGAGCTACTGGGCGATTGCTCCGACCACTGGCCTGACTTGAACACCCACGTGTCGCCATAAACGGTCGCCCCCCCGTCACCACCGCCAAAGAGGAGCACGTAGCCGTCACCCGAGTCGTAGGTCATGGCCGGTTGGGCTCTTGGCGAGGGAGCCTGCGATGGTCTCAGCTCGGTCCACTGTCCCGCCTTGAATGCCCACGAGTCGCCGCACAGTCCGCCGCAGCCGTAACCGCCGAAGAGCAGGACGTAGCCGTCGGCCGCGTCGTACGTCATCGCTTCACCCGAGCGGGGTGACGGCGAGTTGGAGGGGCTGATCTGCGACCACTCGCCTCCGTTGAGGACCCAGGTGTCGCCCAAGGCGGCACCGGAGGAGCCCTGGCCGCCGAAGAGCACGGTGTAGCCGTCGGCGGCATCGTAGGCCATGGCGACGTCAGCTCGTGCCGACGGCGGGGTGCCAACGGCCGAGGCCGCGTCCGTCCACGAGATTGGTGCGGCCTGGGTCGGCGTCGTCGTGCTCGTGGTGGAGCTTGGAGTGGTCGTGGTCGAAGACAGGTCATAGGCAACAGCGCCGAGACTCTCCCCGGAGCTGTTCATCGTCGTGGTCGAGGAGAACCGGGCCGAATAGGAACCGGAGGGAAGCTGAGCCTCGAAAACACCGATGGAGGCCAAGACCCCATTGCCCAACTGTTCAAACGTCTGGTTCTGCAGTGTCTGCGCCTGTAAACCCGAGAGGACAAGAGAGCCCGTACCCTCACCGCCGACGAGGATCAGAACTGGACCGGAGCCGGACGTCGAGAAGTTCAGGGTGAGGCCCGGGCCGGGAGCCTCGTTTCCGCCGCAGCCGGAGCAGCCTGGACCGACCTCGCTCGTCTGGGCAGCGAACTTGTTGGTAACCGAGTAGCCGGTCGTCCCGACAGCGGCGATCCCGTAGACGTTCGACGGGGCGCTGTAGGAGCCCTGGTTCGATGAGGAGCGTCCGATCGAGATGCTGAGGTTGCTTGAGTACGTTGCCGTAACCGAGAGATCCGGTGACCAGGAGACCGACGACATCGGCCCTATCCCGCCTGACGTAGTTCCGACATAGAAGTTCTCGGAACACCCGGGGTGTGACCACAGTTCAGTTCGCGAGAAGTTCCCTAATTGGGTGGAGAAGTCGTCCAGTAGGTGGAGGAGCTCTTCTCGACCCTGATGCCGCACCTGAACGAAGTGTAGCGACGGCTGCTGACCGGTGCCGTGGCACGCGGGCTCGGGTGCTACAACCGGACATTCGGGTTCTCGCTGAACACGTTGATCAATATCGAGCAGGAAGGTGGACCCTTCTATCGTGAACACCGACCGTCTTTCGAGAACCAGCGCGGTCTTGCTAAGGCGCTCGCCGTATCGTGCGCGTCGCGGCGCGCGGCACTGCGACGTCGGCGCTTGGCGTGCTCGCGAGCTTGGCGTAAATGGGTCGCGCCTCCGCCAACGGTCGAGCGGCTCTATCGTTGTTTTCGCTAGTTCGCCAGTTCCAGCGATCTCCTCACTTTCGTCGTCCAAGTCCTTTCGATGGTGACAAACACCTCTAGGCGACGCCCCGATCATCTCGGTGATCTGCCGCGTCAAGCCGGTGAGTTGAGTCTGTAACGCGAGGTAGCTCACGCCGCACGGTTCGGACGTGGACACTCGCACGCTCGCTTCGGTGTCCTGGATCACCCCACGTGCCCTGAAGTTTGCGCAAACTCGATAGTCTTCGTGATGACGGGAGCAGTCCAAGTTGGGTGATGGCCAACACTCGGTCGCTCGCCGCCAGGTTCCCATGGCTGGAGGGATTTCGCGGCAAGTGTTCGCCACGGGTCAATGCAGGGATGCAGCTTGGGAAAGCTGGTTCTCGATGCTGAAGACCGAACTCGTTTATCGCCACTTCTGGGCGACCATGGCACAGGTCCGTCGGGCCTCTTCGAGTTCATCGAGGTTCTCTACAATCGGCAACGGCTTCACAGCTGGCTTGAGCACCTCAGCCCTACCGAGTACGAGTCCAGGATGCACCATTGCAAGGCGGCTCAGCCCGCACGATCAACCCATTCTCCGCGCGCCCTCGTCTAGCCGAGCCTTCGTGATGACTCACCAGAGTCCGGCACGGTGTCGTCGTCTCACAACTCTACTTGGCCGTGTTTCCGTCGCGAACACGCTTCTTGGGCTCGCGGCATGAGAGTTGTCACAATGTCGACGCTCCGGCGTATAGTTGGTAGAACTAAGGGAGCAGAAGAGGGACGGCGGCGGTTCTAGTCATTCTCATGCTGCTTCGGCAGCACGGATCCCGTAGTTCCAGGGCAAGCTTTAGCTGAGGAGGGATGGATGTACTGCTCGAATTGCGGATCGGCGCTCGCACGGGGTTCGAAGTTCTGTCCTAACTGCGGCCAGCCCCAGACAATGGCACCAGCGTCAGTTCAGCTAGCGGGCGCGGGTACGCCTGGTCCGAAAACCTCTATCGATTTCAGACGATTGGGGCTTGGAGATCTGATCTCTCTCGTCGCCACGGTCATTCTCTTTGTGTCCTTGTTCCTCCCGTGGTACTCGTTCTCCGAATCGAGCACCACGAACATCGGTACCACTGGACCCACCTCCAGCAGTCAGACCCTATCCACGATCTCCGCTCTCGGCACCGGGGCGGGAGGTTGGAGGTTCCTCATCCTGGTCCTCGCGATCGTCATCATCCTCTTGCTCCTCATACTGACCCTGTTGCCACGCGGCTTGCGGGCTCCCATTCCGTACTGGCAGCTCCTCACCGTCCTGTGCAGCGTCAGTTTCTTGCTCGTTCTGCTCGCGTTCCTTGTCAAGCCGAGCGGTGCCGGGACGTCCAATGGCCTGAGTTACTCATGGTCATGGTCCTATGGAGCGTTCCTCGGACTGAGCGCGGGCCTAGCGGCGGTCGTCGGAGGAGTGGCCCGCAGGAGTGAGCCCGAAGTGATTGTTCCCGGTGCTCCTCGACTGAGGACATCCGTCGGCATCGCCACCGCATATCTCCCTCCCGACAAGCAGGTCGTTCCCACTTCCGATCAGCAGCAGTTCTCCGTAGCCGATGCTGCTCACTGCACGAACTGTGGTGCTCCGATGGGTGACACCAAGTTCTGCACGTCCTGCGGGCAACCAATAGGGACATAGTCTGCACGGCTTCGCGAGCCGGAACCGGCCATACCTCAATACGCGGTCTGTGCTCAGGTCTTGCCCACCGGCGCAAGGTTCTACGGCTCGAACAGGGCTGAGGCGTAAAGCCCTCCAGAAGTTCCCTAGAAGCGCCACTGGGAACGTCGAGGTGCACACCGGGCGGCGCTCCGCCAAGGACGTTGGACGGTACTCCAGGTCGTGACAGGCCTTGGCGGCCTTGCCGCTGTCGTAGCAGACTGGCCTTCTTGGCCCGAGATGAGTGGGCTGGCGAGAGTGTGGAAAGGTAAGGAACTCGTCGCGAACAAGCGCGCGCAGCTCGGGAAGGGCCGGCATGTGTTGCATTCGATACGCGTTGGTGACAACAGCTCGGACATCGATCATCTCGTCGTCTGGCCTGCCGGCGTCTTCTCGTAGATTACGAAGCACCACATGGACGCAGCGATCGGGGTTGCCGGCAACGTCTTCATGGTGAATCCCGCGGCAGTCCTACTTGCGAGATAGCCGGTACGAGGTTCGACGAGTCCGGAGGATCCTGAGCGCCGCGTGCAGTATGCCAGTCGAGGTACGAGGCGTGGTCGTCTGTGTGGTTCGTTGCGCCTCGGTCGAGCCGAAGCGATCGTGTGTTCCACTCCCCGTGCTAGTCGTCGGATGTGACCCGGCGGTTATCTACTTGTCACTCACGGAGACGCCGGTCGGGTAGTACCCGTCGTCAGTCCACAACTCGCTCAGCCCAGAGAATAGGCCACTGCGCCGAGGCTGGTACCGCTGTTGGTGCCATAGGTGCTGGACGAGAACCTAATCGTCGTGGGGCTTGCTGAGGCGGGGAACACGAAAATCGCCGTCGAGGCGATGACATCGCTGCCGTACTCGCTGAACGTGGCATTCACGAGCGTTTCGAGCCCTTGTTTCCCCGAGGCACTGAGTAGCCCGGTCCCCTCGCCACCCAGGAGGATCACGACCGGTCTCGAGGAACTCGGGACATCGATACTGAGCGTTGTCCCGTTGCTGGTCTGGCTGGAGGCCCTCTCTGAGGCAGTACACCCGCGGACCGCGACGGCAGCGATGGCGTCGTTCGCGCCGGTTTGGAAGGTTCCAGTGCCCGAGTCGCTGTGGCCGATGGAGATCGCCTCGAGGCCCGAGTAGGAGGCCGTAACCGCCAAGTCCTCGCTCCAGGAGATCGGCGTCATGGACTTGCCACCTGCGGTCGCGCCGACGAAAAGGTTAGAGGTGCCGGTCGCCGACAAGGTCTCCTGGTCGCCGCCGTTGATAGCGTAGTCGAGGATACAGGAGTCGATAGTGGTCGAGCCTTGATACGAGCCGTTGGCGAGGACCTGATCCGAGGGCAGCGCGGTCGTCGACCCTCCGCTGCTCGGCACCGTTCCTGATGAGGCGCTGTTGGGTGTGACGACTATTCGTGTCGAAAAACCACCGCTGTAGTTGCCAACTACATCCGGGTAATACCAGTCGTTGTAGCCCAGATAGAGCTCGCCAGCGCTTTGGGAAACAAAGGTGGTGCCGTACCCCACTTCGAACGGCGAGCCGGAACCGATCCTTCCGATGAGCGAGAAACAGGGCAATCCCGGAGCCGGGGTCTGCGGGTAGAACACCGAGTTGTAGTCAGGGCAGGTAAAGCCACACGGCCCTGCAGTCGTCCCTCCCCACGGAAAGCCCGCTGGGGTGGAGTAACAATCCTGTCGAGTGACGGTGTAGCGCTCTGTGCCAGAGGCAGTGATCGAAACGGATGCACCCGCAGCGACGTTGACGCCAGTATCACCCCAGATTGATGTGAGATCTGGAGGAAGAGAGAGGAAGAACCTCGTAGTAATAGGACCGGTCGGCGTAATGGTCGTCGTGCTCGTGGTCGACGATGAGGGGGTCGGTGTTGTGGAAGTCGCCACAGGAACCGCAGCCGACGCGTACGGCAACCCCACTGGACCGAAGACGTTGTCGAAGAGCAGACCGGTGACGTCGTAGGCCGATGCGGGGGCACTGGCGTTGGGGGTCCACGTGGCAGCGGCGGACGTCCCGGTCACCGTTGCCTCCGCAACGATGGTCCCAGTCGTGGCGGATGGCGGGTAGGCAACGAACTTGACGGTGTCGCCGGAGAACCCGGTAGCCAGGGAAACGGCCAGGTTCACGGCACCACCGGGCGCCGTACTGGCCGTAGTGGTGAGATCCGGGGAGCCCGACAGTGGGACGTTGTCATCGAACGCGTTCCACTGGACGTCCGGGGGCGTTACGCCGATCCAATCGAAGAGGTCGACGATGTCTCCGCTGAGAACCAGCTCCGGGCCGGCGGTGAACTCGACACCGGCGCTCCAGATCGGCCCGGCATAGCCACTGGCGAGGTCGTCGAAGGGCGAGGTGATCTGAAAGTCGAAGCTGCCCTTGGCTTCGGCGAAAGCGAGGTTCGCACCGGCGAGGGTCGTGCACAAGTTGATGTCGCAGTCTCCGAGCACGGCCGAGATGCCGAAGTCGACCCGCATGTCCGGCGAGGCGCTCGCGGTCAGGGAAGCATCGAAGCCCGATCCACCCGGCGTCACCTGCACCCCGGTCTGGGAGTTGTCCTCGACGGCCTGCCAGCCTCCATCGGCCGTGTACTCGATACCGTCGAGAGCAGTCGCGGTGTCAGAAACGGTCGGTCCGGCAAAGGTCATTGCCCCTCCGGCATCAACGGACAGATCGACACCCGCTGTCGGGTCGACCTCTCCGTTGATCTCGACGGGACCGATGAAGATAGGGGTGGGGATGTCGATGGTCGGCACATCGAGGTCACAGGTGGCATCGGCGTTCCCGGCGGCAGAGACGGTCACCGATCCTGAGCTCACGACAACCGGCACCGTTGCCTGGACGGCCAGCTCGAACTGCTCAACCATGAGGAGGTTGGTCTCGAGTACGCCAACTAGCTGGACAGTAGCGGGGATGGAGACGCTTGGCCCTTTGAGGCTGACCGCCACTCCGGCACCAGATGTCAGATTGCAGTCCACCGTGGACTCGTCGGAGGTATCTGTTGCTGGGACGGCCTGTGACGAGCCCCGATCGGAGCCGTCGATGGCGTCAGGACGGCCCATCACGACGGCGGCCAGTCGAGCGTCGACTCCCGACGACGTCCTCTGGGAAGTCGTCGCACTGCGCAGGCTCTTGGTCGAGACCAACGTGTTGACCGGTGCGCTCTTCGCGTAGATCGAGAGGTGATCGAAGGCCTGGGTCAGACTCGCCGGGGTCGTGGTGAGCTGGATGCTCCCCGAGCCGATCGCGACCGCCCTCACCTTGGCGAGGAGACCGCCACGACTGTTGCTGACGAGGATCTCTCCTGTCTTGATGGCCTTTGTCTGCGAAGTCAGCTTCAGCTTCGCAGCCGTGAGACTCACCGCCAGGACATCGCTGCTCGGGATGAGCAGGGTGCCGGGAGCAGGCTGGATAACGGTTACCTGGGCGGCTTGGGCTTGCGCGTCGCGGGCACTCACCACGATGGTCGCCGATCCCGTCGCCACCCGGGCCGTCACGACTCCTGCTCGAGTGACGGTGACTTGGCCCGGTGCACTGGAGTACCACTGGACCGGCTCGTCGAGCACGTGGTTCGTTGCGCTCTTCACTTCGACGACGAAGTGATACGTCGCTCCCGGTCGAGGCAAGATGACTGATTGGTCGGAGAGAAAGACGATATGAGCCGTCGCCGCCTTATGCGATGCCGAGGTGACAGGCGGTGACCCGGAACGTTGGAACCATGCAAAAGTGCCACCGGCGACGGCAAGGACGATCACCACACCGACGACAACAAGTACCCGACGACGGGCGCGGACTCTTCCGGCTAGACGAGTTGGAGCTGCCCGAGCCGCCCCGGACAGCTGAGCGCTGGAGCCGGCTTCCGCAATCGAAGGCGGCCTGATCCTTCCACCGCACTCCCCACAGAACGAGGAGCTTTCCGCGACGGGACTCCCACAGTGCGGGCAGTTCATGGGTCACACCCTCTTCATTTCCGTGGTCACGAGGATCTCACATGACCGCACCGCATGCCCCACAGAACCGGGCGCCGGGTGGGGCGGACGCACCGTATCTGCGACATGTTCCGGTCCCATCCGCCTGAGGGAAGGCTGGGCGGGTGTGGCGGTGGGCCCAGGTGGGGCCGCCGGCGACAGACCTGGGCCGGGACCGTGAACGGGCACGACTGCTCTGGCAATACCAGGCCGCCGAGACCTGACTCCGCCCCCCGGTTACGAGAAATGCGCCGATGAGAGCGACGACCCCGGTAGCGGCGGCAGCGGAGGCCAGGCGGCCGGAGTCGGTTGCGAGGGCCGATGCGACGCTGCTCGATGCAAAGCTAACGTGCGCGCACAGCGCCTGGTGCGGTGGAGTTCGGTACAAGCCCCGAGGCTCTCAATCGATTGGAGTGTGTTCATCAGTTCTAGCCGCATCAGGGTGAGGGCGGTAGTCCTACACCCTCAGATCTTCAGATCATAGGCCCGTGAACGCCACCGGCAGTGAGGAGTAGAGGGTGGTCATCCCGATTCCAAGCTGACCGGACTGGTTGTTGCCCCAGCACTTAACGGTCCCAACGGTAAGGACCGCGCAGGCTTGGAAACCGCCCACGCTGATCTGACCAACGCCAGAGAGCCCGCGGACGGCTAGCGGGGTAGAGGAGTCGACGCTCTTTCCGTTGCCGAGAGCACCAAAAGTGCCGTCACCCCAGCACAAGACTTCGTCCCCAGCCGCTAACGCACATGCGGTCGTGTCGCCGGCGCTGATCTGCACAGCCCCTGTGATCTTGGCCACCGCCTGCGGAGTCCACGCGTCAACGTGCCTTCCGTCGCCCAATTGGCCGCTGGCGTCGAGACCCCAGCATCTAACCTTGCCGTCAGCGACCAGTGCGCAGGTGTAGCCGTTGCCAGCAACGATTTGCTTGACCTGACGGAGAGCGATGACAGACACTGGAACCCAAGAGTCGTAGTCTGTTCCGTCACCTAGTTGACCAAAGTCATTGTCACCCCAACACTTGACAGTGCCACCGGTCAGTACCGCACAGCTGTGGTCCCAGCCGGAAGCGATCTGCTCGACCCTCCCCAAGAGCCCCGCGACCGCCACCGGAACTGAGGAGTCATAGTTTGTCCCGTCACCGAGTTCGCCATGTGCATTGGCTCCCCAGCATTTGACGGTCCCGGCCGTGAGAAGCGCACAGGCCTGGAAACCGCCAACGCTGATCTGGCTCACTCCGGAGAGTCCACTGACTCCCAGTGGTACATCGGAATTGGTGGTCAATCCGTCACCCAAGGCCCCGAATAGACCAAAACCCCAACATTTGACGGCACCCTCTTTTAGCAAGGCACAAGGCGAGTCAAAACCGGCACTGATCTGCCTAACGCCCGAAAGTCCCTTGACAAGCAACGGCAGGGATGACTGAGGTGTCGTCCCGTCGCCGATCTGCCCTACGTCGTTCGAACCAGCGCACTTGACCGTCTCATCGGTGAGGAGTGCACATTCGCTCTCCCCACCTGCAGCGACTTGTATCGCCCGATCCCCCGTTCCGGAACGGGTCGCTGATCGCGTAATGGCTGCCTCGATCAAGGCAGCGTAGGCTGCTTGGCCCGCAGCGTCGGGATGAAATGAATAGACCACATGCGCGACAAGATTCGGACGGTTGATCCAGGAGTTCTTGGAGCAAACGTCATGGCCGATGAAGGAATGCGGGCCTGGCGCGTTCGGATTAATGAAGTGAGCACCGGATTCTCTTGCCGCCGTGGCGACCACGGCGGCAAGCGCTTGCTCGTTGTAGGCGAGATAGCCGATTCCGTTCGGAGCAATTAGGGTTCTTCTCGGGCAGCTTATGTTCTGCTGGACAGTCGATGGCTTGGGCGGGAACAGGTAGGGGTAACCGACGACGTAGAGGGCGGAATCCGGAGAAAGTGCCTCAATCTGGCGATAGGTCGCCACGAGGACGGGCTCAAGGCTCTCGATATTCTTGTGGAGGCGAGCGATCCATCCATCGTTGGAGTGAGCGTCGCACGTGTGCTGTGGAGGACCTACAACACAATTCGTGAGGATGTCCGAAAAATGCAGATCGTTGCCACCGATGGATACCGTAACTATCCGTGCGCCCGCCAACGCGCTAGTCCCGTTCAGTTGCGGACCCTCTTTGCCGTCGGGCGTGGTACCCGAGTTCCAGAGATCGCCCGTCGTCGCGCCGCTGCAAGCCAGGAAGCGAAGGCGCATTGGACGCGCGCCCTTGTCAGAATTTAGCCACGAACTGACGAGCATTGGGTAGGCCACCACTGATCGGTGACAGCCGTCGTCTGTCTTCCAGGGAGTACCGGTCGTGCTGATCCAGGGAGTGGGCTTTTGGCCGGGGTTACCCTCGCCCGACGAGTAGGAGTCCCCGACGGCGACATAGTACGACGTCGCCGACTCGTGGCTCATCTCGGACAACGCGCGATGGCTGAGGACACTACTGGACGCGAGGTTTGGCACGGAAAAGACTGATACTGCCACGGCAAGAAGCCCCATGCCTCGGCGTAGGAGGCAAGTAGGCTTCCGACGAACCAGTGTCATGTAGTAACTTCCAGGAGTCGCGAGCGCCGCCTCGGTTGTTTGCGAGTGTAGTCGACCAGCAGACTGGACGTTCAAGCACCCTATTCTCCCGATACCAAACCGAGTTCTTCGGCGGTCGTGCTTACCAGCAGGTACGGTGAATTCGGCCTCGACGGATCGAGTGTTTAGTGTTCGAAAGGGCGCGGCTGTTCGAGTCCTCTCCCTCCGACTCTCGTAAGCAGGCGGGTAATTGTTCAGGTCTTCATCTGACCGTGAGGGAACTCGGCCCGATGGTGTGCCCCTGACCGCTCAGGTCCGGGCGACGCCGCTCGGCAGCCAGACATCGCCTTCGAACAAAAGGCGCAGTCCCGCAAGGACGTCGTGGTCCTGCTTCTTCATCGTCGAGATGTAGCTGCGGATGGC
>Ga0182030_10010761_pt1 | contig 18524 bp, 17 predicted proteins | sample 812S3MmetaG_FD_121299 | JGI IMG/M metagenome (GOLD analysis project Ga0182030, IMG submission 121299) | Permafrost microbial communities from Stordalen Mire, Sweden - 812S3M metaG (Illumina Assembly) | ecosystem: Environmental > Terrestrial > Soil > Wetlands > Permafrost | place: Sweden...
GTCGCGGCCACCTCGAACTGCCTGACGATCACGATAAGTCCCCCGACGGCGGCCGCTAACGGCGCCACCGTCTCGCCGGCAAACCAATGTTATACTAATCCTACGCTTGTCGATGTAATTGCATATAACGTCGGCGGTTACACGTTCTCCTCCTTCAGCGGAGGCCTGACGGGGACGACTAGCAATCAGACTGTGATGGTGAGCGGGCCGGTGAATATCACTGCCAACTTCACGACGAGCTTCACGCTGTCGCCAGCCAATCAGAACGCGAATATCGCCATTCCCGCGAATGGCACCCCGGTCACCGCCACGTACCAATTCTCGACGGGGGACCCCCAATGCATCTCAACTTGCGGCGTTTACGACAGCTATGGGAACCTTTCTCCATATGTGACGGCCACCATCACGGGAAGGATTGCGAGCTCCTTGTCGATCCAGTACACAGCCGCCCCTGGCGCTATTGGCTCCGGTCAGCCTTTGCCGGTCGATCCCATCTGCCCTTGCTTCTACGGCGCATGCGTCCCCCCTGTGCTGCCGCCGGCGGATCCGGAGCCGGCAGCCCCGCCGACCATCCTCGTCACCTCCAATGGGGCCGCCGTTGCAGCCAATTCGCAGGTCGCCCTCTCGACCGCACCTTCGCTCTCCCTCGTCGCGTCACTGGTACCGCCGCAGGGAACCACACTCTCCGGGACGGTGTCATGGCAATACTCGTTTGTTACCTCTTGCTGCGGTCCGAATCTCTGGTCTTGCGGCGACTCTACCACACTTATCGCTTCAAGCGCTTGGGACATCGGTGCGGACGTCGGGGCGTGCGGCGGCGCGGCGACGATCACCGCCGTCTACGCGGGCTACCCCACCCAGAGCCTTTCCTTTTCGATCATGGGTACGAACCCGACTCAAGCGGCAATCAACAGCTTCGTCGGGTCGAGTCCCTGGTTCCTCCACCGGATTATCCAGCTTGAGTCCGGCTATCAACAGTTCACCGCAAGCGGCGCACCGAAGTTCGGCCCCCCGAACGGCTTCGGGCTCATGCAGGTCGATCCCCCTGCAAGCACGTACCAGATTTGGGACTGGACACAAAATGCAACTGCCGGGTTGGCGATCCTTAACGCATTCAGTGCGACGACGTACTGGAATACCCAGCTGGCAAACTGGGCGAGCTTCAACAGCAGCTATCCCGCCGCCGCGATAGGTCCCCCGAGCGATACAAGCGAGGGCCCGTGCGTGTTTAGCTACTACAGCCCCGCCAATGGCTCCTCCCCTTATTCGGACGCTGTCTGGATGAAGCGGTACAACTCCGGATACAATGGTCCCTTCATCCAGTTCAACCAGTTTATCGGCCTCAATGGGACAGCTCAGGGGGTGTGGCTCATCAATGATATCAACACTCTTGGAGTTAACTATGTTCAGGTTGTTTGTTCGGCAATCGCCCCTTGATAGATCCATGGATACGGGAGAGGAAATCATGAGTATACAAATGAGAATGTCGATTCTGGTTATCCTAGGGCTCGTTTCAACCGCCCCCGCCTCGCAAGACGGAGCAACCCAAGAATACCTCTACCTGCTCTCGGGAACCGCCGCGAACGGTGCGAACTTACCAGTAACCCTCTATCGCGTGCCGGCCCAGCGGGCCGGCGATGCCGAACCCGTGCGCAGGATTGCGGACGGAATGGACTCCGTACTCTTAGACTATGAGCGGCGCAAGCTGGTTGTCGCGTCCCCGGCCCTCGCCCCAACGGAATTCCACGTCATCGACATGGATGCGCCCTCGCGGGCGACGGCAATCCGAATACCGTACCGCGCCGAGGAACAACTGCCGATTGGAACCTACCTGCTTGATCCTCCCCAGCAAGGCGAAACCATTGCCGTGGAGCTAGAGCAGGGTTGGAAAAAGGAGGACCAGATCCAGCCCCATCTGGTCGGCGCCGCTCTCGTCCCGGCCATTGGCTCCCCACACGATATACCGCTGGACGATATAGGCTATGTCCGAACCTCTGGCTTTGTGGGAGGCGCATTGCCCCTTCCGCAGAACTGGTTGTGGATGCGCGGTGACCCACTGTTGGTCATCACCGCCGGCGCAGCACGTGGTCGAGCGACCCCTCGCCCTTCCTACCTCGACGCGGAAAGCCGGGACTACCTCTTAGTAGCGAACAATGACTTTGTTACCGTTCTACAAGGGCCCCCCGGCACGCTCGATGTGCTCAGCAAGGGCTCCAACGAGTGGCGACGGGTCCCCTTACCGTTCCTACGTAGTCGCGTGCGGGCATTCGGGCCATGGCTTGCTGCAATTCAGGCTGTGCTGCCTTCCGGTGGCCCGCACGGCTCGGTTGTCGTTACCGCCCGAACGGCCGCGGGTGGCCCCGAGTCGAGCCCTGGTGGGGCCAAGCGCCAGACAGAAGAGCTCGGGGGCAAAATGACCGTAGACGACCTTTTCCGACAGCAGTTGGACGTCTTTCCGGGAGAGCTCCTAATCTATAACAGCGTCTCGGGGGCGATGTTCCGGATTTCTACTGGCGAGGGGGACAGCGAGGTACTGCTGGCCACAGACAAACTTGTGTACTACCGCGTCAACGACCAGCTTTTTCGCGCCGATTTGGACGCAGGCGGGCTCGGAAAACCACTCATGATCGCCAGCGGCGAAATGATCGTCCAGGCACATTGGGCGTTCCTAGGAAGCGAAGCGAGCCCTCGGTAGGATATGTGATCGAAATTAGGTGGTGTCGGCTCGTGGGTGGCTTCACCTGCTTCTCGCAGGCTAGACCCACCCTGGAACAGGTGGACGCCCTTCGCCGCCACATTGGAATAGACCTCGATCTCTCCCTGAAACTATCCATCGAACTGACCGAACCGGCAGACGTCTCGACCATGGAAATGGATCGCTCGGCTCTGAACTGAACTCGACCGCGCCAAAGGAGGTCGAAGCGAGCTACTCATTCGATGTCCCGCCGGCACCGGCTGGCAGCAAATGGCGCCTGGACCGTGGCCACCGAGCCGGGGTTAACCGTCACCTCGTCCCACATCGACCCGTTCTTCGTCGGCCAATCGAATGCCTCTTACGCCCTGACGGTAACCAATACCGGTGGCCAGCCGACCAGCAGCGCGGTGACGCTTACAGACACGTTGCCTTCGGCCTTAACTCTGTCGTCAATATGGGGTCCGGGATGGAATTGCTCCGGCGCGAACTGCACCAACGGCAGCCCCGTGGCGGCCGGGGCCAGCTTTCCGCCCGTCTTTGTGGCCGTGGTCCCCCCCCGTGGTGGCGATGGCGGCGATCAATCAGGTGAGCGTCTCCGGCGGCGGTTCGGTTGCGGCCAACGGCTCGGACGGAACCAACATTGTCGCGGCCACCTCGAACTGCCTGACGATCACGATAAGTCCCCCCACGGCGGCCGCCAACGGCGCCACGGTGTCGCCGGCGAACCGATGTTATACTAATCCTACGCTTGTCGATGTAATTGCGTATAACGCGGGCGGTTACACGTTCTCCTCCTTCAGCGGAGGCCTGACGGGGACGACTAGCAATCAGGCTGTGATGGTGAGCGGGTCGGTGAATATCACCGCCAACTTCATGACGAGCTTCACGCTGTCGCCTGCCAATCAGAACGCGAATATCGTCATTCCCACGAATGGCACCCCTGTCACCGCCACGTATACCTTCTCGTCGGGCGACCCCCACGACATCTCAGGCTGCTATCTTTACAGAAGCAATGGCACCCTTTCTCAAGATGTGACGGCCACCATCACGCAAAGGACCGCGAGTTCCCTGTCGGTCCAGTACACAGCCGCCCCTGGCGCTCAGTTTTCGCCGGTCGATCCGATCTGCGATTGCTTCGAGGATGGATGCGATCCCGTCAACTTGCCAGGCGGGGATCCGGAGCCCCCGCCCCAACTGTCATGTTCACCCGGGACTGTGACCCGCGGCAATTCCGTTACCTGTACTGTCACTGGTTCCACGGTCACGCAGTGGTATTTTTCAGGCGACGGCGTCGGGGTTTCGGGGCCTGCTGGCGGTTCCACGTGGGCAGGGCCAATGGTAATCTCCGGCACTGTAACTGCTACCACATCGGACAACAGCACGTTGACGCAGACCATCACGGTCAATCCGCGCTCGAACTTTCCTGCCGTGGCGATGCCCGCCGCGCAACTGGTCGCAAACGGCTCTCTCCTCAGTGCTATCCAGTTGCCGTTGCTGACGTCCCCGCCGTGTCAGATGGACGGCTGTATGGGGGACTCCGCGTATGGTTGGGGATACAGTATGAACTCCCCAGTGATAACGGGAGGTCCAAATCTTGGGCTATATTTCGTAATGAGTCTCACGGACACAAGCCTCTACGGCTGAGAACTCAACCCTGGGCTCACCAGCACGGCAGATCCGTTCTACCAAGCTCAATCGGGGACGTGCTGGGCCGGCGTCCCGGCGATCATAGCCGCCGTAAAGAACCACGAGATCGGCCAGCCGAGCCACTACGCCGAAGCGGCTACGGCCTTGGCCGGCAACAATCCCGGCACGGCGGCCGAGAGCTTCATCGCCGGCAGCGTGAGCTACCTAAAGCAACAAATTGACGCCATCTACCAAGCGGCGTCCACCGCCGGGCAGCCGGAGCCACCAGGGGCATACCAACTGCCGGCTGCAATTAACTATTCTCCGTATCAACCGTGCCAGTGAAAAGGGGTAAAAACCGTGACCAGATCACTAGTCTGCCTTGCCTTCTTTCTTGCGTCGGGCAAACAGATCGCTTATGTCGACCTGACAGTCCCGCCAAAGACGCCAGAGATCAACACCAACGGCGGCATCATCCGATCGAGCGGAGGATGCGTCTTCGACCGCCGTACGCCCGATCCTCAGACTCTGCCAGTCAGCGTAAAGCTCAGCCGGATTTTCTCGCCGGTCGAGAACGGCTTACCGAAAGACGCCGTCGAATTCATAGTGACGAATACCGGAGAAAAGGAAATCACCTTGCCGATTGGCGCCGATCCAGTTCAGTCGCTCGCTCCCTATGCAAGCGACCGCCGCGAGCTGAATTTCACGCTTCTGGAGGGGGACGACGGATACGGTTTCGTCGGGTTCGGCACCGCCGTTAGCAGCGCCATCAACCCCGACTCCCTGGCGCACCTTGCGCCAGGCGACAGCGTAGCCTATAAGGTGCCCATCGACCTAAGGCTCGCGAATAAGCGACGTGAGCTACGCAATGGCGCGACGTTGCAGCTGTCCGTGCGCGTTCATCTCGGGAAAATTGTCATCGACCAAGGCTCCGACCTGCATGCGCAGGTTGGTGACGAGATCCGTTCCGGGAACTCGCTCCCCTGGCCGCCCCAGTGATGCTGTGGTCTTGAGCTTCCGCTTGAGCACCACCGGACCGCGCCACATGCACACACAGTACTCCGCTTGCCACGGCTCCTCAGTTTGCAAATTCGTACTAGGGGGCGCACTGCGGCCTAAGATAAGGAGGTGGATCGCATCTTCCAAAGGCCTCTCCTCCTGACCGTGATCTTGATCTCGATGCCGGCCGTACTTTCCGGGGGTACCGGCGCGACCGACAGGCTTGCGGAGCAAGCCGACGCCGTTGTGGTCGCGGAGGTCGTGTCCGCGAGCGTGACAAGCAACCTCTTCGACTTCGTCCTTTCCGTGACACGGGCTTCCGTGACCTCCGTACTGGCGCCTAACGATGTGCCGATTTACGGCTCCGGATACACCATCGTCCACGAGATGGATTGTCCACCACCGCATGGCTTCATTACAATCTATGCGTGTAGCATTACGCCATCCTTGACGGGGGCCGCCGTAGTTGTTGGAAACAACCTCCTGGTCTCAGCGGGAGCAACCAGTCCAAGTCCCATGTCGCTGACCCAGGAGGTCCAGAATTGAGGAGGAGCCCTCTATGCAAACTCGATTGTTGAATGCGATAACCGCTTTACTCCTGGCCGTGGGCGGGGCAGCCGCGCAGGACATCAACCTGACAGCCAACCTGACGCCGGCGAAGGCCTCTTATATCAAGGGTGGCCCTATAGAGCTTCTCCTGACAGTCACAAACCGGCTCCCGATTGCGGTCTCGATAGACTCGCCATACCCTTTCGCCACGCCCCAACGCGGTGGGATCACCATCATGCCCGCAGCGGCGAAAGGGCGCGGGCGGCGCGACGGCCCCACGAATATACACGAGTTCTTCGCGTCGCGTCGCCTCGCTGCGGGAGAAACGTGCAGCTACAAGGTATACCTCCAGCGTTATATGGCCGACCTGGATGTGGGGGCTCATTCCCTGGCTTACTCAATCGACATTGCAGCCCGGCGGACGGACGACCGCCGCTGGATCTCAGCGAAGGGGGAGGGTGCCCTGGAGATCGGTGTGTTCGCGGGGACCGATGCGGAGCTTAACGAAACCCTGGCGGCGTACGCGGGGCAGTTAGCCGTGGCCGATCGGACAAAGTCGGATTACTGGCTCACCAGAGCTGCGGAAGAGGCGCTTGCGGTCACTCCGTCGCCGCTAGTAATTCCCTATCTCAAAACCCTCTTCCAGATCGGTAGCACGCGACATGACGTGTCGCCGCTATCTAAATTTCGCGGAAACGAGCAGGCGGAAGACCTCCTGCTTTCGATCGTTAGGGGAGACAAAGGTAATCCGCCCTCGCTCGGCGGACTCCATTTGCCGACGGCGCTTTCCGTTTTGCAGGATTGGCAGTATGTGTTGACCAGGGAAGACTTTGCGGCTTTGTGTGCACTTCCTGACACCGGCTTCATGGGTAAACTGCTACAATATGCGGAGAAAATAAACCGCGCCGCCTACTTGCCCGCGGTTGAGACTTTGACCAGCAGCAAGACCCCCGGGGTTGCTGACTTGGCTGCCCGAGTTGCGCAGGGGCTACGCGAAAACGGCCAGTAGCCGGTTGGCTAAGACTTCGAGATGTCTGCGGCTGGAACCTCGCCAGCCAGGCGAACGACTTTCTCGATGTTGAAACCCAACACCTTTTCTGAGTATCATGTCTGGGTTCCAATAGCGAAGGTGGACTGGTCTTGGTCGGGCGATGCCACGCTGCAGGGTACCGCTTGGCATCTCAAGTCAGGGAGCACCCCGCCCGAGCCCACACTGGTGATACCTGGACAAACCTCGACCGATCCGTCCGGGGTCGGTTGTTGCGTATGCCGGGCGGCCTTGCACAGAGCACGAACCGAGGAGAACGAACCACGTACTATGGACGCCTTATTATCGCAGCCCTTTTGGTCGCAAGGCTCGCCAGCGGCCAGCCCTCCGCGGCACACCCGACGAACGGAGTCTTGGAACTGAGCGCCACGCCAATTCCGGCCCCCGACACCCGCCCTGCGGGAAAGCGCATCGAGCAGTACGTTCCGTGGCACGGAATGGTGCAACTAACTATCCGGAATATGTCCTTCGCACCGGTCATGATCGAAGACATGCCGTGCGATTTCGGCTTCGAGGTGCTCGATTCGGCAGGACGGCCAATAGAGCAAACCGAATCCGGAAAGCAATGCGCGGAGATCTTCAAGCGCATCGGGCCCCCGACGATGGTACTTTCGGTTTCGCACCACCACCTGGCACCCGTGCAGCAAACTGTCTACCCTGTGGATCTGTCCAACTTGTTCAAGATTGAGCCTGGCCACGCCTACACGGTCGTCGTTCGGCGATCTCGCGGTCTTCCCATGATCGACGAACTCGGCAGGCCCCTCAAAGAGGTCGAAGTGAGCTGCTCATTCGATGTGCCTGACTACGGCATTCCCCGCGTGACGCACCATCGCTGAGCACGCACATATGCGTCTTCCGGCGCACGGCGCGGGACTGCACGGGTCTGTGTTTTCCTACTCCATGGAAGGTCCGCCGCCTGGTCCGCTCTGCAAGCGGACGGTACATTAGTCGCAAGTCTCGATTCCGGCATCGGGACAAGTGTGCCAGACGCCCTACCTAGACGGCTACTGTCCGCAGGGCGGCGGCGGCAGCATTCGGTCCCGTTTGCCAACGACTCGCCAGCCAGCGCGTTAGGGGTAGCCAAGCGAGCGCGATTGCGGCCACGCGACATCGCATTATCCATAGTGGACCAAGCAGTTCGAGGCCACTGACGATGCTACCTGTAGCGTGCTGCCACTCTTGTCGGGCACCGTGGTCACGCCCTCGCAGATTTCAAGCGGAGTGAGCTATCGGGACGGACAAAGTGTACCGCCTGGCGCCTGCGAATCGCCATCTTGCAGGAATGGAACTATGTGCTGAGCACTGAAAACTTCGCGAGCCTCTGCGCGCGTGACGACGTGGGATTCAGATACGCGTTACTCCAGTATGCCGGGAAGATGAACGGCGCCTCTTATCTGCCGGCAGTAGTGCGCTTGGGCGATAGCAAACACGTTTACGTCAGCCCAACCCAAACGGGTCGCGGAGGAACTGGAAGCAAAAGGGCAGTGACGGACCCCCGCCCTGGCAGTTCCCAGGGATTTCACCCGATTCCCCCGCCGGACGTACAATATCTAATTACTTCGCGCCAGGAGGCGCGAGCATGAACCTAGATTCCGTCTGGATCTCCCGCGTGCCGGGCGATCGGTTTCCGCCCAGAAACGGTCAGCCGCTCTCCGGCCTCACCTTCGCCATCAAGGACAATATCGACCTGGCTGGCCTGCCGACCACCGCTGCATGCCCCGCCTACGCCTATTCGCCTGCGCAGAGTGCGCCCGTTGTGCAGCGCCTGATCGACGCGGGCGCCGTCCCTCTCGGCAAGACGAACATGGACCAGTTCGCCACCGGTCTGGTGGGCACGCGCTCCCCCTACGGCGCCTGCTCCAGCGTCTTCGACGAGCGCCATATCTCCGGCGGATCGAGCTCCGGCTCGGCGGTTGCGGTCGCGTCCGGTCAGGTGAACTTCGCGCTGGGCACCGATACCGCGGGCTCCGGCCGCGTCCCCGCGGCGTTCAACAATCTCGTGGGTCTGAAGCCCACCCGCGGCCTGCTGAGCACCTCGGGCGTCGTCCCAGCCTGCCGATCGATCGACTGCGTGACCATCCTCACACGCACCGCTGCCGAGGCGTCGAAAGTCTTCGAAGTGGCTCGCGGATTCGACCCCACCGACCCATATTCGCGCGTTCCCACCGCCGGTCAGGGTGCCGCGCCATGGGCCTCCGCTCCATTCCGATTCGGTGTGCCCGCGGCCCGGCAATTGGAATTCTTCGGCGATGACGAAGCCGCGGCTCTCTATCGGAAAGCCATCGCCGACCTCGAAGCCGTAGGCGGTACCAAGGTCGAGATCGACTTCGCCCTCTTCCGCGCCGCCGCCGATCTGCTGTACGCCGGCCCCTGGGTGGCAGAGCGGCTCGCTGCCATCGGCCCGTTTCTCGAAAAACACGCCGGCGAGATGAATCCCATAGTGCGCGACATCATCGCGGGCGCCCGCCGCTTCACCGCGGTCGATGCCTTTAACGCCGAATACAAGCTGCGCGAATTGCGCCGCGCCACGGAATCCGAGTGGGCGCGCATGGATGTCCTGGTGTTGCCCACTACCGGCACCATCTACACTCACGACGCCGTCGCGGCAGATCCCGTGCGGTTGAACACCAACCTGGGCTACTACACCAACTTCGTGAACCTGCTCGACCTCGCGGCGGTGGCCATCCCCGCGGGCTTCCGTCCCAATGGCCTGCCCTTCGGCATCTCGCTCATCGGGCCCGCGTTCACCGACCTGGGACTGCTCGCGCTCGCCGCACGTTACTTGCGCGAAACCGTCGACCCGTCTGCAGGAACGGCAGCACCCGGGTGCATTGCCGTCGCCGTGCTGGGCGCGCATCTCGGCGGTCAACCGCTCAACTGGCAGCTCACGCAACGCGGCGCACGCCTGCTGAAGATCTGCCGCACCGCGCCGGGCTATCGCTTTTATGCCATCGAAGGCGCCATCCCCAAGCCCGGCTTGATCCGTGAGGAGAGCTTCGCCGGTCCCGGAATCGAGGTCGAAGTCTGGGCCGTTCCTGAGGACCAGTTCGGGAGCTTCGTCGCGGGTGTGCCTGCGCCGCTCGGAATCGGCAATGCCATCCTCGACAACCGCGAATCCGTGAAATGTTTCATCTGCGAACCGTACGCCGTCGCCGGCGCGCTCGAAATCACACCGTTCGGCGGCTGGCGTAAGTATCTTGAATCCAAGCGATAGAAAGAATCAGCGAGCCCACCGTGTACCGGTATGATAAACTCCCTGGAAAGCCTGCTCTCGGCCCCGTCGCCACGAGCGTTCGCACTCTTGTGACGACGATGACACGTAACCTGTCTGTACTTCTCCTACTCGCCATTTCGGCCCCTGCAGCCTTCGCTCAAAAGCCCAGCTTCACAGTCGGGTGGTCTGTCTACGCGGGTTGGACGCCATATTACTACCTCAACAAGGCCGGCATTCTCAAGAAGTGGGCGGACAAATACGGGATCGCCGTCAAGGTCCAGCGCTTCGATTACGCGCCGTCGCTCGACGCTTTCGTCGCCAAGAATATCGACGCCTGCACCATGACCAACATGGAAGCGCTCGACATGCCCGCCGCTTCCGGCGTGCCCACCACCAGCATCCTGATCGGCGATTACTCCAACGGCAACGACGCGCTGCTGGTGCGCAACGGCCTGCAGATGAAAGATCTCGCCGGGAAGAAGTTGCTGCTCGTCGAGAAGACCGTCTCGGAATACCTGTTCGACCGTGCCATGACCATCAACGGCCTGCGCGATCAGATCAAGAAAGTGCGCCTCATCAATACGTCCGATTCCGATATCGCCACCGCGTTCATCAGCGATTCGAGCGCATCCGCCACCGTCACCTGGAAGCCCATGGTGTCGCAAATCGCCAAGCAGAAGGGCATTACGTCGCTGTTCAACTCGTCGCAAATCCCCGGCGAGATTTTGGATCTCACGGTGGTCCGCACCGACGTCTTGGCCAAGCCCGACGGCCAGAAGTTTGCCAAAGCACTGGCCGGCGCGTGGTTTGAAGTCCTCGGGCTGATGTCGGCCAAATCGCCCGGCACCGACAAAGTCCTCGCCGCGATTGCCGAAGGCTCGCAGGATACGCTCGACTCTTACAAGGAGCAGCTCAGCACCACGAAGATGTTCTACACGCCGCAAGCGGCGGTGGAATTCGGCGCATCCCCCGATCTCAAAAAGAAGATGGACCTGGTCCGCCAGTTCTGCTTCGATCACGGCCTGCTCGGCGCCGGCACCAAATCGGTGGACGATGTGGCGATCCGCTATCCCGACGCCTCGGTGCAAGGCAAGCCCGACCGGGTCCGGCTGGTCTTCGATCTGTCCTACATGAAAATGGCGGCGGAGGGAAAGCTCTAGGGCGATTTCTATGTCGGTCGGCTTTCTGCTCATCCACGCCAAGCCCCATCGCACTTCTGCGATGTTGCTCTCGTGGGCGCTCTTTGCCGCCGGCATCGCACTCTATCTGTATATCGCGCAGGCCCGCCATCGTGACAATCCCGAGGAGCGCGTCACGCCGACAGTCGCGCAGATGGCCCGCGGCATGTACGACGCCGCACTGAAGCCGGCAGAGGACGACGAGCAGACCGCCGAGGGTGGCACTATGCTGCAGCGCTTCCAGAACAGCATGCTGTGGAAAGATACCAAGGCCACTTCGCGCCGCTTCATTTACAGCATGCTGCTGCTCGTGCCCGCCGTCCTGCTCGGCCTGCACATGGGACTGTTCCCTTACGTGGGCGCGTTTTTCCTGCGCTTCGTCCTCTTCTTCGATAAGATCGTCGCCCTCTCTCTGCTGCCGATTCTCTTCATCGTGTTCGGCATCGACGAGCTGGCTAAGATCATGCTGATCGTGATCGGCGTCACCCCAACCATCATTCTCGACACATTCAATTTGACGAAGGGCGTCCCGAATGAGCAGTTGGTGAAAGCCTTCACGCTCGGCGCCGGCGATTTCGACGCGGCCTATCGCGTCGTGCTCAAGCAGATCATGCCGCGCGTGCTGAACAGCATCCGCCTCAATCTGAAATCGGTGATGTTGTTCCTCTTCGCCGGTGAGATGATCGCTTCCACCGACGGTCTGGCTTTTCGCATCGCCCTGCTGCGCCGCCACATGGGGATGGACGTCATCATTCCCTACGTCTTGTGGGTCGCGCTGCTCCTCTTCCTAGTCGATTTTGCGATGCGCGTGCTCAACCGCAAGCTCCATCCGTGGTTCCAGGAGTCATGAGTTTATGGCCCTGATCGAAATAGGCAACCTTTCGGTTGCATATGGCACTCCGCCACGTTCGGTGCTCGCTGGGATCGACCTGCGTATCGCCGAGGGGGAGTTCGTATGTGTCTTAGGCCAAACGGGTTGCGGGAAATCGACCCTCCTCCGTCTGATCCTTGGGTCGGAAAAACCGACCTCCGGCCGTATTCTCATCGATGGCGTCGAACATCACCAGCCCGACCGAACTCGCGGATATGTTCCGCAGAAGTACTCGCTATTCCCCGACAAGACGGTGCTCGACAACATCACCTTCGGCCCCGAAGTCAGCGAATTCAGCCTATTAGGCCATCTGACACCCCGCTACTATCGCCGCCGCCGTGAACTGCGCGTCGAAGCGTTCGATTACCTGCGGCGCATCGGCTTGCGCGAATCGGACTCCAGGAAGTACCCCGACCAGCTTTCCGGCGGCATGCAGCAGCGCGTGGCGATCGCTCAGGCCCTGATGACCAAGCCTCGCATTCTGCTCATGGATGAGGCCTTTAGCGCGCTCGATCCGGGCACACGACGAGGCATGCAGCAACTCATCCGCGAGCTCTGGAAGGCCACCGGCACTACGATTCTGTTCGTTACCCACAATACTCAGGAGGCCTTGCGCCTGGGCACGCGAGTGATCGTGCTGGCGAAGGAATCGCCCGACCGCGGCTCGAGTGTGAAGCTCGATCTGCCCGTGCCCGATCCGTGTTTCGAAGAAGAGATCCCTCACCTGGTCGAACGCCTCGAATCGGGCGCTGGGTGGCAGCCGGCCTCCGCGCTCCATTCTTAAGCGCTCCATTCTCAAGAGAGATACGCGAGCCATCCGCTACTGGTTGTTTTGGCTGAGCTGATCTCTACTTCACGAGTCTATCGGGATCTTCTGGCGAACCTGAAGAACCAGATTCGGACTGCCCGGGTCCGCACCGCGTTGGCGGCAAACCGGGAGCTTGTGCTGCTGTACTGGCAGATCGGGAAGGAAATCCTGACCCGGCAGCAGGAGGGTTGGGGCACGAAGGTCATCGACCGTCTGGCCCAGGATTTGCATGTAGAATTTCCCGACATGCGTGGCCTCTCGCCTCGTAACCTCAAGTATATGAGGGCTTTCTCGGAATCTTGGCCGGACGTTCTAATTGTGCAACAGCTTGTTGCACAATTGCCGTGGGGCCACAACGTACGCCTTCTGGACTACGTCAAGAGCCCGGTCGAGCGACTCTGGTACGTCGAGCAGACCATTCAAAACGGCTGGAGCCGCAATGTCCTCGTCATGCAGATCGAGAGCGACCTGCACCGCCGCCAGGGTAGCGCCATCACCAACTTTCAAACGACTCTTCCTGGGCCGGAATGCGACCTTGCCCAGCAACTCATCAAAGATCCCTATACTTTCGACTTCCTGACCCTTACAAAGGGTGCCCGCGAGCGTGAGCTCGAAGGCGGTCTGCTGGTGCACCTGCGGGATTTTCTGCTCGAATTGGGCACGGGATTCGCCTTTGTGGGGAGCCAGGTGCCGGTCGAAGTCGGTGGCGAGGACTTCCGTCTGGATCTCCTCTTCTATCACCTGAAACTGCGATGCTACGTGATAATCGACCTGAAGATGGGCCCCTTCAAACCGGAATACGCCGGCAAAATGAACTTTTACCTGGCTGTGGTCGACGACCTCCTGCGCCACCCGGGCGACGGACCCAGCATAGGTCTGATTCTCTGCAAGGCGAAAAACCGCGTCATCGCCGAGTACGCCTTACGGGACATCGCCACGCCGATGGGCGTCACGGAGTTTAAACTCCCGAGCGTAGAGGAGATCGAAGCCGAGCTGGCCGGCGACGATGCTTTTCCTTGCACGCTGCCGGCCCGAGAGGCGTCATAATATAAGAAGTGATTTCTATGTGGAACCTGAAACGGCGCCGAGGATTCTCCCTCATTGAATTGCTGATCGTTATCGCGATCATCCTGATTATCATCACCATCGCGCTGCCGCGGTTGACTCGTGCGCGCATGTACACCCAGGAAGTCGCTGCCATCGCGGCCATCCGCACCATCCACACCGCCCAGACGCAGTATTACTCGCAGTTCAATCGCTACGCCACGTCCCTGGCCGAGCTGGGGCCGCCGGCGAGCGGGTCGGCCAACGCGTCCTCCGCGGACATGATCGGCAACGATCTGGCCAATGGCGTCAAGCAGGGCTACGTTTTCACCGTCACCGGCAATCAGGGCGGATACATCGTCTCAGCAATGCCACAGGTATTCAATACCGGCGGCAGTCGCACGTTCTACTCCGACCAGACCATGACGGTCCACGAGCATTACGGTCCCGAGCCCGCGACGCTGCAAGATCCCGAATCGAAGTAGGGAAGTCGTGCGCCGCCATTGGCTTGTGGTCGCGACGGGAACGGCGATCATGCTGCTTCTCGCCGCGCTGTTGCCTCGCCCCCTGGGCGACACGGACCGGCCTGAGTCCCGAGCTATCGCGGCAGTCCGGACAATTCACACCGCGCAGACGCTGTATTTTTCGCAATATGGCCATTATGCCGGGAGCTTGCGGGAACTCGCACTGTGGCTTAGTGACGATCTGGTCAACGGCGCTGAGGGAGGCTATCGGTTCACTCTGACCGGGACGGAGAACGGATACACCGTGTCTGCGATCCCCGCGGCGCTCCACGCCGGCCGCCGCTGCTTTTATTCCGATCAGAGCATGGGGCTCCGTTTCATCGCCGACGGCAACAAATAAACCGCCGCCGGCCGCCGCGGCTTTTATTCCGATCAGACCTTGGTGCTCCGTTTCATCGCCGACGGCAACAAATAAATCTAAATCCGGCAGTTACGGCCTGGCGAGTCGCCGATCAGCCTACAGCTCAACCGCTTGTGAAAACGGCCGGTTCTCACCAGAAAGGCGAGCTGCGCCGCAGTTGGAGATTTGCTGGCAGTAAAGGCTGTACTTGGCCGAGTGAGTCTGGACTGCCGGATTTAGGATAAACCGCCGCAGGACGGGGCAGCTTTTGTTCCGATCAGACCATGGGGCTCCACGATTCGGAATCCAAGTGGTTCCACGGCCTGGCCCACTCCTGCGTCATTGAGGCAGGAGGTTCCATGCGCCGCGGCTTTTCACTCATCGAACTACTCATCGTCATCGCCATCATCCTGATCCTCATCACGGTGGCGGTCCCGCAATATCAGAAAGCTCAAATGATGGCTCGCGAACTGGCCGCAACCAAGGCAGTCCAGACCGTCCAAACTGCCGAAGTGATGTACCAATCGCAGTATGGCCGATTCGCCTCGTCGTTGCGTGAGCTTGGTCCCCCCGACGCGGGCGCATCGAGCGCCGCCGCCGCTGGGCTAATCAGCGGTGCGCTGGCCAGCGGCACACTGGGAGGTTACAAGTTCAGCCTCACCGGCACGGCCGACACCTACGCGATCGCCGCTTCGCCCGTGACGTATGGATCCTCCGGCATCAAGTCCTTCTACCTGGACCAAACCGGCATCCTGCGAGCCGGTGAAGACCAGGCGCCTGCCACGTCCACCAGCCCGGAATTCGCGAAGTAGGTTGTCGTTCAAGTTTTTGCAAACTTTGTACACTAGGAAGACAACCTCATCAGGGACCCCGGTCTACCATGGATAACGTGTCTGGCCCAACTATCACTGCGCCTTCATCTGAAGGCGTCACTCGAAGAAACTTCTATGTCGGCGCCATTTATGGACTGGGTGCGATCGTTGCTGCGGCCCTGGGACTCCCGGCGGCCATCTACCTCCTGTTCCCGCCCAAGATTCGGCAAGCCGACCAATGGGTGGAAATCGGCGACGTCACCACCCTGGTGGCCGATTCTCCCACCGAAATGACGTTCCGCCGCAATCGCGTGGACGGCTGGAAAGTCTCCAGCGAAAAGGCGACGGCGTGGGTGGTGAAGCACGCCGACAACTCCGTTACCGCCTACGGTCCGCAGTGCACGCACCTGGGGTGCGCCTACCACTGGGAGGAGAGCAAGACGGAATTCGTCTGCCCCTGCCACAACTCTCTCTTCGCGATTGACGGCAAGGTGCTCGCCGGCCCCGCGCCGCGCCCGCTGGATCGCTATGAGACGAAAATCGACGGCAAGAAACTCCTCTTAGGCCGCGTGATCACGCCGGAGCGCCAGGCGTGAGGCGGCGGTGGAACAAGTTCAGCGAGTGGCTGGACCACCGCACCGGCGTGCAGTCCGCTGTGCGCCAGTTCCTTTACGAGGAGATCCCGGCGTCCAGCGGCTGGCAGCAGGTTTTCGGCAGCGTGGCGGTGTTCCTGTTCCTGGTGCAGGCATTCACTGGGGTGCTGCTGGCTTTCAACTACGCGCCTACTCCAGGCGACGCCTACAACAGCCTGCGCTACATCCTCACCGAACTGACCGCAGGCCGCCTGATTCGCGGGCTGCACCACTGGGGCGCCAGCATGATGATCGTGGTGGTGGTGCTCCACATGGTGCAGGTGTTTCTCTATGGGGCATACAAGAAACCGCGCGAGGCTACCTGGATGGTTGGTGTGGTGCTTCTGCTGGTCACCCTGGCGTACGGGCTCACGGGATACCTTTTGCCGTGGGACAATCGCGCGTATTGGGGGACGGTGGTTACCACAAATATCGCAGGCTCGGCTCCGGTGGCGGGGCCGTACCTGATACGGCTGTTGGGCGGCGGCGGAGCGGTGGGCGTGGTGACCTTCGCGCGCTTCTATGGAATGCATGTGCTGCTGTTGCCGCCCGCTACGATCTTGCTGATCGCGCTGCACGTTTTCCTGGTACGCAAGCACGGCGTAGCGCCGGAGCCGGGCGATGAGCTGCTGCCGAAAAAGCAATTCTTCCCCGCGCAGGTGTTCAAGGATACCGTGGCGATCTTTGCCGCGTTCGCCATTCTGTATACACTTGCGCTGGTGGCTCGGGTGCCGCTGGAACAGTTGGCAGACCCCACGGACACCGCATACATCCCGCGGCCGGAATGGTATTTCTTGTTTCTCTTCCAGACGTTGAAACTGTTTCCTGGCCCACTCGAAGTGGTGGGCAGCGTGGTACTGCCGGGATTGGCCGTGCTGACTCTGATTCTGGTGCCTTTTCTCGATCGCGGCCAGCTGGTCAAAGTGACCAAGCGCACCTTCGCGGTCGGGGTTGTGGTGCTGGCAGCGATCGGATGGGGCGGGCTGACCGCCGCGGCAGTAGCCACTACTCCCAAGGCGCAGGAATCTGCGCAGATCGACTATTCGGCGCCCACCGACTGGCTACAGCTCACGCCGCAGGAGATGTCCGGCATCGCGTACTTCCGCCAGGAACGTTGTGAGAGTTGCCACGCCGCCGGCGATGGCGCTTCGAAACTCGGGCCGGATCTGACGCAGACGTCCATCCATAAAGACGCCGCTTGGATGGTCCAACATTTCAAACGTCCAGCGGCGATGCGTCCTGGCAGCGCCATGCCGCCGATCCAGCTCAGCGATGCGCAATTGAACTCGCTCGCCGCATTTTTGCTGAAGCTGAATCCCACCAACGCCAGCGCCCTGGGAAACGCTCCCGACTTCGCCACTGCCGGGGCGCTGGTCTATCAGGCGAACCAGTGCGCCGGGTGCCATATGGTGAACGGCAACGGCGCGAAGATCGGACCGGTTCTGAACGGGTTGGCGCAACGCCGCAGCCGCAGTTGGGTGCAAGAACATTTTGCCGATCCGGACAAGCTATCCCCGGGCTCGACGATGCCGCCCTACTCACTCTCCCAGAAGGATATGGACAACCTGACCAGCTATCTGTTCTCCCTGCCAGATACCGGAGGCAACCAATAGGCATTCACCCGGATTTCTCACATCCTTTCTACTGCGGCGCGCGGTAAGGCCTGGCTTACTTCGTTGCGCCGGTGGTGGACGTACGGTCCAGCTTCGCCCGGCGGGACCCAACTGGGCGTTAAAATAAGTCCCTGTTTCGGTCGTCGGGAGCTTGGCGCTCGCTCATGACATCGTTGGTTTCCAGTCTCATCACGCTTAGGCTTGAAGCACGGAGGGGCGTCGAGATCAAGGGACGAAAGATGATAGGCGTTAGTGAGCAGTTACGTCTCACGGAAGACAGGGGTAATCCGTGTACCCTCTGGCGTCTCCTCCGTAGAATGTCTGCTGATCCGGTTCATTCAAGGGGGATCCAAGCTGCAGCCGCCTTGGCAGATCGGGATTGGCCAGGAATGCGCGCCCGTAAGCGACAGCGTCGGCATGCCCGGTCCGTAATGCTTCCTCTCCCCTGAGCCCGTCATATCCACCATTCACCACATAAAAATCCTTCCACAGTTCCCTTAAACTTCGCAACAGAGCCCATTCGCTCTCGGTGTTTTGCGGACCGTCCTGAGCGGATTCGACCACATGCAAA
>Ga0182030_10010764_pt1 | contig 18522 bp, 10 predicted proteins | sample 812S3MmetaG_FD_121299 | JGI IMG/M metagenome (GOLD analysis project Ga0182030, IMG submission 121299) | Permafrost microbial communities from Stordalen Mire, Sweden - 812S3M metaG (Illumina Assembly) | ecosystem: Environmental > Terrestrial > Soil > Wetlands > Permafrost | place: Sweden...
AATTTGGCCGAACCTTTATAGGCAATTGTATTTCCAACATGTTCCGTTGGTGGTTATCAACGGCCGTATCTCTGATGCCTCTTTTGGACGCTACAAGGCCATCCGTTTATTATTAAAAGGTATTTTAAACCAAGTACAGGTTTGGTGCATGCAAGCCCAAGGCGATGCTAATAGAATAATAGAATTAGGGGCTGACCCTTCCCGGGTGGTGGTGACAGGTAACCTAAAATTTGATGATTTGTCCAAGGTTGCGGATCCTTCGCTTAATGGTTTTGTAAGCGGCAAAGACGAACTTTGGTGGGTAGCGGGCTCCACTCATCCGGGGGAAGAAGAAATAGTGCTGGATGTATATAGTAAGATCATTAAAGATGACCCCAAATGGCGGTTGGTGATTGCACCTCGGCATGTTGATAGAGTGCCGAAGATAATGGAGCTTATTAATAGTCGTGGGTTAAAAGCTGTCAAGTTTTCTAAAATTTCAAATTATAGTCATCCTGAGCCCTTCGCTTCGCTCGAGGGCAGGCTCCGCGAAGGATCTCATCTAAAACGAGATTCTTCGCCCTATGGGCTCAGAATGACAGAAGAAGCATTTCATGATAGTCCCGTTATAGTCGTCGATACCATCGGACAGCTGCGCTCATTGTATTCCATAGCCTCCCTGGTATTTGTCGGAAAGAGCTTATGTGTCGGAGGCGGGCAGAATATTATTGAGCCGGCGGCTTTCGACAAGGCTATAATCATTGGCCCCAAGATGGAGAATTTCAGGGATATTGTTGCCTGTTTTAAAGAGGCTAACGCAATTGTGCAAGTAGATAACGTGTCTGCTTTTGAAATGTCGGTCAGGGCTTTGTGTAAGGATGCTTCAAAACGTGAACTACTGGGGGCAGCAGCCAAAAAAGTAATTGCCGCTAATCAGGGGGCGACTACACGCAGTTTGGAGCATCTAACGGGGTTTATAAAATGAACCAATATTTGCTTTCCGTCATGAAAGGCCAGCGCAACAGCTTTACAGCCCAATTGATAACCTATTTGCTTTTGCCCTGGTCCTTGATCTACGGTTTGGGTGTTTTTTGTCATCGGCTATTCCACCGTTTAAAGGGAGTTTATAAGGCCCCTAAACCTGTCATTAGCATTGGTAATATAACCGTGGGAGGGACCGGGAAAACCCCGTTGGTGATCTGGTTGGCGCGAACCTTGCAAGACAAGGGATTCAAGTCCATTATCCTGATCCGCGGGTATATGCCCAAGGCCGCTAAATATAGTGACGAAGTGGATATGCTCAATGAACAAATACCTTATATACCTGTCATTCCAGGGGCCGATCGGGCGGCTAATATCCTTGAGGCGGAAGGTATTCTGCCGGTGGACGTTTACATTTGCGATGACGCATTTCAACATTGGCCGCTATATCGCAATTTGAATATCGTAGCCATTGACGCGGTCAATCCATTTGGCAACGGCTATCTTTTGCCGGCGGGGATTTTGCGCGAGCCGGTGTCTTCTTTAAAGCGGGCGGATGTCCTTATACTGACCAAGACAGATTCTTCAGTTAATACTCAAGAGTTGTCTGCTAAGTTAAAACGCATTAATCCTAAAGCTTTGATCGTGGAGAGCCGGTATAAAAGCGCTGTGGCCGTCGATGTTTTTGACGCCAAGCCTTTGGGTGAGGATTTCTTGAAGACCAAGAGGGTGGTGGGATTTTGCGGGATCGGTGAGCCGAGATCTTTTGAGTTAAGTCTAAAGAATTCCGGGGCCCAGTTGGTCAAGCTATTTACCTTTAGGGACCATCATGTTTATAAAAAGGATGATATTAAGCGTATGGTGGAATTTTGCCTGTCCCAAGGCGCAACAGTGCTTGTGACGACGCATAAAGATGCGGTCAAATTGCGGATCTCTCAAGACCAATTTTCCGGCCTGCGGTTAGTTTATTTACCCATTCAATTAGAGATTGTCAAAGGTTCTGATGAATTCATTCAAAAAGTCATTTCTGTTTGTAGCAGTTAAAATAACGGCCTTTTTTTTGATGCTTTTGCCTTTAGCGTTAAGTCTTTGGGTGGGGCGTTGCCTGGGGTGGTTAGGTTATCATTTTTTATCTAAAAAAAGACAGGTTGTTTACGCTAATTTAAAAACAGTTTTTTCGTCCACACTTTCCCCCTCACAAATACGCGCTTTATCAAGGGATGTCTTCATTAATTTTATCCAAAGCGTTGTTGAGCTTTTAAGCCTGCCCAAGATCAAACGTTTGGGATTTGAAAAGTTTGTCGATTTACAGGACAAGGAAAATATCGATCTTGCCCTGAAAGGTGGCAAGGGGGTGATCTTATTGGCCATCCATTCCGGAAGCTGGGAATTAGCCAGTGTAGTGGGGGGGGGCACTAAAGTCCCGTATCATGTGGTGGCCAATAACCAATCCAAGCTGCCTCAATTAGACAGGATGCTCAATGAATATCGGACCATTGCCGGGGCCCATGTGATCACTGCCGGAGTGGCTACCAAGGGGATCATCAGGGCCATGCAGGCCAATGAGGTGGTTTCTTTAGTCTTGGACCAGGGAGGCAAAACAGGCCAGGCAGTGCCATTCTTTGGTAAAACAGCATCGATGTCATCCGGTGCGATCCGTCTGGCATTAAAGTATGGGAGTGCCGTGTGCCCGGTTTGGATCGAACGGCAGGGCAATGGTAAACATGTATTAAGGATCTCACCGGCCATGTCGATACCCAAGACCGGGGATATGGAAAAAGACCTCCGCGTTAATGTCGCAAAAGCTGCCAAACATTTTGAATTATTACTTAGAGCTCATCCGGCTGAATATGTGTGGTTTTATAAAGTGTTCAAATATACAACCCAAGCCCAGGTGCTCATCCTGGACGATGGGCGAACAGGCCATTTGCGCCAGTCCCAGTCAATAGCACGGAATTTACGTGAGGTCTTGAATAAAAAGGGCAAATCTGTTGATGAAAAAGTTATATCATTGGAGTGGCAGAGACCAATCTCTGTCACTTTGTTTTCATTTTATGTATTTTTAGCACAGTTCATAGGTTTTTTAAAAAGAGAGGACTGTTTAAAGTTTTTTCTGACCAGCCGCTCTTTTAGCGAGCTGATGAAATATAAAGCGGATTTTGTCGTTTCCTGCGGATCACAGGCAGCAGGTGTAAATTTTATATTAAGTCAAAATCATTTAGCCAAGTCCATTTCTATTTTATCGTCGGGTCTTTTGTCCCAAAAGCGCTTCGATGTGGTGGTTTTTCCCCAGCATGATAAGCCTAAAACTCTTGGGGGCACCCATTTGATCTCGCCTCAGGTATCCCCCAATTTGATCAATGCCCGATATTTAAAGGAACAAAGCGAAGGATTAACACGTCATTATTCACATTTAAAAGGCAATGTGCGCACGAAATTTGGTATTTTGATCGGCGGGGATACCAAGGGGGTCAAATTTGATGAGGCCCAGATCCATGAATTGATCGGCCAGGTAAAACAAGCGGCTTTGCATTATAACGCGGATATTTTATTAACTACTTCCCGGCGAACACCGGTAGCCATCGAGAAGGTCATCTTAAACGAACTTAAAGATTTTCAACGATGTGCTTTGTGCATCATTGCCAATCAACGCAATGTACCCGAGGCCGTTGGCGGCATATTAGGTTTGTCAGATCTGGTCATTGTTTCCGGTGAAAGTATTTCCATGGTCTCAGAAGCATTGAGTTCCGGTCGACGTACCATCGTTTTTTCCCCGCACGGGGAATATGGTCACAAAGCACGGGACAAATATGAAGCTTTTGTAAAGAATTTAAATGACCAGGGGTACTTAATGGTAACTTCAGTTTATGACTTGAAAACAAAGATTGCAGAATTGTTAAACCAAAAAATAACCCTAAAGCCCTTGAATGACCAAGGTATCATCCAAAGCGGTTTAGAGGCTATTGTCTAAATATGAATATATTACAAATCCTTCCAGAACTGAATGTCGGCGGGGTTGAGACCGGGACCGTGGACCTGGCTAAATACCTGGTGGCCCAGGGGCATAAGTCTGTGGTAGTCTCCCATGGCGGGGCTTTGGTTTCCGGACTTGTGTCAGACGGCTCTAAACATTACACGTTGCCCGTGCATAAGAAGAATTTATTCACGATGTTTTATTGCGCAGCCAAACTCGTGAAAATTATCAAAGATGAAAAGATCGATATTGTCCATGCCCGTTCCCGGGTGCCGGCATGGATCGCATTTTTTGCCTGCCGCAAGACTGAAGCCCATTTTTTGACCACCTGCCATGGCTACTATTCTGCACATTTGTTTAGCAGGGTGATGAGTTGGGGTAAGATGGTCATCGCGATCAGCGAGGTAGTAGGCCGGCATATGGTGCGGGACTTTGCAACACCGGCTGAGAATATTCGGGTCATTCCCCGCAGTGTCGATGTTGAGAAATTCAACCTGCCCAGGCGCCCCAAAGAGAACAAGAAAGATTTTACTGTAGTCATGATCGGACGCATCACTCCTCTTAAAGGTCATCCGTATTTTTTAAAAGCAATGGCGAGGGTGATCCATCAATTGCCCTTGGTCAAGGTGCAGATCATCGGGGACGTTCCTGTCAAAAAGCAATCGTACAAGGATGAGCTGGTATTGTTGACCAAACGTTTAGGGATATCAGAGCAAGTCCAATTTATGGGCAATCGCCGCGACATTCCCCAACTTTTGAGCAACGCGGACTGTTTAGTCCTTTCAACGACGACCCACGAGGCTTTTGGCCGGGTGATCATTGAGGCCCAAGCTGCCGGTGTTCCTGTTGTAGCCACACGAGTCGGCGGGGTGACGGAAGTCATTGAACACGAAAAAACAGGGCTGTTGGTCTTGCCTAAAGACATAGAGGCGACAGCCGAAGCGGTGTTACGGATATTAAATGATCCTGTCTTCAGTGCGGGCCTTGTCGTTGAAGCGAAGAAGAAAATTGAAGCTTGTTATACCCTTTCTCGTATGGCAGATGCCACCATCGCTGTTTATAAGGAACTGATGCTTTCAACAAAGATCCTGATCATTAAAATGACGGCTGTAGGGGACGTGGTACTATCGAGTGCGGCATTTAAAGCCATCCGTACCAAATTTCCTAACGCGGGGATCTACTGCTTGACCTCATCTCAAGCCAGCGCCATTGTGGGGAGTTGTCCGTATATCAATGAGGCAATTGTATTCGATACGCAAGCCAAAAGTTTTAGTGATACTTGGGGTAAAGCCAAAGAACTGCGCCGGTATCATTTTGATAAAGTGGTGGATCTGCAAAATAACCGTTTGAGCCATATATTGTCTTTCTTGGCGTTCCCTAAAGAATCTTATGGGTATAATAACGGCAAACTCGGGTTTCTTTTATCAAAGAAAATAAAAAATAATATCCGCAATCTGCCGCCGGTAGAACACCAATTCCGGATCTTAAAAATGCTGGGTATTGAATATGGCCCGGAGCATAAATTAGAGTTGTATCCTTCCTCTAAAGATAAAGCTTATGTGCAGGAAATGTTAGACAGTGAATGGTTAAGCGAAGGCCAGGTCTTTGTGGGGTTAAATATATCGGCTTCGGCAAAGTGGCCCACCAAAAACTGGCCCTTAGAACACATGGCTAAATTATGCGATATTTTAGGGGCTAAAAATATCCGGGTGATCTTGACCGGAGAAAACAAGGACAGTGCTGTAAGCCGGAAATTGATCGCCAAGGCGCGCGCCAAACCCGCAAGCTTTGTGGGGAAAACAAGTATTTTACAGTTGGCCGCTTTGATCAAACATTGCAAGGTGTATATTTCGCCTGATTCGGCACCCTTGCATGTAGCGGCAAGCATGCAGGTGCCTATCATTGCTTTCTTTGGGCCCACAGATGCATGTCGCCATATGCCGCCGGGTGAGAACCAGGTGATATTGCATAAGCCGATGAAATGTTCGCCTTGTTATTCGGGAGTTTGCAAAATCAAGACCCATGCCTGCATGAATGATATTTTACCTGAAGAGGTTGCCCGGAAAGTCATGCAGATGATAAAGGGATAAGGGATAAGGGTTAAGGGGTAAGATTTGAATATTCTTTTTTTAACAACACATGCAAATACGGGAGGTATTACCAGCTATATAGTGACCTTAGGCAGCGCTTTGGTCAAATCAGGACATAAGGTATGGGTTGTTTCCAGCGGCGGAGATTGTGTGACCGGGATGGAGGCGGTGGGGATACGGCATGTTAAGATTAATATACGCACCAAAAGTGAACTTCATCCTAAGTTATTATTGAGTCTGCCATCCTTAGTCCGGCTGATCCGTAATGAAAACATAAATATCATTCACGCCCAGACAAGGGTCACCCAGCTGCTGGGGGTGTGGTTGGGGGCATTAACCGGTGTCAAGATGGTCACCACCTGTCACGGCTTTTTTAGGCCGCGCTGGTTTAGAAAAGCATTTCCCTGTTGGGGTGTTGCAGTTATCGCCATCAGTAAACCGGTCGCACAACATTTAAGTGTCGATCTGGGAGTTGCCCAAAATAAGGTCCATTTGATAGCCAACGGGATTGATCTGGACCGTTTCTTGGTGGCTGATGAAAATCAGCGTCGATCTGTGCGCCGGGAATGGAATATTGTAGAGGCGCCACTCATCGGCATTAATACCCCCTTAATAGGCGTAATCGCACGCTTGTCTAGTGTCAAAGGCATAGAGATTTTGATCAAAGCGATGCCTAAACTCCTGCTGGAAATACCTACAGCCAATTTGATGATCGTAGGTCAGGGCCCGGAAGAAATGAATTTAAGAAAATTGACCCAGGACCTGTCATTGACAGCTCATGTGATCTTTAAAAATACCATTAATCAAACACAGGAAATTTTACCGGCTTTTGATGTTTTTGTTATGCCTTCATTAATGGAAGGGTTGGGTTTGTCGGTGATGGAAGCCCAAGCCTGCGGCATTCCTGTGGTGGCCTCCAGGGTCGGAGGATTGGTTGATCTCATAGAAGATGGGAAAAGCGGCCTTTTAGTGGCCAGTAATGACCCGTCAGCCTTAGCTGCCCGGATCATAGAAATGCTTCAAAATCCACAGCGATCAAAGGATATGGCACAACAGGCACGAATAAATATAGAACGGCATTTTTCTTCCGGGACAATGCTTAAAAATACACTTCAAATTTATGAACAATATTCTCGTTGTTAATGTTAATTGGTTAGGGGATGCGGTTTTTTCCATCCCTGTTTTTAAGGCGCTTAAAAAAACCTATCCGCAGGCGCGTATCTCCTGTTTATGCGCCCCCAGGGTCAAAGAAGTCCTGCAGTATTGTCCGTATATCGATAAAATAATTATTTACGATGAGCGCGGTAAACAAAGCTCCCCTTGGGCCAAATGGAATTTGATCTGGCAATTGAGAAAAGAAAAGTTTGATGCTGCCTTTTTATTGCATCGCTCCATGACAAGGGCTTTGTTGATATTTCTGGCGGGGATCCCATTGCGCATTGGTTACAGTAAGTTTAAAGCTTTTTTAACCAATTCAGTACCTATGCAAGCAGATGATGTTCACCGTTCTGATTATTATTTAAAGGTTTTGGAAGGCTACGGGATAAAAGTCCAGGACCGTTTATGTGAACTGCGTTTAAAAGAAGAAGATATGCAAAGTCTGGAGTCTAAACTGAGCCAAGCAGGCATAGGCCCCGCTGATAGTTATGTAGTTTTAAATACCGGGGGAAACTGGGACCTTAAACGCTGGGGTGCGGATTCTTTTGCCAGCCTTTCAAAACGGCTATCCCAAGAGTTTGGTTTGAAAATAGTTTTTTCCGGAGCAAATAAGGACCGGGAATGTTGCCAACGCCTTGCCCAAGCGGTTGGCAGTAGAGCAGTGGTTTTGGCCGGTGAGACCTCCTTGGGAGAATCCTTGGCGCTTTACAAACGGTCATTGGCTGTTATTTCCTCTGATTCCGGGCCTTTGCATTTAGCCCATGCTGTGGGTGCGGATGTGATCGGCATTTTTGGCCCCACCCGTCCGGAAATCACCGGGCCCAGGGGCAGCGGACGCTTGGAAATACTCTTTAAGGATGTGGGGTGTAATAAAGCCCCTTGTTATCATTTAAGTTGTTCTAATAATGTGTGTATGCAATCAGTGACGGTGGATGATGTTGCCCAAGCTTACAAAAGAATCCGGACCTAAACATATTTTAATCGTCAGCATGACGAATATCGGGGATGTGGTCCTTTCCTGCCCGGTCATCGATATTTTACGCCATGACTTTCCCCAAGCTAAGATCGACGTGGTGGTAGGCCCCAAAGCTGTTTCGTTATTTAATGACAACCCTAACTTTTGTATCAAGGCGTTTAATAAACAAGCACCTTTAGGGCAAAAATTTGCCTGGTTTTTAGATTTATGCAGGGAACATTACGATTGTGTGGTGGATCTAAGGAGGACAGCCCTGCGGCTTCTCTTAGCGCCCCGTTATGCCACGCCCGTTATTGATTTCCCCTCTTTAGTACAAAGAGGGGTAAGGGGAGTTCATAAAAAAGATATCCATTTAAACCGTCTGCGTCAAATTTATGATTTTGATTCTCTGTGCCTCAAACAATATGCTATTCTAACAACAAAAGAAGACGAACAGTTTTTTGAAGAAGTAGTGGCTCCGGCATTGCAGGGTCAGAATTTTGTGGTAATAGCCCCGGGTGCCGCGGATACGGCCAAGCGCTGGCAGGCAAAGGGTTTCGCCGCTCTATCAGATCATCTGTCAGCCACGACCAAGGTGATATTTGTGGGAGATACTAAAGACGCTCAGATTGTCGCCCAGATCCAAGGAAGCATGAAAGCATCTTCTTTATCATTAGCGGGTAAGATTAATTTGCGTCAATTAGCTTTTGTTTTAAAGAAATGCTCGTGGGCGTTGACTCACGACAGCGGGGTCATGCATCTGGCTTCCTATTTTAATGTACCTTTGATAGTCCTTTGGGGGCCGACTTCCATTGAAAAGTATGCTCCCTGGAGTGAGAAATCGATCATTGTCAGGCGCAATGAAAAATGTGTGCGTTGCCAGGACAAAAAAAGTAAAATAGCTCATAATTGTATGTCTTTTATAGAAGTACAAGATGTTCTTAATGCCATTAAAAAAATATGAAAAAACCAACGACTTTTGAAAATATCTTGATCATCCGCACCGACCGCATGGGAGACGTGGTTTTGACTACACCGGCCATCAAGGCGCTAAGACGTGCATATCCCGCGGCATGCATTACAATTTTAGTCGTCCCGGCGACCTATGACCTGATCAACGGCAATCCCTATGTGGATGAAATTTTAGTAGATGATCGTGTTGGAAGTCATAAATGGTTATTTGGTTTTTGGCGTTTAATACGGGAGATCCGATCAAAACAATTTGATCTTGCTATTATTTTTCATACCAAGCGCCGGTACAATTTAGCTTGCTTTTTAGCGGCAATACCTTACCGGTTGGGATATAAAAATGATAAATATGGTTTTTTACTCACACATCCATTAAATGATACCAGGGCTTTAGGCCAAAAACACGAAGCCGAATACTGCCTGGATGTTTTAAAGGCCATTGATATTGTTAATGATGATTTGGACGTATTTGTGCCGTTTCAAACCCAAGCGGAAGCCTGGGTGCTTGATTGGATGAAGGAAAATAATCTAATGCCCAATGAATTTATGGTGGTCCATCCCGGTGCTTCAGACCCTGCCAAGTGTTGGCCCACCGCCAATTTTGCGCAATTAATGGACCGTCTGGCAGAGCGTTACGCGTTGAAAATTGTTTTGATCGGATCTCCTGAGACAATACCGGTAGCCGCACAGATCTTGCGGCAAACACGTCATGCCTCAGAGTTCTTGAATTTGACGGGGAATACTTCCATGGCCCAAATGGTAAGTCTTCTGAAGCGTTCATGTTTGTTAATATCCAATGATTCCGGTCCGGTGCATGTGGCGGCAGGTGTTGGGACAAATGTCATTTCAATATTTTTACGCGATCAACCGGGGATCAACGCCAAACGCTGGAAGCCGCTGGGGCCAACGGGTTTTGTTCTAACCAGGCCCAAGGCTATGCCTGTTCAACCGGATTCCATTAGTGTGGATAGTACGTTGGATTTAATCGAGCAAATATTCCAAAAAGACAACCAATACGAAATCTTTTAAAAGCCTATAAACCCGCCCCTTTTTTCGTTAATTATCCAGATCAATGCACTTTTTATAGATGTCCTTAGTCTAACTGCAATCAAGTATGGGGTTGGTGCAATAATCAAAATTTTTTCTACGGCGGGCCGACACAAGGTCGGCCCCTACGGTTTTATAACGACCTATCAACCGGAACAAGAGAGAGAAACGGGCTGATTTTCATAGGGGACAGCGGGAGCAGAGGCTGTATAACTGCCGCCACCCGTGCACGTGTAACTGACAGAGAAATTCTTGGGACAGTTTGGCGCCGGATCTCCGAACAGCGCATCCCCCTCAATGAAGTTGCATGAAACCTTACTATTGCAGGTCGATATCACCTTATTAGTGACATTGCCGTCGCTGGCGCCGCAATTAGCGCCAAATGTGGCATCAGTAATTGAGATGACCGAAGCGGGAGGAGAATTAGTGGGAACAAAAGACACTGAAATTGTTTGGTTGGGAGCCGTTACATCATTAAAAGTATATCCCATAGAGGTTGGCGTGGTTGCCGTGCCGTTAATTGTCATCCCTAAAAAAGAATACCCGCTATTGGCCCAAAACGTAAAGGCTTGGCTTGCGCCATAGGGAGCAACCGTTGCCCCGGATGGACTGATCGATCCTCCCGTACCCGCACTGGCATTAATGATGGGCCCAAAAGTCACTGAAATTGTTTGGGGAGTCGTTACACTATTAAAAGTATAGGTTTGGGCAGACGTAAACGGCCCCAAGGTTTGTGCCGGTGTTGTTGTAGGAATAGATATCTGGTAAATTCCGAAGTTAGTATTGGGGGTGATCGTAAAGGTTTGGCTTCCATTAAAAGGAACAACCGTTAGCCCGGAGGGACTGATCGTTCCTCCTGTACCCGCACTTGCAGTAATGGTAGGAGAAAAAATCACTGTTATCGTATGAGGAACAATAACATTAGTAAAGGTATATGTATTTGTCGCCGACAATGTCAGCACGTTACTGTTTTCATCTGTTACCTGGCTGATAGCGTATCCGGCGCTGGGTGAGATTGTAAAGGTTTGACTTGCGTTATAGGGAACAACCGTTGGCCCCAAGGGAGTGATTGTTCCTCCTACACCCACATAGGAAGTAATGATGGGATAAAAATCCGCTGTTATGGCATGATTCGCAATAACATTGGTAAACCTGTACGTATTTGAGGATGACAATGTCAACTTATTACCGGCTTCATTTAATACCTGCCCAATAGCATACCCGGCATTGGGGGTGACCGTAAAAATTTGACTTCCACCGGAGAAAACACCCGTTGCCCCGGATGGGCTGATTGTCCCTCCCGCGCTGGAATTGACTGAGGCTGTTATCGTATAAATTGGAGCAAAACTCGCTGTAATTGTTTGCGCGCTCATAACAGCTGAAAAAGGAACGGTAACGGCACTACCGGGAGTAGAAGTTATTGGCACATTATTCCTACCGACTGAGATACTGCTGACACCATATCCACCCTTGGGTGTGACTGTAAAGCTGGGGGTTGACCCGCTGGGGACATTCAGGGTCCAAGAATAGGTATTGCCGCTGATGGTAGGACCTGACAAACCCGTTGGCCAAGTGTATGATCCCTCAGTTCCCGGACTGACTATAGCTGTTATTTTATAAGTTGGTGTTGCACCGCAAGGGATCTGCATTTTAAAATCACCGGCTGTTTGTTTAACAGCAGGAAAATTAGAAGAGTTGCCCACCCAGGCTTTATTGGCGTAGTTTGTGGCATAATTATTCGGATCAGGCATCGAAAAAGACGTTGACTGCGAATTACCCAAAAGCGGAAAATTATTCGCTGATTCAAGACTGCTTGCTTTTCCCCCGCAGCCGCCAGGACCACCAATACATATCGTCGCATAATTGCTCGAGCCTGAAGACGGGATTGTCATATAAGGATTAAAGGTCATTGAAACGGAATTAGACGTAAATGCGGGTGAAAGTCCACCACTATCAAAAGGACCCTGCCCCGTTGGTAAGCCGCACTTGGAAGCGTCAACAGTAAGATCTGCAGTGGAACCGTTAACCGGCCTGGAAAAATTGACCGTTAGCTGATTGCCCGACAGACTCATGCCGGACACATACGGGTGCAGTTTATAAGGGATGGTGGCTTGAAAAGTGTTGTCAAAATCACTCAAAGGTAAGCCCGGTAGTATAAAACGCGCATTATAATCCATGAAATATTGATTGCCTGGATAATAGGGTAACTTATATACGTTATCGTTCTTTGTATTGGAAGCCAGCGGATTGCCTATCATCTGGATTTGATTGGCGTTCCCGTTAACATCGGTAGTAACGGTGGAATATACTTTTGAAACAACAAAGGTCGTTGTCGGAATATTGCTTGCGTTTATTCCCCTTGTACTAAGGTCATTAAGATAGTTCGTCGGAGTAATTGCTTCTACTTCAGGGAATAAATTTATTTGATAAAGTACCGGGGAGGAGAATTCTGAAAAGAGCGTATAATTCATAATAGCTGAAGCAGGCGCGGCAGTAGACCCTGTGGCACCGGTTATGGTAATAGGCATTGCAAAAGAATTATAAGGATCAATGGACACGTTATCACTAAATGACAAATTTATCACTTGACTGATGCCGGAGGAAGGAGAAGAAAAACTAAACCCATTAACATATGGAAAAAGATGGACGAATTGTGTTGTATTGCCTAAAAAAGGAGTCAGCAAACAGGAATAAGGCACCACTAACTGTTTTCCTTGCGCTGATAGGACCCCTCCCGCGGGAACTGTTATCCCCTGAGGCCCTGACCCTGAAGAATAAACCGGTATATTGCACTTTGAATACGGGCCCTTAATACTGACGGGAATTTCACTGAGATCTCCTTTGTTATTATTAGCTGTCCAGGTATTACTCAAATTAAGAATGGAGTTCACATTGACATCATTTAAGTAAGCATTATTAGCAGTATCAAACCCGGGAGGATAGCCATTAAAATAAGTCAGAATAGGACCCCGGCCATTCAATTGATTAACAAGAATTCTAAGATCATCTACAAATATGTCATTACGGCCTTCAGTATAACTAGGAACTGCAAGTACGTTTAAAGCATTTTTTAAGGCGCCCGCCTGGCCAAAACAGGCCTGTGATATTTCAATGGCCTTGACCCCTATATTTGTTACATTAAGATTTAAACCCCACCCATCTTGGCCCGTAGGGCAATAACGCTGAGAACCAGGAACACCCGCTATCTCATAGGTTGGTATTAAAAGGGCGAAATTATCTCCCTGATTTAAATACCCGTCTAATCTCTGAGGGTCGTACCCATTTTTAATATCTCCGGCAACATAGAGTGCATGTAAAGCTGAGGCTAGATTTTTCAGAGCTACCCCATTGTCAGTATCGTAAGTATTCACACAGCCAAAAGATCCGACTTTCCCATCTTCAGTACCATGAAAATCCATAACTAATATTTGTCCCTTGGATTCGATTAAATCTTTTAAGAAACCAACTCCATAATCACTGGCCGTTGGTGAGGCTCGATGTGTGATAACCTTATAACCCAATGGGTTCAACCCATTCATGAGAGTTGATTCTTGCGAACTGCCACTGGGTAAATTAATAATTCCTCCGCCATTGGATGTAACCCCCCAAAAAGCATCAATCTCATTATTGCAAGGCAATAAATTCACAGCGTTTGATTGGGCGGCATAACACTGGGCGGGGGTAACGGGTGTAGAAGATACAGAAGAACTTTTTGCTGCTGATTGGACCATCGCCTTTGCCTGGGGCGATTGTGAAGAGCCTTGCGGTGAAAAAATCTGGGCAAAATCATCATAGCTCAAAGCATCCGTCATACCATCCGCGATAACATAAAACGCAATGGTGGGGTTATTTGAATTAATATCCGTAACGATCTGGTTGAAACTATTCACTATATTAGTCTTATCATAAACAGATGGGTCATTGAAAAAGGACACTGTGACCTGGTCAGCAATGCCCAAAGAACTTGGGTTGGATGGTTTAATATCAACTCCCTGTCCGCTGGGACTTATGCTTATTGTAAAATTGTGGGCAACGCCGCCTATTGACGCATATGTTGTATTCAAATAAGCAGTAATGGTATTCGTTACAGTATCGGTATTTAAATTTAACGTCCCGCTTGATGCAGTCACGGTCTTGGCCCTATTATCCAAAAGGCAGTAAACATAATTATACCAACTGCCGGAAGAATCACAGGTATTGACCACATCAACCTGTGAAAGATCTGCCCATAAAGCCGTGCCATAGCTCTGGGTGCCTTTTTTCACTACCATAGTCACTTTGTCATTGACATCATTGACGTTGATACTAGTATTCCCGTCCAACACGATGACCTTGCCGCCAAATACAAAATATTGCTTGCCCGTTAGTGCAGTTTCCGCCGCTTTCAGAGCTGTCTGCTGGGCCAAAGTCAGGCTTTGGTTTTCTATGACCACAGGGGTTAAATTAAGCGCGGGGTTTACATAAGTAATAAACGCATAAGCGGCAAGTTCAGAACTTGTCTTCGCTAACGTAACAATATTACTATTATTGACCCAGCCGGTGTAGTTCGTATCAAAAAAATGCGCATAAGATTGGGTGGTGCTGGTAGTCCCTGAGGGCGCGGGAAGCACTGTCCCTAAACTGCCGAAATTTTCCGTTCCATAGGTACTTCTGCCTCCGGAAGTTTGGAAGACTTGCGTCCTGATGGGATTTACAACAATCAAATTAACGCTTACACCCTGTGAAGCGGCACTTGTTGCCGTTGTTGCCGGGCTAGCTGTTGAGTTCGCGTAAGATATATTAGAGAATAAAAGAAGGAAGAATAGAGTCAAAGAAAACTGAAGGACTTTGTTTATCACAACATTCTCCGATTAAAAATGCTCCACATTTCTAAAATATCGGAAACTGCCTTACAATTTAAGTATACCATCTATTTAATAGTAAAGGCCTGAAAAAGTTCTAAATTTTTCTAAAGATTGATGGCAGTCGTTGACATGCACCAGATTGAGAAAATCTTGGCTAAAGAAGATCAGCTGGCTACGGTAGCCCTCATGCTGGGTATTCATAGTTATTTGCAGCATTTTATTTGGTGAAGGCTGTCAGTAATACGATTAAAAGAAAGCTGGTGAAGCGTCCAGGCGCTTCTTTTGAGCTTAAGGGAGCTAAGACTTCTCTGGACAGAAGCATTAACCATTGTTGCAAAATGGCGTTTTATCTAGGGTGATATAACTATTAAGAAATAAACAAGTTACGGTATTCGCTGGCTTAGCTCAGTTGGTAGGTCTGCAGCTCTCTTCTGCAGACAGGCATCGAATTTGCAATAGAATAAGCACAGCAGCTGATTTGTAAACGCCTCTAAGCCATTTCTGCAACATGCTCCAATTCTTATAAATAGGTCTACTACCAATAAGTTGTAATAAAATTCTTAGATCACATTTTGCTACAAAAAGACGTATTTTGGCCTTTGCTTTAGCACGCTATTAGCACAAAAGAGCAGCTGACTAATAGTCAGTTTTTGGTTTTAGGAACAACTGAGTTCCCAAAAAAATACTAAAAGATAGCACAGTTCTAGCACTATAGATGACCTGGCTTTTACTCAGCTGTTCTGTTTTTAGATATATTAAATATGCAGCATTCTTTATGGGATAAAGCTTTTTGCATAAAGCATATAAATTGCATGAATTTTAAATTAAAATACTTGCAAATATGCCCAAATATCGTATACTTGTATTGGAGGGAAGGTCATGAGAGCGCTGGAAAATTTAAAGAAACATCTTAAACCCGGCCATGTTTACCGCAGGGTCAATCTTGAACAATGGTCAAAAGCCATTGATCGGCATCTGCAATATTTGGTCAAGGAAGGGGTTTTGCAAAAAATGTCACCAGGGCTATATTACTGCCCCGCCAAAGCCTCTTTTGGAGAAGTGCCGCCAGACGATGAAGAAATCGTGCGTGCTTTCCTGAAAAGTAATGACTTTCTTTTAACATCACCTAATTTTTATAATTCTTTGGGGGTTAGGACAACACAGTTATACAACAAACGGGTTGTTTACAATCATAAACGGCATGGAGAGTTCACACTTGGAGGGAAGGCTTTTGATTTTCGCCTCAAGCATAAATTCCCTGAAAAATTAACAAAGGAATTTCTATTTGTTGATCTATTGAATAATCTAAATGATCTTGCGGAGGATCGGCAGGAAGTTCTACAATATGCCAAAGAAAAGACATTGAAAGAACGTGGCCCCATGAGAAGGTTCATCAATTCCTACGGGGGAGAAAGAACAAAAAAACTTTTTAATAATTGGTTAAGGCAGGAACATGCTTAATTACCTTCATAATCATCCTGAATTTAAGGAATTGCTCCGGGCTGTAGAGCATCAAAAGAAAATAGACAGTAGCTTAGTCGAAAAAGACTATTGGATCATGCACTGTCTTTATGGCTTACAGCAGGAAGGCTTTGAATTTGAACTTAAAGGCGGGACATCACTCTCTAAGGGTTACGGCATAATTCATCGCTTCTCGGAAGATATCGATATCCGTATTGAACCGCCGGAGGATATGAAGGTGCCAACGGGCAAAAATCATACCAAGCCGGCCCAATGTGAGAGCCGTAAACAATATTACGACTGGCTGGCCGGCAAGATCAAGATCGATGGCATAAAGAAAGTGGTCCGGGACAAAGAATTTGATAACGAAAAGACATATTTCAGTGGTGGGATCAGACTTTATTATAAAGAATCTTTCCCTGCAGTAGAAGGGATCAAAGAAGGAGTATTGCTCGAGGTTGGTTTTGATAATGTCACACCTTATAAACCAAGAGATATTAGTTCTTGGGCATTTGATTTTGCCCATAGCAAGGGAATGAAGATCAAAGATAACAGGGCTTTTTTTGTGCGTTGTTATGATCCGGGGTATACCTTTGTTGAGAAGCTTCAAACAATTGTGACTAAGTTCCGCATCCAACAGGAAACGGGACGCATACCGGCAAATTTCATAAGGCATTATTATGATGTTTTCTGTCTTTTACAAAATGATGCAGTAAAAAGCTTTATCGGTATTCCTGCGTATGAAGCGCATAAAAAGGAAAGGTTTCCGGCCAAGGACCAGCTGGCCCCATTGGTCAAACAAGAAGCATTTTTATTGAATAATCCGGAAATAAGAAAACAATTTAAACGCGAATACCAAAAATCGAGGGCGTTATACTACCAAGGGCAGCCTACATTTGATGAAATTTTGAGTGTAATTTCAATAAATTTGTCCAATTTATAATTTAACGTAATGTAGCCATGACCAAAACTATAGACACAATAGTCTTAAAAAATCTTGGCCTACAGTACAATAATTTACAATTTTGAAAGTCCACTATTCCATCGCTGTATCCTATTAAACTTCAGTACAATTAAATCGCCTTTAAGCCCCAACTTTTATGAGTTTATTCCATATCATTGTATCGAGGTATAATAATAAATCTGCTCTTTGAATTTTTGAGCGCATTTTAATTCTAATTGCGCCAATCAATGGGGGAGGGTATAATAATAAACACTTTAAAAAATTTTACCGCCAGCTGAAAGTCCCCAGCATGAGGGCCAAGGTACATGCTTGTCTAATAATCGCAAAAAAAATATTACCAAGAATAATCTATTCCCCATAGCGTGCGTCGGCGCATCTGCCGGGGGGCTAGAGGCGTTGATAGCCCTTTTTAAATCTTTACCAAAAAACATCAATATGGCATTTGTGCTGATCCAGCATTTGGAGCCTCAGCATAAGAGTGCGTTATCCGAGATCCTTTCCAGGGAATCATCCTTAAATATCCGTGAAGCTAAGAATAATACAAAAGTCGAGCCGGCGCATGTTTACGTTATCCCGCCCAATACCCTCATGATTATTTCTAAGGATAGGTTGAAAATCACCTCCCGTATAAAACGTGCCGATGGCAGATATTTGCCGATAGATTTCTTTATGGATTCACTGGCACAAGACAAAAGAGAAAAGGCGATTGGTATTATACTTTCGGGAACAGGTTCTGACGGGACGCAGGGTGCCAAAGCTATTAAAGCAAATGGCGGTATTATATTAGCTCAAGATGAAAAGACGTCGCGCTATTTTGGGATGCCCTCAAGCGCGATCGCCAGCGGTTCGGCGGATTTTGTCATGGAGCCAAAAGAAATCGCCCAAAAACTGGTAGATATGCAGACGCTTGGGGCTAGAAAGGCTTTAAAGCGGGTCGGTCATCATCCAGTCGCAGAAAACGGGCTTGGCATGATCCTTGTCTTATTGCGGGATCTTGTGGGAGTTGATTTTATTCACTATAAACAAAACACTATCAGTCGCCGCATCGCCCTGCGGATGTCTTTTCATTCTATTAAAAATCACATTGATTATTACAATTA
>Ga0182030_10010766_pt1 | contig 18520 bp, 22 predicted proteins | sample 812S3MmetaG_FD_121299 | JGI IMG/M metagenome (GOLD analysis project Ga0182030, IMG submission 121299) | Permafrost microbial communities from Stordalen Mire, Sweden - 812S3M metaG (Illumina Assembly) | ecosystem: Environmental > Terrestrial > Soil > Wetlands > Permafrost | place: Sweden...
ATTTTTTGATTATTTCATTAAAAGATGGATTTATTCCATTTTTTGATTATTTCATTAAAAGATGGATTTATTCCATAGAATTTGAAGATTTTGTAGATTGCTTTTTTAATGGATTCCATGATATATGATAAGAATGAATGTATTTACTAATTTTTTCAAATAATTCTCCATCTTTTATACATAATTGATATATTAAATTTCCATTAATTGTTTGTGGAATTGGATTTTTGTACATTGGTTTTTGTATATCTAATGTATTGCAAGATTTTGGACCTAATATCCATTTATATTTTTTATATTCTGCATTATTACAAAAATGATTTGCTTCTAAACAATCAAACCAATTTTTATCAATTTCATTAAAAATTAAATTTGGTTCTGATATTAATAATAATTTTATAGGAAATTTATAAATTGTTATAGATATTCCAGATTTATTTGTTAATAAATTGTATTGTTCTAATTCAAATAAAGCTTGATTTAAATCGAAATAAAAATAAAAACTTCTGCCATGACTAAAATCAAATTTTTCTAATTCATCTAATTCAGTATATAATATCGTAAAAACTGAATCATAAATAGATTTTGGCGATAATAAATAAAAAAATTCATCATTATCATTATCGTCATTGTTTGAATTTATTTTTGGATTTATGATATTATATATTGAATTATAAAATTCATCAAAATTATCATTATATCTATAAATTTCAAAATTATTTTTTGAAATGAAATTATTTAAGAATGTTTGATTTATTAAATCTTTTTCTTTGAATATATTTTTAACATTTATATTCATATTTGATTTTATTGATTTCAATTTCTTAAAAAATAAACCACAAATTTTATCATGTGAATAAATATATTTTCCAGCAATCCAATATATAAATTGTGTTCTTGAAATATTTTTTTGATTTAACAATGGTTCAATAACTTTTCTTTCAAATCCCAATTTTTCAATATTTGATTCAACTGAACATTTTAATTCCCATTGTATAACACAATATAAAATTAACCAATATTGAAAATTTTTTGTATATAATAATTCAAAAGGTATTGATGAACAAAATTCTTTTGCAAGATTTTTTTCAATTCCTTTATGTTTTAAATGATTGACAATCAATTTTGCACCAATATCAAAATTCATTTTATTATTTTTGATCTTAAAAATATTGTTATCTTAATCTAGTAAATATTTTTTGATTAAAAAACATTTAAAAATATACTTAAATCATTTATTAAAAAAACAATTTATTGAAATAAAATCATTTATTAATCAAAATATTTTCGATATAATTTTTTTTCAATCAATTTTTACAATTGAAGATCCACCAATTTCTTCAAAACAATCAATTGTTTTCAAATTATTAATATAATTACTCAATATGTCGGCAGTTGGAAATGATATTACTAAGGGCTTTTTATAAGTATATTTTCCATTTTTATAGAGAGCGTACAATATATAATCATTAAACATATTAAATGTTACAGCTATTAATTTAAATTCTTTCGAAATATTTAATTCTTCGGATAATCCCAATAAAGTTCCAAGTATAAAATTTGTATTTTGAGTTAAATATCTTAGTGATACAATTTCTGGAAATTTCTTATCCATATAACTTCTAATATCCCAAAAAAATGATAATATTAATGATTCTACAACATTAAAATCTCTTTCTTCTAAAATTGATTGTTGTATTGAAATCGGAATTTCAACTTTTGTTTTTGCAACATATCTTACAAATTCTTCATTATTTTTCGCACATAATAATGATCCAACTGATTTTATATATTTAAATAATGAACTTTCTTCTTTTTCCTCTTTTTTAATTACTTCATTATCATTTTTAATATTTTCTTCTTGTTTTGTCTCAAATCCCATTTTTAAAAATATATTATGATTAATATTTTTTTAGTTTTAATTAAAATATTTTTTATCAATTAAAAAAATATGATTGTAAATATTCGAAAAAAAATTAATTTTAATAATTAAAATTTTAAAGATAATATATAAACTTTAGAAATCAATTGGGAAAAAAATTTAATAATCTTATAAAAATGGGAAAAACACTTTGGTTAGTAAATAATACAAGAAGAGAATTAATAAATGTTAGTCATGATGTTTTATTTATTTGTTCAAAATTACTTAATTTTGGATGGAGAGATATTGACTATATATTTTTAGGAAGTGATAATGATATGGATAGTGTAGATGATGGAAAAATGTGGAAGTATACCTGTTTGAGATGGAATGAAAAGAACAAATCATTTGACGAAGATAATTGTAGAAGTGATAGTGAATCTGGATCTGAAACAAATGAAAGTGATACTGATGAAAGTGATGATGATGAAGAAAGTTCATCAGATCATTCTGAAAAAGATGAAGATAAGAAATCAAAATCGAAAAAACAACCAAAGAAACGAAAATCAGAATCAAAAACGACTGGATCTACATCTGGAAATAATTTGAAAAGAAAGGAAAATTTAAAAGAAGAGAAAAATGTAAAATCAGAAACAAATACAAATACAAAAACTAAAAAGATTGTAAAAAAACCACAACCAAAAAAAATAAAAAAATAAAGAAATAAAGAAACTCTAAATGATTTAAAAATAAAATTAAATGATTTATATTTTTTTTAATTAATTTTCAAGATTTTTCTCTTTCCAAGATTAATTTTTTGATGGAAAAGGGCTACTTTTTTGATGATGATCTTTTTCCAGAAATTTATTATTGTGAAGAAATTGGAATTTTGTTACATAAAAATTATTGTGAAAAATATTATCAAATTAAATTTAAATCAAATTTTCGATTTAAAAATGAAAATTTTGAATTAAATGAAAATATAGGAATTATTTTAGGAGTAGATTGTTTATTAAATTTGCATTATAAAATTGATGAAAAATATTTTAAAACGAATAAAAGAAGATTTGTTAGGAATATTAATATAATAGAAAATTTTATTCAATATAATGAAAATAACAATTCAAAACTTAAATTAGAAATTCTTTTTAAAACTTCAGATTTTGCAAATATTTTTTTATATTTAGATGATGAAATAATTCGTATACATAAAATTGTTTTAGAAAAATATTCGAAAAGATTACAAGATATATTTAAATTAAATTCTGAAATTGACATTTATAAAGTAATTCCTAATAATTGGACATTAAAACAAATATTTATCACATTTATAAAAAGATTTTATACAAATATTTGGAATAATGTTTGTGTTTTTGAATTTATTTTATTAGAAGAGTTAGAATGTTATGAAATTATTGATAATATATATGAAAATTCAAAGGATGATTTATTTTTTTATGAATTATCTAAATATTATTTAATGATTCATGATACAGAAATGTATGAAAAATATAAAACAAAAACAAAAATATTAATTTCTGATGAAAACTTGCAAATTTATCCAAGAATTGAAATCAAATTTATTCCAAAAATTCAATCGAAAAGAGAAGAAAAAATAAATAATTTAAAATTATTAAATAATCAATTAAATGATTTTATAATTAAATGATTTTATAATTAAATAATTATGTATTAATTAAATAAAAATAATAAATTTGATATAGATTATTTTTTATTTGAATATCCATATATTATAATTAATATTATAAATAATATCATAAATATTGAAATAATTAATTCAATTTTTTTCTTTTTTATTTTACTAATAATTTTCATGAATAAATATTTACGTTTAGTATTATTTTCAATAAATGTTAAATTTTCATTTTCATTTAAAATAAATCCATTATTAAACATATGATTATTATTATTTGATTCAAAATCTATTATTGGTTTATTATCATTATCCAATTCAATAATTTCAATATCTTTATCTTTATTATATAAAATTTCCTTTTTAGAATCTTTTATAAGATTATTTTCATCTGCATTTTGAATCATTATATTATGATTCAAATTTATCGAGTTCAAATTTATCAAGTTAAAATTCCAATTATAATTTAATATATTTTCTTTTAAATTTTTATCGTAATCTTGTGTTTTAATATCCCAAAATGATCTTTCGTAAAATGATAATTTTTTAATATTAAGTTTTAAATTATTAAAAATTGATTTATATTTGTTGATTTTTTTTGATATATAATTTAATCTATTTAATTTTTCATTTAAATTTTCATTTTTAAAAATTATCCATTCTTTATTTTTATTTCTGATAATTTCATTTAATTTTGATAATTTATCAAAATAATTTTGAAAATTAATATATTGATTATCTTCCATTTTAACAATATATCATAAAATTTTAAATGAATAAGTTACAAATTAACTATTTAAATAAATCATTTTTAAATATTTTTTATTTTTTAAATTATTAAATCATTTATTAATATTCAATTTTTTAATATAGAAAATAATAAAAAGTAGTTCCAAAGAACATATCTCAAAGAGATTATATTACTTTTCAATTATTATGGAAACTATTAATAATAATAATAATGTTAATAATCATGAAGAATTTAATATTTTGGGACAAACAAAAGAAGAATGGAATTTTTGGTTAGAAGAAACTTTTTGTTTTTTAGAATTATATTCATATTTATTAAATTCTGGACAATTAACTTTAAATGTTGATGATTATCTTCCAAATAATATCCAAGAATTTACACTTCGAGTTTCATATTCTGTTTATTTTAGATCTGCATTAAATAAATATCAGAATAATTGCATTGATTGGTATGTTGATGCAAAAAAAACAATTGAATTTAGAAGGGATTATTTAGAAAATGTTATACCAAAAGATAAATGGGATTGTAGACATTATAATGCTATTAATAATTTATTTACACTAATGAAAAAGAATCCGCCTATTTTTCAAAAAGATAAATTATTTATGCCAATTTTGGATAATCAATATTTTAATTCTTTAACAAAATTTATTAATATTACAAATGAAACTAATGTTGATGATATAATGCAATTAAATGTTAATAATGGACTTATTGAAGATGGTATTGATAAAATTATGGAAGGTGAAGTCGGAATGAAAAAAGATAATTGGAGTCAAATATTAAAAAATAATATGGAAAAAGATGAAATTTTTATTATTTTGAAGCTTACTGAAAAAGTAAAATTAAAGCCAAATTTTAATTCAAAAATTGATGAAATTGATAAAATTGGAAATAGTGTTGAAACTAAAAAAAGATCTTCATTATTATTTACAAAACATACAATTCCAATATTTCAAATTAGTTTAGAAACATTAGGACTTATGTTATCTGTTGATATGGTTGATAAAAAATCTATTAGAAGATTTAATGATTATTTTAATGAATTAAGAAAATATCTTATAACAACTTGTATTGCATATGTTGAATTAAATTCAAATCCAAAATTAGCTGAAAAATTTAATTCTAAATCAGAAATTAATACTAAACAAGGAAATAAGATTGATGATAAAAATGATTTAGTTGTAGATTCTAATACAATAAGAGATATAATGTTTAAATGTTGGAGAAGTGAAAGAAGACAAAAAAGACAAAATCAATCATATAATATTAATGATATTATTGGAAAAGTTCCAAAAAAGTGGGAAAAAATGGCAATTGAAGCTTATGAAAAAATTAGTTATCATATTGATAGCGTATTTGAAAAATGTCCTGGATTGTGGAAAGATCATTTAATTTTTGGATTATATTGTTCTATTTGGTTTATTTGGACATTCCTTTCTTGCATGATTATATTAAATATAAATGAAATTGATGAAAAAAAGTTGGAATTACATAGAGATTTTTCATTTACACTTATTGGAGATTTAAGTGAATCAACATACAAAAAAATGAAAAAGAAAACTAATACTAAATATGATAATTTAATAGATTTATTATTTAATTATTCAAAAGAATATTATGATATATCACCAGTAAATTTGGAAGATTTACGATATAAATATTATCCAAAATTTGAATGGATAGGAAACATGAATGTTCTCATGAAAAAAATATTTTATGCACAAATATCAGCAAAACAGGAAAAAATAATTGATATTGATCGTAGAGAAATGATGACAATAGTCAATTTAAAAAGAATAAACAAATGGTTTTCATCAATTATTATAAGAATAATATGGATTTCATATTGTTTTCATGATAAAAATATATCATATATACAAGGAATTAATGAGTTTATGGATTTAATGGAATTTGAATTGAAAAAAAAAGAACAAAAAAAATCATTTACATTTAATTATTTAATATCTCTCGTAAATGAGAAATATGAATCAGAAAAAGAAAACTTTCAAACTTGCATTGAAATATGGTCAGAATTAGATTTAATACACAGAAAGATAAGATATTATTTACCAGAAGGTTGTGATGTTCCAGATAGTTTTTGGGCATTTAAATCTGGAAACTGGTTTACTCATGCAAGATTTTCTTTATTATCTAAACCAGTTTGTGAAAAAAAGGAGGAAAAATCGGTTTCTTTATTGTTGAGAGATGATATAGATATGAATTGTGAAAAAATTGCATCAAAATTACCAATTTATATTGATTTTAAAAATTTGAAAAATGAAGATTTTGATTCTTTATTACAAATGTTAAAAGTCATAAATAATGCAGATCTATCAGATTTAGAAAATTTCTTAATATTTTGGACAAAATTATCTCCTAGAGGATATTATACATTTCCATTTTATCAAATTGGTGAAGAGATATCAAGAAGATTAATTTTATTATCAAGAAAAATACCAAAAGAATTAGATAAAAATCTTGATAGTTTTTTATCAAATTTAAAAGATTTCAGTGAATAAAAATAAATAATTTTATTAATAAAATAAGAAATTATTGTAGTATTAATAGAGAATTTTTCATAAATAATTTTTAAAAAAACATACAATATATAAAATGGGAAAGAAAATCCAAAAGAAAGCAACAAGAGGAAGACCAAGAAAACAAGTAAAACCAAATACTAAACTTTATAGGCAATATAAGAAAAGAAAAGTTAATAAAAAAGATAAAACTTTTAAAATCAAAGTAATTGCAAGAAAAGAAGAAATTAAACCAAAAAAACAAATCAAGAAAAAAGAAGGTATATTTTCTCATATTAATGATGCAACAAAAAAGAAGAAATCTCAAACTAAAACTCCAAAGAAATTAACTATAAAAATAAAAGATACTAAAAAATCTCATAAAAAAATGATTAAAGGGAAAAAAGAACCAGTAAATACTTTAATAAATCATAATATAAAACTTGTTCCTTTTTGCGAAGGCGATAGTTGTAAAAAATAATAAAATGTAATCAAAATTATATAGATAATTTTTTCTTTTTTCTGAATTTTCTGAATTTTATGGATTTTGATAATCCGTTTAATTGTAAAGATCTATTTTTATTATTAATTAAGATAATTATTGAAAATAAAGACTATAAAAATATATTATTATTAAGAATTACATATAAAATATGGAAAAATTGGATTGATGAATGTGATTTATTATTAAATAAATTAGTTATATCAAGTTATAGTTTAAAATTATTAATGTTTTATCCTAATGAATTTAATATATTATCATTTATTACATTAAATTATATTTATATAATGATTAGACAACAATATTATGAATGTTTTCAGATTAAAGAGAAGAAATTTTATAATTTGAAACAAGAAAATGATGAAGAAAGATTAAAAAATATTGAAAAATGGAATATAATTTTGAATAGAATATCTTTATTGTTTAAAAAAGATTTAAATGAAGAATTTATAAAAAATGATATAATTGAAAATACAATAAATCAGTTTAATTCTTTAAATGATTTAGGATTTGAAACTTATGATTGTTTTATTGATTTAGAAAAATATTGGCCTATAGATTCAAATTTATTTAATTTATATTTGATTGGAATAAGATATTTATCAATTTTAGAAATGGAAGAAATAATAATAAATGAAAATCATAAAAAATTTGAAAATGGAATATTTTTAGCAAAAAAACATTTATCAAATATGGGTTTTAGAATAATGTGTTTTAAACCATATAACATTTTTATATATAAATAAATAATTTTTTAAAAAATTAATTGCGTTCATTTTTAAATAAATAAAGTGAATTTAAATAGAAATAATTAATAAAAATAATTATTAAAATGGGTAAAAAAATGACGTCTATCAAAAAAAGGGCTGCTACTAAAAAAAGAGCAACAATTCGAAAAACTCAAAGAAAAACTCAACTTAAAAGAAAATTGCAAGTTCGAAGAGAATTAAAAGCAAAAAATTTATTAAGAAAAGCTGTTACTTTATTAAGAAAACCATCCCTTGAATGGGTTAAATTAACTGGACCTAATGGAAATGTTTATAGTAAAAGAGTTGTTGTTACATTAAATTCAAGACCAAGTCCACCAATTCATGCAGGACCTTTGATTATTGGTACTAAAGCTAGAGGAAATGATCGAAAAATGTGGATAACTACAGCAAATAGTAAAGGGGTTGTTAGATGGGTTCATAAACATTAAATCTTTTTATTTTTATTTATTATTTATTATTTATTCAAAAGAATAAAATATTAATAGTTGCGTATTTTTTTCGAAATTTGATTTTTTTACTTTATATATTTCATAAATTGATTTTGAATTCTTTGGAAAAAATTCATGACAAATGAATGGATCAAAAACACCATTATATATTTTCCATTTTTCTAAATCAATTTCATTTATTTCACTTTTTGGTATTTCAAATAAATCATAATCTTCTCCATTATTTATAAATACAATACTTATATATTCTTCATTAAGTTCCATTTTAATTTATTTGTTTGTTTATTTTTATAAATTGCGTTTAAATTTTGTTTTTTTGTTTTTTAATTATATCTCAATAAATGAATATAGGTATTTGTGTATTTTTAAAAAAATATTAATGTTTGAATTTATTCATTTTGATATTTTTGTTGAAATTTGCAAATTGATTGGAATTTTTGAAACATTTAAATTAAAATTAATTTGCAAAAATTGGAATAAATATATTGAAAAAATAATAAATGAAAATAAAATTGAATATATAACATTTTATTTTAATAATTATAATCAAGTTTTTAATTATTTAATGTTATATAAATCATTTAAAACTAAAAAATATTTAAAATTATCATACATTTTATCAAAATCAAATATAAATGGAATCGGTTTTTTTAATTTATCAAAATTATTTTGGATGCAAAGTAAAGATAATTTATTTATTGGAAAATTAAATCATTTAAATAGTTTAAATTATTTAAATGAATCTAGTTGGGAATTAAAAAAGGAATATAATTTAAATCAATATTATTTATTATTTAAAACTCATTTTCAAACTCAAATAAATCCAATTTATATCGAAGATTCAAAAAAAATATTTATAAAATTAAATGATTCAACTGGTGAAGAAATTGGAAAAATAAATTTTATTGATAATTTACCTGAATATTATTTTTGCACAACTTATTTTACATTCTTTTTTTATTATAAATCTGATGAATTCAAAATATATTGGATACATAATAATGAATGGAAAATATCATCTTTTACTGAATTAAATAAAAATAGATTTTTAATATCTTTATACAAAGATTCAATATGGCCAATTATAACAAATGAAGATGATAATAATAATGTCAAATTATTAATAGGAAATAAATTTTATTATTTTAATAATAATGAATATAAATACTTTAAAAATGATTATCCTATTAATTCTAATCAAAATTTACAATTAGATTCAAAGCCAATTTTTGAATTAATAAATGATAATTATTGTAGATTATCATCTGTATTTAATACTCCAATGATCATAATTTATGAATCAAATGGAATTTATTTGATAGATATTGAATCCCATAAAAAAACATTAATATTATCAATGAATATTGAATTAAATATGAAATTATATTCTAGAGAATGGGAACATGAACTTGGTGAAACATATTTTAATATATCTTTAAATGATGAAAATAGATTTATTATTAAATTGAAAATAGATAAAGATATTTTATGGATAAATATTAAAGAAATAAAATTAATAAATGATATTCAATCGAATCATTCAACAATGATTGATCATTTTTATAGATTAAGAAAATCAGATTATGAAAATAATTTGGAAGCTGAATTAATTTATCCTTATGAAAATTATAATATTAATAAATCAATTACAATAAAGGATAAATTATTTCATTCTAATTTTGATGCAGTAATATTAGATAACATAAATAATTATAAATATCCTTTAGTATTTGTACCAGAGATACCAAAATTGAAATTGAAAAAGTTTCAAGTATCTACTCCTTATGGATATTATATATTAAGAAATACTTCAACATTAAGTGCAATTCAAAATAGACATTTGTATAAAATATCTTTTGATGATGAATTATATAATAAAAATCATTAGAAAATTTATTTAATTTTTTAATAAACAATATATCAATAAGAAATATGCAAAAGGTGAACAAAATAATAATAATCCAAAAATAGTCATAAAAATAGAAAATCCATAATTATAACATACACTATAATTTTTTTGATTTAAACAACTTCCTCCAATAGATAAAACAATTACACCAACTACCAATAAAATTAAAGATATAAAAATGACTTTCAAAAACCATTTTTCAGTTTCTCTATAAATGAAAGGTCTTCCACTTTCTGGCATTTTTAATACAATTTTTTGAATAAATCAAAACATTTTTTAGTTAAATCATTTAAAAATTTTAAATAATTTATTAGAAATTATTTAAATCGAATAATATTTTAGAAATTATTTAAATCGAATAATATTTTAGAATTAATTATTATAAAAACACTCAATTGATTTAAAATAAATTATTTCATTACAAAAATTTCATTTATTAATTAATAACAAATTATAAAGATTTTTTTTATCAATAATTTCGTTTTTTGAATTTAAATAAATAAAGAAAATATTAATGCCAAAAATAAGATTATAAGGAAATATCCAAAAAGTTTTCCCATTTGAACTTGAAAATAAATTAGAGAAAAATCCATGCAGTGAATCATCCAAGATTTACAAAACTAAAATTTAAATAATTTATTTAATATAAAAATTAAATCATTTAATATTAATATTTTTTTTAAATGATTTATAATAAAAATTTATAATTAGAATATTAATCATATAAATATTCTTTTTTTGAGAATAATGTTTTAAATGTGAATAATTCTATTTTTTTTTGATTTAATTTTTGATATTTTAATAAATTAAATTCTTTAGCTTCAATTTTTGATTGCAAAATTAAATAATTATTCATTTTAAATATATTGTTATCATCTGGAGGTTTTATCTAAAAATATTTAGATTCTTATTAAAAATACGCATTTTATTCCAATAAATGAGCTGCATTTTGAACAATATATTTTTGATGCAAAACACTTTCCAGATGGGAATTGAAATTCATAAGATCCTTTTGATAAAATATTATAACTAAAATAAATTTAAAATATATTAATTATATTTTACATTTTTTGATAATGAAGTGCAACTTCATTGAAAATTTGATAATTCTAAATTAATTTTAATAATAAAATATTTAATCTACCCAACCAATTTTTTCATCTTCTCTAGCAATTATTGTTTTGCAATTTATGCATATTAAAGCAACATCTGAATTCAATTCCAATGCAATCAAAATAGAAGATCTCCTTAAAACAAATTCTTGATTTATTGTTTTATGATCAATCTCAAACATTCTTCCTTGTCTATTTCCTGGAGTTGTATCTTGAATACATTGTGATCCAATCTCTTTATCGCATTTATTGCAATGTAGTTTTTGATAATTTCCATCTTCATACAATTTTTTCAATCCCAATTTTATATTTTTTATATATTTAATTCCAAATGAATAATAACTTTGATCTAAATATCTCTTTTAATTTAATCAAAAATATAAAAATTTCATTACTTCTTCATTTAAATCTGATACAAATCCCAATATATTTGAACAATTTCTACAATGAATAAAATTTTCCCATTGTTTATTTAATGATTTATCTTCAAATAATTCGTTCCATTTTTTACAAACCTTTATGAGATCCATAATATATTTTCTTGGAATGTATGAAAATATTATTAACAATATTTCATCAGGTAAATGTTCAATTGATATTTTATTATTATTGTTTTCATTGAATATTTTTTTTATTATAGTAGAAATAATTTCTTTTCTTTTTTCAATTTGAAAGATCATTATTTTCTCACAAAATTTATCAATTAATTGTGATTCAATGATATTTTCTTCCATTTATAAATCATGAATCATTTATTTCATATAAATCATTTAATATTAATTTCTTTCTTTTAAAATTATTATTTCATATTTAATTCTAAAAAAATGAAATCATTTATAAATGATTACTTATTTTATAAATCATTTAAAAAAAATATTTCACAAATAAATTATAATATTAAAAAATGACGCAAATTGATAATATAAATTTAATTATGAACCCAAAATCTAATACCAAACCAAATATTCAAAAAAAAGAAGTTTCAATAAGTAATTCAAAAGAAAATTTTAGAATTAAAGCTTGTTATGATTTTATGTTTTATATCTTAATTATATCACTTATAATATTTTTTGTCCTATTATTTATTGCTGCAATAATGAAAATCACAATGATTCAATGTGAATATGATAATAATAATGGTTGGATAACTTCATCTTGTATTGTAATTGATGCGAATATTCCAAAATATTTTTATTTTCCCAATGATTGTGATAATCAAGAAAAAAATATTATTATTTGGAAAATAAAAAATAATCAAAGCATCTTTAATTTCGTTAGAAATTATGCTAGCAAAGAGCAAATGCATAAAATACTTGAAAAACATACAATAAATTCAAATGGAACTTGTTATTTTAGAAATAATGAATTTCAATTGACTAAGCCTCACATAAATCCAGATTATATATTTAGATATGAATTATTATCGAAATACATTCAATATTGTTTTATTTTATTATCAATTTCTTTGGGTTTCAACATGTATATTGTAGCTTTTAATGAACAAATTGAAAAAATGAAAAAAGATTAAATATTAGAAAAATATTGGAAAATATTTTATTAAATTAAAACAAAATTACAATAATAAATTTGATACAATTTTATAGATGTTTATATAGATGTTAATAAAGATATTTCAAATGATTCTTCTTTTTTTTCTTTATTTTCTTGAATTATATTGTATATTGATTTATAAATAATAAATAAAGTATAAATAAATATTAAAGATAATAAAATTATAATTGAAAATACAATTGTTGAAGATATATTGAGTGATAATCCGAAAATTATTAAAAAATAAATACCTAAAACCAAACCTATAAAACTTACCATAAATCCAATAGATGATAAAACAAATTGCCAATGTCTTGAAAAATTTTCATTTAACCAAGATTTTAATTTAAAATAAATAAATTTCATTTCATTACTAGTTCTATAAAATAAATGTTAAATATAAAATTGATTTTTTTTTATTTAATAAAATGATAATGTTTAAAAATAGTCATAAAGTAATATATTTGTTCAAATTATTAATAAATTCATATTTATAATTCAAGAAATAAATAAAATGGAAAAAATATTAAATATAATAAGATTATTTTTTGGATTTATAGCAGCTTCATTTTTCTTTATTGGAGCAATATGTTTTATAATAAATTTAGATCCAATATATGGAAATTATATGTACCTTATTTGTTCGATTGCATTTCTATTAAGTATAATAGTAGAAATTATTATTTATTCTAAAAATATATTATTTAAATCAAAAATAAACATAAATATTTAATTTATAAAATCTTCCACAAAAAGTAAATGATTTATGAATAGAGAAGCCAAGAAAAAATGACAAATTTTGTTATAGTTTGTAGTACAATTTCAATTGTAGGTTTGATAACTTTTTTTTATTTTTTAAATGATAATGAATACATAAATCAAAATAATTCAAATAATGAAATAAATATTCAAGATTTTGTAAATAAAAAGCATTAATTATAAATAAAAATTATTTATTCATTTATATTTACTTTTCAATTTCATTTAATTTTTTAAAGAAATCATTAATTATAAATTATGGAATTAAAACAAAATTTATTCATATATTTTATTCATGATCATAAATTAAAGCCATTTATAGTAATTATAAATGGAAATTCTGTCATTATTAAAAAGAAAAATAATGAAGAATATCATGAATTTTGTGAATTTTGCAAAACTCAAATGAAATTAGTTGAAAAACAAACTACATTTAAATGTTATAATTGTGGTCATATGATATTCACATTATTTCTCAATAATAATCGAAATATAGAATATGAAAATGAAATATCTAGTGAAAATATATTAGATTTATATTCTATTGTTGTTTGGAAACATGAAAATGTTAAAAATATATTTATTGGATGTGATCGATGCGATAAAAAAAGAACAAAAGGAAATAATATATTATTAGAATTAAATGATTTAGAATATATTTGGATTGGATCTTCAATATTTCAATTTAAAGCAAAATCTCAAATCATTGGATTTTATTCACCAATTGGAAATGAAGATATTTCCTATTCTTATGCAATAGATGAAAATTATAGAATTTATAATGAATCTGGTATTATTCAATGTACAAAAGATGAAATTGAAAAATTTGATGATTATTCTATTTCTCAGATACCATTCTATTTAGAAATAGAAAAACGAGAAAATATTACAATAGAGAATTTTGATCATGATATTATAAGTGATTCATATTTCATTAAAACAATAAGTAATATTATTAAACCAAATGAATTTTATAAACAAATTAATTTTTCATTAAATATAAATGGAACAATTTATGATAAATGTTGTGATTTTGTAGAAATATTTGAAAAAAAGGCAAATTTGTCAAAAATTGGTCATCCTATTTTCTTAGATAAAATAATTGAAAACTTTGATAAAATATATATATCGTTGAAAGAATTTGGTATAAAAAATAATACCTTTTAGAATCAAAATTAATTGAAAAGTTATAATCGATAATATAAATAAGAGAAAAATTAAAAATATAGAATATAAAATTTTGATGATAATAATAATTTAATAAATATCCGTTTAAAAATTCATTTTTAAATAATAGAAACCAATAAATATAAATGAGTTTAACAATAACAAATTGTCAAAAAGTTTGCTTGACAATAACAAACTCTTCATGTAGCGCTTCTCAGCCATTTACATGGAATTCATCTAATACAAGTGTTCTTGGTATTTCATATTCAAATACAAGTGCTATTATTTATGGAATTAGTGGTCAATCCGGAACTTCTTTTGTTAGTGTAGTTGATTCAACTTCAACAGTTGTTTATTCCATATTTGTTACTGTAAATAATTATTTCACAACTTCAATTACTTCTCCTCAATATCAACTTGCTGGTGCTACAATATTAAATTATCCTCCATATCCACCAACTAATTTGAACGTTTCCTTTATAAATGGATCATTTAGTTCTTATGTAAATGTTTCCACTCCAAATTTATGTATGATAGCTATGGGAATAGCTCAAAATACATTAAATGAATATACACCAGTTTTGGGTGCACAATTTGTTCCTGGTACAAATTCTCAAGTTATTCTTGGTATTGAACCAGTAACTGTTGCCAGTCAATCAGGTGTTTATTTTGCAATGTTTCAACCAATTGGATCAAATGTATATCCAATCATTCCATATGCTTCTTCTATAACATTAACAACAAATCCTGGTCAGAGTCAACAAAATATCTCTTTACCAAATTATTTTAGTTGTGCACCTGGTTCATATATAAGCTTTGTTCAAACAAATTATATTCCACCTTCTTCAGGAACTGTAATTCCAGTTTCTCAATCACATTTATATGGAAATGGATTATTATCTATTGTATTTAGTAATAATTATCTAAATCTACCACCATCATTCAATGTTTCAGTTTTAATAACACCATCAAACTATTATAATGCAACTGCAACAGATATAGTTTTCTCTTATTCATTATCTGTATTATTTCAAAATGGTCTGATAGTTACTGGAGTAGCCCTACCCTATAGTATTCCTATTGGATCAGTTTCATGGTTTGCTCAATTAGATCAATCTAGCGCGAATGCATCCGGAGTTAATGCAACGATCGTTGCAATTTATCAATCATCAGTGAATAATTTGGCGTTTATATTTCAAAATAATGCAATTGTGCCCTTATTAGATGTATTTTGTAATGTAAATATTATAGGTATTAGCAATAGTTCATCAAGTTTAACTCTTGCTGCCTAAAATAAATTTTATTGAAATAAATTTTTATAATAATTTCACAATAATTTTAATTTTTGATAATGAATTAAAATAAGAAATTAGAATAATTTAATGAAATTAATGAAAGAATAATGAAAATATTTTTATTTAATTTACAAGACTTTATTATGAATATTGTCATGTTTTGATAATCAATTAGATAATCAATTAGATAAAAGAATAGATTGAAAATTGTAGATATGTATTATTTTTATAAAAAGAATTTAAAAAATTAGAAAAAGAATAATATATGATTATATTTCATTTTTTTCTAAAAATATTTTTTAATTAAATAAAAAAAATTAAAAAAACATTATAATTTTTTTTAAAAGATAAAAGTGTAGAAAGATATATGAGTGATATAATATTGAGTAATATATTTGTTGGATTAAATTATTTAACAAATAAAAGTTTAAAGGAATTAATAGAAATATATGATTTTAACAATAATAATGGTAAATTTAAAGAAAATAATATTGGGGTTATGATAAATGAAAAAGAATATTTACTTAAAATAAAGACAGAAAATATACCAAAGGATATAAATTCTATTCAAGTTTTCGAAAAAACTGGATTTTTTCTTTTATCATGCGAAAAATATTATCATATTGGATATATTAAATTTCTTGGAGAAAAGAATTATTGGGAAGAAATTAAAAAATATGAAAAAAGTTTATATATTATTTTAAGATCCACAAGATATAAGACTTCTACTACCATTTTTGATATAGAAGAAAGGAAAAAGATAATAATTCGAATAGGAGATGATGGAATATCTGAATTAGGAAAATTAAATTTAAAAGATTCCAATACAACAGCTGTTTTTTGTTCAAATAATATCTGTTTTTTCTTAATTCAAAATGGAAATGGTTTAAGATTATATTGGATAGTAGATAATGAATGGAATAATGAAACAAAATTAAATGAAAAAAGATTTTATGATTTAGAAATATTCCAATTGAAATCCCAAAATATTGAATCATCTTTAGAAATAATGTTTATGGAAAATGATAATTTTGTGCAACTTTTATTTGAATCAAATGGAAATAATATATTATATGGATTTAATAAAATTGGACAATCTTCGCAAGAAAAAATATTATTACCAGAAAATTATAAAAATTCATTACCAATTCACGTTTTTAATACAATATTATGGTTAAGAATAGATAGTTTTGGTATATATTTATGGAATTATGAATCAAAAAAAGAATTAAATATTTTTAAATCAGAATTATTTCCAAAGTTATCAGAAATATTTTATAAAAATTCATTTAATCAATTTGTAAATGATTGTATTATAGATGAAAATTATTTATTAAGAATATATTCTTATTCAAATGATTTGATAATACAATTTTGTAAAATAAATGATATTCATGATAAAATTCATGATATATTTTATATAAGATTATCAAAATTAGATTATCAAAATCATTCATCAGCTTCAATTATTTATTTATCAAAATTAGATATGAATTATGATGGAATAAAGCCAGAAGAATATTTGAATCAAACAATTTTAAATGATTTACAAAATATTCAACAAGAATCAGTTGAAAAACAAAATATTCCTATAGAATTAAATGAAAAGAATATAAAAATTGATTTAAAAAGAAAACAAAAAAATAATGTTTTTATAAAAGATAATTATTTTTATTACGATAAATTAGAATCAGAATTATATCAATTAACTTTAATATAAATCATTTAAATTTATTATAAATCATTTACTTCTGAAACAAATTATTATGTAATTAAATCATAAAATATTATTGCCAATTGATCATCAAAATAATAAATTATTTATTATATTATTTATTATTTTTTATAAATCATTTATCAAATTAATTTATAAATCATTTAACATAAAATGGTATTTTAATTTAATAATGAGAATAATTATTCAATTTTGTTAAATTCGATTGGAAATATTTATTTAATTATAAATCATTTATTAAAAATTATAAATGATTTACAAACTTTTATAATATTTAATTACAATTCATTCAAAAAATTATATCTACAACAAATCATTATTTGTGTTTCTCTTAAAGGTTGTAAACGTACAAAGTCGCGCTGGAACTTGCCTGGGCGAAGGTAGCTCACTAGCATAATGGAGCGACTGCAGCAAGAGTTTCTCCATCGCCGGATCAGCCTCCAACAGATGTTTGGAAGTGACCAGTGCTTGCATCTCGAGGAAAGG
>Ga0182030_10010767_pt1 | contig 18520 bp, 20 predicted proteins | sample 812S3MmetaG_FD_121299 | JGI IMG/M metagenome (GOLD analysis project Ga0182030, IMG submission 121299) | Permafrost microbial communities from Stordalen Mire, Sweden - 812S3M metaG (Illumina Assembly) | ecosystem: Environmental > Terrestrial > Soil > Wetlands > Permafrost | place: Sweden...
GCTTCCAGTGCAGCCTCGCGACTGCCCTCGCATGGCTCGGGGTCAGGATGGTTCGCTACTCCTTTCCTGTGTGACTCTTGCATTCCCTACTCCACGCCGGTTTATCCCGACGCTATCCAGCCAGGAGTGGCTGCGCCACATCGCGGCAAGCCGCAACGAAATCCATTCGTAGAATCGCCTGAACCGGGCCGCCAGGGGGCGCCGGCAGGGGAAAACGGCGGCTCCAGGAAGGCAGCCAATTGCGGGGCGGACCACGAAAAACGATGGTCTGCCCCACGGCGAGAATCGTGGCGGGCCGCGAAGGGATTGGCTGGTAGTAGTACAGCGCAGCATAGCCGCAACCAAAAGCGCCGGGATGAGTCCCGGCGTGGCAGACTGAGAGTCCGCTCCACAGGAAGGTCGCTCCGGCGGGAAGTGCCATGGCCTGACCAGTTATTTATTGGACACTACACTTACGATGGCTCCGACACGCTGCCGGGCAGCCTGGCCGCGGCGATTTGGGCGATATCGAGCAGTTGGGGCGGGGGCTGGGTGAGGGTGCCCAGCGCGTCGCGGAACATGGACTGGCAGAAGGGGCAGGCGGTAGCGATGACGTTGGCGCCGGTAGCGGCCAGCTCTTCGGCGCGCGCGATATTGACGCGGCTGCCTTTTTCCTCGCCCAGAAACATTTGGCCGCCGCCGGCGCCGCAGCAGAAGGAGCGGGCGCGGGAGCGGGGTGGGTCGGTGAGCGCGCCGTATCTGGCGGCTACCGTTCGCGGTTCCTCGTATACGCCGCGGTAGCGGCCCAGGTAACAAGGGTCGTGGAAGACGGTCTTCTCCGGCGAACCATCCGGAGCCGGAAGGCGCGTCCCCAGGCGCGCCAGCAACTGGCTATGGTGCTCGATCGAGAAATCGGCGCCGTACTCGCACCAGTCGGTGCCGATGGTGCGCACGCAATGGGGGCAGATGGAAACCAGGCGGGTCGCTTTGGCGGCGCGGATGGTCTCGATATTGGCTTGGGCCAGCCCCGAAACCGCCAGGTCGTTGCCCAGCCGGCGCGCCGGATCGCCGGTGCATTTCTCTTTGCGCAGCACGCCAAAACTGACGCCGGCGTGGCGGAGCAGGCGCGCCAGCGACAGTACGATCTCACGTCCCTGGGGATCGTAGGCGCCCATGCAGCCCAGCCACAGGCAGTATTCCTGGGTGCCGTCGAACAAGGGCAGGGAGTTCTTTTCGATGAACTTCTGGCGCTCGGAGGGTGCGAACCCAAGGGCGTTGCCGTGGCGCTCCAGGTTGTGGAACAGCTTGCCGCCGTAATCGTCTTCCCACTTGCCGGTGTTGACGGCGCCGCGCCGCAGGCCGACGATCAGGGGCAGGTGCTGAATGCCGACCGGACATTGGTACTCACAGGCGCCGCAGGTGGTGCACTGGAAGACGGCCTCTTCGGCGATGTGCGGGCCCAGCAGGGGCGCATCGGCGCGGGCGCCGTGTTCGCGTAGATAGCCGCGCAGGCCGAGCACGATTTCCTTCGGGTTGAGCGTCTTGCCGGTGGCGTAGGCGGGACAATGCTCGGTGCAGCGGCCGCATTCCACGCAGGAGAATGCCTGCAGAGCGTCGACGCGGGTGACGTCCTTGCCGATGTCCAGGCCGAAATCCTCGTCGCCCTCGAGCGGTGGAATGGCGCTGAAGCCCTGGCGGCCGAGAAAAACCGTGAACGGGCTGAGCGCCAGGTGCAGGTGCTTGGTGTGCGGAATCAGGGGAAGAAAAACGAGCAAGGCCAGGGTATGCAGCCACCAGTTCACCTGAGCCGGGGCGGAGCCGTCCTGCAGGCCAAGGCTGGCCAGGTAGGTGATCATCAGCAGGAAGATGAGGGCCGCGATCGTTCCCGATTCGGGGGACGTTTTTCCTAGCCATACTGGACGTATGATGAAACGGCGCAGGAACAGGCCTAGTATGGAAGCTGCGACCAATATGGCCCAAATTGCCGCGAAGTTACTGTACAATCGTGAAATCACATGGGCCCGGTCCAGGAACCGGCCACCGAACGGGGAAGCAAGATGGTTGAGCGAGACTAGGGCAAAGGCACAGAAGCCCCAGAAAACCAGCGCGTGCGCCAATCCAGGTAACGGACGCTCGCGAATGACCTTACTCTGGACCATCACTTCCGAAACGAAGCGACCGAGACGCGGCAGCAGCGGACGAAAGCGAAAATCCGGTGTTGGGCGCGAGCCTCGGATCGCATCGAGGACCCTTCCCAGTCGAAGAAGGAACAAGCCGATCGATGCGGCCAGGAGCAGCGCCAGGATCAGTTGTTCGGGCCATGAGACGTTTGTCATAGCGCGGCCAAGTTAGACTGTAGCACGGTGTAAGGAAACGGGTTTTCGGGGAGGGAAGTTGCGAATCGTCGTCGCCGGCGCCGCCGGTTTTATTGGCTCTCATCTATGTGACCGCCTGCTGGCGGAGGGGCATCAAGTGGTGGGCCTCGACAACTTGCTGACCGGCGCGGCACGGAATATCGCGCACCTGGCGGGAGATCCGCGTTTCGAGTTTTTCGAGCGCGACATCACGCAGCCCTTCGAAGTTGCGGGCTCGGTGGACGCGGTATTCAACCTGGCATCGCCGGCAAGTCCGTTCGATTATCTTCGCTGTCCGATCGAGACGCTGGATGTGGGGTCGCTGGGCACGCGGCGGCTGCTGGAGCTGGCGCGAACCGCCAATGCCCGTTTTCTGCTGGCCTCGACGTCGGAAACCTACGGCGACCCGGCCGTACACCCGCAGGTGGAAACCTACTGGGGCAACGTCAACCCGGTGGGACCGCGCTCCTGCTACGACGAAAGCAAGCGTTTCGCCGAGGCGCTGACCATGGCCTACCACCGCAAGCACGGCCTGGCGACCAACATCGCGCGGATCTTCAACACTTACGGGCCGCGCATGAAGCTCAACGACGGCCGGGTGGTGCCGGCGTTCCTGGATCAGGCGCTGCGCGACGTTCCCATGACGGTCTTTGGCGAAGGCAGACAGACGCGCAGTTTCTGCTACGTGAGCGACCTGGTGGACGGATTATACCGGCTGATGCTTTCGAGCGAGCGCTACCCGGTGAATCTGGGCAATCCGCGAGAGATGACTATTCTGGAATTCGCCGAACGCATTCGTGCGCTGACCGGGACGAAGGCGCGGATCGAGTTTCGGGCGCTGCCGGAAGACGATCCCCGGCAGCGCCAGCCGGATATCTCGAAAGCGCGGGCGATATTGGGCTGGGAGCCGCGCGTGTCGCTGGATGAGGGGCTGCGCGAGACGGTGGCGTATTTCAGGGGGCTGGTGGGCGCGGGCGTAGGGGTGTGACCGCTTTAATCCCCCAGGAACTTGCCCAGCTTGCGCAGGCCGGCGACGTTATCGCACACGGCTTTCAGCCCGGCCGTGATGGGAATGGCGAGCAGCAAGCCGGGGGCATCCCACAGAAATCCCCACAGCATCAGCGAAAAAGTAACCACCAGGGGATTCAGGTGAACCCGCGATCCTACGATTTTGGGATAAAAGAGGTTCAGCGCCACCAGGTGGAGCAGGCCGACCGAAACCACCACCAGCACGTACAGCGGCACGGCGTTCAGGGTGAGGCACGAGAACAGGGGCGGGAGAATCGCCAGCGGCAGGCCCACGTAAGGCACCAGGCTGAGGAAGCCGGAAAGCGGGCCCACCAGGATGGGAAAAGGAACGCCCATGGACCAGAACATGCTGGAACTGACGATGGCCAGCGTCATTCCCAGCACGAAATTGCCGGTGACGAAAGCTCTCGCCATCTCCGCGATTCCCTGCAGGCTGCGGGCCGCTACCACCCGGTCTTCACCCGAGAAGAATTGCAGGAAGCTGCGGTTGATGTGGTCGCGCCAGCTCAGCATGAAGTACACCAGAAAAGGCACGAAGGAGGCCATCAGCAGAAACCTGTAAAACGAGCTCAGGCGGGCGGCGATGAAGTCGCCGATGGGGGTTCGCTCTTCGTGAATTCGCACTTCGGGAATGGAGCCGGGGGCGGCTGGAGGCTGCTGCACGGGTGCCGGAGCACGGCCGCGTTTGGTGGGCCGAGCCGCCGCCTGCTGCGCCCGCAGGCGCTCCTGCTCTTCCTGCCGCTGCTGCGCCGGAAGCAGCAGCCGGGTGGCATTTTCTTCCGCGTCGGCGACCCTGCGCTGCACCGTATCGACCAGTTCGCCAATGCGCTCTCCATATTTCGGCATCGTCTGGTACAGCGCCGCGAACTGCGAATAAGCGCCCAGCCCCACCACGTACAACAAAGCCAGCGCCACCGTGCAGACCACGAAGCTTGCCAGCGAACGCGGCAGCCGCAGGCGCATCAGCAGCACCACGAACGGATCCAGAATGAACGCGATCACCACCGACACGATGGAGGTGATGAATAACGGGCGGCCGTAGTATAAGAGCGCTACGACCACGCCGAGCGCGATCAACCACTGCGCACGTTCCGGTGTGGTTCGCGTAGCGGCTGCGGCACGCGTGACAGGCTTGGTGACTAACGCCACGGGACGATGGGCTACCCTTATCTCGAATCTAGCATGAGCTTGACTATAATGAAATGGAATTGAGTTCCAAGCCTGTTACCGGCGGGGCGGATTCACCCGGTTTCGCCCTGAAACCCCGTATTTTGGCTCTCGACCTCGGCAAGAAGCGCATCGGGCTGGCCATCAGCGATCCATTGGGGATTACGGCGCAAGGGCTTCCCAATTTAGTGCGCACCAGGAAGCGCGCCGATCTGGGCGCGCTGGAGGGGCTGGCCCGGGAGCGCGGCGTGGGGATGTTCCTGATGGGCAACCCGATGAATATGAGGGGCAGCGAAGGGCGCCAATCGGCGTGGGTGCGCGAGTTCGCCGAAGCGTTGGAAAAATATACAGGACTGCCAGTCAAACTATGGGATGAGCGCCTCACCAGCGTGGAGGCCGGGCGGGTGCTGCGCGCAAGCGGCATCAGCATCGAAAAGCGGGCTGCCGCGGTGGATCGGCTGTCGGCGGTGATCCTGTTGCAGAGCTACCTCGATTCGTTATGAAGCGGCTGGGATGGGTCGCGCTGGTTTTCATCGTGCTGCTAGGGTGGGCCGCGTGGCGCCTCCGGCAGCCGTACCAGGGTTTTGAAGAGGCGGTATTTGTCGACCTCCCGCGGGGCACAGGTGCGTTCGCCATGGGGCAGCGGCTGGCGGCCGCGGGGGTGGTGCGCAGCCCGTGGGATTTCGTGGCTGCCCGGCTGTGGGCGCGCGGCCGGGTGCTGCAAGCCGGCGAGTACCGTTTCGACCGCGCCGCCACCGCCGGCGAGATCGTCCAGCGCCTGGCGCGCGGCGACGTCTTCTATTACGCGCTGACGGTGCCGGAAGGCTGGAATATGTTCGATATCGCGCAGGCCGCCGGCCAGTTCGGCGTCTTCAGCGCCGACGAATTCCTGCGGGCCGCGCGGGACCCGTCCGCGATTCGCGATCTGGACCCCGAAGCGCCCAGCCTGGAGGGTTATCTTTTCCCCGAAACCTACCGCCTGACCCGCCACGCCACGCCGCGCGACCTCTGCCGCCAGATGACCGCCCGCTTTCGCGAAGCCTGGAACAAAACCGGCGGCGGAGACGTTCATCGAACCGTGACCATGGCCTCGCTGGTGGAGCGCGAAGGTAAGCTGGCGGAGGAGCGTCCGTTGATTGCCGCGGTTTTCTTCAACCGGCTGCGGTCGGGGATGGCGCTCGATTGCGACTCCACCACCATCTACGCCGCGCTGCTCGACCAGCGGTGGCGCGGCGCCATCCACCGCTCCGACCTGGCCAGCGGCAATCCCTACAATACCTACCGCCGCGCGGGCCTTCCACCCGGTCCCATTGCCAATCCCGGGTTGCAATCGATTCGCGCCGCGCTTCATCCGGCCCGTTCCGAGGCGCTGTATTTCGTGGCCCGGCCGGACGGCTCCGGCGGCCACCAGTTTTCCCTCCATCTGGCCGAGCACCAGGCAGCCGTGGAGCGTTATCGGCGTGGGACGCGCAAGTGAGCCCGTCGGCTAGCGGCAAGCCCGAGTCCATCAAACGGCGCCTGGCCGCCTACTTCGCCGCGGCTCAACCCGGTGCCATCGACGAAGCCGTCTGGCTCGATCTGCTGGCGAAGCTGGCGCCGGTTTCGGAAAGTTACCTGCGCGAGCTGGTGCGCGCCACCGGTCTGCCGTTTGCGCAGCCTTACGCGGGTGTGAGGCAACACAGCTTCGAGGAGCTGGAGAGGAGCCTGTGCGAACTGACCGCGGTCTACGTTGCGGCGCTGGAAGCGGGCGACCGCGAGCGGGCCCGCTATTGCCGCCGCCAGGCAATCGCCGCCAAGGATCGGGCCAGGTTCCTGGCCGCCAGCGCCCGCCTGCCCGAGACCAAGCGCGCGCAAAAGCGCGAAATGGTGGAGTGGATGCTGGTCTGGCTGGAAAACCCCGGCGTGTTCGCCGCCTGGGTGGAAGCCCGCAGGAAACGGATGTAATCGCGAGCCGGGAGCCGTCCCTACCGCACGACGGTGAACCAAACCGTCAGACCCACCGCCAGCACCGCGAAGACCACTACCGCATATAGAAAGAGGTGTGGATTCGGAACCGGCTGTCCGCAACTGGGACAGCGCGGCGCCTTGGGAGGTATGGACGTCATGCAGCGCTCGCACACCATCCCCTTGACGTCACCCGCCATATGATCGGCCATCAGAATGAGTGTACAACGACCGGACCACGCCTATTGGGGAAGTGAAAGACGAAGGACGACGGGTGCGGGCATTATCCGGAAAATCGGGTGACAGGCGCTGTAGACTTTAGGCTCGAGGGAACGCGACAATAACAAGAGGCGATTTTCATGACGATCATCCTAAGACCTGAACAGGAGCGGCTGCTGTTGCAGGCAATCGACTCCGGATTGGCGCACACCGCGGATGAGGCATTGGACCAGGCGCTGGATGCATTGCGCCTTCGCCTGCCCCGGTCGGCGGCGGCCCAGGTACGCACACCCCAGGAAATCCGGGCCTGGCTCGACGATCTCGCCGCCCTCTCCGACAGGATTCCACCAAGGCCCGGCGAGAGTTTCTCCCGCGAGATGATTTACCAGGGCCACGCATAGTGGCCGTACCGAATCATCTGGTCGATAGCAATATCCTGCTCAGAATGGCGCGCCGTGACGATCCCGATCATGCCATTGTGAATGCGGCACTTGCCGCGCTTGCCGAAGGCGGGGCCGTTCTTTACTACACGCATCAGAACGTTGCCGAATTCTGGAACGTCGCCACTCGGCCCGTGGATAGGAACGGGTTCGGCCTAACGGCGGCGGACGTGGAACAGCAGACGCGAGTGATAGAAAAAGGCATGGTGCTCCTGCCGGACGGCGAGGCCGTTTATCGCGAGTGGCGGCGTCTGGTTCTTACGCACTCCGTCTCTGGCGTGCAGGTACATGACGCACGCCTGGCCGCCGCTATGAGTGTTCACAGGGTTACCCACCTGCTGACGCTGAACCCGGATGACTTCAAGCGCTACACCCACATGACCGCCGTTCACCCAAACCACTTGGCTTATCCTCGCTAGCCGCGTGTGTCGACGGGGATCACGGGTTACAACCTCCCTCGCAAGCGCCTCAGGCCTTCGGTGAAGTCGGCCGGATTGGTCAACAGGCTGGCAACCAGATAGGCCTCGGTCTCGAAATCGTAGAAGAAACCCGGCTGCAGAAGCACGTTATCGAGATCGAGCAGCTCCAGCGCCCATTCTTCTTCGCCGCGGGTAACCGGTACCCGAATGACGCAGTACCACCCGCCCTCGACCGCCAGAATTCCACCCGCGCTGCCTTCGAGGCAGGTTCTGGCGCTGGCCAGGTTTTGGGCGGTGCGGACGCGGATCTGTTCGGCCACTTCTTCGCCAAAACGGAGGAGCCGGGCGGCGGCGCACTGCACCGGCGCGCTCACCGATAGATAGGTATCGGCAATCCATTCCAGCCCCTCCAGCGCCTGGCGCCGCAATGGGTCCGGACCGCCGGCCACGATCCAACCCAGTTTCATCTGGGGCAGGCCGGCCACTTTGGAAAGGCCGCTGAGCGAAAACGCCAGACAATCTTCCACCGCGGCCACCATGCCGATGCGCTCCGCGTCCGGCGCAAAGGCGTAATCGGCGAACACTTCGTCGGAAATCAGGGCCAGTCCCCGCGTGGCGCAAAGCCGCTCCAGGACTTTGAGTTCGCTGCGCTTCAGGAACGATCCGGTCGGGTTGTTGGGATTCACCACAACGATGGCCCGAGTGCGGTCATTCGGCATCTGCTCCAGGGTTTCGAGATCGATGCCCCAACCTCCTTGGTACACCAGAGGGTACTGCCGAATGGAAACCGATTCCATTCGGGCTAGAAACTCGAATAGAGGATAGGACGGCCGGGGAACCAGCACCTCGTCCCCGGGATTGCACAGCAATTTGAATAGATATGCGTAAGCCTCGCTGGTACTTGCGGTTAGCAGGATTTGGGCAGGCTCGACCGAAAGCCCGCGAGCGTTGTAATATTGCGCCACCGCGTGGCGGGCGGGGCTTGATCCGCGCGGATCCGGATCATAGTGAAGAACGTCGTTCCCGGCGAAGGATTCCACGATTTTGGGTGGATATTCGAGCCCAGCCCGAGTCGGATTCGATTCGGTCAGATCCAAAATCGGCTCTGCCGCCCGGCGCTTGCCCCGCAGTAGCTGAGTGAGCCGATTCGGGACGGGTTCCCACTCCAGTCGTGTAGAGAAAATCGGCCCCATCAGCCCTTGCCGTACTCTTCGAAATCGGCCTGGACGGCTTTCCGCATCTTGTGCGCCGCGGCCAACAGCCAGCCGCGCGGGCGCTTTTTCAGGTCCTCCAGCACCACGCGCGGCTTCACCGAGCCCAGGTGAACGTTGGCGGTTTCAAAACCCATGGCGTGCAGCAGCTTGATTTCATCGCGATTCTCCGGCAACGAAGCCAGCTCGATGCGGGAGCAGTCCGGCGCGAGCCGCCGCACGATCCAGCGCTTCTGCAGGCGGACGAACGGATCGGGGCAGCGCACGGCTTTGTCTATGATTTCCTGATAGCGAATCGGAGCGGTGCCGCCGCCGCGACTGGCCCAGACGCAGGCCGAAGGAGCCAGGGCTTTGGCTTCGCGGGCGAGCGATCCGCCGCGCCAATCGGCCACCGCGACAAAACGCTGCCGGCCCAGGCTGCCCAACCCGGCCACGCGGTGCGAAACCTTCCAATGCAGTCCCTTTTCCGGCATCATGCGGGCAATGGCCTTCATCGCGCCCGCGGGCGGTTCGCCGGTCGCCTCCGGCAAGGCGTGCAGCTTTTCCCAATACCTTTCCGGTTCGTGCAATCGCGCCACGGCCATTTCCCGCAGCACGGGGTGATTTTCGGCCAGCACGAAGGCGCGGCCGGCGGCTTCCAGCCCGTCCCTATAACCTCTTAATATCGCTTCGACTCCGGCCTTTTCTCCACAGGTCATTTCCGCCAGCAAGCCGCTGGTGGCAAGGCGAATCAGGTCGTTGGTGTAGGGCATGGTCCAGGTTTCGTCGAAGTCGTTGATGCCCCAGATCAGGCGGCCTTCGATGTCGCGCCAGGTCCCGAAGTTCTCCACGTGGAGATCGCCCACCGCCAGCACGGAAGGGGCGCGCGCCGCCTCGCCCACAGTGCCCGCCCAGATCTGCGCCCAGCGGTAATAGGTCGCCCGCAAGAAGGGGAAGACGGCCAGGCGCATCTGCTCGTGCTTGAAGCGCAGGTCGCCGTCGAGAAGAGTCAGGTGGCGCGCGAGCCAGGTCTCGTAGCGCTCGGTAGCTTTAGAGATGGTCATTTAATCTCCGCTGACGGCCGGCGTCAGCATCCATTTCAGCACGCCATTTGGCTCAGGGCTCAGATTTTGGCAGTCGATGCGTACCAGCGCGGCTTTCTTCATATCCACGTCCAGGGCCGGGGAGCGCAGCAGGAATGCCACCAGCGAACCGACCAGCGGTCCGTGGGTGGCCAGCAGGATGGCGTCTTCGCCGTGCCGCTGGCGAATTACGTCCCAGGCGTCGCGCGGCGAAGCCATCGGTTCGAGCGCCGTGGTTTCCACGATTTTGCCCTGATAACCCAACGCCTGCGCCGCCATGTCTGCCGTCTCCAGGGCGCGCCGGTACGGGCTGGAGAGAATCAGGCTGGGGGCGACCCCGGCCGCGCGCGCCCGCTTCAGCACGCGGCGCAGTTTTGTCCTGCCCTCGTCGGTGAGCGTGCGTTCCGGGTCGGACATGCCCGGGCGAGCGTCTTCGGCAATGGCGTGGCGTAGGAGGTAGATGGAAACGGGATCGGCCATGCAACCAGTGTATGACGCTACTTCCGGTCTTGCCGGGTCAATCCGTGCGTCTTGATTGCGTACAGTGGCACGGCGCGGCATGCGGCGCACCCGACCCGATCGAGTGGATTCGCGGCCTGCTTCACTGCTCGGGGCAGCTCGGTTCCGGAGGCCTTTTTTCTGCCACTGGCCGTCGGCTCTCTCCCGCCTTGCGGATCGCGTCAACGTCGGCGAGGTCTTGCGGTCTGCCACCGGCCAGTTTCGCAGCGATCAGGTCCTCGCGGGAAATGAACCTCGCCTTCAATCCGCTCGCCGGATCGATGACATCCTCAACGCGGCGCCGCCATGCCGCATCGAACTCAACGCCGGGAATCGCCGTGAGAATGTCGACACTAACCGGCTCACGGCCCATACGAAAGAAAGGGCCGGGCTCCGCGAAATCGGCCGAGGTCAACCCCAGAAGCGGCGCTCCGAATTGCGCCAGGGCCGCGAAAACCGCCTTCGCGTTATTCGCGTCGGCCTTCACCAGAATATCGAGGTCTTTGGTCGCCCGCGGCTGCGCATGAATGGAGACGGCGTAAGCCCCCACCACAAGATACTTAACGCGGTGCGCGTTCAAAATGGACAAGAGTTCTTTGAAGTCTGGGTACATCTGGAACCGCGCCCTTCATCGCATAGTGTTCTTGGGTGAGTTCGGAAACCGCCGCGACCCGCTCATGCACCGGGCGGCTCTGCCAATACCGGTATTCGTCAGCCTTCATTTCATCGAAGTTGGCGTATTTGCGGATGGTCTTGTCCATGCGTTGTTTGTAGCACGAGGGCAGGGAAGCTGCAAACCCATAGCGACAAGTGTCCAGAAGCGGTCCTTTTTAGGATGGCCTCCCCCTTCCGACAAAGCCGCCTTACCGCAAAGCCGAACAGATCAGCGGCAGACCCGTTTCACGTCCACGATGTGCCATGCTGCCAGAGTGGGATATTTTGTCATACTTAAAGCATGGTTCAGAAAATCGCCGTCACGTTGGATCAAAGAACCGTCGCCGATCTCGACCGCTGGGTCAGAGAGGGCAGGTACCCGAACCGGAGCCGGGCGCTGCAATCAGCCGTGAACCTTTTAAGCGAGCGGGAGAAACGGACCCGGCTGGCGCGCGAGTTGGCCAAGATCGACCCAAAAGAGGAAGTGCGGTTGGCCGAACAGGGTTTGGGTGACCACGCTTGGCCCGCATACTGAGAGGCGAAGTCTACTGGGCGGACCTGAACCCGGTCCGAGGCCGCGAGCAGGCCGGATTGCGGCCCGTTCTTGTTCTCAGCCACGATTTGTTCAACCGGAAGTCGGAGACCGTAATCGCCATGGCGATTACCAGTCAGGCGCAAAAAGCCGGATTCCCTTTGACGATGGCGCTTCCCACGGAGATGCTGCCCAAGTCCTCATGGGTGAAGATATCGCAAATTCGGACAATTTCCATTGATCGTCTTGGCAAAAGGATTGCGGCCCTCAGCCCTGAGATGCTGGACCAGTTGATCGACGGGTTGCTGGAGCTGATTGGCTAGTCTAGAGGAGAGCCCAAGCGCTGCGAGCCCTTCGATTACCTGAAAGCCGCTGTCGTGGCTGACGCGTGTTGCAACCGGGCCGACGCTCGGCGCAGGCGGGCTGCCCCGGGAGGCGGCCTTCGCCGGGCGCGTCAGAATTGGCTACCATCGGAGAGGAGGCCACGTGGACCGGGTTCAGGAAATTGCCGAGCGGATGCGCGCGCTTTCGCGAGCCGAACTGCGTGAGATACGGGCTTGGCTGGATGAGTTCGAGGACCGGGCGTGGGACGAAAAGTTCGAGGCTGAAGTTGCCGCGGGCAAGTGGGACGCGCTGGCGGAAAAGGCGCTGCGCGACCATAGGGAAGGCAACTCGACTCCGCTTTGATGCATTACGCCTCGCCGGCGTTTTGGGAGGCATTCGGCTCGCTTGATCCGGCGATACAGAAGGCAGCAAGAGGCGCTTTCGACCTCATGAAGAGCGATCCTCGACACCCCAGCGTCCGGCTCAAGAAAACCGGCCGATACTGGTCGGCGCGGGTCGGACGCAGCCATCGGGCAGTGGCGGTTGAGGCGGAGGACGGGCTGGTGTGGATCTGGATCGGCCAGCACGATCCGTACGAGCGCAAGCTCACTTGATGCGTCGCCCCCGACGCCCATGGGCTGGTAATCATTAAGGATCCCGCAACGCGATTTGCTGGTCCGCGGACCGGCATCTGGGTCCCACGGGTGTGGACCTCGCGATTGTGGGTTGAACATCTGTTGTGGGGCAGGTTGGCAACCTGCGGACCGATTGTCAATCGGTCCAGCCGCGCGCCAGCGCGGCAGGTGTGAAGTCAAGATCACCGGACCGGATGGGAGGCTGGCCGGTCCCTTTCGGGACTGGTGGTTTCGTGCTCGCGGAGATGTACCGTGCGAATCTCTCGCACATGAAACCAGACCTCTACACCAAAATCGTACTGACCGTAATCGCGCCGGCGCTCGTGCCGATCGCTTGCAACGCTCACAAGGGGTCCTCTGTGCAACACGAAGGGGAATTATCATGAGGTTATCCATGGATCACTAGATCTGGGCTCAGAACGTGGATCGCGCGGGGAGAAACCGCCCTGCGCGCGCCGACGCGGAAACCGGGAGGAGGCACACGATGAACATCCTGTTGTGGGTTCTGCAGGTCCTCGCCGCGCTCCTGTACGGAGCGTCGGGCGTCATGAAGGTCTTCATGTTCGACAAGGTAAGCGAGGGGGTCCCGTCCTTTGGTGCATTGCCGCGGAAAGCCTGGATGGCCCTCGGCATCCTCGAACTCGTCTGCACGATCGGGCTGATCGTCCCCGCCGCCTTCCACTGGCAGCCGGCGCTCACGGTGGTGGCCGCCGCGTTCCTGACGATCGAGAGCCTCGTGTTCGTCTGGGTGCATGCCAAGTACGGCGAGATCACGCCCATCATCTTAAGCGGCGTGCTGGGTCTCCTCATGGCGTTCATCGCGTACGGCCGGATGGTCCTGAGGCCGATCTTCTGAACGGCGGGCCGTCTCACAAAGGGTAAGTTCTGCGACGCTGCGCGGAGCCCGAGGAATCGGACCTTCCGGCGTCGCAAGAGCCTACGTCAAAACCGCAGACAAAATATGGGCCTGCTACGCCGCATTGACAAGCTCGGCGTCCGCAAAACTCGGTCTCGAAATGAGGCCGGAGCTTCGGCCAGCCAGACCCGGCGTAACGCAACTGAAATGCGGACCGCCCCCTCCCTCGATTAGCATAAAAGGGTGCCCCGTTATGCGGCCGTCGATATCGGCAGCAACTCCATTCGGATGGAGGCCGCGGAAGTCGTTCCCGGTCAGGCCACGCGGATTTTGGCCTCCGACCGCGAAGTGACCCGCCTGGGCGAAAGCGTGTTTCGCACCGGCGTGGTGAGTGAAGAGGCCATGCGGGCGAGCTGCACCGTGCTGGCGCGGATGGCGGCCTTGTACCGGCGCCTGGAGGTAGTCGGGGTGCGCGCCGTGGCCACCAGCGCGATTCGCGACACGCGCAACCAGAAGACGTTTCTGGAGCGTGCTTCAGCCGCGCTGGGCGTTCCCATCGAAATCATCTCGGGCAGGGAGGAGGCCCGCCTGATCCACCTGGGCGTCGAGAGCATTTGGCCGCAGGGGGACAAGCGCGCGCTCATCGTCGATATCGGAGGCGGCAGCGCGGAGATCATCTCGCTGGAGCAGGGGCAGTTGCGCGAGGCGTTTTCGCGGCCGCTGGGGGCGGTGCGGCTGAAGGAGATCTTTATCGAGGACGACCCGCCCACGCCGCGCCAGTTGCACCGCATGCACCAGTTCATCGAAGGGAAGCTTTCCGAGGCGGTACGGAAGCTGGGCCGCACCGGCTGGGAGCGGGCCATTGCCACTTCGGCGACGGCCTCAGCCGTTGCCAGCACGGTGGCGCGCCTGCCGGGCGGAGCGCGCGAGGACGTCGACCGGCTGCGTGTTTCCACCGCGCAAGTGCGCAAGTTGTACCAGAAGCTTTCCACGCGGGACGTGGCGGCGCGGCGCAAGGTGACCGGCATCGGGCCGCGGCGGGCGGAGATCATCGTTCCCGGCATCGCCGTGCTGCAGGATTTTCTGGGCGCGTTCGGGCTGCGCGGCTTCTACTATTCGCGGGCCGGCGTGCGCGACGGCATCATCGCCGACCTGGCGGCGCGCAACGTGGGCGCCGAGCGCGCGCGGCTGAGCCGCGAGCAGCGCCGCGAAGTGGAGCAACTGGCGCGGCGCTTCGGCGTGCCGCTCGAGCGTGCGCGCGCCGTGGCCCACATGTCGCACCTTTTGTTTCTGGCTCTGCAGCCGCTGCATGGTTTGCCGGCGCAGTATGGAAAGCTGCTGGAAGCCGCATCGTATTTAGCCGACGTGGGCCACTACGTTTCCAGCTCCAGCCATCACAAACACTCCTATTACGTGATCGCGAATTCCGACCTGGCCGGCTTCACCGAGCGCGAGCGGCTGTCCATCGCCACTTTGTGCCGCTATCATCGCAAGGCGCTGCCCTCGGCCATGCACGCCGCGTTTCAAAGCCTGACCGCCGACGAGCGGCGCCCGCTGGCGCTGATGATCCCGCTGGTGCGCCTGGCCGACAACCTGGTGGGCGACGAGCCGCACCAGCGCATCGACGGAATCCAGTGCAAGCTGCAGAACGGCCAGGTGACCTTGGAGATTCGCGCCACCGGCGATCTCGACCTGGCCGAGTGGGGCGCCGAACAAGCCGGGGAAGCGTTCCGCCAGATCTATAACCGGCCGATGGAAGTTGTCAGGGCGAAGGGGTAGAAGATTGCCACGCGCCTCCGCCTATCGTCCGCCCTTCCCTGCCAGCGGGCTTTCCGGCCACGCATGCTTCGGATAACGCCGCGCCAGTTCTTTGCGCACCTGCGGATACAACCTCTCCCAGAAGCCTGCCAGGTCGGTGGTGGTCTGCACCGGCCGTTGATTGGGGGCCAGCAGACGAACCACCAGCGGCACGCGGCCGCGGGCGATAGCCGGCGTCTCGGTCATACCGAAAAAATCCTGCAGGCGGGATGCGATCCACGGCGGCTGTCCGGCCTGGTAATGTACCCGCGTCTGCCGCCCGCCCGGTAATCCGATGCGTTCGGGAGCGATTTCGTCCAAAGCCCGGCGCGACGCGGCCGGCATTTGGTCCCGCGCCGCCCGCACCAGTCCGCCGTCGCGCGTGGCCGCTTCCAGTTGAGCGAAGCTCTTCAGCCCGTAAGCCATCTGGCGCAGCACGTCCGCCCAATCGAGCGTAGCGGCGAATCGCGCGCTGTCCTGTTCGGCCGCGAACCGCAGGCGTTGCTGGAACCGAGCCAGCTCTTCGGCATCCGCGAATCGTTCCAGGCCCGCTTCCAGTGCCTTCTCCGCCAACAATGCCGCGGCGGCTTCGGGCTCCGGATCGCCCCGCCGCGCCTCCAGCGCCACCTCGCCATACAGCAGTTCCTCCACGGCCTCCACCCGCTCGGCCGTGCGGTTCCATTCCACCCGCGAGCGTTCGCGCACCCGCTCCGAATCGAGGTCCAGCAGCCACTCCGGCTCGATGGCGCTGGCGATCCGCACCAGCGGCAGCTTCTGCTCCGCCCGGCTCTCGGCCTCCACCGCCACCAGAAACTCCGCTTCCGTCACCGTGCTCGAAGCGGCCAGTTGCGCCGAGCCGCCATCCGCCATCTGCAACTGGTCGCCCTGGCGACGCTTGGCCACGCGATCGGGAAATGCCGCCAGCACGCATTCGAGCAGCGCATTTTCATCGCGACCCGCCGGCCTCCGTCCCGTGCCCGCCAGCCGCCGGATCTGACGCACCGCCTGGGCCGTGCGCGGTTGCCACTCTCCATCGAGCAATTCCACCACGTCCGAGCGCGAAGCCCGCGAAGGACGTCCGGGCAGCCGCTCGCTGGCGCTCAGCAGCGCGGCCACCGCGGCCCCATCTTCCAGTACCCCGCGCCGCCGCGCTTCCACAATCAACCTCGCCAGGCGCGGATGCAGCGGATAGCGGACCATCTCCCGCGCCGTTTCGCCCGTAGCGCCCAACCGCGCCAGCAGCTCCCGCGCCCGTTCTACCGCGGCCGTGGGCGGCGCATCCAGCCACCCCAGTTGCTCCCACTCAATCCCCATTGCATCCACCAGCAGCACTACCGGCGCCAGGTCGGCGCGCATGACTTCCGGCGCCTGCTGCGGCGGCCGGCGCAGAAAATCTTCCAGCGGATAGAGCCGAATCGCGCGCCCCGGTCCGGTGCGGCCCGCGCGCCCCGCCCGCTGCTGCGCCGATGCCTGGCTGATGCGCGCCACGTCCAGCGTGGGCAGCCCCGACCAGGGCGAATGCCCGGCTACCCGCGCCAGGCCGCTATCGACCACCGCGCGCACGCCTTCTATCGTGATCGAGCTTTCCGCCACGTTGGTCGCCAGAATTATCTTGAGCCGTTCCGACCGCCCCACCGCCCGGTCCTGCTCTTCCGGCGATTGGTCGCCATGGAGCGGCAGAACCATCCAGCCGTGCCTCCCGGCCAGCGCCGCGCAGGCGCTTTGCGCTTTGCGAATCTCCGCCGCCCCCGGCAAGAATACAAGCACGTGGCCGTCCAGCCCGCCCTCGCCCAGTCGCTCCAGCGCGCCAGCCACCTGTTGTTCCAGCGGCGCGGGCGAATGCGGCGTGTAAACGATATCGAGCGGCCACGCCCGCCCTTCGCTCCGTATGCTGCGCGCCCCGCCCAGGTATTCCGCCACAGGCCCGGCATCCAGGGTGGCAGACATGGCGACGACCCGCAGATCCCGCCGCCCGGTAGTCTGCAGCCGCCGCAGCAGCGCCAGCGCCAGATCGCCCTCCAGGTGCCGCTCGTGAAATTCGTCCAGCACCACGGCTGCGACTCCCTCAAGGTTTGGGTCCCTCAGCAGCCGCCGCGTCAGCACGCCTTCGGTCAGGTAACGCAGCCGCGTCTTCGGCCCAGCCACCTCTTCGAAACGGACCTGGTAGCCCACCGTCTCGCCCACCCGCTCTCCACGCTCCGCCGCCACAAACCGCGCCGCCAGCCTGGCCGCCAGCCGCCGAGGCTCCAGCACCAGCACCGTCCCGCCCAGCGTATCCATCACCGCCGGCGGCACGCGGGTAGTCTTCCCGGCCCCGGCCGGAGCCTCCAGCACCAGGCAATTATGATTTCGCAGATGATCGATAATCGCCGGAACCAGCGGTTCAATGGGGAAGGGCACGCACTTCTATCTTAGGGTCAGCCCGCCGTGGCGCGCACTTGTGCGCGTCTGTCATCAAACGTTCGCGAGTCGCCGCCAAGTGGCGCAGGCGACTCGCACCGGCGAGAGTCCGAAGCGGGTCTACGAACTCTGGGTTTGGGTCGTAATCGAGAGGCGAACCTACTGCCGGGACGAACGGGGGAGCCGTTCTGGCGACACGAATCCTCGCCGCACGGGCAAGCCGAGCGTGCCCCACCGGAGTGGCGGGAAAGGCTCTAGCCTGCCCTGCCCTCCTCAGTGCTTGGCGAACATCGCCCGCACGTCTTTGCGCAACGCAGCCTGGCTGCCGGGACGGCTGTAGAACATGTGGCCGCCCGGATACTCGGCGACCGCGACCCGCGCCGGATCGCCCATCACCGGCATCTGGTCCACCGTCAGCACCGAGCCCATGAAAGGGCAGGAAAGGTCGTTCCAGCCGTGCGTAATCAGGACGCGCAACTTCGGGTCGGCCGCCACCGCCTGCCTCAAATCCGGCACGGCGCCGATGCGCAGCGCGGGGCTGTCGCCATCCCACTGGGAGTTCACCTCGCGGCTGAGCGTGTTGTAGTGCGCCTCCGGCTTCCATCCCACCACGCGGGTCACAAAATCCACCATTCCCATCGTGGTCGGCGCGATGATGCTCTCCAGCATCGGATCGTTGGTGCGCTGCTCGGGAGCGTAAGGAAACGGGTCCCAGCCGGTCACATTCGAGTCGTACACGCTGCCGATCTTACCGCTCTCGCGAAAGACTTCGCGCAGATAGGCGCCAATCTCCAAACGGCCGCCGGCCCGCCGCACAAACTCCTCCTCGAGGCCGGTCATCTCGGTAACGCGTTTCACGATTCGCGGCGTCGCCTCCGGATCGGAGCGGCCTTTTAGCAGGTCGGCGGCATACTCGCCGCGGGTGTAGGCAATCACCGGCGCCATCGCTTCCGGCGTCAGCTTGTGCTCGCGCTCCAGATGCGCCGCCGTGATCGAGGGCA
>Ga0182030_10010768_pt1 | contig 18519 bp, 14 predicted proteins | sample 812S3MmetaG_FD_121299 | JGI IMG/M metagenome (GOLD analysis project Ga0182030, IMG submission 121299) | Permafrost microbial communities from Stordalen Mire, Sweden - 812S3M metaG (Illumina Assembly) | ecosystem: Environmental > Terrestrial > Soil > Wetlands > Permafrost | place: Sweden...
CGCTTCTTGCTGGGGCTGGGTGAGAGTGGTAATTTCCCGGCGGCAATCAAGGCGACGGCGGAGTGGTTTCCGCCGAAAGAGCGCGCGCTGGCAACGGGAATCTTCAACTCCGGCGCCGGCGTCGGCGCAATTCTGGCTCCGCTGGCGGTGCCGTGGGTCGCATTGCATTTCGGATGGCGCGCATCTTTTCTCGTCACCGGAGTGTTCAGCGCGGTGTGGATCGTGTGGTGGTCGATAAAATATCGGACGCCGCATGGGAAGAGCTTAGCAACTATTTCGGGGCAGACTTCGAGAATCCCAGTAGCGTCTGTCGCCTGGTGGAAGCTACTGCGCTATCGCCAGGCATGGGGCTTCATGCTCGGGAAGTTCCTCACCGACCCCGTGTGGTGGTTTTTTCTGTTCTGGCTGCCGCAATACTTCAATTCGCGTTTCAAACTCGATCTCTCGCATCTCGGGCCGCCGCTGGTCATCGTTTATGTCGTCTCAATGTTCGGCAGCATCTTTGGCGGCTGGTTGCCGCACGGGTTCACGCACCTGGGGATGCCGCTCAAAAAGGCCCGGCTCACGGCCATGTTGACCTGCGCATGCCTCGTTGTGCCCATCGCCGTTGCAGGCGGACTGCACTCTGTTTGGCTTGCGGTAGGACTATTGAGCCTGGCGGCAGCGGCACACCAGGGATGGTCGGCGAACATCTTTACGACTGCTTCCGATATGTTTCCCGCGCGATTCGTGGGCACAGTGGTCAGTTTCGGCCAGGTTGCCGGAGCACTTGGCGGTGCGATCTTTCAGCCGGTTTGCGGGCATATTCTCCAGCTCACGCATAGCTTCGTGCCGTTGTTTCTCTATTCGGCGGTTGCTTACCTCATCGCGTTGGTGCTGCTGAGGACGCTGGCTCCAGGGTTGCGAGAGGCATTCGCCGAAGACTGAAGCATGAGGAATTTACAGAGCGAATGAATTCCCGCCGGGCAGTTCTGTTCGATCATGAAATTCTGTGGAAGGAAGAGATATGACGGTAGCACGCAAACTGCGCATGGGAATGGTCGGTGGCGGCCCGGGAGCATTCATCGGACCTGTCCATCGGATTGCCGCAGAACTCGACGGAAAGATCGAGCTCGTCGCCGGTGCCTTTTCGCAGTCTGCCGAAAGGTCGCGCGAGGCCGGCGAATCCTACAAAATCGATCCCGATCGAGCATATGCCAATTATCAGGAAATGCTGGAAGCAGAACGGCGTCGGCACGATGTGATCGACTTTGTTGCGATCGTCACTCCGAATCATCTTCACCTGCCGATTGCAGAAGCGGCCCTGAAGGCCGGCTTTCCGGTGATGAGCGATAAGCCGGCAACAGCCACTTATCCCGAAGCACTTACGCTCGAGAAAGCCGTCGCCGCCTCAGGACTACCCTATGGACTAACCCACACCTATGCGGGGTATCCGCTGGTTCGCGAAGCGCGAGAAATTTGCGCGAACGGAGCGCTGGGCAAGATTCGCAAGATCGCAGTCGAGTATTTGCAGGGTTGGCTCAGTCAGCCCATCGAGAATACCGGACAGAAGCAGGCTACGTGGCGCTCCGATCCAGCTTTGAGCGGACAAGGCGGATGCATTGGCGATATCGGTACCCATGCTTTCCATTTGGTGGAATATGTCACTGGACTGCAGGTGACCGAGCTGAATGCGACTCTGCTTTCGGTGGTCGCAAGCAGGCGGGTGGACGACGATTGCACAGCTCTGTTGCGCCTCGAGAATGGAGCGAACGGAGTGCTGATGGCGTCTCAAATCGCGGCGGGTGAGGGCAACGGTCTTCGTCTGCGCGTCTATGGCGAGGCAGGTTCGCTGGATTGGAAGCAGGAGGACCCAAACCGGCTGCGGCTGAAATGGCAGCATGGGCCGGAAGAGATTCGTCATTCAGGAGGAAGCTATCTGGGACACGGCGCGCGTAGCGCGACGCGACTGCCGGGAGGCCACCCGGAGGGCTATCTTGAGGCCTTTGCCGTGCTTTATCGTGAATTTGCCGATGGTATAGAGGCGTGGAAGGCGGGGCAGTCTGCACCATTGCCCTCGACGCTGCCAGGCATCGCAGCCGGCGTACGCGGGGTGAGATTCATTGACCGCGCGATCGAAAGCAGCCAGCGCAAGGGTTGGATTGAATTTTAGCGTCGGATTTAGACGCACAGGGGAAACGAAATGAAAACGATCAAGGGACCGGGAATCTTTTTAGCGCAGTTTGCCGACGATAATGCGCCATTCAATTCACTGGAGGGACTGGCAGGATGGGCGGCAAAGCTGGGATTCGTCGGGGTCCAGATTCCCACGTGGGATACACGCCTGTTTGATTTGAAGGCGGCTGCGGAAAGCCAGGATTATTGCGACGAGATTCTTGGCGTGCTCAATGCAGCGGGCGTCGCCGTGACCGAGTTATCAACACACCTGCAGGGTCAACTCATCGCCAGCCATTCAGCCTACGACGTCCTTCTTGAAGGTTTTGCTCCGCGCGAACTGGCTGGAAATCCCAAGGAGAGCCAGGCATGGGCGGTGCAGCAGTTGGAATGGGCTGCGAAGGCGAGCCGGAATCTCGGTCTAAATGCGCACGCGACTTTTTCCGGTGCGCTGGCTTGGCCGTTTTTTTATCCATGGCCGCAGCGGCCTGCCGGATTGATTGACGAGGCATTCCAGGAGTTGGGCAGACGGTGGCTGCCGATTCTGAACGATTTCGACGACGTCGGAGTGGACGTCTGTTTCGAGTTGCACCCTGGGGAGGATCTCCACGACGGCGTCACCTATGAACGATTCCTCGCACAAGTGAACGACCACAAGCGTGCCAACATTCTTTACGATCCGAGCCACATGGTTTTGCAGCAGTTGGACTATCTGGAGTTCCTGGATTTCTACCATGAGCGCGTGCGCGCTTTCCATGTGAAAGATGCTGAATTCCGGCCCAATGGCAAAAGCGGTGTCTATGGCGGTTATCAGGACTGGATCGACAGGCCTGGGCGCTTCCGCTCATTGGGCGACGGCCAGGTTGATTTCGGTTCAATCTTCAGCAAAATGGCGCAGTACGACTTTCCGGGTTGGGCAGTGCTCGAGTGGGAGTGCTGCCTTAAGAACCCGAAGGCTGGCGCCACAGAGGGCGCTACGTTTATCCGCGACCGCATCATTCACGTGACCGATCGCGCCTTCGATGACTTTGCTGGATCAGCGGCGGACGAGGCGAAGAATAGAAGGATTCTCGGTCTCGATCCGCCGCCCGAGATCAGGTTGGAATGGTCTCGCGGCGATGGAAAGGGAGACCGCGGGAAATAGAGTCTTGCTATCCAAGCTCAGTCTGCAACGAATATCCAATCAGACCCGGACAAGGCGAATCAATCCATCTGTACCGTAGTCGCATGCAGGTTCTACCATCGATTTATGGAAGCATTAGCTCTCGATGGCCAGCCGCTTACGCTGGCTCAGATTGAAGCCGCCGCACTGAATGCCCGCCCGGTGACGATTGCGAATTCCGCGCTCGTGCGAGTGCAAGGCAGCCGCGACTGCATTGAAGGAATCCTTGCGGCGGGCGAAACCGTATATGGCGTGAATACCGGCTTCGGAAAGTTATCCGACGTTCGCATACAACCAGACAAGCTGGCCGAGTTGCAAGTCAACCTTGTGCGCAGCCACGCAGGGGGCGTTGGGAACCCGCTGAGCGAACCAGAATCGCGGGCCATGCTGTTGCTTCGCGCCAATGTGCTAGCGAAGGGATTCAGCGGCGTTCGACCGGTTTTGCTGGAATTGCTGATCGCGCTGCTCAATGCGGGTGTGCATCCGGTCGTTCCGGAAAAGGGCTCAGTGGGAGCGAGTGGAGACCTGGCTCCTTTGGCGCATCTGGCGCTCGTGTTAATCGGAGAAGGTGAGGCGTTCTTTCACGGAGAGCGCATCGGCGGCGGCGAAGCCATGCGGCGTGCCGGGCTACAGCCGCTGCAATTGAGCGCCAAGGAAGGCCTCGCTCTTTTAAATGGAACGCAGGCTATGACTGCCGTTGGCGCTCTCGCTGTGGCGCGCGCTCAACGCGTCGTGCGCCTTGCCGATTTGGCGGGAGCCATGTCGTTGGAAGCGCTGATGGGTACGCCTGCAGCCTTCGACGAGCGCATTCATCTGGCTCGTCCCCATGCGGGTCAACTGGCCTCCGCGGCTCATCTGGTCAAGCTTCTCGCGGATTCAGAGATTCGCGAATCGCATCGGGAGCACGATACTCGCGTGCAGGATGCGTACTGTCTGCGTTGTATGCCGCAGGTTCATGGAGCGGTGCGCGACGTGTTGGCTCACGTAACCCGAGTGCTTGAGATTGAAGCGGGATCGGCGACCGACAACCCGTTGATCTTCCCCGACACATCTGCCAAAACACCACACCGCGGAGAAGTGTTGTCTGGCGGGAACTTCCACGGTGCCCCTTTGGCGTATGCGTTCGACTACGCGGCTCTGGCTTTGACCGATCTCTGCGGTATCACCGAGCGGCGCATCGACCGCTTACTGAATCCCGATATCAACGAAGGGCTGCCCGCATTTCTGTCTGCCGATCCGGGATTGTCGTCCGGGTTCATGATCGCGCAGATCGTGGCCGCCGCGCTGATCAATGAGTGCCAGGTGCTGTCCCATCCATCTTCGACGGGCAACATTCCTACCGACGGCGGCAAGGAAGATCACGTATCGATGGGCATGACAGGGGCTCTCAAGCTGCGCCAGATCGTCGAGAACGCAGAACGCGTTCTTGCCATCGAATTGATGTGCGCTGCCCAGGGACTGGAATATCGCAAGCCTCTGCGGCCGAGCCGAGAGATCGAACGCGCCCATGCAGCAGTTCGTGCCGTGATTTCGCGCCTGGATCAAGACCGGACCCTTGCTCCCGATATCGAGGCGCTGGCTGCGGCCGTACACGCAGGGCTGCTCGACCCGTGGCGCGACTGATTGCGACAAGCTCGAAATCCATTCCTCTTCAATCCAGATTGTGAAGGGATGCGGCCCATGTAGGATGAAGGACGGGCATAGGGGGCTAAAAAGGTGAAGCTTTATCGCACTCCGGAGGGATGCGTCGTTGAGGAAGATAACCAATACCACCCGCTGGGAGCGATACCGATAGACTTTCTATTGGCGCGCGAGGATCTGCCGGAGTATCTTTCGGAGGTCATCGAGACGATCCCGCCGTCGGACGAATTCCAGCAGTCGGAAATTCTGGCGCCGATCGGGCATCAGGAAGTCTGGGCAGCCGGGGTTACATATTTTCGCAGCCGTGGCGCACGAATGGAAGAAGCGCAGGACGCCGGCGGGGGCGATTTTTACGATCGCGTTTACTCTGCGAAACGTCCGGAGCTCTTTTTCAAATCGACGGCAAGCCGCACGGTAGGCCCCAGTGGCAAGGTGCGCATTCGCGCCGACGCCCATTGGTCGGTCCCGGAGCCCGAACTGACGCTGGTGGTGAGCCCGAAAGGCCGGATCGTCGGCTACACGATTGGGAACGATATGAGCTCGCGCGATATTGAGGGCGAGAATCCTCTCTACCTGCCGCAGGCGAAGGTCTACAACGGCAGTTGCGCGTTGGGGCCGGCCATATTGGTGAGCGAGAGCCCCTTGCCTCAATCGACAGAGATCACTTTGGAGATTGATCGGCACGGTCGTGTTGAGTTTTCCGGCTCAGTTGCACTGACGGAATTGAAGCGCGACCCTAAGATATTGGTTGAATATCTGCTCCGCGATAACTCATTCCCGAGCGGCTGTTTTCTAATGACGGGAACAGGAATTGTGCCGCCCAGCTCGTTTACGCTGGCGAGCGGCGATCGGATCCGCATCACGATTGAGCCGATCGGCACGCTTGAGAATGAGGTCGCCTGACGGGCGTGTGCAAATTGCTGCACGGACATGGGTGCCCCGGGTCTCGCTTTTGAGACCTGGGATAGCTAGAACTCGCTAGATTTAGAGCAGGTTCTTTTTTAAGAACGCCAACGCCCGCCCGCGCGCGAGAGCCGCAGCCTGCGGGTTATAACTGGCGCGCATATCGCAGTTGAAGCCATGTCCGGCGCCCTCATACCAATGGATCTCAACTTCGGGATGAGCGGCATGGACCGCTTCTACTTGCTCGGCGGGAATGTGCGTGTCCAGTTTTCCAAAATGCAGTTGAACCGGAACCTTCGGTATTTCTGCCGCGAAGTTTCCAATACGTCCGGCATAATAGCCGACTGCAGCCGCGGGATGCAGCCGCGTTGCGCTGAGCCATGCCAAGAGGCCACCGAAGCAATAGCCGATCACGCCGGCCTTCTTCCGCGTCTCCTTCACAGCAAACGCGAGGGCTGCTTCGACATCGGCGAGTGCTTTTGCGATGTCAGTTTTTTGCAGCAATGCCATGCCTTTCTTGGCATCTTCGCCTTCGTAAGTGAGCTCGACACCTCTCTCGACTCGATCGAAGAGAGCCGGAGCTACAGCAAAGAAGCCATCCTTAGCGTAGCCGTCAGCGATTGATTGAATATGCCGATTCACGCCAAAGATTTCCTGAATTACCACCAATCCCGCAATCGGCTCCCCTGCAGGCTTCGCAACATACGCGTCCAATTCGTGGCCGTCGACTGCTTGAATCTTTACCGTATCTCCCATGATTCACCCTCTGCTCAGGATAAATGCATCAACGTCGGCTCGGGTTGGCGTCGAAGCTTGCGCTCCGCGCCGCGTCACGGAAATGCCTGCAGCTGCGGAAGCAAACCGCGCCGCTGTCCACGGATCGTGCCCTTCGAGCAAACCAACTGCGAAAGCTCCGTTGAAGCAGTCTCCGGCGGCGACCGTGTCGACGGCTTCCACGCGAAAGGACCGCACCCACTCCGCTTCTCCACCTGCCACAGCCACATAGGCGCCTTCGGAGCCACGCTTCAACACAACACCCTTTAAGCCTCGCGCTAATAATCGCTTCGAAGCTTCTTCGGGAGCACCGACTTTCCCGATGTAAAGAGCCGCCTCCGTCTCATTCGGTGTGAACCAAGCAATTTGCGTCCACACTGAATCGGGGAAATCCGCCGCTGGCGCGGGATCAAGCATCACCGGTACACCGGCTTCCGCACACATCGCGAGTGTGTGGCTCACTGTTTCGAGCGGCAACTCGAGTTGGCAGAGAACCATTCCAGCGGAACGGATGAGATCTGCGTATTTCGTGACGATTTCGGGAGTTACTTTGCCGTTGGCGCCTGGTACGACGACAATGCTGTTCTCGCCGTTGGCTGCCACCAGAATTGGCGCCACGCCCGAAGGCCCGGCGACGCGTGTGACCGCTTCGGTCCCGACACCGGCTTCTTTCAGATTGTCGAGCAATGCTTGACCGAAGACATCCTCTCCGACGGCTCCGATCATATGGACCGGGTAGCCGAGGCGAGCAACAGCCACAGCCTGGTTTGCGCCTTTTCCGCCTGGCGTCGTCGTGAAATCTGTGCCGATGAGGGTTTGGCCGGCAAGCGGGATGCTAGGCGTATTCGCGACTAGATCCATGTTGATACTGCCCACAACGACGATGGGTTTTCGGGAAGGCGTCATTTTATCGGTCCAAACCTAATAGAGGGGAGCGAGGGCGATGGCTCCCAGTCCCAGCAGAAAAAAGACAAACATCAGGACGAGATACTTCTTGGCATTAGGCGGGGAACCGGCAAATTCATGCCACACAAAGATGCCCCAACATGCCGAAATCATGGTCGCGCCTTGCCCGATTGAATAAGAAACAGCCGGCCCGACCTTGTGTGCTCCGGACCCCAAAAAGTTCGCAACCGCGCCAGCGCACCAGATCGTCCCGCCAAGGATTCCCGCAAAATGCCAGCGCCACAAAGCATCCCAGTAGCCTGACCCATGCACGCGAGGCTTGCCGTCCAGCGGCTTCCACATCAGGATTAAATTTGCCGGTACGGTAGAGAGAAGCACGCCGACAGCGAAGAACGTGGCAATCGCATAGGGGCCGGGTCCCGGGTTTCCGCGCTCCCCCTGCATGGCACGAGCCACCAGCGGATAGAAGCTGCCCATCAAGACGCCCGCTATGAGGCTCAACACAATCCCACGTGTCGACGTGGCCTTCGAGCGCTCTTCGCGAGCGCGATAAGCAGCAGCATCCAGAATGATGGCGACCGTCACAAGAGCCACTCCTCCGAAAAGCAAGATGGGATTCGCCTTCGGACTTACGAGGTAGCTCCAGACGGACCCGACGACGAGCGCAAGCCCGATCCCCACCGGGAATGCCACCGCCAGGCCGGCTATGTCGATCGCGGCGACCAATAGGAGATTCGCGACATTGAAGACCACGCCGCCAAGAGCAGCCATCTTCATCGATTCCAGCGGAGACTCCACGATGTCGCTCAAGAACGGCAATCCAGCAGATCCATGGCTGCCCGCGGTGAGACCGAGGACAACGGCGCCTAGGAGCACGCCGATCGCATAGTCCCAATAGAAAAGCTGGAAGCGATATCCAGGGCAAAGCTTGAGCGTGTTGGCCCACGAACCCCAGCAGAGCATGCTCAGCAGCATCAAAAGAAGTGCGGCCTGATAGGTCGCAGGAAGAAACATTCCTGTTGCCCCCATGTATGCGGACTAATAGCTGTAACGAGGGAACCATAGCGTTTTCCCCCATCCCGACGCAAATGATAAAAGAGCATGACGCAGCTGAAGCCTGCGGCCCCCGCTATTGTTTTGCAGACTTCACCGCTTCAGTCAGCGCGGGAACTACTTCGAAGAGATCGCCGATAATTCCGTAGTCGGCGATTTCAAAGATCGGCGCATCGGGGTCCTTATTGATTGCAACGACGCACTGCGATCCTTTCATGCCCACCAGGTGCTGAATGGCTCCCGAGATGCCCACCGCCAAATAAAGCTTTGGGGAAACGGTCTGGCCTGAACTGCCCACTTGCCGCTCGATTGGCAACCAACCGTTGTCGCAGATTGGCCGGGAGGCGGCCAACTCCGCTCCCAGTGCGGTCGCGAGCTCTTGCACGATGCCCAGATTCTCGGCCTCTTTAATGCCGCGGCCCACACTCACAATGAACTGCGCCAATCCAAGATCGACGGTCTGCGCGGAGCCACGGAAAGGCTGGCCCGGCTTGGTCCGAATTTGTGCCTGTTCGATGTTGGGCGTGAATATCTCGACCGTCGCCGCGGCCGAGTCTGCCTGGTCCGCCCGAAATGCTCCCGACTGGACCGAGATGAAGCAAGTCCCATTGCCGGAATGGCTGTACTCTCCGTTGAGTCGACCTTGCATGAGCTGACGCACAAACACGGGTCCGACGCCGATTCCAGTAACGTCCCCAATGAGCACTTGGCCAAACCGGGCAGCCAGCGCGGGCGCATAATCCCTGACCTGATAGGTATGCGGAAACACCACGTACGCTGGCTGCTCGGCGCGAATGAATTGCTCCATGGCCAGAGCAAAAGCGTCGGATGTGTAGGCTGCCAGCAATGCGTGTTCGAGACGCACGACCTTCGCGACCGCCTTGGTTGCGATTTCGGCGGCCATGGACTCGGTCTGGGTTCCCGGCAGGATTGCGTTCACAGGCAGACCCAATTGGGCGCCCAGCGTATGGCCGGCGGCCAAAGCCTCCCAGCTCATGCGTGCGATACGCCCATTCCGCTCTTCCATCACCACACAGACGCCGCTCATAGAACCCTCGCTTCGAACTTCAGTTTCTCCACCAGGGCCGTCGCTGCCTCTTTTGGCGAGCCACCCAAAATCTGTGTGGACTTTTGTTTCTGAGGTGCGGAAATTCGTTCGAGGACGACAACCGGCGGTGCGACCGATCCAAGCTCTTGAGAGGTCACGCGTCGAATCTCTTTGGATTTGGCCTTTTTGATGCCCATGAGAGTCGCGTAGCGGAGTTTGTTGCCTCCTGACTGAATGGTGAGAACAGCCGGCAGCGGCATCTCGATCGTCTGGAACCAGCCCTCCTCGAGTTCCCGTTTCACCGTGAGGCCGGCATCAGTCTTCTCGACGTGCAGAATGAGCGAAGCATGCGGAAGCCCCAGCAACTCTGCCAGGATCACTCCAGTTTGCCCATAGCCAAGATCATCCGACTGTAGTCCAGTTAAAGTCAGGTCCGGGCTCTCAGTCCCGATTGCCTCCGATAGCAACCGAGCTACGCCGAGCGCATCGCGTTGGTTGAGATCGTCGCAGTCAATGTGAATCGCGCGGTCTGCGCCCTTGGCCAGCGCTTCACGAATCGTTGAACCCACGCGCTCGGGACCCGCGCTGACCACGACAACTTCGCCGCCGTGCTTTTCTTTCAATTGGAGCGCCTCTTCAAGCGCGTAGGCATCGGACTCGTTGAGAGCCCATTGCATATCTCCTTCTTCAATCCATTTGCTGGTTGAGTCGATGTGCACCTGGGCATCGCGTTCCGGTACTTGTTTGATCGCAACAATGATCTTCATAGAGTCGGGCTTTCGTTTATCTTACGTTGGCGCCGCTGGGGGACGCGCCAGGCAGACTGCGCGCCGTCAACTGCGCGATATCGAGCAGCTCCGGTGCGCCTGTTCCTTTGGATGCCAGCGCATCGCGAAACATTGTGTTGCAGAACGGACAAGCGGTACCAATTGTGCCCGCTCCCGTTTCAACAAGCTCGTCAGCCCGGATATGACTCACCCGCTCGCCTTTCTCTTCGCCGAGAAACGCCAACCCGCCGCCGGCCCCGCAGCAAAAGCTGTGCTCGCGATGTCGCGGTGCTTCCACCAACTGACCCGCGTTCGAGACAACTGCCCTTGGTTCGTCGTAAACATCGCGATACCGGCCGAGATAACAAGGATCGTGATAGACGATCTTCTCCTGGGTTTGGACTGTCGGCAGTTTGCCGAGATGCTTGGCTAGAAACTCGCTGTGATGTTCGATCTCGGGCGGAGTGCCGTATTCCTTCCAGTCTTCTTGAATCGTGCGGACGCAATGCGGGCAGATGGAAACTACCTTTTTCACCTTTGCCTGGGCCATCGCTTCGAGATTCGATTCGGCCAGTTGCTGGTAGACAAGATCGTTGCCCAGCCGTCGAACAGGGTCGCCGGTGCATTTTTCCTTGCGCAGCACGCCATAACTTGTGCCGAGATACTTCATCACGCGCACGAAGTCGGCCACAATCTCGCGTCCTTTGGGATCGTAACCGCCCATGCAGCCGAGCCAGAGGCAATACTCCTGGGAGCCATCGAAATAGGGGAGCTCTTGCTTCTGGATGAATTTGTCTCGTTCCGTTGAGCTCATACCGAGAGCATTCGAGCCGCGCTCAAGAGCAAGAAAAAGCTTCGCTCCGTGATCGTCTTCCCATGCGCCCGTGTTGACAGCCCCTCGGCGCAGGCCAATAAGGATGGGGAGATGTTCGATGCCGACTGGGCATTGGAACTCGCAGGCTCCGCACGTGGTGCACTGAAAAACGGCCTCCTGGGAGTTGTATTTGCCAAGAAGCGGCTGAGAAGAAGTCGGGCCGTGCTCGTTCAGGTAGCTGCGCAACCCGAGAATGATTTCCTTCGGGTTGAGCAGTTTGCCCGTGTTGGCGGCAGGGCAGTGTTCGGTGCAGCGGCCGCATTCCACGCAGGAGTAGGCCTGAAGGCTGACGAGCCGAGTCAAGTCCGTGCCGGCGACGAGGCCGAAGTCTTCATCGCCTACCAAGGGCGGAATGTGGCTAAAGCCGCCTCGCGAAAGAAACACTGTGGCCGGACTGAGCACTAGATGGAGATGTTTCGTGTGCGGAATGATCGGGAGAAAGACGAGCAGCGTGATGGTATGAGCCCACCAGAGCAGCCGCGCTGTACCGCTGGTATCTACCACGAAAAATGCGGCGAGATAAGTGGCCATCAGCAGAAAAATCAGCAGCGCAATAAAGCCGGATTCCCACGAGAGTTTATCGCCGAGCCAGCGAGGCCGGACCAGAAATCGCCGGACGAAGAGCCCCAATATGCCTGCGGCGCATGCAACAGCGAACGCCGCGGCAAGATAGAAATAGAAGCGGCCAAACCGGCCGGATGGATCGAGAAAGCCAATGCCCAGCCCGACGGCACAGTGGTTGAGCGTGACAAGGGCAAATGCGCAGAACCCCCAGAACACGAAGGCATGAGCCAAACCGGGAAGAGGCCGCTGGCGGATAACCTTTGCTTGGCAAAGCACCTCCCAAAAGAAATCCCACGCGCGTTTCCGCAAGGGAAACAAGCGAAAATCGCCGTCCTTTTTTGAGGCCAGAATCTTCCTGAGGATCGGGCCTAGCCGCCGCCAGAAAAGCAGTCCCGAACCTGCCGCGAGGGCGACAAAGAGGAGTTTTTCCGGGAGTAAAAAGTGTTGTGGCTCGGCCAACGTGGGGAGGGAGGAAATCATAGGCGAACGAAGCAACAATACAGGATCGGGGCCTCGGCCGTCGCGTGCGATCCCGCTTGAGCCGATGCTTGTCGGCCCGTGAATGAATTCACGAATTCAGCGCGGATAAGGCTTGCGGCCGAAGACCAGCATCGATTTCTTTTCCCAACCGAACCACGAGAGGCGGCAAAGCCTCAATGTCTGCCGGCGAAGTTCGGAAATTGACAATGCAAGCGCGCAACGCGAATTTCTCGCGGACGATGGCATTGGACACGTAGGCCTCGCCGCTGTTCTGCAACTGTGTAAGCAGTTCGCGATTCAGCTGCTCCAGATACCTCTCCATCGGCTCGGTCGCTGATCGAAGGTCGCTAGGAACGAAGCGAAAAGTGGCGATGCTAAGCGATTGCGTCAGTCCTTCAAGCTCGGGATAGGTCGAAACGCGTTCGAAGAGCAATCGAGCCAGGCGAATGTCGTCGGAGATCATTCGCTCGTAACCTGACCGACCAACCTGCTGGATCGCAAGCCAGACCTTCAGGGCGCGAAATCCACGCGAGTTTTGCGGGCCAAGATCGAAGTAATTGATCGCTTCAACTCCGAAATGATAGTAGGGCGGATGATAGGCGAATGCGTCGCGCAGCTGTTCAGGAACGCGCACCAGTGCGCAACCCGCCTCAAGAGGCGCGTAGAGCCACTTATGCGGATCGACGGCGACCGAGTCTGCCAAGCCCAGACTGAGCAATTCAGCGGGAGCATCGGGCAGCATAGCCGCCAGGCCACCATAGGCTCCGTCCACGTGGAACCACAGATCGAATTCGCGGCAAAGAGCAGCTATCGCCGGAAGCGGGTCAAGCGCACCGGTACCGACGGTGCCTGCGTTGCCGACGACAAGAAATGGCCGTTCCCCAGCATCGATATCGGACAGGATTTGTTCCCTCAGGGCGCGAGCATCTATACGCAATCCTTCGTCGACAGCGATCCAACGAATCGCGTCCGTGCCTATCCCGGAGATATCCGCGGCTTTTTGAATCCATGTATGGGTTTCTCTCGAACAATAGACACGCAGACGAGTGCCATCGACCCCTTTGGATCGAACATCCCGGCCTGCCTTGGCCTGACGCGCAGCGAGAAAGCAGACCATGTTGGCCATGTTTCCTCCGCTCACGAAAATGCCCGCGCAATCTGCCGGATAACCAAGCATCTCGCCAATCCACCGGATGGTTTGAGCCTCGATCTCACTGGCCATGGGCGAAAGTAACCAGGCGCCGACGTTTGGGTTGATTGCCGCAGCGAGCAGTTCCCCCAAAGCGCCAATCGGCGCCGCAGACGAAGTGACGTATCCCCAGAAGCGCGGATGCGCGTTCAATAGCGAATGGTTGAAGAGCAGGTCGGCGGCGTGATCAAGCAGTTCCGCCGAATCAACGCCCTCCTTCGGGACCGACCGGTCTGCATCGAGAACCCCCCGCACAATGGAAGGCGACTCGGCGGGCGTAACAGGCCTGGCGGGGATCGAATCGAGAAAGTCAGCGATACGATCGACGAGCTTTGAACCTAGTGCGCGAAACTCCTCCGAACTCATGGCGAGAGGAGAGAATCGCTTTTTGGGGGAACCGTCTTTATCCATAGCGGCCTCCGGGAATTCTACGGGACGCGGGGCTTTTGGCAGAGCGCAGACGGCGGCGAACGGACAGCATACGTCTTCTTCGACATGAAGGACTCATCGCAGCTACCGGAGGCGGCTGAGCCATGGAGCGTCGTAGAGAAGTACGGTAAGGCATAGCTCCTATAACTAACTCCACCCCGTTCGCGTCTTGAAGATCTCGTCCACTCCCCATCGAGACACCGACCATCCGGCCTCACATTCAGCACCGAACGATCTTCGGCGAATCGATCCCCTTCGTCGCATTCCGCGTATCGACGACTAGCTGCGCCTGTTCGACGATGGCACGGTAATCGTAGGTCGAATGGTCCGTCACAATAACCACCGCATCGTACTCGCCGAGATTGTCGAGCGGCGTGTTCTTCATATTGAGAGCGTAGTGACGGCCCTTCCCCACCGTGGGGAAGAAGGGATCGTTGTAGGCCACAGTCGCTCCTTTCTCGCGAAGCAGTTCGATGATCGTAAGCGAAGGAGACTCGCGCAAATCGTCGATGTCGCGTTTGTAGGCAAGCCCAAGCACCAGCACTTTGGACCCATTGATCGACTTGCGTGACCGGTTCAGGCCCTCGGCGAGTTGGTCGATCACAAATCGAGGCATGTTCACATTAATCTCGCCCGCCAGCTCGATAAACCGTGTACGGAAGTCAAACTGGCGCGCCTTCCATGACAGATAAAATGGGTCGATCGGGATACAGTGCCCGCCGAGCCCCGGCCCTGGATAAAAAGCCTGAAAGCCAAAAGGCTTGGTCTTTGCGGCGTCGATCACTTCATGAATGTCGATACCCATCCGCATGCAAAGCTGCTTGAGTTCGTTCACCAGCGCAATGTTGACGCAACGATAGATATTTTCGAGCAACTTCGTCATTTCAGCGACAGACGGGCTGCTGACAGGAACCACGCGGCGAAAGATCGCGCCGTAGAGCGCGCCGGCAAGTTCAGAGGCGACCAGACCGCAGCCTCCGACAACTTTGGGAATATCGTGGCGAGCGACGGTGTCGTTACCGGGATCTTCGCGTTCCGGTGAGAACGCGACATGAATGCCTTGCTGCTCCGACTCTCGGCCGACCCTTAGGCCACGCAGATTACCCTGCTCAAGCAGCGGCACAACCAGCTCTTCCGTAGTACCTGGGTACGTTGTGCTTTCGAGAACAATCAATTGGCCCTCGTGCGCATGAGGCGCAATGGCCTTGACCGTGTTGGTCACAAAACTGAGGTCAGGCTCATGGAACTCATTGAGCGGCGTGGGAACGCAGATGATTACCACATCCATCCCCGCAATTTCAGAGTAGTCGGCCGTCGCATGGAACCCCGCCTTTTTCGCCTGCTGAATCATCTCCGGCAGAATGCGAACGATGTAGGAACCGCCGGCGTTGAGCGTGGCGACTTTGTCCGTGGCAATGTCGAACCCGGTAACCCGAAAGCGCTCCTCGCCGAAAAGCAGAGCCAGCGGCAAACCCACGTAACCCATCCCCACAATCCCAACGAGGGCTTGCCGGGTTTCGATCTTGCGTTTGAGCTCTTCCAGTGGACTGACAGCCGCAGTGGTCATAGTCCAGATTCTATGACATCGCCAATCGAAAGCTCGGCCGCTCGCGAGAAGCGCCTACTGGCACAGCGGCCCAACATCGCAGTCTTGTATCCTGTCGATTGCTGTCTGCATAGCTCTGCGACGCAGTTGATTGGGCAGCGGAGGAAGAATTTGACGAAGTACCTTGTGACAGGCGCGGCAGGGTTCATTGGACGTTCCATTGCGGCAGAACTGATCAAGCGCGGCGAGAGCGTGCGCGGTGTCGACAACTTCATCACTGGCAAGCGAGCGAATCTGGTGGGCCTCGATGCGATGGAGTTCATCGAGGGTGATTTGTCTGACCCCGACGCATGCGCGAAGGCATGTGACGGCATTGAGGTCGTGTTTCACGAGGCTGCTCTTGCCAGTGTGCCGCGCTCGGTGGCCGATCCGGTGGCAACGAATCAGCATTGCGTAACCGCGACACTCAACCTGTTGGTAGCAGCACGCGCGGCCGGAGCTAGGCGAGTAGTCTACGCCGGTTCGTCGTCGGCCTACGGCGACACGCCAACCCTCCCCAAGCGCGAAGACATGCTTCCCAATCCGATATCGCCCTACGCCGTGGCAAAGCTCGCAGGCGAGCACTACATGCGCGCTTTTGCGCGGGTCTATGGTTTGGAGACAGTCGTCCTCCGCTACTTCAACGTCTTCGGCCCCTACCAGGACCCCACGTCGCACTACTCCGGTGTGATGGCGCTCTTTTGTCGAAGAATGCTTGTCGGCGAGCAGCCTATTATCTACGGAGACGGCGAGCAGAGCCGCGACTTCACCTACATCGATAACGTCGTCCACGCCAATTTGCTGGCGGCCAATGCCCCTGCCGAGAAGGTCAGCGGGCAGGTTATGAATACCGCGACAGGCAATCGCATTAGCCTAAACGAAATCTTCAATTTATTGAGAGAACTGACTGGATATAAGGGAGAACCATCCTATGTCCCACCGCGCAAAGGCGACATCCGCGACTCCCTGGCCGACATCCAGCTTGCCCGCGATCTAATCGGATACAAGCCCATCGTCGACTTTCGCGAAGGATTGCGTCGCACCGTGGACTGGTATCGCGCGAGCGATGCCAACGACTGAAGGCGACCTCAGTTACTTTCGCGCAGAAGTTCGGTCGATCGAGTGACATCTACCACCGTTGTTTTCGGGGCAATTGCCGAGACTAGGGGCAGTCCTTCACAGAGGCCGTGCTTGTCAGATGGCTGCTCTGTCGGAGGGGTCATGGAAAGGATCCTGACCGTTGCCGTTGACCGACACGCCAGCCACGAAGCCCAAACCGTCCAAACCGAGGACAAGGAAGAAGATCAGTCCGCCGGGCATAGAAGTGCAGGGCTACTTCGATCCAGATGGTTCGTCCACCTCCTTTCGCGCTCTCGGCTCAGCGCTTCGTCGCCACTGGCGCTTTGTGGCGTACCTCATGCACGGACTGTTAGCCGCGTGTGTCCTCTATTGCATGATTGCCCCGAACGAATTCGAGGCCGACGCCAGAATAGCGCTCCGCTCCTCACCCGCCACGGCGCTCAATCTCGATGCAACAACCGGAGCAAATTCGAGCGCGTTTGCATCGGAGCAAATCCAGTTGGAGACGCTCGCCAACATTTTTCGCAGTGACAGGCTGGCATGGGCAGTCATCACCGACCAGTCTCTCTACAGAGCACCAGGATTCGCCGGTAGTTTCGGGACAAAGTTCCCCGATTTTCGCGCCGACACTCCTGGACCGGAGGGACAAGCTTACCTGCTGGACCGGTTTCAAAAGCGGCTCGGCGTTACCACGCTGCCGAGGACGCTCATCCTGCAAATTCGCTTTCGCTCGCGCGATCCCGTTCTATCCGCCGCTGTGGTCAATGGGCTGATTCGTGTCTACAACCAGCAGGAAACTGCTATGCGGCTAAAGACGACGGAAGAAGCCGCTGCCTCGCTTGCCGATCAACTGCATACATTAAAGTCTCACGTGACTGCGGAAGATGAGCGGCTGGTGGAGTTTCAGAAACAACATGGACTTCTCAACACACCGGAGATCCTCGCGAATGGCCAGCCGGGTGAGGCGCAGCACAACTCCGCGCTAGGCGAGGTTGACGATCTGGGGAAAGAACTCGATGCTGCGATAGCCGAATCTATTTTGCGCGAAGCAGAGTATCGCGCTGCCATGCGAGGAGATCCGGAGTCGGTGGCGGCGTCCGATCCGGGTTTACAGGACGGGAATTCCGGGATTCCAAAGGCGCTCCTCCAGCAACTTCATACGCATCGCAGCGACCTTGAACAAGAAGAGAGTCAACTCGGCACGGAACATGGACCGAATTTTCCGCGCGTCGTCGAGATTCGCGCCCAGCTTCGGGATGTGGATAGGCAAATTGCTGCCGAAGATGTCCGGCTCCTGAAACGATTCGAGGATGCCCGGAACACCGCTGCCGATCGAGTGCAGCTGCTCCGCAAGAGCTTAGCGAAGAGTACTGGCGAAGGCATGAAGCTGAATGCGAATGCGTTTCAGTACGCAGCAATGCGCCAGGAGGCGAATGCGAGCCATGAGCTTTACACCCGCATCGAGGAAAAGGTCGAGGAGGCAAGCCTGACTGCAGCCATTCGCAGCCCGAACATCGAGGTGGTGGATTATGCGCGGCAACCGGTGAAGGCAGTGGCTCCAGATCTGCCGGTGTATCTCGCGATCACGCTGTTCGTGGGCATGTGGCTGGCGATTGGAGGGGTACTGATTCTTGAATCGCGCACCCCGGCGGCTCAGAGGACGCTTGCGATATTGACCTTGGCCCTGCTGCTCACATGCTCGATGGGACACGCGCAAGCTCCAACGCCCAGCACCTCCGGTCTGCCCACCGGCGTGGCCCGTATTCCACAATCGACCGACACAAAGAGCCAGCCGAACGCCAAGGACGCACCTGCCGTCTGGAGCGATTCGACGGGTCGGGCCCTCACACCGGCAGTCAACCCCGCCTTGACTCCCTCGCCTGTCAATGCACCCATCGGCCCCGGAGACA
>Ga0182030_10010769_pt1 | contig 18519 bp, 11 predicted proteins | sample 812S3MmetaG_FD_121299 | JGI IMG/M metagenome (GOLD analysis project Ga0182030, IMG submission 121299) | Permafrost microbial communities from Stordalen Mire, Sweden - 812S3M metaG (Illumina Assembly) | ecosystem: Environmental > Terrestrial > Soil > Wetlands > Permafrost | place: Sweden...
AGCGCCCATGCGTGGACGCGCCAGCCGGTCATCTCGCAGGCTTGGGCGAGGGTTTTGAGAAAGAAGCGCCGGTCGTCGTCATCGCGGTAGATCGGCTCCCGTCGATTTCCTCGAGCCATGACATGATAGAGCGCGCCCGGGTACTCGATTCGAATGCTTCGTGGCATTGGCGATGAATAAATGAATCGCCGTATTCTGTCAATATTCGCAGCCTGACCCCTATTTTCCCTATTTTCCTATTTTCCCTACATTCCAGCCGGACCCCTATTTTCTGAAACTGGGAAACTCGCCTGACCCGAATGGCACTTAGTTAAGCGTGGGTTTGGACGATTTTGCGGGGTCTACGGAGGAGTTGTTTCGCCCCTTCAGGGCTTGGGCCGTTCGGCCCATTTACCCAGGGCGTTGCCCTGGGCTGGCTTGGGACGGGCCTTTGGCCCTTAGATGCGATTGCATTAATCAGCGCCTCCAGAGGGGTCGCCGATGTAGATGTCCCGCCAACCCAGAAAGTGGGTGGCGGCGTAGAAGCTCTCGGCCATGGCGTAGCCGCGTGGTGGAACTGGATAAGAGCGGGATCGCGGAGGTTACGTTTCCGGGGCGGGGCGGGAAATAGGTAGCATCGAAAGGGGTTTTGCGATCGCTGTCGGCTCTTTGAGAGCGTGGATTTTTTGACTAACAGGTTGTCCGGAATCTCCAAGAGGTTGCGCTCGCTCAAGTGGGCGTTGATCTCCTTGACGATTTCCTGAGTCAAAGCATGTTGCTTCAGCGGATGGCGAAATTTCAAAAGCGTGGTGGCATCGGGCACCGACTCCCTGCCCAGGTCGATTTTCACAAAGCTGCGCGTCGCCTAGCTTAATTCAAATATTGGTTAATTGACTGGGGGAGAAATGGACGGCCGCTTCGTTTCGATTTCAAAGAGCGGAAAAAATTCTTGACACTGCCGGGGAATTTTTTCTACATGTGCATCACAGCAGATATTTCACCCCCTGTTCCCCTATATAGCTGAGAACGCAAGATGCCTGCATGCATGCAGTTTCGCCCGTTCCCGGCTTACCCATATCCCGAAAAACAGATCCTTGCCGTATCGATCGGATAGACGGCGAACATCGAAGCCGGATTGCTGTCTCTTTCCTCCCAAAACAAACCCCCCATAAAAACCATGAAACTAAAGCACGCAATAGCCATGTTGTGTCTCAGCGCTCTCCTGCCAGGGAGCGCGTTCGCAGGTTGTGTCCAGGCTTTCCAGTCGGACAAGTTCGTTGATTCCATTGGGATCAATACCCATTTGGACTACCCAAACTACACCCCGTGGTCCACGGTGGAGCCCATCCTCACCAACCTGGGTGTGCGCCACATCCGATGGGGGTTCGCTCCCAGTTATTCCCAAAACCAGGAATTAGTCGGGCTGTACGCCTACGGCATCACGGCAAATTTGTGTTTCGATACCCTTACCAGCGGCACACTCGACACGTCGAAGATTGTCTCCACCCTCACGAGCATGGACAGCCTCAGTTACAGCGGCACATCCGTGCTGAGCGGAGTGGAGTCCGTCGAAGGGCCGAATGAGTATGACACTTATCCGGACCCCGCCTGGCTCACGGACCTGACGGATTATCAGCAGGAGCTCTATACGGACATGGCAAAGGACTCCAATTACGACAATATCCCCGCGCTTGCCCCATCCATGGGGGTTAATACCAACCTTTCAAAACTGCCGAATATGGACACCATGGTGGATATGGGGAATGCGCATCCCTACAACGGCTCCGGCAGCCCATACACCAACGAGAACCCCGAGAACATCACTGTCTCCACATTTCTGCGTTATTCCCAGCAGGACTGGCCGGGTCTTGCGCTCGAGGAATCGGAAAATGGATATTCAACCATTAGCGGCACCCAGGGAATCTCGGAAGCGCAACAGGCAATATGGCTTCCCCGTTTATTACTGGAAAACTATCGGTTGGGCATACGCCGGACGTTCCTTTACGAGCTGATCGACGAAGATCTTCCGTCATCCACGGGTGATTATTATCATCATTTCGGTCTTGTGGAGCTTACGGGCACGAGCCCAAGCAATACCTTTCAAAACAAGCCGTCATATGCGGTGATTCAGAACCTGATCACGATATTGAAGGATCCAGGTGGTGCGTTCGCACCGGGCTATATCAGCTATGAATTGAGCGGCTCGACCACTAATGTGCACGAGCTTGCGCTGGAGAAGCGGAACGGCGCTTATTATGTGGCGCTCTGGGTGGCGACCACCGGCACGGCGGCTGTTTCCCAGTCCGTGAATGTCACGTTTGCGGAGCCTATCTCCAGCGGCACGTTGTACGCGCCGGTTTCATCGGCCAGCGGAACCAGCCAGACGATCACGAACAACGGAGTGACTTTGACCTTGAGCGACCAGCCCGTGATCCTGGCGGTGACGCCGACTCCGTTGTTGTCCACGGGCGCGGCTTGGACGGACTACTTGAACGATTTTGCGCTGACCTACTCGAGCACGAACTGGGTGGTGGCCAGCGCGACTCCGGCGAATTGGTGGGGCGCCAGCAGCGTGGCGCAGCGCACGACGGACACGACGACCAATTCCATTGTCTATGCGAGTCCCGGTATCGACGGGTTCACGGCGAGGTTCGGATTTCCGAATGGGGTGCAGTATCCCGGCCAGGTAACGTGGAATCTGGCGAGTTACGTCACGTTCTACACGTCGCCGGATGACACCACATGGACGGTGCTTCCAGCCAACGCGGGAGCAATCGACAAGACGCAATCGCAACTGTCGATCTCGTCATCCCAATGGTTTGAAGCAATGAGCCCGTCGGGACCGCTGCCGTATGGGACAAATTTCCTGAAGGTGGCGATCACTACGCCGACCGGCGTGGCCAGCACGCCCGGATTGTTTCAAATGAACCTGTCGCAAAACGGAAAGCTGGAGGGGGAGAACATGTCGGAGTCGAACTCCGGAGGAATCAGCGTTGGCGATACGCCCGACGCCCAGGCGAGCGGCGGGAAGTATCTTGTGTTTTACTGCACCGGCACGAATCAATGGGGCCAATGCTCGGCTGCCAACATCCCTCCGGGCACGTACGAAGTCTATTATCGGTACGCGTTGAGAGGCGATGCCGGCCAGGGTCAGTTTGCGGTGGATGGGACGAATACGGGTTCGGTGCAGGACGAGTATGGGACCGCGGCGCACCAATACGTCGAGGCGGATATGGGCAGCTTTACGTGGAGCACCACGGCGACTCACGCATTCCGAGTCACGGTGGAAGGGAAGGACGCCGCATCCAGCAGTTACACAGTGAACGTGGACCGTGTGGTGCTCCGGGCGACTGCTCCGCTGTCCACCAGCGGGACTTACACGCTAACCAATGTCTCCAACGGAAAGCTGCTGAGCATCTCCGGCACGGCCCCTGCGTCAAATGGCGATGCCATCATGATCGATCAGCAGAATAGCACCGAGGCCATGCAGCAGTGGAAATTTGCGCCGGCGGCCGGGGGCGCTTATACGCTAACCAATGTGTATAGCGGCGATCTAGTGACAGTCTCCGGCACGGGCCTGGCGCCTCAGACGGATGGCGATCCCGTGTATCAATGGGCGAGTGGCGGGGGAGCAGGCAATAACGGCGCCGCGGCGCAGAAGTGGTCGCTTCTGCCGGTGGCGCCGAACGCGTATATTCTGGACGCCGGCAGCGACGGCGGAAAATATATAACCGTCTCGGGTGGGACCAATGGCGCTCTGGTGGATCAATGGCAGAGTATCACAATCAACGCCAACACGCAGCAGTGGACGATCCAACCGGTGCTGATCCAACCGGCGCAGCCGTAACTGGGATCCTTGAATATTTCAAGGGACAGGCCTGTCCGTATGTTCCTCCTCCGCGCAAATTTCCGGGCTTTTACGAAATCGCCACGGTTGCCGGAGCAGGGAGAAAGACGGCTTGCAGCGCGGTGGCAGCCGGCTTCCAGGCGCCGTCGAATTCGATGATGGCGGTGTTGGCGGTGCAGGGGAAACAGTCGTGTCCCATCCAGACGAGAAATCCGCCGCAACGCGGAAAACGGCTCTTGCAACTCCTCGCCGCTACTTCGAGGGCGCGGGCCTGCCGTTTCCGGCTCCACTGGACATACTCCTCCAACGTGCCCGGTTCGCGGCCAAGTTCCTGGCATGCTTCCTTCCACTCCGTCCACCAGTTGGTGCGCCGCCAGAGTGCCACCTCGTTGCTGCAGGGATATGTTGGCTCGCCCCCGGAATATTTTTCGATCAGCGCGGTCGAACTGGCCCCGGGCGAGCCGACTTCGGAACGGAATAACGAATCGTCTCCATCCCAGTATTCCTGCCAATCGGAGAGTCCCTTGGGGTCAAGCTTCCATGGGCCATGGGTGTCCCAATGGCATCCATTGCCGTATTCTTTCCTGTCGGCCCAGAATTTTGGGCCGCTTGGCGAGGTGGGGATGAAACGCCTCTGCGGGTCTTCGGTTTCCGCGATTTTGCCGAAGGCGGCCAGAAGCGGCTCGCGGTCCGCCGAGCACGGGATGCCGCCAGCATCGGTCAATTCGTTGCCGCCGCACCAGAGCAGCAAGCAAGGGTGATGGCGGAGGGAGGTCACCGTCCACCGGGCCGCTTCCGGGAAGCCGACGAGCGCGGGCTCGCCACGCGGCGGGATGTTATCTACGCCGGAAGAAGAGAGCGGAAACTCCTGCCAGACGAGGAGGCCCAATTGATCGCAGAGGTCGTAGAACAAGTCCCGCTCCCGGGCGGCGCCGCCCCAGACGCGCAGGGTATTGCAGCCCATGCGCCGGTAGTCCCGCGCCAGGCGTTCGTAATCCGCGGCGGCGGCATCCGCGAAGTTCGGCAGCAACGGGGTCCAGTTAACCCCCTGGAGGAAGAGCGGGACATCGTTCACAACGCAAATCCAGGGCGTCGCTCCGGCCGGGGCCCCGTCGCATGGGCGCCATTCAATTTTGCGGAAACCGACAGTTAATTCCCGTTCATCGCGAATCGATCCGTCCGGCGCGATGAGCCGGACGCATAGCGAGTACCGCTTCTGTGGGCCAAGGCCGTTGGGCCACCATGGTTCCAGCGTACCGGCAATCAGTTCAGCCACGGTCTTGAGGGCCGCAGGGCATTTGTCGGAGGCGACTGAGGACGAGCCGTCGAGCAGTTCGTAAGCCAACTCAAAGCCGGTGAGATCGCCGGCCGCTTCGAGATCGGCCAGCACGCGCACTGCGCCGCGGGAATCGGCGACCGAGAAGCCGGTTTGCGCGCTGACCGTCTCCAGCCGGGCGCCGCGCCATTGATAGAGGGTCACGGAATCGAAGATGCCGATTTGCACGAGCCGCGGAATCCAATCCCAGCCGAAGTAGTAGCGCGGTTTTTGGTCCGTTATTTCGGATGTGCGCCCGATCTGTCCCAGCGAGCGCGGCGGCTGTGTGAAGAGGATGCCAAGGCGCGCCGGTTGCCCACCGGCCATCGCTTCGGAGATGTCAAGCCGGTAGGGGCGAAATGCGCTGTCAAAGTCCGCAATGACTTTCCCGTTGAGCAAGAGATGGCCTGCATGGTCGAGTCCCTTCAACTCCAGCGTGCAGCGGTCCTTCGCGCCGGAATGCGCCGGGACCACGGGAAGCTTGCACTCGAAGAGCCAATGCCGGTTCTCGACCCAATCGCAGAGGCGGTGATTGAGGCCCAGGTTCCAATCGGGCAGAAGGCCGGCCTGTTGCAGCGCGTGCTGTACCGAACCCGGCACCGTGGCCGGAATCGGCCCCACTTCGGCCTCCAGATCGACGCCTGTCTCCATCGACGCCTTGAGCCGCCACGTATTTGGAGTAAGTCCGGCCAGAGTCCAGTTTCGTTGGGAGAGGTTCCAGATGTCGTTCATGATTTTACTATAGGCCCTGTTCAAAAGACGCCCAATTGTCATACCCGCGTCTTAGCCGATCCGTAATTCCGTGTTTTTCAGGGGAGGTGAAGTTGTCGTAAGTCAAGCCATGCCACAAAGAAGCCGGGATGTCCCATTTGGGTTCAAGTTCATGGTGAGTTGAGGTGTTTTCCGCGATTTTCTTCCCGGGCAGGGGCTTTGCAAGCCCATTCCGGCCGACAATAATGAGGCTGACCAGTTTCCTGACATACGATGGGAGTACGCCTTCGGTACGAAGGACTTCAAGTCTACCATTATTCACCTGGTGCATACCGAGCGATCGCAACAGGAAGCGGAACCACGGAAGAGAATGAGTGAATGGATTTCATGTGGGTTGAGGACAGGCCGTGGGGAGGAATCGGATTTCAAGCTCCAGCGGCGTGAACACACCCATTATCAATCGATGACACCGAAATTCGGCATTGCCGGTGATCGTCCGTGATTCTCCCAGAAATAGCCGGTGCTCGCTTTTCGGCACGCCGCGGATGGTGATGCGTGACCTGTCCGGACCTGTAAGTACATAACTCCCCGCCAAAAGCGCAAACGTCCGGCCTCCGCGCTCCAAACGGGTGGTTTTCCCATCCGGCAATTCGATGAACCCGTCCTCCCGGAGAAGTAACTCGATATTGAGTGGGATATCATCCCAGCCGCCGATCTTGATCTTCAGGCAAAATACGTCATCTGCCTCCCTATGAATAACTACATTGCCAATTTGAAGCCCGTCGATATGGCGCGGACCCCATTTTTCCACCGGCCGGAAATGCGCAACGTGATTCCATCCCGGGTCGCGGTAACTCAGACTCAGCTCGTTATTGCCTGAATACTGAATGCTTTCCGGGCGAAATCCGCCTATGCCACTGCCCCAGCATATCTTCATCGCGTCAATAATCGCTTCTCCGCAATGCAGACTCATAAATGAATCAGCGCGCTGCTTTCCACCCCAATCGCCCTGGGTAACGTCCCACCAGTGGCCCCCTGCATCGGCAACGACCGTCGATGCAACCGGACCATTCCGATACCGCCAGATGGGCGTTTCCCGCAAAAGAATCTCCGCCATCTCCGGGAGCGGCTTGCGTGGAATCTCCTCGGCGCACAGCCGCTCATCGTCGAATAGGTAGCGCAATGGCACGAAGGTGTAGGCGGCGGCTTCGCTCAGATGCATGTCAGCGGCGGTGGCGAAGACACCGTCGCCAGTTTCAACCGCCATTCGCTTGAAGACATAGTAACAGCCCCATCCCCTCCCCTTTTCCCCACGATCCTGGCGATAACTGTAGAGCGTCTCCGCCTCGCCGCAAGGCTGACGCATAGCCAGAGAGAGACGCAGGTTCCTTTCGATCAGCGAAAGGAAGTCCCGCCGGCCCCAGTGATCCACGAGGTAAAGCAATCCCCAGTTTGCAACATTATTATAGTTTGGGCTTCTTTCCTCGTAATATAACCCATCCGCATCGATATCAATTCCATCGGATAAATATTCTTCGATTACCTCGCCATTTGCAGGATCTGGAAAAAGGCCATCCGCAACGGCCAGAGGGCCGATGCAGGCGGTCCATCTGTGATTACTGGTGTACGGGAAATAGCGCCTGACCGCTTCGGCCCCACGACAAATGTAATCGCCAAATCGCTCCAATATCTCGTCGCGTCCGGGAAGATCACACGCCACCACGCGCCGATAGGTCTCGCAGACGCCGGGCAGAGTAAAGCCAACCTCGTTTCCACCGCCGACACCGCGCGCGTCCAGCGAAACAGACCCATCCGGATGCTGCCGCCGCTTCATGAAATCAAGATGCAGCCGGAGCTTCGCCAGCAACCGCGGGCTGCCGTAAGTTTCGGAAAATTCAGGATATAGATACGCCGCGAATAAATCCTGAAAGTCGTAAATCGTGTTCCGGCTATCGGCCCAACCAGTGGCGGGGTCGACGAATCCTCCGCAATTGCGGTCTCCCGGATCGTCACAGAAGCGCTCCAACAGCGCGTACACCCGTGGCTGTGTTAACTCGACTATTGCGGGAAGATCGTTGGGCATGGAGCAGGGGGAACAAGTATCAAATACATCCCTTTTGGCGTTTTTTAAAGCATCATTTTACAGTGGCCACGTTATTCAACCATAACCAATTTCCCGCTTGCTTGCGGAAGCCGCGGAAACGGGTTCATTGATCCCAGCCGACGGTTGACACCCGGCCTCTGCCCGAATGAGCTTACCATGGCTTAGTTGCTGATCCGGGGCTGATCTTCACTAACTCCGCTCCATGGGGCGCAACATTTATTTGGAACTTACCGTCAAATTGCCCCAGATCCTTTTGTCGCCACAAGTCGCGTATATTCCGCATGCCGGAAATGTTCAAGGTCGACCAACTGGCCGATACCCTAGCTGGCGTATCGCCCAGATTGAATAGTCCGACTGCCCTGGAACCGTCGGCAAGATTCCTGGCATAGACGCGAAGGTTGCCATTTGAGAACACGCAGTCTCCTTGCTCCCCGAGTGAATCCTGATCTACTGCGAGCACTTCATCATTGGTCACGAGGTTTAGCGTAAAGTCGTCCAAGTTTTGCAAATCGCACCCGAGCAGCAGTGGCGCCGACAGAAGGCACCAGAGGGTAATGTGTGTGTACTGCTCATCCGGCGTCAGGTGCGTGAAGTGCGGTGTCTTTCCAAAACGAATATATCCGATCTCAAGCATGTCAGGATCGTTCCAGTGGCCGGGACCAGCATACGGGCTCCATCTCCGGACACTGGCTCCATGATCTCTCTCATCTCCGAAGCCATTGCCTTTGACCGAGTTCCAGCTTTCGGTGATATCCTCGGAAATTCGCCAGGAGTTTGCCAGCTTGGACAAACCCGCGATATTTTGGAACGGCGTGCTGTTTGAGAGGCTCAAGACAATGTCCCGCCCGCTCTTCCGCAGCATGTCGTACATTTCTATTGTTTCCGGCAACTCGTTCGGCCTCCAGTCGTATTTCAAGTAATCGAAACCCCAGGCCGCCCATTGCTTCGCGTCATTTTCGGCAAAGGAGTATTTGCCAGCGGCCCACGGAAGGATCTTTTTCTCCCCACCCCACTGAATTGTAGTCGCAGGCTTCGTCCATGCGCCCTCAGGGGTTTCGGCCGAGCTTCCCGGGTAACCGGCATAAGAGGTGGTCCATGGGGTGGAATAAATCCCGGCCTTCAACCCCAAGGCGTGAATCGCATCGCAAAGGCCTTTCATGTCGGCGAATTTCGCATTGCCCTGCAGCCCATGATATGGTCCGCCCCGCCGGCCCTGCCAAGTATCGTCAATATTGATATAAGTCCATCCGTGATCGATCAAGCCGGATGAAGCCATGCCCTTGGCGGCCAGTAACACGTCTTTGGCCGTTACCTCTGTTCGCCAGCAATTCCAGCTATTCCAGCCCAACGGCGGCGTTAAGGAGATCGTATCGCCAACGACGATTTTGAATCTCTTCCCACTCTCCCCGAGTTTGTTCTTCGCCCGAAGAGTAACCTCGTAATCAGCCGCTTTTGCCAATGAACCGCTGATGTCGCCTGTAGTGGCATTCAGTATCAACCCAGATGGCAGACCTTCGGCAAAAAAGAGCATTGGACGGTCGCCTGTCGCGGGGATGTGATAGAGGAATGGCGCGCCCGGCCTGACGCCAAACACCGATGGGCCGTTGACACGGGGCGCGTGGGGCGGTGTCGGCGTGCGAATCTCCGGCTGGCTTTGGGCGTACGCCGCCGAAGCGAACTCGCAAAGAAGCACGCATGCGGCAAAGGCAGGTCCAGTCCGCTTTACGCGGTGGGCGATCTGGTTAAAGAAATGGATTTTCATATTAGCCGGGGTGTTCCATATGCTTTTCTATGGCTTTTCCACGCTTGAGAAAACATTGAACTGAAGTCGACGGATCGCCACGATTCTCTGATTCACTCGTTGAATTCGAATGGACATGTCGCCGCGATGGGGGTTCAACAAGTGCATCGAAAAGATTTTGTGGCCAAGCCGATTTTGCCTGATGCGACCATGGCCCCGGATTAGCTTGCCCGGATTGCGCTTCGGGTATCGTCCTTGCTACACCGAAACCGATCCCGTGACCCGATAAAGCCAGATCGAATATGAACCTTAAACCCCGACCCACGCTGACGTTCCAGCACGAGGAATGGATTGATCGAACCTTTTCTTCCTTGAGCCTGCGAGAGAAAATTGGTCAGACAGCGCAAGAACGTTTCGGCGGGTTTGCAGACGGCAAACCGGATATTATCCAACGCTATTTCGAGAAAGCACTCGACCGCGCGCTCTTCGGTGAAGCGCCTTTCTCGGACCACCTCCCGGTTCACGCAGGCGGAGAGTGGGTCCGCTAACTCTGGGCTATCCCGCCAGCCTACCATCCCCCCTCAGATCAATGAGGCCGGCGCCTCAGATTGAATCTCCTCCGACACGGCCCATTACGATCTTCTAATACCAGCGGATTCCTTCGCCGCGGGACCAAGGATCGTCACCGCATCTGCAGGAACGCTCTCATCCATATTCTGGTGGCCGATCACGGAGCCGTCATCAAGCGGATTGGCCTTTTCGCCGCGCAACCGCCGGAAGAAATCGATTGTGTCAATGATGCCACCCCACGAAAACCAGACGCAGGTAATGACTGCCATCGTGACGGGAATAATAATGGAGTTTATGTGCCAGTACTCCGACCATACCGAAAGGGACCACGGATGGATGACGTAGCAAATGGTACCAATGACCGTGATAAGGAAAAAAGCCATGGCCCATGCGAACAGCCCGCCCGCGATCCATTTGTCTCCCAGGGTGAAGTTTTCATCGTAGCCGATAATCCGGCTCCATTTGAGTTTTTGACCCATGGGGTTTCCGATCGGCTCGCCGCCATCACTTTTGATTTGGGCATAAGGTCCCCGGTGGAGCATGCGTTCCATATTAAAGTCTTCCCGGCAGGTTAGCAGGGATACGATCGCGTAGGAGATCAAGGATATAACCATGGTAAAAAAGCCGATTTGTACGCCGTTGAGCGGAAATGCCTTGCCGTATATCAACTGGGCAGTAATTCCGCCGGTCGAGAGGATGAGACCGGCCAAGAGGCCGGTCCACGCTCCCGCGGTGGTACCCTTCTTCCAGTAGAGACCACCAATGACGAGAGATCCAGCCCCGCCGATGTAGATGCTCATCGTGACGGTCCACCACATGCCAATATAGTCCGCAAGAGGGAAAAATATTCCGAATAGAAAGACAAAGAGCGCGACTCCGGCAATGGACCAGCGCAGAAGCCGGATATGCTCCTCCGGCGTGAAGGGCTTGCGACGCAATGGGAGCACCACGTCCTGGATAAACAGGCTGCCCCATGAGTGGAGATGGATCGAATCGCCGCCGAAAACCCCCAGCAGCAGAATCGCACAGAATGCGCCCCTCATACCTGCCGGAAGAAGATGGGTGACGGCGATAGGTATTTCCATTTCTTCCTGAGTCTGCGCGTTGGATATGCGTGCCATCTCCGCATGAACCCGAGCCGCCCCCGCGGCATAGGCAGGATCACGCAGATAAGTCATGGCGCAGATTGCGAGCAGCGTGATAACCGCCCCCTGCCCCAACCCGCGCCAGCGTCCCAATAGGCCGCCCATGACGCCTTCATGGGCGGTAAGCGGCGCGGAATTGTACGCGCTTTGGTTTTGCCAGGCCATGGTGCCATAAATGCTTCCAAAAACGCCCATAAGGACCATCCATATATTGAAATCCTTCGTCTGGAAGGCATCAAAGGGATTGAGGTAGGAATGACCCGGAGGCTGGTCACTGAGAGTGGCATTGATTTGATGCCAATGGAATACGTGAAGCAGGCCAAAAATGATCACCAGGTATAAAATTTGCGAAATGATGCCCTCGACACAATTGGTCATGATGATCGTGATGATGCCGCCGCTTAACGTCACGAAAAGATTCACGCTTAAGAACAGCGCCATGAGGGGAATGTAGGTCGGAATGGCAAGCCCCAGGCAATGGAGTAATGGCGGAAACCCGAGAAAATAGACCATCGCCCGCGCGCCGATCACAGGTATGATTCCGAAATTGAGCAGGCCTGAAAAGAATCCGAGGAATCCGGTAAAAAGGCGAAGATTTTTGCTGTAGCGGATTTGAAAGAACTGCCCCAGGGTCATGGCCCGTGTCTCGCGGTAGCGATAAATGACAAACCCACAGACGGAAAAGAAAAGAAGAATGGGCCCGGGCAATGTATTCCACCATCCAAGTGACAGCCCGGAATGATTGATAACCTCGAAGGCGCCGACATAGACCACTGCTCCCGCCTGCATTTCCGCCCGGCCTACGGCGAGCAGGTAGCGGCGGGCCATCCGTCCGGCTGACAGGAAATCCGCCACGCTCTTCATGTAAGTTTGCGTATAGAAGCCAATCACGATGACAACCAGCAAAGAGGCGGCGACGAATATCCAATCAATGGGGTGCATAGGGCTTTTCGAGTTCGGGGCTTCAACAACGTCGCAAGCCCAGCTTAAAGCAGCAGATTGCGAAATGGAGGTTCGCCACAGCAGGCTAATTGAAGACTACTGGCAAGCCCCAAGTCTCTATTTCAACAAGTGAATGCTTTTTCACCGCGGAGGGAACGCGCTCTGCTGACGCGACATGTGAACGATTTGAGATTTCACCCGCGTGGGGAACTTCTTTTTTTCGTGTAATCGGGAACTGAACTCCGACAATATGCCCGGAAATGAAATTGGTTTTTCGATTATGGCTTCTGACGGTGGGATGTTGCGCATTACAGGCCGGTGGATATAAGGCGGATGGGGGGGCGGATGGCGGGGCGGATCGGACGCTTGTTTTTGATTCCGGAGAGCGGGATTACAATCAAGCTTATGAGAAGGCGCGGCGGGTCATTGAGTCGGACATACGAAACAATCAGTTCCTGGCAGGAAAGGGCTGGGCGCAGGTATGGACGCGGGATGGTTCGTATTCGGTCGATCTATCTTTGAATCTCCTGGAACCGGAACGCTCAAAAGCGACACTGCTCGGAATCATGCAGAAGGCGCCTGGGATTGGAGAGTGCTGGGCACAGGACGAATGTGGACATTTTGGCGGATGGCCGAATCTGACCGACGCGATTGTAGGCGCCGGCGGTTCATGGGCTCTCTACGAGGCGACAGGGGATCGAGGGTTCCTGGAAACCGCTTACTTGCGCACCGTGAATACGCTGAGGCGGGCGGAAAAGGATGCCTACAACCCAAAGACCGGGTTGTTCTTAGGGTGCTTATCGTTTATGGAATCCGATAGCGCGTACCCAAAAAAATATGCCAATAACGGAGGCTTGGTGGGCAGGACTTCGGCTCTGAGCACGAACGCGCTTTATTATAATGGGTACGTGACGGCTGGAAAAATGGCGGCTGTACTGGGAGAAGACGCGGGGCCATTTGCGATAAAGGCATCTGCATTGAAAGTGGCGATCAATCGGAATTTTTGGCAGGCGGACAAGGGTTATTATGGCTATGTGGTGGACGAGAACCAAAGGCTTATTCCCAAAATGGAAGGGCTCGGCGAAGCATTGTGCATTTTGTATGGAATCGCGAATGAAGAACAGGCGAGGAGTATCTTGAGACGGACTCCGACGACGGACTTCGGTCTGCCGTGTCTTTGGCCGCAGGATCCGGACTATGTCGATTATGGGAAGAATACGTCTTTCTATTATCATAACGGGATGATCTGGCCGTTTGTGCAAAGCTACTGGGCCCTGGCGGCGGCTCGGATGGGAGATATGCCGACCTTCGATCAGGAGACGGAGAAATTACTAAAGCTTTCTCAACGGAGGAATACGTTTATGGAATTCTATCATCCCGAGGACGCACAGCCGGGTGGTTCCGAGGATCAGTTGTGGAGCGCTTCGGGCTACCTGGGCATCGTGTATCGTGGATGGTTCGGGATGCGTTTTGAGAGGGACGGGGTCCGGTTCACCCCGACTGTTCCGAGTCGCTTTCACCATCTGATTCTCACCAAGGCGCCGTACCGGAAGGAAACACTAGCGATCACGATCTCGGGGAATGGCTCGAAGATGCAGTCCTTCAAATTGAATGGCAGGATTATGCAGGAACCTTTTATTCCCGCCAATCTGGCGGGGCCGCAGGAGGTGGAAATCGTGCTTTCAGGCACGTAGAGAAAAGCCTTAAATCCGGCACGCCCATGAAAACCCCTCCCCTATGATTATAGAACGAGATACCCCCGCAAGCCCTTCGACGACGGACGTTCAGCAGACCGCTCGCGGCCCATTCGCGGCGATGACGGCGCTGTTTTTCCTTTGGGGATTCATGACGGTGTTCAACGACATCCTGATTCCCAGGTTCAAGGAGGCGTTCGCGTTGAGCTACTTCCAGGCGATGCTCGTGCAGTTTGCTTTCTTTGGGGCGTATTTCGTCGGCGCATTGCTTTATTTTCTGATCTCGGCGACAGCGGGCGATCCGATTGCGAAGATCGGCTACAAGAATGGCGTGGTGATCGGCTTGTTGATCTCGGCGGCGGGCAGCGCGCTCTTTTGGCCGGCGGCGCAGATTGCGTCGTATCCGCTGTTTCTGGTCGCTCTGTTTGTGGTGGGATTGGGATTTGCGATGCTGCAAATCGCGGCAAATCCTTATGTGACGATTCTTGGCCCGGAGCGCACGGCATCAAGCCGCCTGAACCTGGCCCAGGGATTCAACTCAGTCGGCACAACCATTGGGCCGCTGGTGGGAGGATACCTCATCTTCCAATACTTCGCGCGGACGGGGGCGCATGGGGCGGAGTCGGTAAAGGTGCCGTATCTGACGTTTTGCGCGGTATTCGTCCTGCTCGCGGCGGTCTTCTATTTCATCCACCTGCCGCACGTTGGCCAGGGGAAGATTGAGTTTGGAGCGGGCGCATTGAAGCATCCCCACGTCGTGCTGGGGATAATCGCCATTTTGATGTATGTGGGCGGCGAGGTATCGGTCGGCAGCGCCATCATAAACTTTCTGCATCAGCCGTCGGTGGCAGGCCTCTCGGCGGTGGCTGCGAGCAAGTATGTGTCGCTTTATTGGGGCGGGTTGCTGATCGGACGTTTCATGGGAGCGGTTGAACTGAGCGATATGAAACCTGGCAACAAACGGCTCTATCTGGCCGCGATTCCGCTGGCGGGTTTGGGGATATTGCTTTCGGTCAATGGGTGGGGCACGGTGCAAGCCTATTGGCCGCTGGTGGCGCTGTGCTGGCTGTTGTTTCAGTTTGGAAAATCGCTTGCCGGGCGCACGCTGATGCTATTCGCATCGGCGGTGGTGGTGCTGCTGGGTGCTGCAATACTGGGCCCAGGCAAGATTGCGATGTGGTGTGTCCTGGGCGTGGGCCTGTTCACTTCCATCGGGTGGTCGAACACCTTCTCGCTGGCGATTGAAGGAGTGGGCATCTACAAGAGCCAGGCGTCATCCTTGCTGGTGATGGCGATTGTGGGCGGCGCCATTCTGCCTCCAACGCAGGGTTTTGTGGCCGACCACATCGGTCTGCGAGCGTCGTTTATCGTTCCGTTACTGGCGTATGCTTATGTCGCGTTCTATGGCTGGAAGGGCCACAGGATCGGGCGGGGAACGGAGGAAGCAGTTTAGAGTCCGCCCGGAGCGTAGTTGCCTTCGGTGCGCCAAATGTCGAGCATCAGCTCGTAGCGGCGGAGCGGCATGCCGGTGTAAATGCAATTGCTGGTGAAATCCGTGTCATCCGCGGTAAAACCAGCGTGAGGGAGGATAGACCACGTATTACGGATGGGCACGGATGAAAACATGGCCTTCGGCCTTTAATCAGCGGTTCCCCAACACGGCGTTTGAATCCTGCTTGCGTTCCGTAGGTATTCTCCTTTCACTTGTTGAATGCTGGAGTCTGCATCCAATCCGTCCCCCACGATGCGCCAGATCGCCGAGCGCGCCGGGGTAAATCGCTCCACGGTTTCGCTGGCGTTGCGAGATGATTATCGCCTCAAACCGGAAACCCGGGAGCGAATCCAGGCTGTAGCCGCGGAAATGGGCTATCGGCGTAATCCCACGGTTGCACAATTGATGACGCAGTTGCGAGCCGGGCAAAAGCATCACTTTCATTCCAATCTCGCACTGCTCGATTTTGGGATTTCGCACGTCACCCCGCACACTGAACTCCGTGACGGCGTGGATCGCCACGCGCATGACCTGGGTTATGGACTGGAGGTTTTTCACAGCAAAGAGATAACTCCCAGCCGTCTGGAGCAAATTCTGATCGCACGGGGAATCAAGGGACTACTTATTACCTCACTCTGGGGAGATAACCGGCTTCCCGATTCCTACCTCCCATTATGGCCAAAGTTCTCGTGCTGTGTCATCGGCGGGCATACGATCAATCCGGAGCTGCACTTCGTGGCGGATGACATTTATTCCACGTCGATGCGGGCGGTGGAAGAATTGCGGCGGCTTGGTTTTAGACGTATCGGACTGGCCATTCACAAGAGGATCAATATTCAAATGGAGCACCGGTTTGTAGCCGGCTATCTGGCCGGCCACTTGAGGCATTCGCCGCTCCGCCATCCGCCGATTCACTTGCTTGAGCCTGAGGTTGAGGCTGAGCCTGCCAGCCGGGCGAAATTTCTCTCCTGGCTCGAGCGCGTGAAGCCGCAGGTTGTGGTGTGCATGCAGTTGGAGATTTTGGAATGGATTAGGGAGGCGGGCTATCGAGTCCCCCAAGACGTCAGCGTGGTTCATCTTGACGTGTTCCTTGGGGGCAAAGCTTGGGCAGGAATGCTTCAAAAGCGCGCCCTATGGGGGGCAGCAGCGGTCGATACCGTGGTGGGTCAAATCAATCGAAAAGAAACGGGCCTCCCAACCTCTCCCAAGTGCATCTTGATTCAAAGCATTTGGCAGCCTGGGGATACATTGGGTGCTCCGCCGCGACTGTTGACAGGAAAACGTGTGAGTCCGTAAGGGGTTTCGTATTGTGGAACGGTTTGGCGGGAGGGAAACGGTCTTGAACGGAATACCGGAATGGAGGGTGTAAAGCTGAGAGAAAGTATGGGAAGGTGGATGATAAATACTTTTCTCTCGACCGTTCCGCATTCCACCTCCCGCCGCATCCCGCTCGTCGCCAATGTATTGCGCGTAACCGCCTGCATTCTCCTTTCGTGGGCAGCCGTTTTCGGCGGCCTTGCGACAGCCAAGGCGGATCCTGGCAATGTCGTTTCCTGGTCCACCACCGGGACTAACGAGCTGACTTTCACCTGCCAAAAGAACTCCGTTCGCATCCAGATCCTGGACGTCAATGTGGCGAGGGTGACATTGGCGGAGCTGAACGCCGGGTTCACCATGCCGGCTTCTTATACGGTGATTAAGACTTGGCCGCTGCCGCCGTATACGGTGGTGGATAGCGGGACGGCGACCGTGATAACGACGTCGGCGATGCAGGTGGTGGTGTCGAAGGGTCCGTTCCGGCTCAGTTATTACGAACTGGATGGGACGCTGATGCTGAGCGACTCGGGCTCGCCGGGGCTGGAAGTGTACGCAGACGGCTCGGCGTCGGCATTTTTCAACCAGAGAAGCTCGGAGGACTACTACGGGGGCGGGCTGTTCCTGGGTACGCCGCTGAGCTGGAAGGGGCAGACGGTGACGTTGTGGAACAGCTATACTACGCCGTATTTTGACAACGGCTCAGTGGACGGTGCGAGCCCGCACATCCCGTCGCCGCTGGTAGTGTCGAGCAAGGGGTACGGGGTGTATTTTGACAACACGTGGTTGCAGTACTGGGATTTCACGCCGAAAAATACGACGCAGTGGGTGGCCTACACGCACGGGGGATTGATGGATTACTATTTCATCGGCGCGACGACGCCGGCGGCGGTGCTGGACAGTTTCACGCAGATGACGGGGCGGCCGATCATGCCGCCGAAGTGGAGCGAGGGTTATATCCAATCGAGGAGTTCATATAATAACTGGAGCGACGTGGAGACGGCCGATACTGCATTCCGGACCGCAGACCTGCCGTGCGACTGCCTGGTGCTGGACCTTACGTGGTACGGGGGCGGGCAAAATATGGGAGCGCTGACGTTCGATACGTCGAACTTCCCGAACGCGGCGAGCACGATCTCAGTGCTGGGGAGCGACGGGTTCAAGGTGATGGCGATTGACGAGCCGTACTTCGCCGACACGAGCAGTTCCAATCCGGTGTCTACAAACTACAACGAGGGGTGCGCCGACGATTACATGATGACGTATGATGCCGGGCACCAATACTGCGACCAGCAGGACACATTTTTTGGCAACGCGGGGTATTTGGATTTCAACAATCCAGCGGCGGGTTCATGGTTTTACGGGAAGCTGCTGCCGGCGATGAATGACGGGCTGGCGGGATACTGGACGGACCTTGGGGAGCCGGAGTATGACACAACAAACGATTACTCGTACGACGGGAAGCAGGAGAGCGAGTTGCACAACGTGTACAATCTGTTGTGGCACAAGGCGCTGTACACGGGGCATATGGCCAACTTCCCGAACCAGCGCCCGTTCATGCTGAGCCGGGCGGGATACACGGGGGACCAGCGTTATGGCGCCGGACACTGGACGAGCGACACGACTTCCGACTGGTACACGCTGGCGGCGCACGAGAACGCGCTG
>Ga0182030_10010770_pt1 | contig 18518 bp, 9 predicted proteins | sample 812S3MmetaG_FD_121299 | JGI IMG/M metagenome (GOLD analysis project Ga0182030, IMG submission 121299) | Permafrost microbial communities from Stordalen Mire, Sweden - 812S3M metaG (Illumina Assembly) | ecosystem: Environmental > Terrestrial > Soil > Wetlands > Permafrost | place: Sweden...
CGTCCCAATTCCCAGGTGTCATCGATATTGATGTAAACGTAGCCGGCTTTGCTCATGCCGCTCGACACCATCGCATCCGCCATTCCCCTTACGGAAGCGTCGTCGACCCTGCCGCCGAACTTGCTCCAGCTATTCCAGCCCATGGGCGGAGTCCTCGCCAGTCCGTTGTCCGGCAGGTCTTTGAGCGCCGGCAGCGGCAGTGGCGCCGGAGGCATCGTCGCCTCTTTGGTCACTCTCTCCCCAACCGATGCGACCGTGCCATTCCGTCCTTGGCTGGTCAGCATCAGCTTGCCGTTCTCGTAGGTCCCGTCATACGTGATTGACCGCTGCGCCGGGCGCGGGGGCGCGGTCGAACCTGCGGGTGGCGCCGGTGGAGCTGGGGGCACGGTCACAAAGTGGATTACGCCGTCCTTGAACGTCCCGGTAATCGGAATCCCGTTCGGCCGCCGGATCAGCGCGCCGCTGATCGTCTCGCCGGACTGTTGAATTTCGAAGTAGGTATCGCGGAAGGTTTCGTCCAGGCTCGGATTCGGCGTGCGGACATCCCAATAGCCATTAAGGTCGGTCTGCGCGAAAGACGGCCGAACCATGCCGACGAAAAAAACGCAAGACAGCACGACGAAAAACCCCGTTGTTGCTCGGAACAGTCGGTGCATAGTGATCTCCAATAACGCTCGATCGTGAAACTGCGAAGGGAAGACGCTGGCTGCCTTCAATAAGGTCAGCGACTTCACTGTAACCGATTCTCGTCGATCCAACCGCTAGTGCGAATTCTCACAAAAATCCAATCATGGACACATCGCCCCTGGAATCGCCTGGCATCAAACAAAATTGCCCCGCCTAAAAAACATTGGCTTTGATTCTATGGGAATGCTCCTTTAATTTCAATAACTTATTCATAATAATAAGCTTATCGATGATTTATGCGTCATGGAAATCCGACGCTAGCGATATAAACTCTTGAGCGCGAGGGAAGACATGCAATGTAGGGCCCCTCACTAAGAGATCAAAAGGTGTTGACAGACGAGATGAATTTAGCGGAATGTATATTGGTTTCACAAATACAATTTTGAATACATAAGGCAGGTGACCGATGCTCAAGGGACTGTTAAGCCGCGCAGCGATCCTCGTATCCGCGGGAATCATGTTCTCACTCGTCTCTACCGCGGTTCTCGCCCAGACCACGACCGGGTCGATCACCGTCCAAACGATGGACGCTACGAAAGCTCTTGTTACGGGAACGCAACTGGTATTGACCGACAACCAGACGGGTACCACGCGCAAGGGCATGACGCTTAGTTCGGGAACCTTCACATTCGAGGGGCTGTCCCCGTCCAGCTACCACCTCACGGTCGAGCACGCCGGCTTCTCGAGCGTCGACTACGACAGCATTGTGGTGCAGGCCGGTGTCGCAACACCCGTGAACATTATTCTAAAGGTCGGTGCTATAACCCAGGAAGTCAACGTCTCCGCGGTTTCCGTGCCGGTCATCGAGGTCTCGTCGAACACGCTTTCCACTTCGGTCGATCTGACCGAAGTCAACGACCTGCCAGTGGCGAACCGCAGCTTGATCGGGATCCAGGCTCTCTCTCCCGGCTTCGCGTCGACCACCGGCAATGGCACCGGCACCTTTGACGGCACGCCTCAGGCCGCGTATCAAGCCAATGTCGATGGCATTAACTCAACGTCGGACCGATTCAAAGCCGGCTCCGGGTCGGGTGCAGCCGTCAACTTCCGCGTGGAGAACATCGAGGAGTTCACAGTGCAGAGTGGCGAATTGCCGCCCAGCCAGGGTGGCGGTCAAAGCGCGGTTCAAACGCTCTTTGTCACCAATCGCGGGACGAACAAGTATCACGGGCGCGTCTTTGAAAACCACCAGGATGAAACCCTGAATGCCTTTCCATGGAGCTACGGCTTTCAAAGTCCCCGCTTGCCGAAGCCGCATCTGGTCATCAATGATTTTGGCGGCGCGGTCGGAGGGCCGATCTTCAAGGACAAGCTCTTCTTTTTCGTGAACTTCTCCGGGCGCATCTCGCCAAACGGGGCCACAGTCGCGAGCACGGTGCCCACCGCCTCTGCGCTTGCTGGCAACTACCGATATCTTAATTCGTCTGGTGGTATATCCACCGTCAACGTCCTGCAAGGAGCGGGTGCGGCCGGGTTCAATCCGAACGTGAACGCTGCGATCGCATTTCAAGAGCAGCTCAACGAGGCTTCCTATCAATACGGCACTCTGGTTGCTCCGCTGAGTTCCCAACTCAACACCCAAACTCTGCAATTCCAGGTGCCAAGCAAGCTCACTCAGTACTATCCCAGCGTTCGCTTCGACTACACCATCACGAAGAAACTACAGGCAAGTCTCTCCGCCAACATGACCCGGAGCACGAACAAGGATGTCTACCAGGATCCGCTACCCGGTCCTTACTTCCAGACGAAGACCACCGGCAACTACTCCACGAGTTATGTCGTTGCGCTGGGCTTCGATTACACGGTTACGCCAAACCTGCTCAACCAGGTGAAGTTGGGCTATCTCTACACCGGTTCCGGCTTCAGTCCCGAAGCGGCTGGCTTCCCTATAGCCCCGCAGGGAAACCTCAGCTATCCCTTCCAGGGGATTACCAGCGGCAACTTCACGATCGTTCCCCAAGGCAGCTTCTACCCGTACCTCCAGGCCAACGACGACGTGACTTGGCAGAAGGGCGCCCACACCATAAAGCTCGGGGGCGACATCTGGCACCAGCAGGATCACTACTACAATCCGGCGCTCGGATACATTAACATCAACCTCGGGCTCAGCAGCCTCGACTCCGCTTACAATCCCATTCGCAACCTCGTGCCCGCATCCGGTGCGAATCTTCCTGGCAATCTTAGCGGAGCTCTGAGTGACGTTGCGGCCATGTACGGCTGGCTCAACGGCCGTGTAACGAGCGCCAGCGGCTCTTTGCCGGTGAACCGGGCAACTGGGGGCTACGGGCCTGCGGGCACCTACGATCTGGATGAAGTCGCGTTCGGCGGCGGTTTGTATGCGCAGGATTCGTGGCGTATTAGGCCGGGCCTGACCCTCAACTATGGATTGCGCTGGGACCTGATTGGCGATCAGCACGATCTGAAGAACGGCTACACCGGACCTTCCGCAGTGGACCTGTTCGGATCCTCCGGCTATCTCAACATCTTTCAACCTGGTGCGAACTCGGGAAATCCTAATCCCCTGTACACGACCTCGGGACACAAATACAACTCCAGCCTTGTTCTGCCCCAGCCGCAGGTCGGGTTTGCCTGGAATCCCAGCCAAACCGATGGCCTAGTCGGAAAGCTTTTCGGATCCGGTAAGACAGTGATTCGCGGCAGCTACACCTTCAAGAACTATACCGAGGGCGGCCAGAGCTTCTGGAACGCTGCATCCAACGCGGGTTACAACTTCTTCAACTCGGAGAGCACCACGGCCAGCAACACGGTTGGTCCGCAGTACTTCACTCCAGGGACGGTCAATCTGGTCTCCCCAACATCCTGTCCCAATCCGGTCATCAACTGCGTGAACGTCGCCACAGAAGGATCGCTGCCGCCCCTCTTCCAGACACCGTCTGTTTATCAGACCACGATCCCGGAGTCGTCGCTCTTCTTCAAGGGATCGGGCGGCCCTGCTGCCATCGATCCCAACATCAAACAGCCCTATGTCGAGTCCTATACGCTGGGTGTCCAACGACAGATTGGACGTTCTAGCGCCTTCGAGGTCCGATACGTCGGAAACCGCTCCATCCACGATTGGATTTCTTACAACTACAACGAAATCAATGATCTGAATAATGGATTTATGCAGGACTTTCTCGCGGCGCAGAAGAACCTCGCCATCAACGCGGCTGCCGGATCTCCTAACGACTTCAGCAACCATGGGAGCGGGCCTGCCATGCCTATCCTCAGTGCTGCTTTCGCAGGCGCCTCCGCCAGTGGCTTCAAAAACGGCAGCTATGTCACGGATCTCAACAACGGTTCAATGGGGGCCTTGGCCGCAGCCATCGCCAACAACGAAACCTATTTCTGTAACGTAGTGGGCCAGTCCTTCAGCCCTTGTTCTGCAGTTTCTTCAGCGCCGCAATCCACTGGATTTCCGAGTAACTTATTTCAGGTCAACCCCTACCTCGAGGGGAGCGGCGCCAGCCTGCTCAGCAGCAAGGGTTCGTCGAACTACAACTCGCTTCAGGTCGAGTTTCGTCAGAAGGTCACGCACGGGCTCGATCTGAACGTCAACTACACCTATGCCAAGGCGCTGGGTAACTCGTCGAATCAGGCCTCCGGATCGACGGCGAACGTAGCTTCTGTCATCACGCTTCACAATCTCCACTACAACTACGTTCCCATTTCGTATGATATCCGGAACGCCCTCAAACTCAGCGGAACCTACGCTCTCCCGTTTGGCAAGGACCGCGCTTTCCTCAATCATGGCAGGCTCCTGAACTACGCAGTCGGAGGATGGACTGCGGGCGCAATCATGATCTACCAGAGTGGCGCTCCGATTCTTCTAACTGGCGGCTTGTCGTCGACCATCAACTCTGCGTCGGATGGCGGCGTAAGCTTCGTCGGCACCACGACGGCGCGCAGCATCCAGAATTCGGTGCATGTCACGCATGCCGCCGCCCACAATTCGTACGTGAACCTCATCGGATCGCAGTTCCAGGGCACCAGCACCGCGAATCGAGCCTATGTTGTACCCAACACAACCCCAGGTGTCGAGGGCAATTTACCTTACATCTATGGGCCAAAGTGGAACAACTTCGACCTCTCCGCAACCAAGGACCTGCCTATCTTCGAGGCAGTCCATATCAACCTACAGGGCATTTTCCTCAACGCATTCAACCATCCGGAGTGGATTGGCGGCGGCTTCAGCACACAGAGCGCAACCTTCGGAACCACCAGCAGCACGGCCCAGGCAGCTCGCCGCATCGAACTCCGCGCCAACATCACCTTCTAGCTAGCTAACCACGCCAGAGGCAAATAACCTGGGCTTGTGCCGCGTACAGCGGCACAAGCCCCTTTTTATGCCATTCTCCTGACCACGACACGACGGTCCAAAATACACAGGTGAAGGGTTTCTCTCGACTGAAGAGGTTAGGCCCCCGCGAACTCCGCAAACGGCTTTTCGTTGATGGTCGGGCGATTGGCCAAGGCCTTCTCGAAAGCAGCGGTCGCGGCCTTCAACTGGTCGCCGTGCAACTCGAGGCGAGGGGCACGCACGCGGGCAGAGCCCACTCCTGCCTTCTCCTGCACCCATTTAATGAGCTGCACGAACTTCGGCACGGTGTCCATCCGCAGTAGCGGCAGGAACCAGCGATAGAGCTCGAATGCCTCGTCGCGCTTACCCGCCTTGGCGAGTTCGAAGAGCCGAACCGACTCGGCCGGATACGCGTTGACGAGCCCGGCGACCCATCCCACCGCACCGGCGCCAACGGCTTCCACCAGCACGTCATCGACACCCACAAAGATACAAAGCCTGTCGGCAAGCACCTCGCGAATGGCCATGACGCGACGTACATCCGTGCTCGACTCCTTCACTGACGCCAGGTTGGCATGGTCGGCTGCGAGTTCAGCGATCTCACTCGGCAAAAAATCCGTCTTGTACGCGACGGGATTGTTGTAGAGCATGCATTCGAGTCTGGTGGCGCCGAGGATTGTCGAGACATGTTGCTTCATCTCGTACCAGTCGGAGGTGTAGACGTAGGGCGGTAGCACCATCAGGCCGGAACAGCCCGCATCTTCCGCTTCCCGGGCCAACCGCACTGCATCCTTGGTTGATAGCGAAGAGATCGCCGCCACCACAGGCGCCTTGCCTGCGACACGGACCGCCGTCTTCAGGATCGCGAGCTTCTCATCGTGTTCCAGAGTCGCGCCCTCGCCCAGCGAGCCCAGCATCACAAGTCCATGGCAACCGTTGCCCAGTTGCCATGCTGCATGTTGTGCCAGAAATCCGTGATCAACCTTCATGTTGCAATCGAACGGTGTTGTCATTGCAGGCATTACGCCAGACCAGTTCATGCTTTCTCCTCGATCGGTTCGTTCGTTGTGGCGATTTCCACGCTTTCATCCTGAAAGCAAAACGCTTGAAGTGGTACAGGGAAAAGAGGCTGCCGAATCGAGACAGGACTCCATCCCAGAAGAAATTCCACGACTGGGCCGCAGATGCGGCCCTGACACGGACCCATGCCGCATCGGGTCTGCAACTTGACGTCGGTCCAGCCTGTGTAGCCATGCAGGCTGCCAAAGGTGACATCCTCACACCGGCAGACGATCGTGTCCGGCCGAGGAACCGAACGCAGCTCTTTGCGGAGCGCAAACGCTTTTTCCATACTCTCGCCGAAGGCGCGCTCCGCCGCCACGCGCTTTTGCAGTAGAGTAGTGCTGATTCCAGCACAAGCTAATCCGGCGATCTCACCCTGCACCATCGCAGCTTCAAGTCCTGCGATACCGGTAGGCTCGCCTGCGCAGAATACATTCGGCAGAGAGGTTCGCTGTGCCTTGTCGACCTGCACGAAGGTGCCGCGGAACTTACACCCCAGCAGTGCCGCGATCTCCGTGTTCGGCACAAGATGATACCCGGACGCCAGTAGGTCGCATGGTTCTGTCCAGACCCGAGTGCCGTCGGTTACGCGAACGGCGCTCAGGTTATGGCCGTTACTCCCGGCAATCGCCTCGACCACCCAGCAACCGATCCGATACGACGTCTTCCATAGCATGGCGCGATAGAGCACGCCCTGTGCGAGCTTCGCAGGATGCTCCCAAAGAGACGCTGCAAAGCGGGCGAGTTGCCCTAGTGAGGCTTGCTCCACAACACTGGAAACGACCGCGCTATCTTGCGCCAGATGCGCTGCAACTGCAAGCAGCAGAGGGCCCGTGCCCGCCACAACTACTCGCTTGCCCCCGACGGGAAAGCCGCCCTTCACCAGAGCCTGCAATCCGCCAGCCCCGAAGACTCCAGGCAACGTCCATCCTGGAAACGGGAGAAACCGTTCCCGAGCCCCGGTGGCCAGAATCAGTTGTTCGAAGTGAAATTGTTCCACGAGGGTGCCGGAACTAGTCTCGTGCGAGGTCTGCACAGTTCCCGATGCCTCGGCGCTGAACACGCAGCGGCCTCCGAGCACTTGGGCTCCGGACCGCCGAAGCCTTTCCAGCGCTCGCCATTTCCTGCCGTGGCCACGGTGCGCGGAAGCAGCTTCTCCGACGGTAGCTTCGCGCCATATCTGGCCGCCTGCAGCCACGTTGTCGTCGAGCACGATGACGGCGCATCCATTCTCGGCTGCCGCCGTCGCCGCAGCGATCCCGGCTGGGCCAGCCCCGATCACCAGAACTTCCGTGGTTGTCATCGGCTCGCCTCGATCGTCATGTCCTGCTCGCACAGAATCTGGCAAGTCCGACGATGCGGTATCCCGTTTACCACGGCGCGGCATTCAAAGCAGACTCCCATGCCGCAAAGCGCACCCCGCGGCTCTCCGGTGACGGATATCCGGCTCGGACGATCCGCGAGCAACATGGCCGCGGCAACTGTTGTGCCTCGCGCGACCCGGCTGGTGGCGCCGTTGATCTTCACTGAAAGAAGTTCAAACATGAGCCAGCCTTGCCGGTTCCATGAGTCGCGCAGGCAGGTAGGGGCTGGCGTCGATCGCCGACTCGCGCCCAAGCATTGCATCCATCAGCAGCCTGGCGGCGCCAGGAGCATTTGTAATACCAAGTCCTTCAAACCCCGCGGCCAGCCATAAGGAGCGGTCCTCCGAAAACCCAGCAGCCGGCCCGATGAGAGGCAGCTTGTCAGCCGTTGCGGCCCGGAACCCCGTCCACACCCGCAGCACAGAGAGTTGTTCGAGCCCGGGCATATAACCATGGGCGCGGTCGATCATGCGCCTCAATATCTCTGCTTCCACCTCGGGCCCCTCGTTGCCATACTGCCGCGACGAACCAAGCAGCAGTTGTCCAGTCTGCCGAGGCTGAATGTTGAATGCAACCGAGTCGCCCGTCACCTTGTGCGCACTTTTCAGATAGCCGAGCTCTACTAGCTGATGGTGAAGAAAACCCGGATATCGATCCGTAACTACAAGATGTCCTTTGCGCTTCTGAATCGGCAGAGACGGCAGCAGATCGCACTCCGTTCCCACGGCCAGCACAATGCGCTCGGCAACGAGGTTCACTCCGTCACGCAGCAGCACTTGTCCCTGTGAGGCTGACATCGCCCTAGCCAGGAAGACCTGCGCCCCCAGACGCCTGGCCTCCGCAAGATAAAAGCCCGCGGCCGCCGGCGGGTACACCACGCCATCGCCAGGCACCAGCAGACCCCCCGTCAAGCCACGGCGCAGGTTCGGTTCCTTGTCCGCAAGTTCCGCCGCGGTTAGAACCCGTGCTTCGATGCCGGCCTCTTCATAAACCTTGTGCCGAAGGTGAACTTCGGCCATCTCTTCCTCGTCGGCTGCGACCCATATCGTGCCGCGATTCTCGAATTCCACCGACTTCGGCAATTTCTCCGAATCCCGTTGCCACAGCGAACGAGAGAATGCCGTCAGTGCAAGCTGCGCTGGTGAATCGTCCATCACGACCACATGCCCCATGCCTGCGGCGGTCGCGCCTCCGGCGGGCGTGCCACCTTCGATCACACCAACCCGCCAGCCGAGGAGCGCGCATTCCCGAGCCACGGCACTGCCGACAATCCCGGCGCCGACAATGAGGATGTCGAAGGGCTTCATCTCAGAACTCAATCCCCCGTGAAAACGGATCGTCGCCGGCAAACAATAGCTTGGACTCGCCAGTGACCCAGGCATGTCCCCGAATGCTGGGATTGACCTGTCCGTCGCTCCCCTCGCGAATCGACCCCTGGAAGACGGTCCCTAGAATACCTTCCTGTCTCCATATGACCCCGGGGGCGAGTTTGCCATCGTCGTACAGGCATGCCATCTTCGCGCTGGTTCCGGTGCCGCATGGAGATCGATCGAACGAGGCGCCTGGGCAAAGGACAAAGTTGCGCGACGAATTCTCTGGATTCTTAGGCTCCGAGAAGAATTCGATGTGGTCGATATAGGCGTCGTCGCGCCCTGTCACTCCGCTCGCGTGCAGAGCAACACGGATGGCCGTAGACGCAGCAATCAGTTCGTTGCGATTGGCCGTGACCAGCTCGCAGGGGGGATCGGCCACTAGAAAGAACCAGTTCCCACCCCACGCGACATCGCCCGTAACGAGTCCGTACCCAGGTACATCCACCTCAACGCTCGCCTGATAACGATAGCTCGGTACGTTCTCGACGGTCACGCTTCCGTCCTCGTGCAGCGTCGTCTCTACGGTTCCCACAGGGGTTTCAATCTTGTGCAATCCCGGGTCGATTCGGCCGAGGTGGGCGAGCGTGGTCAACACACCGATGGTTCCATGGCCGCACATCCCGAGATAGCCGACATCGTTGAAGAAGATGACCGCCGCAGAGGAGTCGGGTTGTACCGGTTCCAGCAGCAACGCGCCCACGACCACTTCCGACCCCCGCGGTTCACACACTATTCCGGAGCGAAAATGATCGAATTGAGCGCAAAATCTCTGCATTCGCTCGGAAATTGAACCAAGGCCGAGGTCGGGGCCGCCGGAAATCACTACCCTGGTAGGCTCCCCCTCGGTATGGGAATCGATCACCATAATAGGGTGGCAAAACTCCATGATAGTCAATAATACCGCGTTGTCGACGATATTGAATACATTCTAAAGCAAAAATCCATGCAGACTTTCGTGAAAAATGCGATACATTGACACTGGAGCATAATTCCATTGCCTGCAATAGCCAATTCATCGATGAAGAGAAGAATAAGTCAAAGTGCGGCCAGCCCCAGGGTAAAAGCCGAACATGGCACCAGCTTGCTTACCGCGTTTCGTGAGATACGGGAATTGATCGTACACGGTAGGCTCTCGCCCGGGACCTGGATTCTCGAGGCGGAACTCGCGGAACGCTTGAACATGAGCAGGACGCCCATCCGCGGAGCCATCCATTGGCTGCAGCGCGAAGGCTACATTCTAGAGCACCGCAACGCCAAGAAGTCGCGCATGATCGTAGCTCCTCTAACCAAAGAGGATGCGAATGAGCTTTACATCATTATCGGAAGGCTCGAGGGCATTGCCGCTCGAGGCGTTGCCGTCCTGCCGGCGGCCGAGCGGAAGGATATCTGCTCACAACTGCAGAAGCTCAACGATCGGCTTGAAGTGATTTCGAAAGATCGCGACGCCCCGCCGGGAGAGATTTTTGAGAATGACCGGGCCTTCCACCGCTTGATCATCAAATATGGCGCGGGAGCCCGTCTAACTACGCTGCACAAAGCCATCGAGCCGCAAACCGAGCGCTATTGGAGGCTGTATGCCAGCTCCATTATCAAGGACCTTTATCTCTCGGTAGCGGAGCATACTGAGGTGATCAGGGCCATCCATGCCGGGGATCCCGACCGGGTCGAGACGGGTCTGCAAGTCAACTGGCTCAAAGGGTCAGAGAGACTTGGTCGCGTTATCGAAATATTCGGCGAGCGAGGTAGTTGGTAAGGCGCTAGAACTTGCGCACATTCACGTAATAGAGGTCGGTTGCCACTTCGAACTGCTCTTTGTCTAGGGGCGTCGAAAGCACCTGCCACTCCGTCGTCACTGGCTGCACGATCTGCCAATTGCTGCTGCTGCCTACCCGTATCGGCATCGCGAAACCGGGCTCTTCCGCGTCCCATCGGTAGAAGACTGTGTGTGCAGCATCATCGAATCGCAGTTCCAGCGTAGGAATTGCGGCATGGCGAAGGTACTGGTTGAAGACAGGCGTTAGGTTCAGGCCCGTCTCGGTATTGAAAAATGATGCCACGTCCGTAGTCATGATGGTTTGATACTTGAAGTGCTGGTAGTAGTCGTGGAGTAGTTTGAACCACACCGCGTCGTCGTTCACGATGCTTCGGATGGTGTTGAGAAAGAGCGCGCCTTTCTTGTACTGATCCGTTGGTGGAGTTGCGTAAATGCCTTCCTCGGCGATTACGGGCACTTCATTCTTCACCCCCTCTTTGCCGGTGTTGAGATAGGTCAGCCCGTCTTCTTTGCCCCACATGTCCTCGACAAAAAGACTTTCGCAGTAGTTCGCCCAGCCTTCGTGAATCCACATGTCCGAGCGGTCGCGCGCGGTGATGCTATTGCCAAACCATTCATGCGCGCTCTCGTGAACGATGATGAAATCGAACCGTGCGCCAATCCCCGTCTTCGGCCTGCCCAGATATCCATTCTCGAAGTGGTTGCCATAGGTAATGGCTGTCTGGTTCTCCACGCCTGAGTACAGCGCCTCCACCAGCTTGTATCCGTCCTTGGGAAAGGGATACTCGCCGAAGAAACGCTCATACGCCTTCAGCATGTCCTTCACCTGCACAAATTGGTGCTTCGCCTTTTCGAGGTCCTCGGGGAAGACGTAGTAGTCGAGGCTGAGGCCGTTGTAGCTGTCGCTGAAGTGGGTATAGGTTCCAATGTTGAGCGAGACGTCATAGTTGTTGATTGGGTATTGCACCTTCCAGTCCCAGCGCGTGTATCCGTCGTGCAGGTCCGTCTTGCCCTGGAAGCGTCCTCCCGAAACCTCAACCATGTCGCTCGGTGCCTCCACGCTGATGTCCATCGACTCGACTTCATCGCGCCATTGGTCCTTGTTCGGCCACCACACGCTCGCGCCCTCTTCTTCGCAGGCCGTATTCACCAGCGGCCTGCCCATCGGATCTTTGCGGAAAACGAACCCGCCAAATCGCCCCATCTCCACCGGATGGCCCGAGTAGTGGAAGTCGACCGTGTATATCTTTCCTTTGCGCAGGGGGTGGGGAAAATCGACAAAAATTGATCGGCCACCTACACGTTGATAGGTCAGGGGGACAGGCGCACGATGAGCTTTTTCCAGGAAGATGCCGTCAATCCGAAACGTTGGCACCAGGTCGAGTTGAATGCGCTTGCCATCCTCCAGCATCCGGAACTGGATGGCATTCATTCCACTCAGAAATTGCTTGGCCGGATCCACCCGCACATGCAGGTTGTAGTGCAGCAGGTCGTTGTTCGCGCGATACGGGCCGTAGCCACCCAGAAGTTTGTCGCCACCTGAAAGAGCCAGAGGCGCGGCGGCCCCGCCGGTGGGTGGCGTTGTCTGGGCGCCCGCTAGGGCGAGGCAAGATGTAAGCAGTAATGCCGTGGCGAATAGGTGACCTCTACGCGATTGCATTCGGAAAACCTCGACTTGAAGAATCCGCAATCCGATTCTCGATTGATCTTGCCGTTTACTGTGGATCCGTCGTCATCGTAGAGCGATGGCCCGTGGTTGTGGTCCAGTAATCCATCCACCGCTCGCGGATGCCGTTGACGCTCTCAATGAGTTTCGAACTCGGTGTTTTGCCGTGCTCGACGACAAGCACCATACCGGTGTTGAAGTTCTTCTGGGCCTGATCGACTGCGGGTAACCGGGGGCCCTCCGCGGCAATCACGTTTTGAATCGTGATCTTGGTCCGATCAGCTTTGAAGATTGGGTGGCCATTGGAATCGCTGCCCACCGGGACCAGATTGCGGAGGATGAAGAAGTCGGGAACTTCGGCGGGCGAGATCATGCCCATCAGATAAAGATCGAGGTACGAGTAGCCTGTAGCGGGGACGTAGTAGTCATCGTCGAGCTGGGTGAAGGTGCCATCGAAGTTGTCCTGCCACACCCCGCCCCCCATGGCCGACGCCTCTGTGGGCCGCTGGTAGGGGAATGCGACGGGCGCCTGCAAGCCTCTGGCCCAGTGCGTGGGGCCGAGTTGAATCGTCTCGTCGCCTACCTTCGCGGAGACGAAGGCGGACCAGCGATGGCCCATCTCATGCCCGATCTGCGACATCGCGTAATCGTAAGGAGGGATTTTCCCGTTTGCCGTTCGCTCGGCTAGTTGATGTGCATAGGCCGCGATATTATGCTTGTTCGTTTCGTTGAGATTGTCCGGCGGATACTCCTGCATCTGGTTGGCGCCAACATAAACGGGCTGAATGAACTGCCACTGAAAGCGGCCGTGGGTACAAGATGATGCAAGGTTTCGCTGGTTCGCGCCGATGCCGGTGACCGCGCCTCCAGTGGGACCTCCACCCAGCGGCCCGGTGCTGGAGGTCCCAGCTTCGGGGTTGTCGATACGGAAGTCCGAGTAGTACGCCAGCATGTCGAACTTGTCGCCCAGGGCATTGATGACTGAGCAGGTAAGATCGACTGCTCTCGGCGGCTTCATATAGTGAAAGGTTTCGTAGACAACCGGGAAGGGGCCGTTTTCCTTCTTGAGCGAAGAGAGATCGACCGCCGGGTTTGTGATGCCCGCGAGCTTGATTGGGTGCGGCGACACCTGGTCAACCGTCACCGGCGCCGCGCCGGGCGCCTGCACGGTTGCGGACAGGAATATCGGATCGCCTGCGTTGAAGCCGGCAGGCAAAGTGCCTTCCGCCGAAATGTTATTTCCGCTGACCTTAACTGCCGGCAAGACACCGGGGCCGAGTGCGTTGTAGTGAGGCGTCCCGACTCCGCCACGACCGCGGCCACCACCTCCCTGAATCGTCCACACTGCGTCACTATTCTGCGTGCAGCCCGCGGCGGGCGCAGTCCGGTCGAGACATACCCTGTAGGCGATACCCATGATGGCAGGATCGTTTTCTGCGAGCACAGGTCCGCGGGTCTCCACGGTCACCTTCAGGAAGAGGTTGTCCACCGCGGCCAGCTTTACCCTTTTGATATCAAGGTGAGCGGGGACTGCGGTGTTCTCCGTCGCGGGTTTCTTCGCCACATCGATGGTGCCGATCTCCTCTTCGTTTCCCTGGTTGACCATCGGATAGACGCCTACAATGGCGTCCTCGGCATGCACTTCGTCGTAATTGAAGTCGATCGTGCCATCTTTATGCAGGACTGCCTGAAAGCGGTTCACGGTCGGGGTCCAGGTCATATCCTGAATGCCGCCGACAGGTTCGGTCAGGCTCCAGGTGATGACCGCGCGGTCCGCATCCTCCTTGAGATAACGGGTGCCGGACAAGCGCGGCTTGAAAAAGACGCTGATAGCCGGAATGGTGTTGATCAGCTCCGAGCCGGCTTGCTGCAACTGGGCAAAGCGATCGACGGAGAGGCCTCCAGTCTGATTCGCATCGACGACGGAGGGGGCACGCGGTGCCGGACCAGTGCGCTGGCCAAAGGTGATTGAGCCGGTCAGGCCTACGGAGAACGAGTTCCAAGTCTTGCCGGAGAATGAGAAGGCGAAATTCTTGAGGGTAGCGTCGCTGCCGGACATCTCGGGGCCAAACTCGGGGTCCCACTTCGTGGGAGTCGTTTCCACGCGATAGCGCGATCCCTCCGGCGTAAAGCGCAGGGTGTGGTGGGCCAGGTCAAAGAGGTTGGCCTTGCCGAGCACGTCCGGGTCCAGCGTGAGAATTATGAGATTGCCCTGCCGGGTGACGGTTCCGATGGAATGCCCAGGTTCCTGCCGGTATTGCGTCTGCGCAGGCAGAGCGGCCAGCAGCATAAGGGCCACACATCCGATCCGAATCGCGTTTTGCTTACCCTTATAGTTCATTGAATCCCTCAATTCTCGGTAGTGTCGTCCGCCGGCAAGGAGACCTTGTTCCAATCCGGAGGCTCTACGCCAAGCAGATTGTGGACGAAGTAGTCATCGCGATAGTGCTGGTCGGCCAGAACGCCCACTCCGTGATTCTGGCCAGGAATGTATAGCATGTCGAAGTGCTTGTGCGCCTTGACGAGTGCATTGACGACCTGTAGGGAAGACGCTGGATCGACATTGGTGTCCATCTCGCCGGCGATGATCAGAACCTTGCCTTGCAGACGATAGGCGTTATCCACGTTCGATGATGCCGCATACTGGGGGCCCACGGGCCAGCTCATCCACTGCTCGTTCCACCACATCTTGTCCATGCGGTTATCGTGGCAGCCGCTGTTGCTGACGGCCACCTTGTAGAACTCAGGATGGAAGAGAAGGGCGCCGAGCGCACTCTGGGCACCTGCCGAGACCCCGAAGATGCCCACGCGCGATATGTCGTAGTATGGATACTTTGCGGCTACGGCTTTGTGCCACAGGATGCGGTCGGGAAAACCGGCGTCGGCAAGGTTCTTGAAGGCTACATCGTGGAAAGCCTTGGATCGGTTGCTGGTGCCCATGCCATCGATATGGACCACAATAAAACCGAGTTCGGCGAGTGCCTGGTCGGGCGCGACGGCACTGAAGGTCTTGGGAACAAACGAACCCTGGGGACCCGCATAGATGTTTTCGATGACGGGGTACTTCTTCGAAGGATCGAAGTTCATCGGCCGGGTAATGATGCCCCAGATGTCCGTTTGACGGTCGCGGCCCTTGGCGACGAAGACTTCGGGAAACCTGAACCCGGCCGCCAGCAGAGCCGAGGTGTCACCCTTGTCGAGATCCATCACCACCATCTGGTCCGACGTGCGGCGCAATTGCGCAACCGGAGCAAGGTCTACCCGCTGCCAGGTGTCGACGTAGAACTTACGGTCGTGCGAGAAAGCTACCGTGTGCGTGCCGTCCGCGTCAGTGAGCTTGGTAAGCCCCGTGCCATCGAAATTGATTCGGTAGTATTGCGTGAAGTAGGGATCCTGGCCGGGAACCACGCCGCCGGTTTCAAACCATATCTGACGCTTATCGTCGGCGACGTAGTCCACGTTGCGGACCAGCCAGTTGCCCTTCGTAATCTGATTCTTCACTTTGCCGGTGACGCCGTCATAGAGATACAGATGCTCCCAGCCGTCACGCTCAGACGCCCAGATAATCTCCTTGCCATCGTTGACATCATGCCGGTAGTTTCTGCCGGCTGAGAGCCCCGGGCCGAGGTCATTGTAATAGAAAAAAGTCTTGGTTTGCTCATCGATCAGAGAACGCGTCTTGCCGGTCTGGGCGTCAACCTCGACGACCTTGTACACCTGGTGGCCGCGCTGGTTGTACTCGAAGGTGAAACCGCGGCCGTCCTTCCACCAAACCGGCATGCTGATGGAGAACGGGTTAGGGAATAGGTCGCGATCGATCTCCGTCTCATGCTTCGTTGCGATATCGAACAGAACCGGATAGGCGATGTCTAAGGTGTCGCCCGGCTTGGGGTAGTTAAAGGTGCTGTGTTTCGGCTGAATCTGATCGTTGGGTGAGGACTCGATCTGCATGACCTCGCGGTCGTAGCCGGGCCGGATGTGATACGCGACTAACTTTCTGGAGTCGGGCGACCAGGCGAACGTGCGGAGCGAGTAGTAGTTGTCTTCGGAGCCGTCGAAGCTGATGGGGTATGCCGGCTGATCTCCTTTCGGCTTGAGGAAGACGTTGAAGTTCTGGACGAAGGCTTCGTATTTGCCGTCGAATGAGGCGCAGACCTCAGCAGGAACTGGCGAAGGCTGGCTGTCGGGCCCGCCACGAGCGGCGCGATGCGCGGACGGCTGGGATGGCGGCGGAGACGGAGCGCAACCGCGCGGCCTCCTCTGATAGCGACCTTCATCGCCATCCTGGGGCGGGGGCGGCTGGTATTCGAGACCTTCCACAGGATCGCCGCCAGGGCCTTCCAGACTGTCTTCGGGGTTGGACAGCGAAGGATCCTCAGGCGCTGCGCCTTGCGCATTGCGGCCCGTGCGCGGTATGGGACCGCCCTTGCTGCAGGTGTAATCCGCGAGACTGCACTTGTAAAGCGAACCGTCGACACCGAACTGAATCGAACGCTCGCCGTCGAGAAAGGTCAACGGAGCCGTGGTTGTAGCAGCGTCTGCCGTCGGACGGGTACCGGGACGTCCCTGTGACGGTGCGAAGGGAAGCTTGAGACCGGTGTACGGGTGCCCGGTCACGCTGGAGATGGCGGCAGCAAGCTTGTCCTGATCGAACGCCGGTTTTTTTGACCCAGCCTCCGCATCCACCAGGATGACTACGGTTCCGCCCTTGACCGCCTTCGGATACCAGAAGTGATCGGAGTCGCCAATCCAAGTTGCCGCTCCCGGAGTATTCACGACCAGGTCGCGGGCCTTGGTCCGCAAGTCGTGCGCGCGCTGGTAGTCTGCCAGCGTTCCCTGCGCAGGAGCAAGGGAGACGAAGGATAGAACGCAGATAGCAGCGACCGCTCCAGAGTAGCGAGGGTGGGTTCGCTGGGCGAAGGTCATGAGGACTCCTGTGAGCGAATGGCTGTTGAATTAATGAAGTATACATTGTTGTATCCAATCCAGGAATTCCTCTGTCCCAAAAAATGAGTTTGAGTGTCCCCTTCGCTACAATTCGATAGCTTGTGCCATATGCCGGGGCGTGATCCGTTTCGTCTCGCCCCCGGCCAACGAGACCATCAGTTCCTTCGGCGGCAGAAGCCCATCCCTGGCGGCGCTATAGTGCAGCGTCTTTCTTGCGTCATCCCACTTCAGGTCTACAATCGCAAACACATCCTTCTCGTACGCGAAGCTCTGACCGTCATCGTCGTAAAGTTGAAAGTGCCCATCGGCTCCCGGATAGACCGTCAACCGGACCGGCTCCGTTGAAGGTTCCTGCACATACTGCTTCACCGGTCCACTCGGCACAATAGAGCCGGCCCGCACAAACAGAGGCATCGTTTCAAGTGTTGTCGGCACCGTCACATTCGTGACGCCGTTTATCGGCTTCGCTGTCCAGAAGTCGTACCATCCTCCCGCTGGCAGGTACACCTTGCGTTCCGTAGCTCCCTGCTCGAACACTGGCGCAACCAACAGGCTCGGCCCGAAGAGATAAGCATCGGCGGTCGCCCACGCGGCGGGGTCTTCCGGAAACTCTAGCCCCAGGCTGCGAATCAGTGGAATACCTGTCGTGTGCGTCTCCCATACGGCAGAGTACAAGTACGGTATCAGTTGCGATCGGGTGTTCAGAAACGTGCGGCAGATCGGCTCGACCGCGGCATTGTGCAGATCTGCTGCCGTGGGGAGGAACGCGTCGGCGTTCGCACCCATCTCCGATGGCCCGTAGCTTCCGGTATTCCATCCCCATGGCCTGCGAAGCTGCCAGGTCCGTCCGTGGCAGCGAAACGATGGGCAGAAGGCGCCAAACTGGAACCAGCGCACAAACAACTCCGCCGTAAACTCCTCGGTGGGCACAAAGCCGCCGATGTCCGTCCCCCAGTACGGCACGCCGCTCAACCCTGCGGTGATGCCCATAGCGATCTGGGTTTCCAGCGTCTTCCATGTAGAAAATGTATCGCCAGACCACAACCATCCCCAGCGTTGGATCCCCGCGTAGCAATTGCGGTGAAGCGCAAACGGTCGCCGGTTCGGGGTCGTCATACGCCCGCCTTCCCAATACATCCGGTTACGCACCAGGCGCGAAGCTACAGGTAACACGTCGCCTTCGTCCGGCCACCAACCATCCACGCCGATCTTGATCAACGGCACGTGTTGCTGCCAATAGTTGGCCGCGTCGCCCTGCACTGACGCTGCCAGCCCGGTGTCGGTCACCTTGCCGTGAAGGTTTTCAGGTGGGTTGACCACGTGGAGCACGACATTGAAGTGCAGA
>Ga0182030_10010772_pt1 | contig 18518 bp, 12 predicted proteins | sample 812S3MmetaG_FD_121299 | JGI IMG/M metagenome (GOLD analysis project Ga0182030, IMG submission 121299) | Permafrost microbial communities from Stordalen Mire, Sweden - 812S3M metaG (Illumina Assembly) | ecosystem: Environmental > Terrestrial > Soil > Wetlands > Permafrost | place: Sweden...
TGTTACATCGTGCAGCCGACGCAAATGCACAGATGTTTTCCGCCCCAGGGATATTCGTTTCGAAGTATTGTTGTGGCGCATGGCCCGGTTCTCGATGGATCGAGGCCAGATTGAAGATGATGTCTGCATCCGGAGAAACAACCGATGCAGGGATTGGCTGGCGTACGTCACTCTGGATGAATGTGACTTTGCCAGATTGCAGGCATTTCTGCAGCAGCGTTGTATGAGCTTCAATCCTCGGCGGCAGAAGGTCAACCAGAGTTATCTTGTTAACCAGACCTTCGTCAAGGAAATGCTGGGCAAGATGCGTGCCAATGAACCCCGTCCCGCCAAAGATAATTACCTGTCTAACGGTATCCATTTTTCCCTGGCCATGAGTATATACAATGCAAGCGTCAATTCAAAAGAGGATGATAACTACCCTTGCCCCAGGAGATACCAACCGAGACCGTGCACGCTTGCGTGTTGATAGAAACCTTGAGTACGCCGAAATCCTTGCCCGCCACCACGGGAAGAACAAAATCGGATGCGTGGCCATGGGCGTCGACATGAAAAGTAGCATCGTGAGACTCATCGGCTGAAGCCAGTTGATACTGAACATCGGTGCTTGGCGGAAGCCCGTCCGCATAGAGCAGAATCGCGTCACCCTCCTTGGAAGCAAGTCGTGCCTCTAACTGGCAGTCGCCGTTCTTGCTCTCGATCGGGTACGGAACAACAGTTCCAGTGACAAGAATGTTCTTCTTGCTGTTAGAAAGAACATATCTCTGTGGCTCTCCGTGCGCCGCTTTCGCAACAATAACAACCTCGCCATCATTCAACGCCGTCTCTTTGTTCTTTTGATTGGAGCGAGGCTTGTCCGTCATCAGCAACCCCTTGCGATTGACATAGACTTTATTGAAAACCGTATCCATATCTCGAACACGAGTGCCGATTACCCATGATTGGAGAGTATATTTTTCACTTTCTACTGGGCCGGGAAGATATACACGATAGCGTACGCGTTGCTGTCCGTCTGAATCAGGCTCCTCGATTTTTGCAAAGCGCAGTTGCAATCCCTTTGGATTATTCGCGGACGGCGGCGCTGTATCCCACCAAATCTGTGTCTTTACCATCTTGTTCAAATCTTCAGGCAATATCTGACTGGCGGCTTGGCTATGGCTTGTCGGTGCTAACCATGCCATGCCGATAAGAATCAAAAGTTGTATGGGTAAGATGCGGGAAAAGGTCTGCATGGCAGTATTTTCTACCATGTATTGCTTTCCCCGCAAGGGATGACCACTAAAAGTTAATCGTCAGCTTTGCCGTCAGCGCTCGCGGAGTTACATAGTGAGTGCCGCTGAAAGTGGAAAGGAAGTTATACAGAGCATACTTGTTTGTCACGTTGATCGCCGTCACGTTCAGGTCGAGTTTATATCGGTCAGCGCGGAAGATATTGTCCTTGCCGACGGTAGCGTCGAAGAGGTTGCGCGGCGCGACGCGCGGCGGATTCTTGTCGTCGTTCTCGGTTCCCGGCGCAGGAATTTTGACCAGTGACGAACTGTACTGGGAGGGCAGGCAGGATTGAAAACCTGCTGTGCGTGTAGCTGCTACACCGTTGCAGGTCAGGCCAGCCTGGGCCTGCTGGTCGAAGGTGAGTCTGCTCAGATCGTCAGGCGTAGTGTTGTCAGTGGCGAAGGGGACCGCCCCGGCCACCAGGCCCGAGTCGTAGCGCCAGTTCCATCCCATCCATGGCCCGCGCTTGCCTAACTGGTATTGCATATGGGTGGTCTGGTTGAACTTTTCGTCGTGATCGATGCGGAAGGGCTGGCCGCCGGTTTGCGGCGTGGCGCCAGCTCCGGCCGATTGCGGCTGGAAGAAGCGCGCGGCCACCGATGAGGCCACCATATAGGCGCTGACGCCGTGCCAGACAGGCACATCGACATGCAGAGCGTAACCGGGAATCTTGGAGTTGTGCCAGTCGATGGGGAAGAAAATGGGGGTGTTGCCCAGCACGCTGAAGTCGAAGGCATTGTGCGTGTATTTCCAGATGTACTCGCCGCTCACCACCACCCGCTTGCCAAATGCCTGTTGCAAGCCTGCATGGAACTCATTGCGGTAGCCTGGAGCAAGCGTTCCTGAAACTCCGGGAGTGCACCCCAGAAGTGGTGCCATCACGGCGTTGGAGCAACCACTGCTTGAAAGCACCAGATTCTCATTGAACGGCGTTTCCAGCGTACGCGCATAGGAGACGCGCAGCACAGTCGTCGTTGGCTTGATGTTGTAGGCAATACCCAAACGCGGTTCAATCTGATTAGCGTCCGTGAGGCCGTTGTACACGTCCTCGCGCAGCCCCAGATTGAAGAGCCAGTCGCCAGCCTTGATCTGGTCTTCTGCAAAGAGCGCCAATTCCTTGATGTCGCCGCGACCAATGTAGTTGTAGTAAGTACCGCTGCGCGTCAGGTCGTAGTTTCCAAAAGAGCCGTCCAAAGCAACCACGTAGTTCCCGTTGGCACCAGATCCACTTGGCGCTGCGGCGCAGTTGTTCAAGTAGTCTTGATAAGAAAATCCAGGCAGAGGATTGCCGTTGGAATCCACGCACGGCGAGTTGTAGGTGGAACCAACCACGCCCAGACTGTCGTTCTCGTTGAGGAAGGTCTGTCCGTACTGAATGCCAGCTTTGAATGTGTGAATGCCTTTTGCGTACGAGAAATCCGTATGCGCGGCGGCATTGGTCAGAGTGCGGTTCTGCTTGATGGACGAGGTTTGCAGGTTCGCCGGTCCCAGATCGGCCAGGGGATTGCCGCTGGGATAGTAGTTATACATATCTTTGCGGACAAACGCACCCAGATTGAAGACCGCGTTGTTGCCGATCACCCGTGTATAGGTCGGTGAGATATTGAAGGTCAATATCTTCGAGTGCTGGTCAGTGTCGCCGACATTTTCAAAGACGGGATTGGCGCTTGCGCCGCCGCTCACCACGTTCTGCACATTCAAATTGTCATACGCATTGGGCGTTTGAAACCACGAACGGCTGAAATTGAGGTCCAGATGCATGGAATCGACCGGTGTCAAGGTATAATCCACGCGATCAAAGACGTTCTGCTCGTTGCCCTTGTCGTGAAAGACCACGAACTCTGGCGGATCGAGGAAGCGGCCCGAATTCAGACCATCCACCTCGACGAAATTGCCCCACCGCTTGCCGCCATACGCTAGATCAATGCCTGCTGAGGCTGACCCAAAGGAGCCATACGAGGTATTGATGCTGCCCGTCGGCTTGGTGATTCCCTGTCCAGAACGCGTGGTGGCTACGATCACCAGACTGGTCTTGCCTCCGTACTCGGCTGGCGGTGCGCCGCTGATCACCTCGATCGATTGAATGGAATTGGCCGGAATCTGGTTGGAGAAGACCTTGCTCTGCTGGTCGGTGATGGATTGTCCATCCACTGAAAATGAATTAGAGGCGTGATCGCCCAGACCGTGAAACAGTCCGTTGGAATCTGCCGCCACGCCAGGAGTTGAAAGCGTCACCAGTGAACTGAGCGAGGACGACGCGCTCTCCAAAGGCACCTTGATAAACAGGTCGCGGTCTACGTCAGTGTGAAAGGTCGGATCGGTCTCAACCAGATCGCCCTCAGCCTCAACAGTTACAGTTTGCGTGGAACCTTTGACCTGCAATATCAGCTTGACGCTGATTCCAACCACCGAGCGAATCTGAAAATTCTGGCTCAACGGCGCAAACCCATTGGCAAGGACGGCTATTCGGTAAGGATTGAAAGGAACGTTCGAGAATTCAAACTGGCCAAGCGCATCCGTCGTTTCACTGCGATCAAGACCGCTGGACGCATTGGTAAGATGAATCGTCGCGTTGGGAATCACGGCTCCACTGGGGTCATTGACCGTGCCGCGCACGGCACCAGCACTGCCGCTTTGGGCTTGAGCGCCGAGAGCTGCTAAGAGCACAATGAATATAGAAAGAGCGCAAAATACATTACCGCATTTGTGTGGCATAAAAGTCCTCCAATGATGGGCTGATGGCTATGAATGACAGACTGTGCTGGGGAAGTCAGCACAGTCTGCAAAATCATTTCCAGAGATAAACCGGCCACTTCCGACGACACCAGTTCTGCTCCATCAAGAAACGGAGCCGACAGCCAACCAGAAGTCTGAGCGAAAAATCCGAAATGATGAGCTAATAGCTTGATGGAGGCGGGCGAGTATAGAGCTTGGGGTGCCGATGGCGTACGACAGCCTGAACAACAAAAACCGGAGTCGTTGATTTGACCCGCACCAGCGTTACCACTGCTGCAAGCACCATAACAGGTGCTGCTGAGTGCATCGCGATACACAGCGGACAATGGTCGGCGTCACTGTCGAACGGGTGCGAATGCGCGACCTGCACCACAGTGAACAGAGCCAGCAAAATCAGGCACACCACGGCAACTACCGGCCAGGTAAAGAGCCTTGGCCGGCTATGCCTGCGGAAATGTGGCCGCGCTTCAGTCAAAAATCGTCCTCTACCTATTAGGATACACAGGATTAGATGCAAAAGCAGTACAGATGGTTCAGTTTCATTCTGGTTTTCGTTGCCATCGAGCGCAACCACTGCCTCTGCATTTCGTCTAAACTATCTAACTATGCTTGGTTCCCGTACATTACGACCTGTGTTGCAGGCTGCGGCTGCGGTCCTTCTGGTCATTTCGACGGTTGCAATGGCACAAACACAGAAGCCGCTCCCAACCAAGCCAGCAGTACCTGGAATGGCGACCAACTATCGTCTTATTTTGAAAGATGGCAGCTATCAGTTGGCGCGTAAATACCAGATTGTCGGCGATCGAGTTCGCTTCATCTCGGTCGAACGTGGTGGCGATTGGGAGGAACTGCCTGCGGACTTTGTGGACTGGAAGGCAACGCGCAAGTGGGAGCGTGACCACGCCAACGATCAGCCCGAAGATCCTGCTTCGCCAGCGATGAAAGAAGCCGAGGATATTGACAAAGAAGAAGCAGCCGAGCGCGAGGAGCAAAAGGCGCGTATGCCCGAAGTGGCCAAAGGTCTTGAGTTACCTGATGAAGATAGCGTCTTTGTGCTTGACTACTATGAGGGCAAACCGGAGTTGGTTGAGCTTTTGCCCAGTGAATTGGGACTGAATGCGAAGACCAGGCATGGGCTGAACACGTTGAATCCGCTGGCAGGAGCCAAAGCTACACTCGAGTTGGAGGGCGCTCATGCCAAGATTCATCTCCACGTCGATGAGCCGGAAGTTTATTTATCTTTGGCCGCGCGCGATGATGCCGAGAAGGTCATCTCCCATGCTTTGACGGTGCAGACCGCTAATGAAAAAGAGGTTGCCAGTCGCAAGCATGGTGCGCATTCACCATCGTCGGGCTTTGCCATTGTGCGCGTAGATGAACGCAAGGCGGTTCGCATCGTTGGCGCAATTCACATGAGTCCATCGGGCGCTGTAACGCAGGATGAGAACGTGATCCCCGCCAAAGTCGAAGTACTCCCAGGCAAACACTGGCTCAAAATCACACCAGCAACACCGCTGCTGATTGGCGAGTATGCATTGGTCGAGATATTGTCAGCTTCGGATATCAATCAATCCGTGTGGGACTTCCGTGTCGATCCGCAGTTGGGAGATAACGAAGGTTCGCTGGGACCGATTTACAAGTCGAATCCATGACAGGTTTTTATAGATGCGCCCAGCGCAACAACAACCCAGCCAGCACTGCGCCCGCAAGGCCGCCAATGATCGGTATCGGCGCATAGCTCCAGTTAGAACCACCCTTGCCCGGGATCGGCAACAACGCATGCATGATGCGTGGACCCAGATCACGCGTGGGGTTGATGGCATATCCAGTGGTGCCGCCCAGCGACAGTCCAATGCCCCATACCAGACTGGCCACCAGCCACGCGCCCATGCCTGACCCCATGCCAATGCCGCTGCTAGCCACGCCATGCGAACCAATCGCCGCAGCCACAACAATCAACACCGCCGTGCCCACAGCTTCGCTGAAGAGATTGGCCAGCGGCGCGCGCACCGCCGCGTTGGTGCAGAAGACGCCCAACTTATCAACGGGACCGGGCGTGAGTTTCCAGTGTGGACTGTAGTGCAGTGCCATCAGCGTTGAGCCAGCCATCGCACCCAGCAACTGCGCTGACCACAGACTGAGAACTTGCGTATAACCTCCACTGACAATTGCATTGGCCAGCGTAATCGACGGATTCAGGTTCGCTCCAGCGCTGCCAAAGGCCTGCGCCACCATGACGCCACACAGAACGGCCAGCGCCCAACCAATCGTGATGACCAGCCAGCCGCTATTTTCAGCATAGGTCTTGCGCAGTGTTACGCCAGCATTGACGCCAGTGCCCAGCAGCACCAGCACCAGCGTGCCCATGAACTCACCCAACCAAACCGAATGCATTCCGGCATCTTTCTTCGTTGCAACTCGCATCCCAAAGTACTGGCGAAAGCAAAGCGCAAACGGCTCTTCAATTTTTATCTCTCAGAGCATTCTCTACTGCCAGCCCCTGCCGCGCCAAATCGCCGTTTAAGTCAATAGAATCCAGACCAGATATTCTGAGTCCAGGATCCGCTGGCAAAATTCAAATGTGAGTGGGAAGGTGGCCCACATCCCAATCAACCATGAACAATGGGTGCCCCAGGTCTGGATTTTCAGACCTGGGATTCGTAGAATTTTCAAAGATTTTGTTCATAGGGGCGGGTGGCACTGGTCTCATGCAGCGATTTATCAAGTTGAGGCTGCCCCCGGTCCCTCGCTGACCACCCCTCAAAAGGATGGGAGCCTCAACTCTCACCTCGCCACGCCGAAGGCTATTCGCTGGGCGCGCAGCCCACGCCGAAAGCCTGCCCTGAGCTTGTCGAAGGGGCAGTTGGCCCCACCGCAGGTGGTTGGCCACACCGTAGGTGGCTGCAGATTATTTCGCGCATTCTGCTAACCTGAACTCAGTGCATCTTCCAACTTGTCAGGGAGGTGCCCGGTCCGTACCCCAAAAAGCACCCCCCTCCCCCCCCTGCGATATTTATTTTTAGCCGAAATCATTGCAGATTAATTCAGTGGAGCAGAAGGCAGTCTTTATGCGGAATGATGCAAGTGGCTCAAGCTATTGAAATATCACTTTGATTTTGAGCGTAGATCATTTCGAGTTTCTCTGTCTACCGCAAATTATCCGTTGCTGGCTCGGGGTGAATCGTCACTCGATAGACCTCGGGGCAATCCAGTTTAAAGCGGTCTTCGAGTGCGGTGATTACTTCATGCACGCGATGCATCGTCAACTCATCAGGCAGCGTGCAATGGCACGAGAGATGAATGTGCTCGCCACTGCGGCCAACGATGATCTCATGTACATCAACAATCTCCGTTTGCAGCGCAGCCGCTGCGTGCAATGCCTGTTCAATGCGGCGATCCTCTTCGATACGCTCGGCGGGCGGCTCGATGGTGGCCGGTTCGCTCTCGATGTGCGTCAGCACCGCGTCAATCTCTGGCACCTCGCGCAGAATCTCCGCCTCAACGGAGCAGACAAAATCGTGTGCCACTTTGAGGGGGAGCGTTTCGTCCAGTTCCAAGTGCTGCTCCACGCGCAGACGGCCTTGATGGGTCTGCACGCTCAATTCATGGACGCTGACGTTGTTGCGCGCGGCCACGGCTCGCACGCGATCAAAGATGCTTTCTGCCCGCGCCTGACGCGGCACGGTGTGTATGACCACATCGGCCTCTGGCAGTGCGCGATGCACGGCCTCAGTGGCAGCACGAACCAACTCGCCGGTATGTTCAAAGGTGTAGCGGCGAGGCAGCGCCAGCGTCAGATCAACAAAGTAGTTGGCTCCTGCCTGACGCACGCGTGCCTGCTCCACTGAAAGCACTCCAGGCACTTGTTCAACCACGTTGATGATCTGTCTTCTGGTCTCGGCTGGAATCTCATCCATCAGCACGCCAACCGCTTCGTGGCCCAGGCGAAGCGTCAGCCGCAGAATCATCAGGGAAACCACCACGGCGGCGAGAGGGTCAGCATAGCGCAGCCAGTTGATGCCGTAATGCGTGCCAATCCAACAGGCGAGCAGTCCGGCTAAAACCGCCACCGACGACCAGATATCCGAGGCAAAGTGAAAGGCATCGGTTGCCAGCGCGGTCGAGCCAGTCTTCTCCGCGACAGCCCGCAGTTGCCGTGAGCGCCAGTAGTCTACGCCAATCGAAGTGAGCACGACTGCAACCGGCCAGACCGAGTTGCGCAGTTCCGTTGTGTTGTGAAGGATGCGCTCGATTGCCTCCCAGATGATCCACGCGCTGGAGACAGCCATCAACAGCACTTCGCCGAACGAGGAGAGGTTCTCGACCTTGCCGTGGCCGTAGGTGTGATCCTCGTCGGCAGGCTTGTCGCTGACTCGCACTGAGAAGAAGGTCAGCGTGGCGCCTATCAGGTCGAGTCCGCTGTGCGCCGCATCCGACAATACGCCCAACGAGCCGGAAAGCAACCCTGCGGCCAGTTTCAGCAGCGTCATTGCCGCCGCAGCCAGCATGGAATGCAGTGCCACGCGCTGCTTATCAGCAGAGAATCCAGCGAGCTTGGAGGCGTCGGTCGTCATGGAGTTCTCAGGCTACAGGGTCGCGCTGGCCGGTGTACAACCCGGCAATGCCAAACGTATAAGGTTGCCACGCGGATTGCTGATAGCCGGTCGCGCTCATCAAGCGTAGCATCTGTGGCGGCGGCGGAAAGTTACCAACAGATGAAGGTAGATAGTTGTATGGTCCGTTTTTTCCGCAGAGGATGCGGCCAATAGTTGGCAGCACGCGATGAAAGTAAACCGCGTATGCCTTGCCGATCAGGCCGCCTGGTTCGCTGAAGTCCAATATGCCAAGCTGACCACCCGGCTTGAGCACACGATGAAACTCACGCAGCCCCGCCTCATAGTTGGCCAGATTGCGAAAACCGAATGCGCTGACGATGAGATCTAGCGAGCCAGATCGCAACGGCAGATGCAGCGCGTCAGCCTCGATCGGTACTGCGTGGGCGGCTCTGTCTTTACGCGCGGCAAATTTACCAGCCCCTCGACTGAGCATTCCTCGCGAAAAATCCGCAGCCAGAATTGGCCGCGAGCCACTTGGCCGGTGCTTCAACAGAGCCATCGTCATGTCGCCGGTGCCGCAGCAAATATCCAGGATTGCCGCGTTGGGATTGACGAGCACGGTTTTGAATCGCCGTGCCGTCCGCCACCACCACAACCGATCCACATTGGCTGAGAGCACGTGATTCAGCAGGTCGTAGCGGGGAGCGATCGTGTCGAACATCTGGCGCACAGCCGCAGCCGCGCCGGCCTCGTCTTTCGCGCCTGACGGTCTGGCTCCGGTTGCTGTGCTGGCATCGCGCATCCTTCGATTCTCTCAAATTTGCGTGAGGTCGGCTTAGCTTTCGCTCTTTGACCGCGCGGGCATGACGGCCAGAACGCGGCAATGATGCTTTCCAGCCGCGCTCAGGGCCAGCGTCATCTTGCTCTCCATGTAGGCGCAGTCGCCTACTTCGAGCACCTCGTGCAAGCCTCCGGCCTCCAGTTGCAAACGGCCTTCGAGCACGTAGACCAGTCCTGTTGACTCGCGGCAGGACTCTGCCGCACTGGAGGCACCGCCAGCAGGAAACTCGATCATGCGTGCCACCAGCGAGGTTCCATCGATCAGCGAGTTCAGCGGAGTCACCTTGGGTGAGTCAAGTCCGCGACCGCTGCCTTGCAAGTGCGCCTTGCGTGTGATGGAGAGCGTGTGGTGCGCAGGCTCACTGAAGAAGTAGCCCAGGCCCACGCCATAAATTCGACAGATCGTTGCCAGCGTGGCGAGTGTGGGAACCATTCGGTCGGTCTCCAGCTTGGAGAGCAGAGCGGTGGAAAGTCCGGTCTCAGTGGCCAGCCGTGATAGTGTCAGCCGCTTGCGCGTGCGCAGGGTACGCAACTTCATTCCGATGGCGTAGGGTTCAAGAAACCAGTGTGCATACGAAACAGTCTTTGGCATGAATAACTCCCTTGTTAGAGTTTGCAGCTAGGAGGCCCGGAATTTTCGATAAAAGCCTGAAGTTTTCTGGAAGTTCTTGCGAACTATCTTCGTCTTCCGCGAGTTATCATCAGAGAGTGAGGACAGATGGGAATTCTTGTCTCTCGCAAAACTTTCAAAGACAAGGATCACTCCCCAAATGACCCTGTGTATGCGTTCGTTCTTCAAGTTTCATTTTTTTACTGTTGCACTGCTCGCGCTTTTTGCTGCTCCGATTCTTCGTGCCGATACTGTAATACTGATGAATGGCGACAGGCTGACTGGAACCGCAGTCAAACTGGAAGGCGGCAAACTCATCTTCAAAACCGCTTATTCCGATGCAATCGCAATCGCTTGGGATCAGGTGGCGAACCTTGCAACGAGTCAGCCGCTGGTGTTGCCGACCGCCAAGCAGAAACTCAGCGTAACTTCGATTGATCGTTCGGCTGCCGGACTGGTTGTTACCACAGCATCCGGGCCAGTGACGCTGGACGCTGCCGCTGTGACTGTGTTGCGTTCGCCTGCTGATGAAAAGGCCTATGAGGACTCACTGCATCCGAACTGGGGTCATGCATGGGCTGGCGCACTGAACGTAAGTCTGGCACTGGCGGGCGGTAACTCGCAGACTACAACGTTTGGTGCTGGCTTTACGGCAAATCGCACCACGCGCACCGACAAAACGCTGCTCTACGCGAGCACTCTTTATAGCGAAGACGCAAATGCCGTGCCATCCACCAGCGCCAAAACCACCAGCGGCGGCGCGCGTTACGACCATAACCTCAATCCGAAGTTGTTTGTTTTTGGCACAGGCGACTTTACCACCAACGCCTTGCTCGATTTGGATCTTCGCTCAATTGTGGGCGGCGGCTTTGGCTGGCACTCGTTGGCGTCGAAGCAGCAGACGCTCGATATTCTGGGCGGCACTGTCTGGACCCATGAAACCTACAATCCCGGAATCACAAACAGCTATATCGCGCTTGATCTGGGCGAGCAATACACGCGCAAGCTGGGCGCGGACAGCCTGTTTACCGAGCAGATGTACTTCTACCCCGACTTGCAGCAGACCAGTCAGTACCAGATGTCTTTCGATTCGTCCTTCAGCACCAAGCTGGTGAAGTTCCTGAATTGGCAGACCAGCTTCAGTGATCGCTATACTTCGTTTCCGCCAACCGGAAAGGTGGGCAATGACGTGATATTGACCACCGGGCTGGGAATCTCGTTGGCACGGCATTGAGATTAAAATTGTTCGAGAAGATATAGCCTGTTCATCCTGCTTGGATGAATAGGCTGTATCTTTTCAATAAGTAACCGGTTTCGATTACTTTATGCGGAGATCAAACGATTATCTGGCTTCGACGACTTACTGGTAATGGATAATAGGTGTATAACACCCAATCAGATTCACCTCATTGTTTTAGTAACACTTGTTGTACTTTTCTTTGGATGACCTCAATTCGAGTTCCTGTGGCCTGGGCTAGTTTCACATCGCAAGCAGAAGGCTGGCTAACTGGCTGACCGGTAGCGCGAACTCCGAGGAAATGCGTTGGTTCGAATGGATAGGCTTGCATCAACGTTGTCGGACTCTTCTCATGCGGGGTTTTCTTTCGGCAGCTTTCGACTGGAGCCGGATGGAACACTGCTGCGTGGCGAAACTGCGGTTCATCTTCCTCCCAAGGAGTTGGCCGCGCTTCGACTTTTGCTGGCACATGCTGGCCGGATTGTTTCTCCGCTGCAACTGAAGCAGGCGTTGTGGGGCGAGGTTCACGTCTCGGCAGACAGTATTCCCAAATGCCTCTCCAGCCTGCGCTCGCGACTGGAACCGGATGAATGCATTCAGACTGTCTATAAGCGCGGATACCGCTTTATCACCGCAGCGCGACCTTTGGGCGAGGCATCGACGGGACCACTGCCTCGGCTGGCGATCATGCCCTTTGCCAACGGGCAAACTGTTCCAGATCATCTGGGTCCAGCCATTGCTGAAGAGATGATGATCCGGTTGGCCAATGCACGTTATCCGGTGGCATTTGTGCTGGCGCGCGATTCCGTGTTCACGCTGGCTCAGCGCGGGCAGACCGCGCAGCAAGTGGGTAGAAAGTTGGGCGCTGACCTGGTGATGACTGGCACGCTGCGCGCTTTGCCGGGGAGTTACCGATTGCGCGTGGAGATGATTCGCGTTGATGACGGCGTGCAAATCTGGGTGGAAGATCTGCTGACTCCGCAAGACCGTATTGCAGGAATCGAAGCCGAACTGGTGCGACTGTTGGCGGTTCGTCTGAGTGCTGGGGGATTGACGATCCATGCTTCGGCAGAACCGTTTGTCGAGCGTCGCAAGCGGCCCGAGCGCAAAGAAGCTTACGATATCTTTCTGCGTGGGCACCATGAGTGGCAGACGCTGCAACGCCATCGTATGCAGGACGGATTGCAGCATCTTCACAAGGCCACGGAACTGGATTCCTCGCTCATCGCAGCACGCATCGATCTTGTGAATCTTTGCGTGACGCAGGCCTTTTATGGGTTCATGGCTCCTGTGGTTGCCGCCGACCATGTACGTCGCACTGCTGCTGCGATTCCCGATCTGGTGGATCGCGCCGAAGGAATTTTACCGGCGCTGGGTTGGGTTCACTTTCATGTGGACCACGATCTGGCCAAGGCCATCCAGGCATTTTCAGCTTCTTCGCATCTGACTCACGATGCCTGGACGACGCGTCTGCGCGTGATGTTCGCTCTGAGTCGGAGGCGTTATGAAGAGGGCATCGGCTTGCTGCGCGAGGCGTTGGATGAAGATCCATTTTCGCCCTGGCTGCACTCGCGGCTTGCCTGGGCATTGCATCTGGATGGGCAGGCGGATGCGAGTCTGGAACAATGCCATGCGATTGTGGAGCAGTTTCCGAATCACGAAGGCACCTGCTTGTATGGCGCAGCGATTCTTGCCTTCCACGGCGACACGGCACTGGCCACGGAGCTGGCGCGCGATCTGGCGCAGCGCTCGCCTTACTTTGATCTGGCCACGGCAACGCACGCCTATGCGCTGGCCTGCAGCGGCCAAAAAGACGAGGCTCGGGCTATTGCAGAACGGCTGCAATGGCTGAGCCGCGAACGATTTGTCATTAGCTCGTTTATGCCTGCGGTTTATGTTGCGCTGGAAGACGAGAAAGCTGCGCTGCTGGAACTGCGTGCTTCGCGCGATAGCCGCTGTCCCTGGTTTTTCCAGATGTTGGCCGACCCGCGCCTCAAACCCCTGCACGGACTGCCGGAGTTCGAGCAGATGTGCGCAATTCTTCCGCGGATGGAAGCCGATGCTGAAAGATCGCTGGGGTTAGAACTCTAATTGTGTGAATCGTACCATTCACACAAATTTTGCAATGCGTGATTTCGACGCGCTCGCCCAGTCGTAAGATTGTCACAACCCCGGCATCGTTCGATACACTGGAAACAGGAACCCTCCGACCCGATTGTTGCATCTAAAATTTGTCAAACAATTTCAGCAGGAAGCCGTTTCGCAGTGAGTCGAGCAAGACCGATGACTTTCAAGCATTCAACACACAACTCGATCCGTTCCGGTGCCTGTGCGCTGCTGCTGGGCTTTGCGGCCTTCATGCTGGCTGGGCAAGCGCCTCCCAGCGTTACGCTGCCGCAGGCTGTTGCTCCGTTACAGGGCAGCGTGGTGCAGGGCGAGGCGACGACGCAGGCCCTCGATCTCTCACTCGACGACGCGATGCAGCGCGGCTTGCGCAACAATCTGGGTGCGATTTTGGGCCGGACGCAGACAGCTGCCGCGCGTGGCCAGCGACTGAGCCAATTGCAGGCTCTGCTGCCATCCGTGGACGCAAGCGGCAAGGAAACCGTGATGCAGTCGGACTTGCCCGCCGAAGGATTGCGCATTCCCGGCTTTCCCACCATCATTGGGCCATTTGGTTTTACCGATGTCCGGGCTTCGCTGAGTTGGTCACTGGTGGATGTGGCTTCACTGCGCAACTATCTGGCCGCGCGGCATAATTTCAACGCCGCAGAACTCTCGGCCAAGGATACGCGGGAGTTGGTGATTCTGACCGTTGGCAATGCCTACCTGTTGGTATTGGCCGATGAGGCTCGCGTGGCCAGTGTAGAAGCGCAGGTGGTTACGGCAAAAGTCTCACTCGATCAGGCGGTTGACAATCATCAGGCCGGTACGGCGCCGCTGCTCGATGAACTGCGCTCCCGCGTGGATTCGCAATCGCTGGATCAGCAGTTGATCGTGGCGCGCAACTCGCTTGAAAAAGACAAACTGGCTTTGGCGCGTGTGATTGGATTGCCGCTGGCGCAGAGCTTTCGATTAAGCGACAAGGTTCCCTTTGCTGCCTTTGACCAACTAGACGTAGAGGCTGCGATTCACACGGCGCATGCCAATCGCAAAGATCTGGCGGCGATGCTGGAGCAGACCAAAGCTGCTGAAGACCAGCGCAAAGCCGCGACTGCGGACCGTCTGCCGACACTTACGTTCAATGGCGATTACGGCGATATTGGTCCGACGCTCGCTCACTCGCATGGTACCGGCGACGCCACAGGCACAGTGAGCGTGCCGCTGTTCAAGGAATTTGCATTGCGTGGCGAGGCCCAGCAGGCGCAGGCGCAACTGGATACGGCAAAGGCTCAGTTGAGTGACAAGAATGCGCAGGTGGATGCTGATGTGCGCGATGCGCTGCTGGATATTGCCTCCGCGCAGAAGCAGGTTGAGGTGACGCGGTCCAGCGTGGAGCTGGCCAGCGAGGCGCTCAGCGAGGCGCAGCAGCGATATGCCAACGGCGTCAGCGACAATCTGGCCGTGAGTCAGGCCGAGCGGTCTGTAGCTCAGGCCAACGATCAATATGTAGCCAGCCTCTATCGACACAATGTGGCCAAGCTCAGTTTGGCGCGCGCGTTGGGAGCTGGCGATGAATACAAAAGTTATCTGGGAGGAAAGTAACGTGGCGGATTCTAATCCAACACCAGCTCCAACAGAGCCAGACGATAGCACGGAAATTGTGCAGCCACCGTCGCGGCTCAAAGGCATTGCCATTGTCGTAATTGTGGTTCTTGTGCTGGTTGCAACCGGTCTGTGGTGGCGCTCAACCTATAGCGAAAACACCGACGACGCACAGGTCAACGGGCATCTGATTCAGGTGAGTTCGCGCATTGCTGGCCAGGTACTCAAGGTGGATGTGGCCGAGAACCAGGTGGTGAAGGCTGGCGACACAATTGCGGAACTGGACCCCAGGGACTATCAGGTTGCAGTCGAAAACGCCCAGGCCGCCCTGGTCAGCGCACAGGCCAACGCCGCTGCTGCTGACGTAAATGTGCCCCTGACCACCATCAATGTGGGCAGCACCCTCTCCTCTGCCGATGCCAATGTCTCTGGTTCGCAGGCGGGCGTGTCGCAAGCCCAGCAACAACTTGCGTCCGCACACGCCAAGGTGGCTCAGGCACAGGCCAACAGCACCAAGGCGCAGGCCGATCTGGAACGGTACAAACCGCTGGTGGCAAAAGATGTCATCAGCAAGCAGCAGTTTGACGCGGCCGTCGCGGCAGCCGATGCCGCCGAAGCTGCGTTGGCCGATGCCCGCGCCAATGAGTTTGCAGCCGCAGATGGAGTCAAGGCAGCTCACGACCGTGAAACGCAGGCTCAGGCAGGTTTGAAGTTCGCCCAAACTGGCCCCCAGCAAGTGGCAGCGCAGAGTGCGCGCGCTCGTCAGGCCCAGGCCCAGGTGCAACAGGCGCAGGCTTTGCTCGATCAGGCAAAGCTCAACCTCAATTACACAAAGATCGTTGCTCCTGCGGCTGGCATCATCACCCGCAAGAGCGTCGAGATCGACCAGAACGTTGCCGCCGGACAGAACCTGCTCACACTGGTTTCACTCGACGATTTATGGATCACCGCCAACTTCAAAGAAACTCAGTTGCGCCACATGAGCGCGGGGCAGGCGGTCGAGATCGAAGTGGATGCCACGGGCAAGACTTATCAGGGTAAGTTGACGCAGATTGGCGGGGCCACGGGCTCAGTTCTGTCGCTGTTTCCGCCGGAAAATGCGACAGGAAATTATGTCAAAGTGGTGCAGCGAGTTCCGGTCCGCATTGACTTTACCGACCTCAAGAACGAAGACTCCAACCACGAGTTGAGGCCCGGTCTGTCGGTTGAACCCAAGGTTCGGGTGAAATAGAAACACCGAAGTCACCAGTTCTTTGCCCCATCATGCGGTAAACAATGGCATAATTGCTGGTATGCGGACTCAACTCTCCTCCGAGAACTTAGCTGGAATCGAAACCGAACTGCTGGCTGTTGTGGCAGTGGATGCACAAACTGCAAAAGACGCGGACGCCAAGCCTGAACCTGTGTTGCTGATCTCTGACGCTGCCATCAGAGCCGCCGTGGCCAACGCGTTTACCAGCGGCGAATTCAAGGCTGGCGCCAATGAAACTCTGCTGCTGCACGCTCCGGTTGGTTTGGCGGCCAAGCGGCTGCTGATCGTTGGCCTGGGCAAACAGGCCAAATCCACGGTCAATTCCGTACGCAATGCGGTTGGAACTGCGGTGCGCTTGACCAAGCCACGCGGCATTCGCGAACTGGTCTTTGCGCTGCCAGAGTCAGAACGGCTGGCCACCGGGCCAAGCGTACGCGCGGCGGTTGAAGGCGCATTTATCGGCGACTACGATCCTGACACCTATCGCAGCGATCGCAAGGATCAGAGCGTAAAGACCTTCACGCTGGCTGTGCCGGATGACAAGGACAAGGCCGTCGTTGAGGCAGCCTTTGATGAAGGCGCAATCATTGGCGAGAGCCAGAACTTTACCCGCGTATTGGTCAACGAGCCAGGCAACAAGCTGACACCGACGATTCTGGGCAAGCGCGCCGCCGAAATGGCTGCGGAGCTGGGGCTGAAGTGGTCCATCTCTTCGACAGAGAAGCTGAAGGATCTGAAGATGGGTGCCTTCTGGAGCGTCGCGCAAGGCTCCGAGGAGCCGCCTTCGCTGATCGTGTTGCGCTATGAGCCGGAGGACGTGACCGAAGGGCCAGTGCTGGGGCTGGTGGGCAAGGGAATCACATTTGATTCGGGCGGCATCTCCATCAAGCCATCAGAAAACATGGAAGACATGAAGTACGATATGGCCGGTGGCGCGGCGATGATTGGCGCAATGCGCGCGATTGCCTTGCTCAAACCCAAGGTGCGCGTCATCTGCGTGGTTTGCGCGGCGGAGAATATGCCCGATGGCAAGGCGCAAAAGCCCGGAGATGTGCAGACAGCGATGCCGTTTTCGGCTGACAAGCCGGGGAAGACGATCGAGATTATCAATACCGACGCCGAGGGACGGCTAGTGCTGGCCGATGGGCTTACCTACGCACGCCAACTGGGTGCTACTCACCTGATTGATGCGGCAACCCTGACTGGTGCCTGCGTGGTAGCACTGGGCTACGCCAACGCTGGAGCCTTCTCGAACAACGATGAGACCTTTGCCAAGTTCAGTGCGGCGCTGGAAACGTCGGGTGAAAAGTTCTGGCGGCTTCCGCTGGGCGATGAGTACGCTGAACAGATCAAGAGTGATATTGGCGACATTAAGAACACCGGCGGACGCTGGGGCGGAGCCAGTACGGCAGCCGAGTTCCTGAAGGTTTTTGTCGAAGATACACCCTGGATTCACCTGGATATTGCCGGACTGGCCTGGATAAAGGATTCGAAGCCTTACATTGCCAAGGGACCAAGCGGCATTGGCGTGCGCTCGATTTTGGAGTGGGTGCGCAGCTACTAGGGAAGGACTGTAGCCAGCCCCTTTCGATGAGGCAGTTTTCAGACAGAGTTTTTGTGAACAGCCGGATAGGCTGCTCTGTGCGTATACTGCTTCTGTTTAGTTTTGAGGAGAAAGAGCGATATGCCCGAAGATGAAATTGCCCCACAAGGCGGAGAGCCGGAGCAGACTGAGCCGACTCTGTCCGCACCCGAAGCACCAATAGAATCTGCGCCTGCCAAGCATCGCAAAACCAGAGCCACCAAGCCCAAAGTCAAAAAAGCTGCCAAACCCAAGACGGCCAAGGCGACAAAAACAGTGAAGCCAAAGACGGCCAAAGCTGCGCCCAAGAAGACTGCAAAAACAGTAAAACCAAAGACGGCCAAAGCTGCGCCCAAGAAAGCCAAGAAAACGGTTCGCGCCAAAAAGGCCACGGCTGCGCCTTCCAACGAGACCGCGGAGTTGATCTCCTCAAAGACCGTCTATCAGGGACCGCTTTTTCGCGTGCAGCACGACAAGCTGATTGAGCCGGGCGGCAAGCACAGCGAGCGCGACGTGATTCGCCACAATGGCAGCGTCGTGATTCTGGCGATTGATAAGTCAAAGAGCAAGAAAGACCCTTGGATCGTCATCGAACGCCAATACCGGCACGCAGCCAACCAATATCTATGGGAGCTGCCTGCGGGCAAGCTGGACCCAGGCGAGGATGCCCTGACCGGCGCGCAGCGCGAACTGGCCGAGGAGACCGGCTACAGCGCCAAGAAGTGGAA
>Ga0182030_10010774_pt1 | contig 18517 bp, 15 predicted proteins | sample 812S3MmetaG_FD_121299 | JGI IMG/M metagenome (GOLD analysis project Ga0182030, IMG submission 121299) | Permafrost microbial communities from Stordalen Mire, Sweden - 812S3M metaG (Illumina Assembly) | ecosystem: Environmental > Terrestrial > Soil > Wetlands > Permafrost | place: Sweden...
CGTGAGGAAGGGGTGAGAATCGATCTGCCGAGATGCCGAGACGCTCTGCCGCCTCCATGCAATCCAGATTGGTGACAAATACATGGTCGGCACCCAGAAAAACGGTTGCCGCCAATCTTCCCGTTAGATCATTCACGAATGGGATTGCTCGCAAGGTGCCATGCTCGTAGGCGATATAGGGTTGTCCGGCCAGCAGCGGCCACGCGCCATCCGTTGAATAGGCCTGAATGACATCGAAATATCGAAACAGGCCCTTCAAGTCCCGCAAACGAGCCCGGTAGCCGGCAAAGTCTCTCGGAGTGGGTTCCGATTGGTGTAAAGTACGGGCTTTCTTCCAGATCTCGATCAGTCTCAAATGGTTTGGGTCTGATTTTTTTTGTTCCAGAAATACAGCGCTGAGTATGACATCTGCCGCCTCGCGTAACTCGCCGGAGAGTCTCGTCAGTCTGCGGCGTAATCTGCGCGCCTGACGGATCACGAAAGACCGATACGTTTGCGAACATTCTGCCTCGCGAACGGTCTTCAGCTTGAGCCGCAATTCGTCGGACCTGTCAGACTCTCCACCGACCTCAGCTTCAATCATCTCGCAACAAAGACGGAGCGGTCCCGAGGCAAACCAGCGCGGGCGCTGATAGCCCGCCAGATCAAGCTTGCTCCAGTTAGGAAAAAACGGATCTCCAAGATCACCATTGAACGTCGCCTCCTCCCATTCGGGCGAGGCCATAATGTGATAATTCTCGTAGGCAATCACATATGCGTCGAGGCCATATTGACGCTGAATGCGTGCGTTGTTGAAGGCGTTGTTCGCGATGTTTCCGAGGTGGAGAACCCGAAGGGCCCGTCCCCGTTCCGCTCGCCAGTCGCGATACCAGTCAAATACTTCTGCGCGCAATTCAGCACTTCCCGAGATATTCGCAGATGCGGAATCGGATTGGCCATCCTGTGGTGAAAGTGAAGTCAAGCTGCAACTTGCCCGCTGGCAGCGCAATCCCGGTCGAGTTGCTCGATCCGCGATCGCAACCTGTTATTCAAGGCCTCCGGAAAGCCCGCGGTTTCGATATATAATCGCCCAAGCCGTGCGGCGACGGCCTCGATGCTGTAGTAGCGATCGATATAGGCCCTGCCTTGCTTACCGAGACTCTCCAGATCAACCTCACCTTCAAGACACTTTTTCAGCATGTCGTAGACGTGTTCGGGCCTAACGTTGATAATCGGACAGGTTGCCGGATCAATCATCATCTCATCGTTGCGGAGAAAGCAGAGCACCGGCCGCGCAAGAGCCATCGCCTCAAGGGCTGTGTAACCATGAAAGCCGGCGATGAATTGATCGGCTACCAGATGAGACGTCCTGAAAAGCTCGAGGACCCTCTTGTTCGGCACCCCCTGAACTGACACCAGCTCTATCGGCTGACCCTCACGACGAAGCCGCTCGATCGCGTCCATCAGGAGAGCTGTCCCTTTGAAGTACCCGTGGTTCGGAGCGTGCGCAACCCGCAAAGTATCGCCTCGACGATACGCCAGGGGCTCCGCCGCTTTGAATTTCTTCAAATCCACCGGCCAGTAATGCAAGTCCCGGCAGCCTGGCACATAGGCAACCATGTCGCCCATGGCAATGCGTGCCGTCACACGCCCATCAAGTCGCTTCAGGGACGCTGTCAAATTCTCTGTTTTGCAAATGCAGTACCTCCCGGGTTGAGGGCATGCCTGGCAAACATTGGGCGCCCCGAGGTTCAGGGTGATCTCCCGCGACCTCACATCGGCACCGTACGCGTACGTATAAAGCCTCTTTGCCGAATCGAACAATAGCTGGAGCTCTTCCGGATGAATGCCATAGCGTCCGTCGCTTACCATCAGGCCGCGATCGTAAAAATAGTTAAACACGTCGAACCTCAACAACGCCCACGCCAGCACGATACGTCGAAAATTTCGTCTTATGAACCTGCTTTGCGTCAGTCTGACGGCTGCCTCGAAGACAAACAGATTAATGTCGAACGATCTCGTGATGTAATAGGTATTGAACACGAGCGACGCCGAACGAAGGCCGAGCAACCGGTCGCATTCTGCGAGGATCGGTAAAGTCAAAATCGGCGTTGAAGCCCAAAGGGTGCGGACGGTCCCTCTGGCCAGCCTGCGTTCGGTCGACTCGCGGGCTCGCCGCACGACGGCCGCCAACATGAATTGCAGCAGCTCCGCTTTTTTCGCACGAAATATACCGATGCCTTTGCCCGCAGAGGATCGAACATTCCAGGCCTGGCCTTGTAAACTGTTCAAATTATGCGTGCTCACTTCGACGCGTCATACTGATGACGGACCGCTTCAGCCGTTGTAGAACCATCAACCTGGAGGGGGCTCGGCTCTCTGAAATTGCCGCGCGCCACAATCGATTGGTAGACCTTCGCCTGCAACGCGAGCCCTCTCTTGGCGGAACGATATGTTCGGAACCAAGCAGCCGATCCCCCCACTATCGTCGGGGTCGTTGACAACCTGAAGAATCCGTCCTGAACAGGCCTCAACCGAGTCAACGATCAAGCGGCGCACCAAAAAACCTCACCGTCTGTTCTCTGTTCAATGTAGATCCAAGGTCGATGACAGCGCGGCTACTGCACATCATTGATGCGCCAATCTTCAAAGCGATAATCTCCTTTTTCGAGCGTCAATTGTTTTGCGTTCGGCTCAAACCTGAGTAATGCGTCCAACATAGCAGTACTTTTAAAATTCTTTCGTTCCATCGCCTCGACCAGATCGCAAAAAAACGTATCCGCCCCACGGCCAGGATGCCTTAACTTCCGCAAATCCTCGCCGGCTAAAAAGCGGCTTCGCGCAGCCATGTAGGTTGCAGGATCAGGTGTGTTCAGCAATAAATGTATTGGGTGGAAATCGAAGACATAAGAACCAGGCTGGCTCAACGCTCGCGAAATCAACTCTTTCGAAAGAACGGCTCGATTGCCTGACGGCCAGAATCTCGACTGGGAAAAATCAAGATTGTCCATATAGTAGATCGGTATCTGCCAGATCCCCCACATGCCGAGGCATGGCCTTAAACCTGTCTCACCAAAAGCGTCGTGAGTGCTCGCATAGACATAGCCGTTAAAAGCCAGCCATTCAGCGATAATATGACTGAACACGCACGAGTGCGACCTCCATCCCTCTGCTTGCGGAAACTCCGTCCGCTTACAGCGTAATTCTAAGAGCCAGTCGGAGCTCTTCCCAAGATAGGGATGCGGGGCAAGCTCCGACTCGGTTTGCTCTAAAGAGCGATAGGGTTGTGTACAAAAATAGGTTGCTTCGCCAGGAAATTGGCAACGAACCAGAAACTCTTTCATTCTGTCTTCGGACATGTGGTCCGTATCAAAGCTGATCGATATCGTGTGCGCATCCTTCATCATCGGTCACTTCTTTCGCAGAGCAAAACCGACAAGGTGGCCTAGCTCATTCAAATCTGGAATGCATCGCGCGATCTGCTTGGCGACTTCATTGAGCCTGTGCGAATAGGAAGGTTGCTCAGGACTAACGAGCAATGGTTGAACGATCCGCGTCAGAAAATAATACATGCCCCAACGTTGGATGCGCTGCAGTTGATAATAGTCCTCGGTGAAATCGAGCAATTCCTTTTCGCGAAATTTCAATGTGATTAGCCGGTCGCGTCCTGCTGCATCGATTTCCGAAAGACCGAAACGCTGCCGCCAGATGTTCAGTCGCTCAATACCGTCGTGCGTGCCTTCCATAAGTACCAGCAACCCGCCCGGCTTCAGGACCCTGCAGATCTCCTTCAACGCCGCTTTTTGACGCTCCCAGTCGAGCAGCGCCATCAAACAACGATGGCTGGTCACGACATCGAAGAAGTCATTGCCAAATGGCAACTCCGTGACGGATGCGTGTTGAACAACGATACCTTTGCCCGGCGCGGCATCTCTTAAATGGTTCTGCGCAAATGCGACCATGTTTTCCGCATAGTCAATACCAAAAGCATCGATCCTTCGCTGAGAGGCATAAGCGGCCAAGGCCACGCCCGGACCGCAGCCAACATCAAGAATCTTGTCACCATTCCGGATATGCTCAAGTCCGAAATCTATTTCAAGATCGCGCAGATGATAATCACTTGCGGTGGTCGTGACATCGCCGGATTTCGCAATATTCTCGTAGCGCTTTTTCAGCTCATCTTTATCTTGGGTCATTTTCCGTCCAGCAGTTTTCTATATATGCACAGTTGGTCATTGAGTAAACGTAAAACCGAATGCTGCTCATCGATCCACTGCGCGGCTCGGGAGCCGAACGTTTTCAGCCATTCCGGATCGAGAGCCGTCGCCACCGCCTTGCAAACTTCCTCTGGCGTGAACGCCGGCAGAATAGGTGCCGGCTGCGACACAATCCAAGCCGTGCTTTCGGGCTTGTAGCTCATCACGACGGGCCGGCCGGCCGCCAGTGCTTGAGGTGCGGTCGCACCGAAATGCGGTAGCGCTATTTGATCAAGGACGACATCGGCAGCATGAAGGTGGGCGATCATCTCAAGTCTTGAGAGAGGTCGTTCAAGCCATCTCACCATATCCGAACATCCCAAATCCTCGATCAATCGGCGGCTCTCGTCGATCTGCGCTCCCCAGGGCGAAATGACAAGAGCAACTCGAGCGCCCACTGCGCGTCGAATCAAGGGTAGAGCTCTTAGGTGCACGTCGGTGCCCTTCACGCTCCAGTCATGACGAATCGGACAAAACAGGATAACGTCCGCATCATATAATTCTCTTAGCCGATCCACCCTCGCCTTGTCGACACTACGATGTTGTTCAACATCCAATGGATGAATAATGGGCGAGATATTTTGACAACCCAGCCACTCTGCATGTTCAAAACAGTCACCATTCGAAACCAGCACATGATCGGCAAGGCGATACGCAAGGGCCGTCAAACGGTTGGTGACATCGTCGTTTCTTATGAAATCGCGAAGCGTGCCGTGCTCGAATGCGACATATGGAGTCTTTGATGCCAGCATCGGAAGTATCGGTTCGATGCCGTAGGCCTGAACGATGTCGTAGTTGCTGAAAATGGAATTTAGAGGCTCGATCAAGCTCAAGTAAGGCACCAACTCCTTTTGCGTGAGGCGGTCTGGACGATCGGGAAACACCGTGTCGAATTTTTCGACCATTTCTCTGAGATAGGTCGATTCCGGGTTCTTCGATCCTTTGCCTGGGCCGAAGATCAGATCATCAAGATGTCCCCTGCGAACTGGATCGGAAAGGATCATCCGAAATGCGCGTCTCGCGATGCGCTTTGCAAGACTAACCTTAGCCGACGCTTCGGTTGGAGAAACTTTCGAACCCAAAGCCAACCAGGCATTTTCCAAATTATTCCTTGCCCGCAAATACTCATCTGTCTGCCAGGTCGTTCCTTGCATGAACCAGCGAGGTCGTGTGTAATCACCTATGTTCGACACATTGAAGTCTGGACGATTATCGTCTCCCCAGCCCCCCGTGACCAACGCTTCCTCCCATTCAGCCGTGGCCATGATGTGATAATAATCTCTAGACATGACGTCAGCATCGATACCTACAGATCTCATAAATTTGGCGTTCAAAAACGCGTTGTTCGCAATATTACCACAGTGAAGAATCCGTAGAGGACGATGATGTCGTCGGTGAAAGTCAGCGAGCCATTCACTTAGTTCTGTTCGAATTTCCATTCTACCTCAATCCAGCTCTGTAGCCCCATCGCGCTTAGATACGCCGTCATCGTACGGCGTAGCACAACCCAAGAGATGCGTGGCAACGATCGCGTTGGTCGGCGGCGTGATTCTCACCTTAAGCGTAGTCGTATCATCCGTGCTTTCGTCGAAAATGGGTTCCGTGGGATCATTCCTCTCCCCGTAATTCGCTCGAACCCCGCGGAGTAGCCGCAACGTTCGAACCCAGCGAACACCTAAGAGACGGGCGCTCCCGTGTAGTTGGGAAATCGTGGCGCCTGCCGCAGTTGATCTGAATGGTAGTCAACTTCTACGTTCGACAATGGGGCAAGCAACGGCGAGCCGACGGTCGACAACGGAATCCCCAGCTTCATTGCACGCAGCAGCGTATCGTAGACGTTCGACCACCGCCGCGATGATTGCGCCTCAAGAAACCATTCGCGGCTTCGCCTGCCGACGTTCTCCGCAAATTGCTTGTCTCGATACAAACGACTTAACTCCCGTTCAACTCCATAAGCATCCGTAGCATCGAGCGTCGGAGGCGCTCCTGAAGGGATCAAAGCATCGTACTGATCCCGGTCAACGCGCATGATTACTGGCTTTCCACACGCCATGGCTTCCAACCCAGACGCACCAAAGTAACCGAGCACAAATTGCTCCATAACGACATCCGCCGCCTGCAAATACTTCAATAACCTGCGTTTTCCCACGATCGGCAACGAAAGCACCCGGTCGGTTAAATTGCGCTCTGCCAGTGTCGCTTTCGCCGCCTCCAGATCGATCCCCCAACCAAGCACGATCAACCTTGCGCCTGGCACGTTCGCCGCAAATTTCGCGAAACCGTCAAGCGCGTGATGCGCGCCCTTCCATTCGTTGTCTATGCGCATGGATGTCAGCACAAAGAAGTCACCGCCAAATTTCCCCTCCCATTCCGCTCGAATCGCCTGTGCATTGCCGGGTTGATAAGTTTCTTCGTCAAGACTCCAGGGGACGTAAAGCAAATTCCGCATGCCATAGCGGCGCGCATGCGCCAGGGTAATAGGGTTTGAAACGAGGATCGCATATGCATTCTCGATGCTGCGTCGCGTGATAACCCCAAGATCGTCATTGCGCGAAGCTTCAAACCAGATATCCCCACCGGTCTGTCCAAAGAGATATGGACGACCGGAAAGTAGTCCAAGATAAGGAACCTGAGATACCAGCAACGCATCGTATTGGGACAGCGCTTCTAGGGTCGGAAGATACGGCATGTAATCAGGCCACATCAAAATCCGATCGGGCGTTGCCACTTTGTAATGGGCGATATTTTGCTGCCAATTGCCGTCCAGGTCATGGCGAAACACCCAGGACGGAAGACCGCGCTCTGTCAGCGAGGCCGTCGGGTTGGCGCCCAACTCCGCAATGCTTCCGTCGAAATCCTCCCAGCCCGGTTGCGCAAATATAAAATCGTCGGACGGATGCAGAATAAGGTCGACATTCATCCCCCGGCGCCGCAACGGCGCAGCCCGGATATAGTTTATGTTGGCCATATTTCCGGCAAACGCATAACGTCCACCCTTTGAAGAACTAGCTTCGACCAGATGCGAAAGGCGTGCAATCTCGCGGCGACTATAATCTGCAAACTCGCGAATATTACTTGCAGTCATCCATGGATGCTTCCAGGGCGTGCGATCAAAACTATGCCATTCGTCACGAGGCAACTGCGACTGATTAACGAGAGCCCATCGAGATTGCAGCGGCAGGGAGCAATTTCGGAGCGCCCGCTTGAGCGCCCACTTGTCTCGGATTGATCTCATCGCCCGCCTTTGAGCTTCTGCTTTATGACGTCAACTACCTTGTGCTGATCGTCTTCCGTCATGTTTGGAAACACCGGCAAGGTAATCGTTGTGTCTTCAGCCAGTGCAGCATTCGGAAATTGCTCGAGCCGCAAACCATATTTATTCTTATAATAACCGAGCCGATGCACCGCGTGCGTTCCGGGACGTGTCTGGATTTGCTGAGCCGCCAGTGCCGCCATCACATCATTGCGGTGCTTGCGGCCTCCCTCAAGAATCCGAATGACGTAAGACTGGTAGGTATGGCCCTCGATGTCGCCGCCGATAGGCCTTGCGATCGAGTTCACGGTAGCCAGCAGCTCGGAGTATCGCTGGCCGAGCCGCCGCCTTTCCGCCAACAACCTGTCGAGCTTCGCCATCTGCGCCACGCCGACGGCGGCCTGGATGTCAGACAAACGCAAATTAAAGCCGAGGTTATTGAACGTGGCCATTGTCCAGGGGCCGTGAGCTTCCAAGCTGGGGTCTGGCAATCCCGTGGCACCGTGGTTTCGTTGGGATCGGACCATCGCCGCTATGTCGTCGCGATTTGTTGTGACTACGCCTCCCTCTCCGGTCGTTACCGCCTTCCTGGGATGGAATGAAAAACAACCGACATCGCCAATTCCACCAACCGGAGTCCCTTTGTAGGTCGTGCCGATAGCGCACGCGGCATCCTCAATCACGGCAACGTTGTGCTTCTTCGCGATCGCGTTGATTTCGTCCATCGGCGCGGCAAGACCGAACAGATGCACTGCTACGATAGCTCTTGTTCGGGGATTAATCGCCGCATCCAAGGCGTGCGGATCAATATTGAAAGTGGCGAGATCAATATCGACAAAGATTGGCTTAGCGCCGACATACTCGGCAGAATGGGCGCTGGTAACCCACGTGAACGCCGGCACGATGACTTCATCGCCGGGCCCCAACTTTAGCGCCAGCGTCGCTAGATGGAGCGCTGCGGTGCACGAAGTGCAGGCCAGAGCGTGGCGAACGCCTTGCTTATCAGCAATAAGCTTCTCGAATCGCTCCGTCAGCGGGCCTTGCGTGACCCATTTTGAGTTCAAGCATTCGCGCAGCAGTGCGATCTCGCTCTCATCAAAACTAGGCTCTGTGATATTCATCATAGTGGTCATCACTGCGTTATAGAATAAGGTTGGCTGTCGCGCATGTTTGTCCGCAGAGCTCCCAAGCGGTGAACGGGAATACCGAATTTTGTCTCGGATCTGCCATTCGGCATGGCCTCGCCACATCTATCCAGCCTCCCTTTGAACCGGAGTGACCCAGGCACATAGAGAAACTAAAAGAGGTAATTGCTACGACAGACCCGATTGAACTCAGACTACTAGACAGCGCGGCCTCTAGTTAGTCGTACAGGATCACATCAGAAGAATTCAACCTTTCACGAACGGCCGCGGTATATTGAGGGCTCATCGAAAGTGCCAAATGACGAATTTTCTTCTCTGCGATCGCGTCGGGACCGACTATCGGCCGATCATGCACGCGTGTACCCCACATCGCTTCATTGTCGTCGATGTAAACCTCGATGTCCGTTGGTGAAAAGCCCAAATAGATGGGAGCAAACAACCCGGGAATTGCAAGTCCGTAGACTCCAAATTTCTCTTGCCGTTGCTGGGCCGCGGAGCGGGCGCGTGCTACAGATTGAATCATTCCACTAGCAAGCGACTCATTCGAGTTCGCGATTTTTTGATTCTGGTTGAAAGTTGAGATTAGTTCTTTGCAAACGCCAGTCTTTCGAAATGCGAAGTACATAGGAACACCTAGATCGCACCAATCCACGACCTCAAAGCCGGCATGCTCAGCAAAGGAAACCATCGTTTCTGGGGTAAGACAGGAAAGATGGTCGGCGCAATAAAGATCGCTAGGATGGTTCTTAAAATTAGGAGCTTCTATAAAAGCCCGACCGCCAACCTTTAGTCCGGCTGCAATCCACTTCATAAATGATAATGGATTGTCGACGTGCTCGATCACACCAAGTGAAACAATCAAATCTTGGCTCTCGGGCGGGCAATCAAAAGTTTCGTAACCGCCGTGATGAAGCTTCGCTTGAGGAACAGCCTGCGAAAGGCTTTCAAAGAGGATACTCGGTTCTATAGCAACCAGTTTCCATTGCGGGTGACGCTCGTGAAATTCACTCAGAAATCCCCCTTTGCCCGCACCAATTTCCGTCATCGATCCATTAGCGGGTAAATTCGGAAAAATTTCCGAGATGAGGTTGTTGGCTTTATTCGGACGCGGCGTCGACCCCGCATTGCCGTAAACACGCATCATCGGCTTCGGTCTGAATGTTTCTGCGCAAAATTGACTGCTAAACTTCCTTACTCCCATACTTTCGAACACCAACCCACATTCTTTGCAGCAATACGGCGCCAGGCCTGTGTTCTGCAAGACAAGAAAGTCGGAGGTAACAACTGGTCCGATGTACTTCGCGCCTATCGAGATATTTTGCCTAGATGAACAGGCAGGGCATGTCGGGTTCATAGAAACTCCAATTTTGGTTAGCCACAACAGGATCTTTGGTCAACAAGCGCATTCGAACGTCAGATGTTCAGGGCGAATTCCTGCAATCCGCGCAAGATCATCATTTCCCGATATGGAAAATGTGGAGCGATCTTCTGACCGAACACGTCTCTGCGCACTAGCGTGTCCGGCTCATTATAGCCCGCCATCGCCCTGAGCGAAGTCGTTCCCGAAAAGCGCGGATTGATCTCGAAGGGAATCACGTCACCATCGACAACGCGGCATTGGATATTCACCGGAGCAATCGGTGACAGGGTTGCAGCGATCTTCTCACATGCGCTGCGAACCTGCTGCCAATCCGCAACATGTCCCTGAGAGATACCGGTCGAAATGACCAGACGGGAGCCGAATTCGCGACGTCCCGTCTTGTTGGGGACCTGGGTCCGGATGGTCAGTGCGTTGTTGATGACACGCTTGATCGCAATTGAATTTATGAGCGCACCATCCTTACCGAACAGCACACCGACCGTGTATTCCTCGTCAGGCGTACCGAGATATTCCTGCAAAATGAAACATTCACATACCCCGAGCAAATACTTTGAAAACGTCAAAAGCTCCTCTCGCGATTGAACAATAAAAACATTTGCTGAACCACCGCCACCGACGGACGGTTTAAGAATCGCGGGCAACGTGTCCCATGATTCGAGATGCGCCAGGTCCCATACTTCCAGAAATTTCGGCGTACGAAACCCGTGAAGCGACAAATGCGCCATCGTTCTCGCCTTGTCCTGACAAACATCAAGAACAGAGGGTGGATTGACGGGAGTGTAAATTCCTTCGCCCTCGAGTATGGATCTGGATCGGCTCAAGACCATCATTTCGGGTTCCGACCCATGGAAAATGGCTACGCATTTATGAGCTCTCGCCAGAGCGCTCACTTCGTCGAGGTATCTTGGATCGGTTGCCCGCGGCAATTTCACGAAGGTGTCAACCCTATTTCGGTTCGCGCATGCGTCGCTGATGTCGGTTCCGATAATGTTGTATTTCAGTTCGCCGAGACGCAGCGCTTTCATAATCTGCTCGCCGTGCCCCCCGCCTCCAATTCCCGTGAGAAGAACTTTTACCGGTTCATTCTTCAAGACCGCTACTCCCGGTATACTGCGCACAGCGGCTCAACAACGAAGTCACGGGAGGCGAAAGCGAATACTGCGAGAGGATACGCTGGCAGCATTTCGAGATATCAAACCTGATTATTTGCGCACGCCTCTCGGCCACGTCAAAGACGCACACCGATCCGCGTAGATCCTGACCCCGAGGAAGACCGCAGCTTCCGACATTGACGAACAGCTTTCGGTCAAACCGACGAACAAACGGATGGTGCGTATGTCCCATAAAAACGACGTCAGCGTTAATTTCCGAGAATTCAGACAAATCGCTGTCAGGATAGATGTAACCCGTCAACGGGTCGGTCGGGCTACCGTGAACAAAAAGCGTGGCGATGCCGTCGCTGTGGAATTCCGTTTTCAGGGGAAGGGTCTCGAGAAATCTGCGCTCCGCAGGATTGAGGGCAGTAGATGTTTCGCGATGCCGATAGATGGCGTCTTGTTCCGCGGTTGCAACTTGATGAATGAGCATATCATCGTGGTTACCCCGTATCGACCGGATGTTGCCCTTCTGAAGCAGCCCGACCACTCCTGCATCTGGAATGTATCCTACTGCATCCCCCAGAAAGTAAATTACCTCTGCATGGGCTTCAGCCAGAATCTGAAGACCCAGCCGAAACGCTTCGACATTGCCGTGAGCATCCGATAAAATTCCAAGACGCATGTTAGTCCGAAGCGGGGAAAAACAGATGTTCTTCTCGTTCGTCATACCGACCGACGATACTCATTTGCCTTGATCAACACGCCAGATAAACTTGGGATCATATATAAGGGAAAAGTGCCATAGCGAATTTCGTGCAACCGAGAACTGCGCGGCCTTTTCAATGTAGTGTAATCTCGCATCCGGCCCTTTTGGAAGCAGGTGGCGACAGAGGGAGGCGGAGACCCAATACGTTCCTTCCCCCAACGCCAACTCCGGAATTTCATATGTTATGCTTCCGGTTTCACTCATCGGGCCTTCCGCATCGAGGAAAACACCCGCATCGTAGCCTTCAATACCAGTGACAGCCTGAAGCCGCGGACCATCAATCCGCATACTGGCATAGATCTGTCGATGCTCGGTCTTGCCTTCCCAAAAAATTCGTATTCGCAAAGGCTCGCCGTTCTTTACAACACCAACCGATTCGCCGTTCGTACCGACGATATCGACCGACGATATCCTTATTCCGTCACCGCCAGTTTCATATTTGCCGGTTTCCGCGGTGCGTTGGATTGCTTCGCTGATCTTCCGTGTCTCCGAGAGATTGAGCGCTTCCTGCTGATCCCACACACTTTGCTCATAAGCCTTGCTCACGCGCTGAGCGTTTCCGTGCATAAGAACTCGACCCTTGTCGATCCAGATCGCCTCGTCGCAGAGCTCGCCGATCAGTCCGCTTGAATGCGAAACAAACAAAACGGTCGCGCCACTCTCGCAGATTTCGCGCACCCGCTTCATGCACTTGTTCACAAAGGATGTGTCTCCAGCCGCAAGCGCCTCATCGACGATGAAAACCTCCGGATCCACGCTGATGGCCGTGGCGAACGTCAATCGTGCCTGCATTCCGCTAGAATAGGTTCGAAAGGGTTGGTCAATGACTTCGCCAAGCTCGCTAAAACCGATGATCCACGGAACCTTCGCCTCAACTTCTGCCCTGGTCATTCCAAGGCACATCCCACCCAATATGATGTTGTCACGCCCTGAAACATCCGGATGGAACCCCGTGCCCAATTCCAGGATAGCGGACAACCGACCAAAGATCTCCGCGCGCCCCGTCGTCGCATCGAGAAGACCGGCGATGATTTTGAGAAGGGTGCTCTTTCCCGCGCCATTCGGGCCAATGATTCCGACAACACGACCGCGCCCAACCTCGAACGAAACGTCAGCCAATGCCCAATGCTCGACGTGCCTCGGCGTTCCCGTTATGATCTCTCGGAGAAAATCCAAGGGTTGCACATAACGCCGGTAAGCTTTGCCCAGCCCGGTCACGCGGATCGCGCATTCCGGGTCCAATGCGTTTGACTGAGGCACCAGTTCCACGCCAACCGTTCCTTCAGAGAGCATTGCCATAATAGGGTTTCAGCTTCTCAAAAATACGGTACCCGAGGCCTAGCGCCAGCAGCGCAAATACCAACGTGACAAGCCAGGCATACGGATGCCTGAACATACCGAAGAATAGGACATCCTGGTAGACCCAGACGACATAGCTGAAAGGATTAAGATAGATTATCGGCCGAAGTATTCGCGGCATCCAATCGGGAAGGTAAACTGTCGGCATGAGATACATCACGACGGACGTGAATACGATGACAATATCCCGTAGATCGCGAAAGAAGGGTGTGATCGCTGCGAGAGCAAAGCTTAATCCGATCGCCAGAATGAAATGTATCACAAAAACTATCGGCAGGAGAATTACGATCCATCCCAAGCCGCCGACAAACAGTTTGTAAACCATCACAAGACCCAACGATGGCAAATGCGGAATGGTCGCGGCGATCACGCTTGCAATGGGTAGTACTTCTATCGGAAACACGACTTGCTTCACCAGGTTGGCACTCGATATCAGCGCGCTCGGCCCCCGAACAATAGCTGCCTGCATCATCAGCCAAGGAACGAGACCGGCGAGAATATAGCCGGGGTAATCGCCAGGAAACTCGCCCGTAACTGCTATTTTGCTTCCCAAAACAAAACCAAAAACCAAAAGGTAAGTCCCGACGATAACGAGCGGATGCAAATACACCCAAATGCCTCCAAACCCGTGGCGTGCATGCGTGGCGCTCAAGTCGCGATGAACTATTTCTCTCAACAGTTCGCGATATCGGTAAATCTGTTGAAAGGTGTTCCACAACGCCCGCATGTTGCGCGCCGGCGAAAGCCCTACCCCGGTGGATCTTGCCGCTAAAAAAACCCGATTCATTTCCTAGACACTCTTGCAGTTGATCTTAGAAATAACTTTCCATCACTTGCTCAAGATTGAGCAACGACCAGATCAGCAAGCGACGGTTCTCCCGCCCCTCAAGATGGTCACCCACCAAGGCATGAACGGTCTTCTGATCGAGAAAATCGTAAATGCGCGCCTTTTTGTCGAACAGCCGCCGTTTCACATAATCGATGCTCTCGCCCTTGAACCAGCTCGCATCGGGAGCGGAAAATCCCTGCTTCTCCCGATCCGCGACCTCGTCCGGAATATGGCGTCCCATCATCTTGCGCAGGATCAGTTTGCCATCCTTGGTGCGCTCGTAATAACGCTGCGCCTTACCGCCGGGCTCGTTTTCGTTGAGACGAACGACTTCGGAAAGATTTCCCAATTTCATTCTGGCCGGTAGCCGCATCGCGAAATCGACCAAATCGTTGTCGAGAAACGGCACCCTGCTTTCCAGGCCATGGGCCATCGCGAGCTTGTCATCAACCACGAGCAGTCCATTGAGGAACGTCTTGGCCTCGAAATAGAGCGAGTGATTGACGTAGTCCTCCGGACGCGTCAGTTGCGACGCATGATCCTGGAAAACGCCGCGGAAGATTTCAACCGGCGAAGCGCGGCTCGCATCGGCCCAGACCGGGGCCATTAACTGCGGCAGCGTCCCGCTCGGAATCATCCGTTGCCAAAATCCAAAATATTTCTCGACATAATGGTCAAAGTCATCGTTCACGACAGCCCGGTAATATCGCCAGGGATAACCACCGAATAATTCGTCGCCGCCGGTGCCGCTGAGAACCACCTTGCCGAACTTCGAAGCCAGCTTGGCGGCATAAAAATTCGGATAAGACTGGCCGACCCGCGGCTCTTCAAGATGCCATGCGAGACTGGGCAGGGCGCGCTCCATGTCGCCGGCCTTCAGCACCATTTCATAATGTTCAGTCTTGAAACGATACGACATGTATTCGGCTTTTGACCGCTCGTCGTAACCGAGCTCGACCCCCGAAGCCGAGCTGAGGTCAAAGCCTACGGTAAATGTCCGCATGAACGGCAACTGGGCGGCAGCCAAGGCGGTGATCGATCCTGAATCCATGCCTCCGGAAAGATAGGATCCTATTTCGACATCACTGACGAGCTGCCGGTTGACGGCCTGTTGAAATAGCCTGTCAAGCTCATCGAGCGCATCCGCCTCCTGGACGTCGCCCTCGGGTTCTTCGAAGTGGAAATCCCAGTATCGAACCGGTTCGGTCGGCTTGCTGCCCAAGGTAAGCTGGATGTAGCAACCAGCGGGCAAGAGCTTGACGCCCGAAAAAAGCGTGCGGTCCGTAAAGAAATTCTGGAACGAGAGATATTCGGCAAGCCCCTCGACATCCATGCGCGAGGCGAATCCCGGGAACGCGCGAAACGCCTTGTGCTCGGACGCGAAAACGAACGCGCCGTTGACGTCAGCATAATAGACCGGCTTCACGCCGAAGCGGTCGCGGGCAACAGTGAGCCTCTTTTCCTTGGTATCCCAGATGGCGAAGGCGAACATGCCGTTGAACTTAAGCAGCGCATGCAGGCCCCACTCGGCAAATGCCTGCAGCAGAACCTCACTGTCGCCGGACGAATTGAAGGTGTGGCCCCGCGCCGACAGCTCCAGCTTGAGTTCCTGGTAATTGTAGATTTCGCCGTTGTATGTGAGCACATACCGTCCATCGCGCGTTTCCATGGGCTGGCGCGCTGCATCGGTCAGATCGATGATCGAAAGACGCCGGTGACCAAGACCAATCGGTCCGTCGCAATAATGGCCCTCACCGTCAGGCCCCCGATGCGCGATGATATCAGTCATCGCCTTCAGCGACGTGACCGACGCAGGACGCCCGTCACGATGGAGAACACCGGCTATGCCGCACATTTCTAACTACTCAATCTCTTTGAGACGCGACGTTAAATGCTTCAAACCTGAGCCTTGGCGCGGCGCTGATCGACCTGATCAATGTGCGACTTGCGCCATTCGATCAGCCGGCGAAGACCTTCATCAAGGTCAATGCCGGCCTTGAATCCGATCTCTTCGTGCGCGCGCTTTGGCGAACCGATCCGGTTGCGCACCAATGTCGCCTGGCTTCGTGGCGCATAATTGATCGGCTGATTTGAGCCGGTCAGATTCAGCAGCTTCTCCGCTACTTCCTTGAGCGACGTTCGCTTGCCGGTGCCGACATTATAAAAGCGATCGGTAGCTGCCGCCTTCATTGCGCAGAGATTGGCCTGAGCGCAATCCTCCACGGCGACAAAGTCGAAAGCTTCCGAACCATCTCCCAGGATTGTGGGGCCCTGTCCCTTGTCGATCGCATCGAGCATTTTCATGATGACGGCGATATACGCGCCCCGGTAGTCCTGCCGCGGACCATAGACGTTCATGTACCGCAAACCGACATAGTCCAACCCGTAGCGGAAATGATAGGCACGGGCCATTGCCTCGCCGCAAATCTTTGTCGCTCCGTAGAAGTTCTTGTTGTTGAACGGGTGATCCTCGGTCATCGGCTCTTCAACGGCATCGCCATAGACCGATGCCGACGACGACCACACCAGGCGCTTGACGCCGTTGCGCACGCAGGAGTCGAGTACATTGAACATGCCCTTCACGTTCACATCGAATGCCGTGCGCGGAAATTCGTGGCACTGCAGAAGCCACAGCGCGGCAAACTGAAATACCCCGTCGGCGCCTTTCAGCGCAGCGTCGAGAATATCGGTTTGCGTAATGTCACCGCCGGCCTCAAAGATCTTGACGCGCGGATCCCGCAGCGCGCCGGCCAGATTCTCATGCGTCCCGCGAACAAAGTTGTCGTAGATGACAATCTCGCCGACATCACTGTCAACAAGCTGGTCGATAGCATGAGAACCGATCAGCCCGGCGCCACCAATCACAACAAAGCGTTTACCTCGGATGTCCATTTTCATTCCGCCTTCGATTTCGAGAAGAATACCCGGAGCAAGCTTCAAGCATGCTACCGCACTCCGGGTGACTCGATCGTCATTTCCGGAGCCGAATTTTGTCCCTGTCTGCCATAGGAGGCGCAGACAGCCTTGCCGTCAGGCCGCTGCAATCAGATCCGCACCCACCAGCACGCGTACTTTGCGGCCCAGGAAATCAAGCAAGATTGCAACACGGTCGCGATCGTCGATGTCTTCAACCAATGCGAGGCTGTCGATAAACGCGCCCTCAAGCACGCGCACTTTGTCTCCGCGCGAAAACCGAACTCGGCGCTCGAGCCTGATAAAACCGCCTTCGTCCTCGCGCTGCTTCAAGGCTTCAATCACGCCGTCAGTAATGGATGCCGGGCTACCACCCCGGGAGACAAGATGCGAAACGCCGATGGTTGATTGAATTGACCGCCACCTTTGCGTTGCAAGGTCAATCGCGACAAACAGATAGCGCGGAAACAGCGGACGAGCCACCGTATCGACTTTTCTGGCATGACTGCGGCGCTTCAGATAGCGCGGGAAATAAACCCCAAAGCCTTGGCGCTCCAGATTGCTCGCAGCCTTCGCTTCGCCATTGATATGCGTCTGTACGACGTACCAGCGTGGATCGGATACGGTTGTCACGATTTTGCGCTCTGTTCCTGCGGCGAGCGCAATCCGAGCAGATCGGGCGCCAGCACTTTTTGAACCCCGTATGCCGCGATCGCTTCGTCGAACGCATCCTTGGCCCGCGTCAAATCCGTGACGACAACGCCGTCGAATGCCTCAGCCACGTCCGCATAGCGCCGTACAACGTTTACGCTCAAGAAACGCGATACGTCCGCATCGGGATCGACCACGGCTACAATCGTTATCGGCCTGTCGACGGCACACAAAATTGCGATTTCGCAGAGATCGGACTTTCCAGCCAGGACGATTCGCTCCATGCCTCGCGCAGCCGCGAGATCAAAAACGCTCGCGAAATCTTCCTTTGCCTTGCGGAACAGGGAGAACGACGACGACAGGTATTTTACCGTCAGCCGCGACTTCTCGGAAAACCCCTGGGGGGTGAGATAGTAAGCGTAGCGCCTCGCAGGGGCCTGGCTGACCTTGACCAAACCCTTCTTGATCGAGCGTTTGAGATAGGCGTTTACAAGACCGAGCGCGATATCCAATTCAGCCGCGATATGCCGCTGCGAGCGCGCTCCGTTGCTGTCAACGGATGTGAGCAGACCGAGGACGATTCGGTCGTTGCTGCTACCATTGGTTGGCGAGGTGTCTTTCATGGCGCCCTTCTAGATCGGCGGATCTTCTAGCGTGTTCACCATATGAACGTCAAGCCCAATGTTCATTTCGTGAACAAATATAAGTCTATGAAAACACTATACTTTACTTAAGTCGGCTGCTCTGCCTCTTGATAGGATCACCGATGCTGATTGACTCAATTTAAGTCATGCCAAATAACGCGCGGCGAGTTCCGAATAACTGAAGCGTTTAACAACTGCGATACGCTGGTCCAGAGGTCGTTCCGGGCTTTCCAGCGCCGCTATC
>Ga0182030_10010775_pt1 | contig 18516 bp, 14 predicted proteins | sample 812S3MmetaG_FD_121299 | JGI IMG/M metagenome (GOLD analysis project Ga0182030, IMG submission 121299) | Permafrost microbial communities from Stordalen Mire, Sweden - 812S3M metaG (Illumina Assembly) | ecosystem: Environmental > Terrestrial > Soil > Wetlands > Permafrost | place: Sweden...
CGAACAGAAGTGGCCGCTTGGGAACTGGACCGGAACAACCGTTCCGCCGCGATTGACTGGCGTTTTACCACCGAGGATGCCCGTATCAAATTGAAGCGCCTCTATCCGAAATTATAAATGTTATATGGTACTAGGTTGCCGCATCAGAAACAATGCCGACTCCGGTCTGAATCTGGCGCAGTCCCAAGCAAATGCGATGGCCTGTGTGGGGGTGAATATTGGCGCTTTGACGGTGAAGATGGTCGCCTTGCGGGGGCCGGAACGGACCGCCCGGGTCCGGTCGCATCTGGGCCGGCCACTGGAGGTGCTCCAGGAACTGCTTGGCGGGGCGGAATTTGCCGGTCCCGCCTTTTTCGGTGTGTCCGGTCATCTGGGCCACCTCTCCGAAGCCGCCGCCCTGCAGCGGGCGTTGAGGGAAATGGCGGAGGATTTTGACGCCGTGGTTTCTTTGGGCGGGGAGTCATTTCTGGTGTATTTGCTGGCGGCGGGCCGGATTACCAATGTTTTGTCGCACAACAAATGCGCGGCCGGCAGCGGCGAGTTTTTTGTGCAGCAGATCGGCCGGATGGGACTGGACCTCGAAACCGCCATCCGGCGTTCGTTCTCGGGCCGGGTGGTGCCGCTGGCGTCGCGCTGCTCGGTACATTGCAAGTCGGACATCACGCACAAGCTCAACCGCAACGAGGCGGCGCCGGAGGACATTCTCCACACGTTGCACGACGGCATGGCTGGCAAGGTGATTGCGCTCCTGGAGAAGGCCCGGCGGGAGTTCCGGCGGGTGCTGCTCATCGGTGGCGTGTCCGGCAACGCGGCCATGCTGGCGGCCCTGCGCGGGAAGCTGCCCGACACGGAATTCGTGGTGCGGCCAGAGAGTGCTTGGTTCGAAGCCTGGGGCGCTGCACTGCTCACGCGGGACCACCCGCTTCATCGGTCGCCCCGGCTTTTGGTTCAACCGGGCTTCGGCCGGCTCCCGCCCCTGCCGCTTCATCCCGGACGCGTGCAAGTCATCGCCGCCCCGCCCCCCCCGCCCCCCGCCGCCGGCCCGCTGGTGCTGGGCGTGGATGCCGGCTCCACCACCACCAAGGCGGTCCTGCTTGACCCGGCGACGCGCTCCCTGGCGGGCTGGCATTACACCCGCACCCGGGGTGACCCCGTGGCGGCCGCGCGTGCGTGTCTGCACGCGCTGATGCCGGGGGCCGGCCTCCGGCGGGTGTGTCTGGTGGCCACCACCGGCTCGGCCCGCGAGTTGGTCGGCGCCTGGCTGGGCACCGAACATGTTTTCAACGAAATCTCGGCCCAGGCGGCGGGCGCGAATTATTTTGACCCGGACGTGGACACGATTTTTGAGATTGGCGGCCAGGATGCCAAATACATCCGGCTGCGCAACGGCGTGCCCATTGACTACGCCATGAACAACGCTTGTTCCGCCGGCACCGGCTCGTTTCTGGAAGAAAGCGCGCAGGGCGATCTCGGGATCGCGGTGGCGGACATTGCGGAACTCGCGCTGGCCGCCCCGGCCCCTGTCCAATTCAAGGCCACCTGCGCCGCCTTCATCAACTCCGACATCCGCCTCGCCCAACAAGAGGGGCACACGCGCGAAAACATTGTCGCCGGACTGGTTTATGCCATTGCCGTCAATTATCTCACCAAGGTCAAGGGACAACGCCCCGTGGGCAAAAAAGTCTTCCTCCAAGGCGGGGTCGCCCTGAACCACGCCCTCGCCCACGCCTTCGCCCACAGCGTGGGGCGTGACGTGGTGATCCCGCCGCATCCCGAGTTGCTTGGCGCGCTTGGCGTGGCCTTGTTGGCGCTCGAACGATCCGTCGCCCCGCCGGCCTCATCCCCGGTCAACGGCGAAACCGTGACGGCTGCGGACCGTCGCACATCCGCCGCCGGGAGGGAGCTTTCGGACCTGGCCGGGCTGGAGTTGAAACTCGTCAGCCGGTTTACCTGCCGGGTCTGCAAGATGTATTGCCCCATTGACCGTTTCGAGGTGGCCGGCCGGCGGTTCCCGTTCGGCGGCCGGTGCAGTCTTTACGAGAACGTCTGGAAGCGCAAATCCCGCACCCGCGCCGCGCCCGACCTGGTCGAGCAGCGCTACGAGCTGCTGTTTGCCGGCGCGGCGAATCCGCCCGCCGGCCCGGGGCCACGCATCGGCCTCCCGTTGGCCTTGACCACGCACTCGCTGTATCCGCTCTACGCGACCTTCTTTTCCGCCTTGGGCCTGCAGGTCGTGTTATCCGGGGTTGATCCGCACGGCGATTTGAAGTCGAACTCCGGTTTCTGCTTTCCAGTCGAGATGGCCCATGGCGCCTTGCAGGATCTCGCGCAACGCGGGCTGGAATTGGTTTTCTTTCCGCATGTGCTGCGCATGCCGCAAGCCGGCGGTTGCCGCGATTCCTATCTCTGCCCCATCACGCAAGCCGGTCCTTATTTCCTGGCCAAGGCCTTTCCCAAAATCCGCCTGTTGTCCCCCGTGCTGGATTTCACCAACGGCTATGCCGCCTCGACCGCGCTTCCGGAATTGGCCGTCCGCGAGCTGGGCCTGCCGAGCCCGCTGGCCGATCGGGCCTGGGCCGCCGCCGTCCAAGCCCAGACAGACGCGGAAAACGCCCTGCGGCAATTGGGACGGCTGGCCTTGGCCGCTGCCTTGGCGGACGGGAAACCGGCCATCCTCCTGGCCGGTCACAGCTACAACGCGTTTTCGCCGGAAGGCTCGCAATCGGTGGGCAAGAAACTCGCCAGCATGGGCTTCACCGTCATCCCGGCGGACTGCCTGGTGCCTGTTGGGGCGGGACCGACCTCCTGGCATTTTGCCAACCAAATCCTCAACGCCGCCGCCCTCGTCCGCCGGCATCCCAACCTCTTCCTGCTGTGCGTGAGCAATTTCAGTTGCACCCTTGACGCCTTCACCCACGCGACCCTCGCCGCCGAGTTGGGAGCCCGGCCGCATCTGATTCTGGAGATTGACGCCCACACCGCCGATGCCGGCGTGCAAACCCGGCTGGAGGCATTCCTCGACATCATCCGAAATTATCATGCGGAGGAAACCGCGCGCCCCCGGTCCTTGCATTCCTGCCGCCTCATCCCGGGCGGCCGGGTTGTCTGTTCGGATGGCCGCCAGGTGGCGCTGACCGACCTGCGGGTGAAAATCGTGTTCCCGAACTTCTCTCAAACGCACACCCAGGCGCTGGCCATGGTGGCGCGCTGGCTGGGATTGCATCCGGATGCGGTGCGGCCGCTCGAGCGCAGCCAGCTTGACCGGGGTCTGCAGCACACGTCAGGACGCGAGTGCCTGCCTCTCCCCATCTGCATGGGCCAGCTCCTCCAGGCGCTCGAACGCCGTCCGCCCGGCGAGGTCACCGGCTTCTTCATGGTGCGCGGCGGCGCGCCCTGTGCGGTGGATTGCTACCTGGGCTACTTCGAACGCTTCCTGGCGGAACAGCAGTTCCCGGACGTGTTCCTGTTTGATCTCCGCAAGGAAAACGATTACGGCGGATTCCACCTGCCGCAAATCACCGAGGCCCTGTCGGCCGCCATCCCCGTCGCGGACCTGCTCGTCGAGATTGAGCATGTACTGCAGGTGGTGGGGGCGGAGGGCGGCGCGAACCAGCTCCGGCGGCTTTGGGAACAGTTCGCGGCGACGACGACTTCGCACGCGCAATTCCAGGCCGGTTTGCCGGGGTTCGTTGACCGCCTGGCCGCGCTGCCGCGCGCCCGCGATCCGTTGCGCTGTCCCCGGGTGGCGGTCACCGGCGATTTCTTCACCCGCTTCAGCCCCTTCTTCATGGCCGGCATCACTGAACTTTACGCCCGGCACGGAATCATTCTCAAACCCGTGGATGTCAGCGACCTCGTCCTGTATGCCGCTTACCACGACGTCGCGGAAACGGCCCGCCGCTGGGGGCTCAAGCCGGGCGGCCGCGCCCTGGCCAAAGCCTGCACCCGGGCGTTCCAGCCCGATGGTAAACAATACCTCCAACAGTGGCTCAGCTATGAAGCCCAGCGGAAATGCGACACACATTACCGCGCCCTCTTCCGCCGGAGCGGATTGCTCGTGGCCGGCCCCAACGATGCGGCCGCGTTGTTTGACAAGGCCGCCGAACACGTCTCACCCTCCCTCTGCGGCGAAGTCATCCCCACGGTGGGCAAGGGCCTGGAGGCCGCCGGCGAGGGGTACGACGGCCTGATCGTGATCGGACCGTTCAACTGCCTGCCCTTTCGCGTCTCGGAAGCCATCCTCAAGCCCCTCAGCCTCGAACAGGGCATGCCCCTGCTGGCTTATGAGAGCGATGGTTGCGCCGTCACGCCGTCCTTTCTCCGGCAGGTGGACGTTCACATCCAGCAGGTGCTCGCCCGCGCCGCCCGCAGCCGGGCGGTGCCTCCCATGATCAACGGCCTGACGGAATGGTTCCGGTCCGCCCTGGGCAAGCCGGGGGCCAAGGAAGAGGGCAGGGGTGAGGTGTTGAAGGGTTGTGAGTAATGCCTGACACTCACTTCTTCGCGTGCACCTTCGCCGCGACCTTCAGCCGCAGCGCATTCAGCCGGATGAACCCGGTGGCGTCGTCCTGGTTATAGGCCTTCGTCGGGTCCGCCTCCATCGTGGCGATGTGCGGATTATACAGGCTCACCGGCGACTTGCGGCCGGCCACGATGATATTGCCCTTGTACAGCTTCACCCGCACTGTGCCCGTCACATTCTTCTGGCTCTCGGCCACCAGCGCCTGCAACGCCAGCCGTTCCGGCGCGAACCAATAGCCGTAATACACCAGCTCCGCGTATTTTGGGATCAGCCCGTCGCGCAGGTGCATCACCTCGCGGTCCATCGTCAGGCTTTCGATCTGCCGGTGCGCGAAATGCAGGATGGCCCCGCCCGGCGTTTCATACACCCCGCGCGATTTCATCCCCACATACCGGTTCTCCACCATGTCCACCCGGCCCACGCCATGCTTGCCGCCCAGCGTGTTCAACGCCTTCATCACCCCCAGCGGGCTGAGCTTCCGGCCGTTCACCGCCACGCAATCGCCCTGGACAAACTCCAGCTCCACCAGCTCCGGCTTGTCCGGCGCGTCCTCCGGCAAGACCGACAGCGTCGTGAAATACGGGCGGTTCTTCAAATCCCCGGCGTCAAACCACGGATCCTCCAGAATGCCCGCCTCATACGAAATGTGCAGCAGATTCCGGTCCATGGAAAACGGCTTCTTGGCGCTTGCCTGCACCGGAATCCCGTGTATCGCGCAGTAATCTATCATCTCCTGCCGGCCGGGAAAATCCGTCCGGTACCGCTCGTCGCGCCAGGGGGCGATCACCGCCAGGTCCGGCGCCAGCGTCGCGGCCGTCAGCTCAAAACGCACCTGGTCGTTGCCCTTGCCCGTGGCCCCGTGCGCGATGGCATCCGCCCCCTCCAGTTGGGCGATCTCCACCATCCGCTTGGCGATCAGCGGCCGCGCAATGCTCGTGCCCAGAAAATACTGCCCCTCGTAGATTGCCCCCGCCTGGATGATCGGGTAAATGAAATCGCGTGCGAACTCCTCCTGCAGGTCATCAATGTAAATCTTGGATGCCCCCGTCTTCTTTGCTTTCGCCTTCAGCCCCGTCAGCTCCTCGCCCTGCCCGATGTTGGCGCAGAACGCGATCATCTCCGCGTCATATTTTTCCTTGATCCACGCCAGCAGCACCGACGTGTCCAGCCCGCCCGAATAAGCCAATACAATTTTCATGGGCTGATATTTAACCGCCTGCCCCCGCGGACGCAAAGGGAAAATGCGAGGAAGACGGCAAATGTTCGCCCGGATTTGCCAGCCCCACGTGATCGTGCTCTTTGATCATAACGTCACCCCTTCCCCGGATGCAATTCGGCGTTGATCTTGATCAGGCCCTTCAGGAGGGCCTCCCAGTCGGCTTCGTTGGTTTCCCAGCCGGCGCTGAAGCGGACGGAGCGCACGGCCTGCGCGGCTTTGTAGCCCATGGCGGAGAGCACATGCGAAGGTTCCTCCTTGCCGGTGGTGCAGGCGGAGCCGGTCGAGACCGCGAAGCCCGCCTTGTCCAGCCGGATGACCCACTGCAGCTTGCGGTCGCCGTCGGGCATGAGGGCGGAGACCGTGTTCCACAGCCGGGGTTGATTGGCGCCGACAATGGTCGTGCCGGGCAGGTGGCGGAGCAGGTCGCGCTCAAAGTTCTCGCGCCAGATGCCGCGCAGGAGGTGTTCGCTGCGGGTGATCTGCTTTTCGCGCACCTCGAGCGCGGCGAGCAGCGCGGCGATGATGGCCACATTCTCCGTGCCGGCGCGCCGGCCGCCTTCCTGTTTGCCGCCGTGGAGCAGCGGGGTCAACGCGCTGCGATGCGGGATCTTCAGGAAGCCCACGCCGCGCGGTCCGCCGAATTTATGGGCGGCGCCGCTGACGTAATCACATTCGCCCAAGCCTTTGAGCGGCATTTTGCCGATGAACTGCACGGCGTCGGTGAAGAACGGCACTTGGTAGGCTTCACAGATGGAGCGGATTTCCCGCCAGGGCTGGATGACGCCGGTCTCGTTGTTGGCGGCCATGACGGCGACGAGGCCGGGGCGGGTGTCGGCGAGTTCGGCGGTGAGCCATTCCACATCCACCACGCCGTCGCGGGTGACGGGGATGAGTCGGGCGCGCTTGCCGAAATAATGGTGGGCGGAATCAAACACGCAGGGATGTTCAATGGCGGAAATCCAGATTTCGCCGGCGGGGCCGAGTTTTTTGGCGAAGTGGTGAATGACCGTGTTGTTGGCCTCGGTGGCGCCGCTGGTCCAGACGATGTCCAGCGGATGGCAGCCGAGAAAGGCGGCGAGCTTCTCGCGGGACTCGGCCAGGGCGACGGCGGCCCGTTGGCCGAACTGGTGCATGGACGACGGGTTGCCGGCGATTTTGTCGGTGACGGCCAGCCAGGCTTCGCGCGCCTCGCGCATGACGGGCGCGGTGGCGTTGTAATCGAAGTAAATCATTCGGGGGACAGGATACTTTTGGCGGCGGCGGTGGCGAGTTTTTTATGGGCGGCGCTGAAGGCCAGTTTGGGGAGTTGCTCCGGCCTGACCCACTTTCCCGGCAGTTTGGGCGGGCGCCGGGTCAGGGTGGCCAGATGGGCGGTCAGGGTGATCCGGTAGCGGGTGATGGAGTGTTTCACCACGCACAGGGGTTGGAGGGTTTTGGGCGCCGTATAAAAAAGGCTGCGGAACAGATCCTCGGGATGCTGGTTGCGGAGGAAATATTCCACGTTGGGGAACTCCCACAGGTGGGCGTTGACAACTTCCGCCGGGCGGCGGCGCACCAGAACTTCTCCGCGCGAGGCGACCACGAAGGCCATGAAGTGGCGGGCGGTGGCCGGGAGGCGGTCGCTCAGGTTGGGGAACGCCTCGGGTTGTTGCCGGCGGGCGGCTTCGCAGCAGGGTTGCACCGGGCAGAGCAGGCAGCGCGGTTGGCGCGGGGTGCAAATCAACGCTCCGAGTTCCATGAGAGATTGGTTGAGAAGTGAGGCTCTGGGCTCCGGGCTTTGGGCTTGGGGCGGAGATGTGGCGGCCTGCTTGACCAACGCTTCGGCCAGGCGCCAGAGGCGGGCGTTGGTTTCCTTCTCCTTGGGGTTTTCTTCAATGGCAAAGAGACGGGTCAGGACGCGGATGACGTTGCCATCAAGGATGGGGGCGGGTTGGTTGAAGGCGATGCTGCAAATGGCGCCTGCGGTGTAGCGGCCGATGCCAGGCAGGGCGAGGACGTCATCAAAGGCTTCGGGAAACCTGCCTTGGTGCCGGTCGAGGATGACTTGGGCGGCTTTTTGCAAATTGCGCACGCGGGTGTAGTAGCCCAGGCCCTCCCAGAGCTTGTGGATTTGGTCCGAGGACGCCCCGGCGGCGGCTTGGAGGGTGGGGAGGGCCTGCATCCAGCGCTCCCAATAGGGGATGACGGTTTTCACCTGGGTTTGCTGGAGCATGATTTCAGAGACCCAGATGGCGTAGGGGTCGCGGGTGCGCCGCCAAGGAAGGTCGCGGGCGTTTTCAGAAAACCATGGCAACAGGGCGTCAACGATGGCTTTGATTTTTGATGATTGCGGCACGGCCATTGACCGGAAAACTGCCCTCCGGCCTCCGATTCGTCAAGGCGGCAATCCACCGGAACGCTTGGATTTTTGGCACCGCCCAACGGACGGACGCAATCGAAAACCTGGTTTAACCACGAAGCAACCGAAGTACGCGAACTTGTTGAGACAGAATTACAGAATGGACAAAATGGGGTTCTGGAGCTTCAAGCGACTGCGACAGGAGCAGGCCGGGAGGGACCGCAACCAAAGCGGCTGAAAAGGCAAAAAATACGGAGTTTTAGCCGCGAAGTACCGGAAATACAAAAAGGGAAAAGGCAATCGGGGGTCTGGGAACCCTCCAGTTTTGGATTGGCGGTCCGTCCGGGCCGTCTAAAAGAACCAAGACTGAACGCCGGGATTTAGCCCGCTAAAATCGGCCGGGGGGGGTGACGGGCCGGGAAAATATAATAGAATATACATCTTGGCCGGGAAGCCCGGCTCTGGACGGCGTCCGGCCGGCCGGCGGATCTTTGACATCGGAAGTGATGATTGGTCAGTGGCGGGTGATGAGGTGCCGGCCAGATTGGCCTGGCGCGGCGCGGCATCCGCCTTCGCCCGGTTGCGGCGCGACAAGTCCGCCCTCATTCCGGCCTTCTCCTCCGGGGTGAAGGAGAATTATCCGCCGTTTGACGTTCAGACGGAGGGTGTCTTGAGGTGGACGGGCAAAGGTAATCCGACCCAATCAAACCTTTGGCCATCGTAAATCCGACCGGGTTACGGTGAACTACACCAAGTTGCGGTAAAATGCGACAAATTGCGGTAAGAATTTTTACCATGGCGGAACCAACGGGATGAAGGCGAGCCGGGGGGCGGAAAGTGTCCGGTTGGCAGCTTGTGCCACCTTTCGGGCTCTGGTCCGGCTGAGTCGCCCTGAGTCGCCCTGAGTCCAGGCATGTCCGATTTTGTCCAAACGGGGGCGAACGCGTCGAATAACCGGGCGGCGCGGCCGCCATACCGGGAGGCTGAATCCGGGTAAATCCAACCGAATCCGACCTTTCAAGTCGGCGGGTGGAGCAAGGGCGCGGGGTTAAGATGAAAAGGAATAACGACTCAGCGGATCGGTGTTTTCGCTCCAACCAAAACGACGCCACGAACAGGATGCGATCCAGCAAAAAGGCGCGCCGGGTGAAGGGCGCGCCGTTGCAATGGAAAGGGGGGGCTTATTTCTTTACGCCCAAGATGGCGTCTTTGGCGGCCTTGGCCACGCGGAATTTGACGACGCGCTTGGCAGCGATTTTGATGGATTCACCGGTGGCGGGGTTGCGGCCCATGCGGGCCTTGCGGTTGACGAGCACGAGTTTGCCCAAACCGGGAAAGGTGAAAGTGTTCTTGGCATTTTTATAAGCCAGTTCGACGAGAGACATGAGGATTTCGCCGGCCGCTTTCTTGGTGATGCCGGTTTTGACGGCGATTTCGGCCGCGATTTGTGATTTGGTGAGCGGTTTAGCCATAGGTTGATTGGTGTTTGGTTGTTTAACGTCTGTTCGAGGCTCCATTTAATGCCTCCAAACGCACGGGTGCAATCGAAAACCGTGTTTTTATTGGGAGGGAGAGTTCATGAGGCGGACCGGTTCAATATACTTACCGGGCGGGTGGAGAAAATTTGGCAGCGCGAACAAAAGCAAACAGCAGAAGGAACAGTGATTGGCAGTGAAGTTTTTTTAAGAAATCAACGAAAATGAGAAAATCGCTTGCCAGCCGCCTTGTCCCCGTTATCTTGAGTTCCCGTCAGAGCCGGTGTCCGTAAAACGGCATTGATTATGCTGGTTCGGTCGTACAGTTGAGAAACAATTAACATTCAATACACAAATCCATGGCCAAATATAAACTCGAATACGTCTGGCTGGACGGGTATCAACCCGTGCCCAACCTGCGCGGCAAAACTCAGATCAAGGAATTCAAGGCGTTCCCGAAATTGTCGGAACTGCCCATGTGGGCGTTTGACGGCAGCTCCACCCGGCAGGCGGAAGGCCGCAGTTCGGATTGCCTCCTCAAGCCGGTGGCGGTCTATCCCGACATCACCAAAAAGAACGGGGTGCTGGTCATGAACGAAGTGCTGCTGCCGGACGGCACGGCGCATCCCTCCAACGGCCGCGCGACGATTCTGGATGACCCGGACGCTTGGTTCGGGTTTGAGCAGGAATATTTCCTTTATAAAGACGGGGCTCCGCTGGGGTTCCCCCCGGGCGGCGGTTTTCCGCCCCCGCAGGGTGAATATTACACCGGCGTCGGCTACAAAAATGTGGGCTGCATCGCCCGCGAGATTGTGGACACGCACTTGGAACTCTGCCTGGAGGCGGGCATCAACCACGAAGGCATCAACGCCGAGGTGGCCAAGGGCCAGTGGGAATTCCAAATCTTCGGCAAAGGCTCCAAGACGGCCGCCGATGATCTCTGGATGGCCCGCTATCTGATCATGCGCCTGTGTGAAAAATACGGGGTGGATGTGAACTGGCACTGCAAGCCGCTGGGCAAGGACGTGGATTGGAACGGCTCGGGCCTGCACACGAACTTCTCCACCAAGCACATCCGCGAAGTGGGCGGCAAGGAATACTTTGAAGAGCTGATGGCGGCCTTCGACAAGTACAAGAACGAGCATATCGCGGTATACGGACCGGACAACCACCTGCGGCTGACGGGACTGCACGAGACGCAGTCCATTGACAAATTCAACTACGGCGTTGCCAACCGCGGCGCTTCGTTGCGCATCTCGCACAAGTTTGTGACCAGCGGCTACAAGGGCTACATGGAAGACCGCCGGCCGAACTCGCAGGGCGACCCGTACCAGATCGCAAGCCGCATCCTGCAGACCATTGCCACCGTGCCCATCAAGAAAGCGGCCAAGAAATAATCCGGCCGGCCAATCAGCGGAGGAATCGAAGCGGTGCGAAGGGCAACCTTCGCGCCGTTTTATTTTAATTGCCCGGCCAGATCCCGGCCCAGGTCGGCCGCCCGGGCGGGGCTGGTGTCGCCCTGGCCGAACCGCGGCCGCGCACCGTGATACGAGACCGCGCGGAGCGTGAGCCGGCGCCGGCGGATTTGGGCGTGCGCCGCCACGGGGCTCTGGCAGCCGCCGCCCATGCCGCGCAGAAACGCGCGTTCGGCGGTCACGCACTGGAAGGTGGCCCGGTGGTTCAACGCCGCGCAAATGTCGGCGATGCATGGATCATCCTGCCGGATTTCCAGGCCGATCGCACCCTGGCCCACGCACGGCAGCATCTCGTCCACCTCCAGGATGGTGGCCAGCAAACCGGCGGGAACCGCCTCGCCGGTCAGGCGGCCGTCCGGGAGGATTTTGTAGTTCAGGCGCGTCATCCCGGCGAGGGCCAGGACGGTGGCGTCCAAGTCGGCGTGGGTGGCGATCTTTTGCAGGCGGGTGGGCAGGTTGCCGCGGATCTCCACGATCCGCAAATCCGGGCGGGCGGCCAGCAGTTGCTCCTTGCGCCGGGTGCTGCTGGTGGCGATGGTCGCGTGCCGGGGAAAGTCGCGCAAGGGCAGGTGCGCCGCCCAGCCGCGCGGGGTGGCGGCGGCGGCCGGGGCGGCGCGGTAAATCAGCACATCGCGAACATCCTCGCGTTTGGGGGTGGCGGCCAGCATCAGGCCGGCCGGTAGTTCGGTGGGCAGGTCCTTTAGGCTGTGCACGGCCAGGTCCGCCTGCCCCTTGAGCAGGGCCGTTTCCAATTCCTTGGTGAACAAACCCTTCGGCAGGGCCGGGTCGGCCTTGGCCATGGACGCCTTCTGCAGCTTGTCGCCGGTGGTGCGGATGATCTTCAGTTCAAACGTCGCCCGGGGAAAGGCCCGGCGGCAGGCGGCGAGAATCCAGTTGGCCTGGGCCAGCGCCAAGGCGCTGCCGCGCGAACAAATGATGATGGGGCGTTCAGTTGCCATAATATAACCAGCACAGATGACCACAATTAACCGCCGTTGCAAAGCAAACAAAGCGACCAGAGCGTCTCCACCGGCCGGCCTTCAGGAATGATTGAGCGGTGGCGGGGTGAGCAGCGCCGCCACCTTCTCCGCGATGATAGCCTCGCACCGGGCGATTTCGGCCTGCCGCGATTTCTGGTGGTCCTCCGCGATCGCCTGCAGGTCGTCCACGTTATATAAATAGACGTTCTCCAGGTAATTGACCTCCGGGTCAATGTCGCGCGGCACGGCGATGTCGATGAGCAGCAGCGGCTTCTCCCCGCGGGGCTTGAGCAGCGGTTCCAGCCGCCGCCGGTCCAGAAGGTAATGCGGGGCGGAGGTGCTGCTGATGGCGATGTCTATCCCCTGAAACTGGGCGGGCCAGTCCTCGAACGGCACCGCCCGGCCGCCGAGTTCCGCCGCCAGCGCCTGGGCGCGTTCCGGCGAGCGGTTCGCGAACACCACGCCCCGCGCCCCGCGCGACATCAGCGCCCGCGCGGTCTTCTCGCTGGTGTCGCCCGCCCCGATGACCAGCACCTCCTGTTCGGCCAGGGAGCTGAATATCTTCTCCGCCAGTTCCACGGCCACCGACGCGATGGAAATGCTGCCGCGTTGGATGTTCGTGTCCGTGCGGATGTGCTTGGCGGTGTGAAAGGCGCGCTGGAAGGCCTTGTTCAGGCGCGCGCCGGTGTGCCGGTGTTGCAACGCCAGGTCGTAGGCTTTTTTGAGCTGGCCCAGAATCTCCGTTTCGCCCAGCACCATGGAATCCAGGCCGCCGGCCACCTTGAAGAGATGGTGCAGGCTCTCCGGTTCGGCCAGCGTATATAACTCCGGCTCCGGCCCGCCGCCGGCCTGGTGAAAGGCCAGCAGGAACTGTTTCAGGCCGGCAAACGCCGCGGCGGGCGCCAGCGCCGTGGCGGCATAGATTTCCACCCGGTTGCAGGTGGACAGAATCACCGCCTCCCCCGCCACGCCGGCGTCCCGCAGGGCGGCCAGCGCCGCCGGGATTTGCGCCTCCGCAAACGCAAAGCGCTCCCGCACCGCCACCGGAGAGGTGCGGTGGGACAGACCGATGACAACAACGCTCATGGCTGGTGGTGCAGGGGGGAGAGCAGGTTGGTGCCCCAGAACGTCAGCACCACAAACGCGAACGCCGCCACCGCGCCCCAGGCGAACCGCCGGCCGCCCCGGGCGAACTTCCAGCGCAGCACCAGCAAGGTCAAATAAACCGCCCAGACCAGCAGCGACCACAGGACTTTGACATCGCTCCAATAACCGTCCTTGTGCTGCCCCATCACGGCGGCGCCGATCCCCAGCCCGACCGTCAGCAGCAGGAATCCGTTGCGCAGCAGCCGCATGCTGATCAGCTCCAGTTTCTGGATCGGCGGCAGCACGGAAATGATCGCGCGCAGCTTGTGAAATTTCAGGTCGTGTTCCTGCAACAAATACATCAGCCCCGCCACCGCCCCCAGGCCGAAGGCCCCGTACGCCTGCAATATGAACGCCGCGTGCAGGCTCACCCCCGCGCCGCTGAACTCCGGCTTGGGCCCGTGCGGCGGGTCCAGCGCCGGCATCAGCGCGAAGATCCCCAGGAAAAACAGCAGCGGCGAAACAAAGGCCCCCAGAAACCGCAGCTTGGACACCAGCCCGATCACCAGGTACGCCGTGACCATCGTCCACCCCACGAACATGGTCGCTTCAAACAGGTTGTTCACCGGGCAGTGCCGCAGCGAAAATCCGCGCAGGCTCATCGCCGTCACCTGCAGGCAGAACCCCGCCAGCAGCAGCAGATAATTCACCCGGTTATCCTTGCGAAACCCCTTCCGCCACAGCAGGACGGAATAACCCGTGCTCAGTCCGTAACACAAAACGGCAAGCAGGAAAAAATGGCGGTCGGTAAACCAGTTCACCCCGCCAGCATAATTCAGGATGATGCCGGGGACAATTGGAATTAACCCCCCCGTTTGGCCACCGGTGCATCCCGATGTTGTTGGTAGGGACGGCGCGCTGCGCCGTCCCCGCCTGCGTGATGGCGGGCGGAACGAGCCACGTGAATCGCACGATTGGGGAGCTTTCCATTGGTTGAGGCTGTGCTGACCGGCCCAACTTCTCCGACAACATCGGGATGCACGGTTTGGCCACGGCGGCCCCGCGCGCCCCAGGCGCCCGTGCGGCGGGCGGCTTTCAGCCCACGCGGCAGGAGATTTTTTGAATCATCTTCCGGCCAAAGCTGTGCTGCAGGCGGTCGAGGATTTCCTGGCGGCGGTAGCGGACGATCTCCGAAAGCCAGACGCTGCTGTCCACGGTCACAAACAGGGTGCCGTGGCGCACGCCGGCGGGTTGGGCGTGGGCGGTGATCACCGGGTCCAGCAGCGCGTTCCAGACTTTGATCACCTCCGCCTCGCTCTGGCGGTCGTCCAGTCGCAGTTCCTTCATCACGCCGGGCAGGATGTCGGCTGCCGTGCGGGCGCGGGTGGCGCGCGCGGTTTCCAGCGGCGTGAGGTCCAGGCCGCGCCATTGCGCGAGCACGCGGCGGCGGGAGTCGGAGGGTTGGGACGGCGGCATGGGGCTTAGTGGCGCTCCAAAAAGCGCATGCAGGTGTCCCCGTGTTTGAGCAGCTTCACTTCCGCCCACACCGGCGGGAGGTCCAGCGTGTCGCGTTTGGTGTGGCCGAGCACGAAGCGCGCGCCGCCGGCCAGCAGCCGCGGCAGGCGGGGATCGTCCAGCAGTTGCTGGGCGAAGGAGGTCGAGCGGCGGCCGACGTTTTTTTCGCCGTAGGGCGGGTCGGCCAGAATGAGGTCAAACTGCCGTCCGTCCGCCGCCAACTGGCCGAGCACGGGGAAGACGTCCTGGGTGCGGACTTCCAGCCGGGATTCATAACCCGCGAGCGCGGCATTGTGGCGGATGAATTCCGCGTGCCGGGGGGATTTCTCCACGCACATCACGGCCGCCGCGCCGCGGCTGAGACATTCCAGGCTGAGCGCCCCGCTGCCGGCAAACAACTCCAGCACCCGCGCCCCGACCACGCGTTCGCCGAGGGAATTGAAAACCGCCTGTTTGACCAGGTCCGGCGTGGGACGCACATCCAGCCCCTTGGGCACTTTCAGGATGCGCCGCGCCGCTTGTCCGCCGGTGATGCGCATAGGCTCTTAAAGCTGCCGGAACACTTGGGCGGCGGCGGCCACGGTTTGTTCAATGTCCGCCGGGCTGTGGGCCGTGGACAGGAAGCCGGCTTCGAACTGCGAAGGCGCCAGGTAAACCCCCGCCGCCAGCATCCCGTGAAAGTACTTCTTGAAGCGTTCCCGATCGCTATGCATCGCCCCGGCAACGTTGTGCACCGGCCCCGCCATGAAATAGCCGCAAAACATGGAGCCGCAGCGGTTAAACTGCACCGGCACCCCGGCGGATTTGGCGGCGTCGGCCAGCCCCGCCTCCAGTTGCGCGCCCAGTGCTTCCAGCCGCTGATACGCATCGGCGGCCGCGTCCCCTCCCAGCTCCTCCAGGGCGGCGATGCCGGCGGCCATGGCCAGCGGATTTCCACTCAGGGTGCCCGCCTGATATACCGGCCCCAGCGGCGCCAGGCAGTCCATGATCTCCGCCCGCCCGCCAAACGCCCCCACCGGCAGCCCGCCGCCGATGACCTTGCCAAAGCAGCTCAAGTCCGGCCGGATGCCAAAGCGTTCCTGGGCGCCGCCCCGGGCCACCCGGAAACCCGTCATCACCTCGTCAAAAATCAGCAGCGCCCCCTCCGCCCGGGTGATTTCCCGCAAAAATTCCAAATACCCCGGCCGGGGCAAATACAGCCCCGCATTGCCCGGCACCGGCTCGAGGATGATGCCGGCCACCTGCCCCGGGTTGGCGGCAAACACCGCCTTCACCGCCTCCACGTCGTTAAACGGTGCCACAATCGTGTGCTGCGTGAAGGCCGCCGGAATCCCCGCGCTGTCCGGGTGCCCGAAGGTCAGCGCCCCCGAACCGGCCCGCACCAGCAGCGAATCCACATGCCCGTGATAACAGCCGTCAAACTTGATGATCTTGTCCCGCCGGGTGAAGCCCCGGGCCAGCCGGATGGCGCTCATGCACGCCTCCGTGCCGGAGCTGGTCATCCGCACCTTCTGCACGCTCGGAACCCGCTCGCAAATCATCCGCGCCAGCGTCACCTCCAGCGGGTTGGGAATCCCAAAGCTGGTGCCGTGCTCGGCCGCGGCCTTGACGGCCCCGATGATCTTGGGATGCGCATGGCCCAGAATGGCCGGACCCCAGGTCAGCACATAATCCACCAACTCATGGCCGTCCACATCCCAGACGCGGCTGCCGCGGGCGCGGTTCACAAAGAACGGGTGCCCGCCCACCGCGCGAAAAGCCCGCACCGGCGAGTTCACCCCGCCTGGAATGTATTTCAACGCCTCGGCAAACAGGGCTTCGGATTGGGGATTAAGGGGCATGATCTCAGCGGCCTTGAAAAGTGGTCAGGAGCGACCCGCGTTCCGTGCGCACCTCCATGCCGGTGGTCACGTGATGTCGGGTGAACCAGCCTTCGCTGGTTTCCAGCACGAACATGATGTTGTCCGAGGCGGACGTCACGGGCGTGGCGTCATTCTTCTCCAGATGATGAATTTCGGCGATGACCCCGTCCGATCGGATGTAGGCGGCGGAGATGGATTCCGGACAATTCGTCATCCAGAAACTCGCCTGTACGGGCGCGTGCAGGTCAAACAGCATGGCATCCGTGTCGAGGATGTTGGTGCGGAACATCATGCCGGTTTGCTCCTCCACCTGGGTGAGGGCCAGTTCGGCGTCCAAGGTTTCAGGCCCCAGATAAAGTTTCAGGGTCCGCAATTTGGGCTGCGCCTGGGTGGGCAGCGGAGGCTCCGCCCCCGCGGCCGACGGCGGTGGCGGCGCGGTTTTCGTACAACCCGCCCACAGGGTCGGAATCAGGCAGAGAACAAGCAGGTGGATCCGTTTCACAGCCTCAGTCTAAATAATCCCCCCGGCCTTTTCAACCCCCGATCGGCCTGTTCGTTTCCTTCCTCGCCGCGACCGTGCAGCCGGCCATGCGCTTCGCGTTCATCCTGATGCTGCCCTGTGCCCTGCTTTCCGGCCTGACCACCCCTTGACCTGAATCATTCATTCCGGCCGGAATGCACCCCCTGGCAAATCCCGCCATGGGGTGTTCACCCCATGGCCCCGCTGAAAGTTCCGGTGGATCATTATAAGTATGCAACCAAAATTCTATAAGCACTTCAACACGCGAAAGGCAAAAAATCCGCGCGTCCCCCGCTATGAAACCTGATCGTCATCATCTGCCGGGATGCTTCCGTAAGAAAAAACCGGCCGGCCCCGGCCAAACCCGGGTGGGGATTCCGCCCGTTTATCCGCCCCGCGCGCGCTGCCGCCCGGACCGGGCCGCAACCCCCGTCTGGCTGGCCAAAATCAACGTCTGGATGACGGACGAGCTTTGCGCCCGGATCGCGGAAGGGTTTCAAGACGAAGCCGGTTTTCATTACGGACCCATGGTTTTTGGTGGCTGGAGAAAAACGGGCTGGCATGGGCGTATCCACCACTGACTGTCTTCCATTACGACGGTCTCACGGGTTCTACGCCGTCTGGGAACCGTCGCCGCATTCACGCCCACGCCAGCCAAACTCAACGGCAACCAGTTTGCGCTTCCGCCCGAAAAAGCGATATGGGGTGTTTACCGGATGACCGCCGGGGCGGGGTTTTCAGCCGGCCCTGGATCATGAAGCGAAGTTGGTAGCGCGTAGGGGAATCGAACCCCTCTCTCACTTCTATGTCACAAAACACCAATAAAAACGCACTTTGCTGAATTAAAAATGCGTATTTGCTTGATATTTCCATTCTTACTTTTATTCTTACTTTTCAGAAAGTGAAATTATGGCGAGTCTCTGGAAACATCCGAATTCAAAATACTGGTCAGCCTGCTACACCGACCGTGAAGGCCGGCAGATGAAGCGCACGACCAAGCAGACCGACAAGCGTAAAGCTTTGCTTATCGCCGTGGAATGGGAGCGTGTTGAGGCGCAGGCGGGCAAGTCAGGCATCAGCACCCGGCAGATGCAAAAGGTGCTGAATGACATGCTGGAAAAAACCAATGAGGAAACTATCGTCACCCCCAGCACCGAAAAATATTTAAGTGACTGGTTGGCCGCCAGTGAACAAAAAAACTCCAAGGGCACCCACGAGCGCTACAAGCACACCGTCGATCTGTTTTTGAAGCACCTCGGTTCCGTTGCCCGGTCACCCGTCACGTCCGTCAGCAGCTCGCATATCGAGGGCTTTTTGACCGCCAGGCTCAGTACCAAGGTGGCACCGAAGACCGCAGCCGTGGACATCAAGACGCTCAGTGCCGCCTTCAACCGGGCGGAGCGTTATTCCATCATCTTGAAAAATCCGGTGACTGCGGTGGAATTGCCCAAAGTTGAGTCAAGCGAGCGGGACATCTTCACTCCGACGCAGATAGGGCAACTATTGGACACCGTAGGCTCCAAA
>Ga0182030_10010777_pt1 | contig 18513 bp, 18 predicted proteins | sample 812S3MmetaG_FD_121299 | JGI IMG/M metagenome (GOLD analysis project Ga0182030, IMG submission 121299) | Permafrost microbial communities from Stordalen Mire, Sweden - 812S3M metaG (Illumina Assembly) | ecosystem: Environmental > Terrestrial > Soil > Wetlands > Permafrost | place: Sweden...
GGGCGAATCGTCGTCTGCCCAGTATGCGAAAACGCCCAGATAGAGAGTCCAATAGAGTTGCACGGTTACGGCCGGCCGAGGTGCGGGAAAGCCGTGAGCTGTGAGGATTGCCTCCACCAGTTCCAGGTGATCGACGCGTATGGCATCGCCCGGGCTGTCGGGAGACTGGCGCGCGAGCGGGCTGAAGATGGTATCGGAGGCCGGCCCGAGGCATTTGCGAAACTCGCGGAGGCTGCGCAGGCCGGACCAGATTAGCGAGAACAGGTCTGCTTCGAGCGAATTCTCTCCGCTGCAGCCGGCGCGAAACTCCTCGCCGGCGCGATCGAGGGCTTCGGCCAGAAGGGCGGCAGCGATGGCTTCCTTAGTGGGAAAGTAGTTGAACAGCGTCCCGGTGGCGATCCCGGCTGCCACGGCAATACCACGGGTAGTGGTGTGCTGCCAGCCGTCGCTCTGGAAGAGTCTCATGGCGGCTTGCAGAATGCGTTGCCGGGTGACGGATTTGGCTTCGGCGGTAATCCTCATCGGGTTTGGCTGGCCCCTAAAGTGAGCATGCTCATAAATTAGCTCAACGGCACGCTCCTGTCAAGAAAAAAATGAGCATGCTCATTATGCGAGACGAGGCAGCGATGGCGTGCCAGGCACGATATAATCCGGCTGGAAGTGAACGAATGGCCAGCGATTTTTTCGCTGGCGCTATGCTATATGGGCACGCCGAGAGCACGAAGCAGCGGCCCTCGATGGCGATGTGGCGCATGGTCGCCGGCCACACCTCGCGGTCGTGCACCGTGGGGGCGCAATAGAGTTGGATGTCCATAATGCGCCTGTAGACCATAACGCTGCCGCGGCACGGCTGCCGAACCTGGGCCGGCAAACAGTGACGGCGTCAGGAGGATTGTTCCGCTGTGTCCAACAAATGTTAGCGACGGGTGTTTTGCGGCCAAGTGACTTAAGGCTCGGCTTGCCGGAAGTAACCTTTCAACCGTTGTTTGGACGTGCAGTCGCCAGAGGCCGAGTCACTTGATCGCTGCAAAGAACTGCTTCTTGCTTACACGAGCAAGACGAATAATGCTCGCCAAAGTTCCTTTCGGCAGCGCCTGGGAACCGTGCACCGGAACCGGAATGGCATGGGGATGCCCGGCCTTTATCAACACGTGGTGACTGCCTTCCACTCGGTCCAAAAGAAACCCGAGCTTTTGCAGTGCTCGAACGGTGTCCTTGCCCGACACCGCCGGGTTGCTGGACATCAGCGTAAGCCGACAACGCGCTTAAGTTCCGAGAGCTTTGAGGCAGCGAGGGGGATTCTCTTGCCATTTGCTTCCATGGATTTGATGTAACCGCGAATCATCTCGGCTGTGCTGTCCAGCGCCGCGGATTCCGTTTTTCCGAAACTGGATATCCGATGAAGCTCCTCGACGTACGTTACGAACGCCTTGGCCTTCTCGTCATACTCCATCTCGATGGTCACGACCTTTGTGATAGCCAACGGATGCCGCGTATACGCGTGTGGATCTGCGCTTTGCGAAAATCTTCTTGCAGCCTTGTCTTCCGCCGCTTTGCGCGACCGGTCATAGACGAGAATCTCCGGCGCCTCGACCACCGATGCCACGAATGATCCGTCCTGTTGCGGAAGACTAATGGTCCGAAAGCGACGTGCGCTCTTGCGCTCGATTCTAGGCTTGAGAGGAAACTCTGGGCTCAGAGACGGGAACGGTGCGTGGTGGGCCAATTGATCCGGGACTGGATTCTTCAACCGTAGGTGCAACATCGCCTTTACATTTAGTATACCGTTGGGTGCGGCCGCCCTCCGCATGGGCACGAAATCTGTTCCGCCTGTTCGCCGTAAGGAATCTCGGGAGCGTAGCGGCCGGGCCAGCGTCGGTCCCGGCAAGAACGCTTTCGTCGAAAACACTTGACCGTATCGCCATCTCGGGCACTGGTCTGGACCGGTGGCCCCGAAATGCCGCGTTCCGGGCAATAGATTCTCCCCGTTCGCTGCATGGGGATTGGGCGGCATGGCCCCGGCAGGCGCCCGGGTTTACAAATCGTTCCCGAGGCCGTGGTTCGCGCCATCCGGCGCGAAGAACAGCGCCGTGCCGTAGAGCGTGCCGCCATCGCGTTCGATCGCGCCGATCACCAGCCCCAGCCGCGCGCCGCTGGCCGCCGCTTCCGCGATCGGGCGCTCGGCCTTGGCGAGCGTGGCGCCGCTATCGAACAGGATCGAGCCCGCCTGCGCCACGGCCGCGCGGACCGGCGGCATTTATTGCTTCCTCTGCGGCCGCGTCCCGTCCTTCGTCATCTCCGGCGGGGCCGGCGGCTTATCGTCGCCGCAGTTGGCCACGAGGTAGGCCAGCAGCGCGTCGCGGTCCTGGACTTTGGCGCCCCAGGCCGCCATCTTGTCGAGCTCCTTATTCCAGGTGGCCTTGGAGAGACGCTGCGAATCGACCAGCCGCAGACTATGGCACGGCGCGCAGGCGAGAGCTTCTTCCTTCTGGCCGCGGTCGAGCGTGGCTTGGTCTGCCGCCAGCGCCAGCAATGCCGCGGCGCTCAATAGAATGGCCGTTTTCATGCGCTTTTCTCCACGATCACGCCTACGCGGTCGATGGCGTTCCACAGGTAGCCTGAGGGATTCCATGGCGCCACGATGGGCTGCACGCGGCCGGCCGTATCGGTGGCGCGCGACATCACGGTGTAGTAGCCGGGCTCGCCGGGCTGCCACTCCAGGCTCCACAATCGCCAGGCGAAGGGCAGCTTGGGCGAAGAGAGTTGCGCCTCGCGCCAGCGGCTGCCGCCGTCGACCGAGACCTCCACGCGCTCGATGGCGTTCTCGCCGGCCCAGGCGAAGCCGCGAATGGTCATCGGACCGGCCGCCGCGGTGGACTGATCTTCCGGTGCGGTGATGCACGATTTTACCGGCATGCCTTCGATCACCTCCAACTCCGCGGGCTTGGCTGGCGTGCCCGGCGGCAGGGCGTACTTCGGGTAGCGGTAGGCGGGATTCATGAAGAAGCCGGTATTGGCCTGCGCCGCCGGAGAGACGCGCGTCACCCACTTCACCCAACTGGTGCCGTCCCATCCGGGGACGATGAGGCGCACGGGAAATCCGTGGATGGCGGGAGTCTGGCCGTTCATGCTGAGCGCCAGGATGGTCGCGGGGTGCAGCGCTTTGGCCATTGGCAGGGAGCGCACGAAATCGGGCGTGGAGGCGATGCCGGTGTCCGCGCCGTCGGTTTCCAGAAATGCGGCGGCGCTGTTGGCGCGCGCCATTTTCAACACGTCGCTCACCCGCGGACCGCGCCACTCGGCATTCCCGATAGCCCCGCGCATCCACTGAATGCCGGGGATTTTGGGGCTGTAGAAGCCGCGTCCATTGCCGGTGCATTCGAGGGTGGCGGGAACCGTGAACTGGGGCAGCGCGCCCAGGTCTGCCAGGCTCAACGCCAGCGGCTTCGATACCATCCCGTTGACGGTGAGGCGGTAGGCCGCGGTATCGATGGCGCCGGGCCGCGGCAAGTGTTGGCGCACGAAGAACGCGTCGATAGGGGTGACCCAGGAATCGAAGTAGCGAACCGGCGTTTCCAGATCTTCGGGACGGTCGCTATGCAGAATCATAGGCCGTTTGCCGGCGATGACGACGGGGTCGTCGGCAGCCTGGGCGAATTGGCGCGAGACCGCGGCCGTGGCAACTGTGGCGAACAGATTCCGCCGGGTGAAGGACATGGTTCTCAGACTATGCCACTTCAGGCGGGTTGTGCAAGCCTGCAAGACGCAAATTCATTCTTATTCGTGTTCATTCGGGTTCATTCGTGGCCATTCATTTTGCCTTGATGGCAAAATCGAACGACTGAATGTCCACCTTGCCGTCGGTATACAGCACCACGGCGTATTCGCCGGGTTCCAGCGGGTCTTTGGCCCAGATCTTGTAGAGGCCGTCGCCCAGTTGCCGGTGGAGGATGTCCACCATGGTCCGGTCCTCGTCCACCATGGTCTTGTCAATGGGATTGTAGGTGAGATTCTCCACGATCCGGACGGTGCCCTTGGTGGTGAGCCTGGCGATGCCGAAGGCTTCGGTGTCCGCAAGCTGGACGTAGAATTCCTGTTCCGGGTCGGTAAAGACGGTCGCGGAGTGCGCCCCGGTCATTTCCAGCGTGGCCTTGCCGGTGAGCACGGGAATGGGCGTCAGTTTTTGCAGAATCGAGCGGCCCTTGTTACTGTGGACGGCCTCCTCTCCGGGTTTCATGACCTTGGTATCCTTGCCATCCAGCCAGTAGACCCCCGGATCCTGCGGTATCCGGCTGGCTTCCGCCTTGACTTCCCTCTCGGCGGCATTTTCCTCGGCGACGATTTTATCCTCCTTCTCGATGGTTTGTTCCCGCTCCGCCAGTTCGGATTGCGTCCGTTTCAGATCCACCATCGAAAGGGGAATTTCCTCCCATTCGCTGCGCTCCACGCTGTAGAAGCGCACGCGATCGGTCTCCACGTGGTATTCGCGGACGAGGTGATAGGTGCCATCCGCCAGGTACAGCTTGACGTTGGCCGCCCAGGCCAGCGCGGCCAGTGCCAGCAGGACCAAACAGAGCTTGCGCATATCTCTACTGACTACTCTACCGCCGGCGCGGGTTTCGCGGCGCTTCGGGCTAATTCCAAGGCCGTCCATCCGTCTCTCAAGCTGGTTGGTCCATTTTTTGAACTGGCGGCGCGGTTTGCTCGTATAAAGTTAGGAGCAACCCATGGCGATACCGTGCGGCCCATGTCCGTTTCCAGCCATAATGGGGTTTTGAGGTTCGATCCGCTTATGACTTTTGCCAAATCTTTTCCCGCGATATTCCTCAGCTTAGCGATGGCCGTTCCGGTATTCGCCCAGGCCAATTCCGTGCAGGTGGACGACGGCCACGGCTTCCTCTACCGGCTGACCCGCAACTACCAGGTGCGTGACGTTGCGCCCGTCAGCTTCGTAGATTCTCCGCGTATCGACAAGCTGCTGCGCGCCGGCAACATCTATCTCTCCCTGCGCGATGCCATCGCCCTGGCCCTGGAGAACAACCTGGATATCGAAAGCGCGCGCTACGATCCCAAGCTGGCACTGGCCGATCTGCAGCGCGCCAGCGCCGGCCAGTTGCTGCGCAACGTTTCCACCAGCATTTCGTCGGGCCCGTCTTCGGCCTCGCTGAACGTCCTGGCCGGCGCTACCGCCGTGAACGGCGGCGCGGGCGGCGGTGGAACCAGCAGCAACACCGGCGTCCTCAGCGGATTGAGCGTGCAGTTGGCCGGTTCGACCATCCCCAACCTGGAGCCATTGGCCTATGTAGCGGGCAATTTCAGCCACCAGACCCAGATCCTGACGTCGACCACCTTCACCGGCACCTCGGCCCTGGTGGATTCCTACAAGAGCCTGGTCTACGGCGTGCAGCAGTCGTTCTGGAACGGCACGCAAGTCTCGTTGGGGTTGAGCAGCGTCTTCGACTACAACCAGAACGCCACCACGGCCCTCTTCAACCCCTACGATAACGGCAGCCTTGCGTTGAATATCACCCAGCCCCTGCTCAACGGATTCGGCGTGGCTCTCAACCAACGCGCCTATCACAAGGCCAAGAACAACCTCAAAGCCAACGACCTGCAGTTCAAGAACCAGGTGATCACCACCGTGGCCGGCGTCGTCAGCCTGTATTGGGACCTGGTGAATTTCAATAACGACCTCAAGATCAAGCAGCAGACGCTCGACCTCGACACCAAGCTTTACGAAGACAACAAACGCCGCGCCGACCTGGGCGCCATCGCGCCCATCGATATCATTCAGGCCGAGGCCGACATGAAGGCCGCCGAGCAGGATGTGATCGCGCAGCAATCGCAGGTCGAGCAGCAGGAGATGATCCTCAAGAACTACCTGACCCGCAACGGCCTCGACAACCCCCTGGTGGCCGCGGCCCGCATCGTCCCCACCGACCACATCGAAGTGCCGGCGCAGGAGCCGGTGATGCCGGTGCAGGATATGGAGGCCGAGGCCCTGCTCAACCGGCCCGAAGTGGAACAGAACGGCATCACCCTGGAAAACGCCCGCCTCGACCTCAAAGGCGTCAAGAACAACCTGCTGCCCACCCTGAGCGCCACGGCCAGCTTTTCCAACGCCGGACAAGGCGGATCCATCAGCACCATCCCGCAACCCTTCGTCAACGCGAACGGGGGCGTGAGCTACCGGCAACTGACCCCGGCCGACGTGAACCAGTTCCTGATCGGCGGCTACGGCACGGTGATGAGCCAGATCTTTTCGCGCAATTTCCCCAATTACAGCGTAGGCTTCCAGCTCACCGTGCCGCTGCGCAACCGCGCCAACCAGGCCGACCTCATCACCAACGAGCTGAGCTACCGGCAGGCGCAGATCCAGGACAAGGAATTGCGCAACAATATCAGGCTGAACGTCCTGAATGCCGTGACCGCCCTGCGCAACGCCCGCGCCGCGTGGGAGACCAGCGTGGTGGCGCGCAAACTGTACGACGAGACCACCACCGGCGCGCGCCGCAAATACGAACTGGGCACGGCCACCATACTCGTCGTGGTGATAGCCCAGCGCGACGACACCGCCCGCCAACTGGCCGAGCAGGACGCCCTCAATCAATACCAGCGCGCGCGCACCAATCTGGATCAAACCCTGGGCCGCACGCTGGATGACTACAACGTGAATCTCGACGAGGCCAAGCACGGCGTGGTGAGCCGCGAGCCGGACCTGATTCCACCGGCCCCCAGACCGCCATCCCCCACAGCGCGGCAGAATCGGTAAGGGCTTGTCACGAGATAACCACTCCAACCGCTCCCTCACGGGGCGCCTTCTCTGGGCCCGGCTCGGAACCCGATTCTGAGCCGGGACCGTTCTGAGCCGCGACCGTAATGTAAGGAAGCGGTGCCGCGTCAAGCAGCCCCCCAATCGGCGATGCTGCCTGCCTACGCCAGGATGGCGCGCTATTTTACCGGACCGATTCGCTCCGTCCCGATGGCGATGTCGTCGTAATAGATGTCAAAGCCCTGTTGCGGCGCGCCCCAGACGCGGGCGCCGAAGCCAAATTCCTGGAAGCCGCCCACCAGCCCGGTGTCGGTGGTGCTTCCTTTGGGCCACGTAAACTTCACCGTATCGACCTTTTCGCCGTTCATGGTGTCGGAGAGCCTCTGGCCGTCTATCCAAATCGTGATGGCTGCCGGGGCGTCGTTAAACTCCCATTCGAGCAGAAACCACTTGTCCAAGGGCGGCGTGGTGTCGCTGCGGTACGTCACTTCACCGCGACCTTGCCCCCTCGGCGATTTGTTCTCCTGAAAAGAGGGCATCCAGTCGCCGCGGTACGCGCCAATCTCCTCGAATTTCGATGTCGGCCAACCCGGCTCGCCCGCAAAGATCAAGGGATCGTGGGTGGTCCCCAACCCGGGTGTGATTTTCATGTAGGCGCGGCCGAAGAAATGGGTCTTTACCGCGTCCGGTAAATGGGTGGCGACCACGAAGGCATAGCTCTGCGCGGCCATGTCCGGATAATGGATATGCAGAGCATATTTTCCGTAGGCGCCATCCACCGCCTCTACGGCAGCGGTTGCGGTTCCCGTCACTCTCTGGTCCCATACCGCCGGGTCCAGCTTACCCGATTCGAAACTCTCCTCGAAAAGCGGCTTGTTCTGGGCGGCCAGACTGGCGGCCAGAAGCGCCAACAGACAGGGTGCTGCTATGGTGGTCGTAAACTTCATGGGGGAAGTCTATCATTTTTGCCGCCAACTGGTTTGGCGATATTGGGCGTTGGGCCGCGTCAAGCGCTGGACCGGAATGCTAGATTTCTCCGCCGGCGCGGACCTTCGCGATGAGCGCATCGAGCCGAGGCCCGCCTATTTTCCAGAATGACCGGCACGCTTCCAGGAATTCCAGCACCGCGTCCTTCTCGCCCTTCTTTAGCAGCTCGCTCGCCAGCCGCAGGTCCGGCCCGAAGGATCCGAGCACCGGAGAGCCGGGCGTCTTGGCCGATTCCAGCAGATACTGACGGGCCTTCCCCACATCATCCTGCCGCAGCGCTACCAGCCCGAGCACCATGTTGCCGGTGTAGATTTCGTTGCCGTAATTCCAGTCGCGCTGCTGCGGATCCGACTGCGCGGCGTGTTGCAGCGCTTCGTTGGCATAACCCACGGCCTTGTCGAGCGCCCCCGCGTCGACCGCCGCTTTGGCCAAATCCGGCAAAGCGAAGGCGCGCTCCTGGCCGCTCAAGCCGCCGAGGTTCTGCTCCGTATCGGCCAGAATCTGTTCCGGAGTGCGCGGGAATCTGGCTTGCAGCGCCGCACCCCGCTCGGCGGCCCGCATTTCCTCCGCCAAGTCCGGCTGCGGCTGGGCGGTGAGCGGCTTGTCGAAATCCGTGAAATCGACCATCCCCTGGGTGTAGGCAAAGACCGGAACTCCGTTGCGGATCACGGGCCGAAACCTCCACTGTTGCGCTGTCTCTATGGCAGCCTGGCGCAACTCTTTTGGGCCTGCGAGAGGTTCCGCCTTGACCACCCGTCCACTCGGATCGACGGTCACCAGCAGTTTCACCATCCCCTGCAGGCCTGCGGCCTTCGCAGCAGGGGGGAAAACCGGATCCACCATCTCAATAGGCTTGAGGTCGGGCACGTATGCCTGCGGTTCTCCGTCGGCAACGGGCTCTGGCGACGCCGCGGGGGTCTTCACCGGCGCCTTCGCGGCCGCCGGCGCACCAATGCCGGGGATCAGTTCGCTGGTCTCGGTGGCGCCTTCCGGCGGAGTGAAGACGAAGAGCGAATCGGGCAGCGGCAGGTTGAATTGGAACGCGTGCTTGGTAGTTTTGGACTCCACTTGCATAACCTTGCCGCCGGCATCCATTTTGGCGGACATGGTCATCTGCAGATCGATCCCGAGACTCTTGTCGAACCACCAGGTGAACACTGCGTCGTGCATATCGGCGCCCGCCGGCGCCGCCGTCTCGATATGGTCCGTCTTAGACTCCACCACCCAGCAGTCGTGCGGCTGGCCATCCACATCCAGGGCTTCGGAGCGCAACAGTTTGGCATTCGCGGCGGCCTGGTCGGGTGCGCCAGAATTCATGTCGCTGAGGATCGCTGCCTCGTCGGGTGAGCCGGCCTTGACCCTTGTGTACTGCTTCATCATCGGAATGTATATAACCGTAGACTCCCCGGACATGATCACGGTGGCGGCGTCCATCCCTGCCGTCTTGGTATCGCGACGGGATTTGCCCGGCACGCCGCGGACCAAGGTGGTCATCGAGAGACCGCCCGGCATCGCCAGGTCCATGGTCATTTCTTCGGTGTATTGATAACTCGCATAATTCTTGAGGGCGTCGGCGCTTCTTTGAACCAGCCCGGCCGCATCGGGTTGGGCGAAGGCTGGAAGCAGCGAAGCCAAGGTGAGATAGGTGAGCCGCCTTAGAATCCTCATTGATACTTCCCCTTACCGTGGGACGATTCACCTAATCATACACGGTTATCGAAATCGAATGGCTGTCTGTGGTCAGATGATCGTTTCTTCAAGACTTAGGGTAGACGGCAGAAAAAGCCGCCCAATCGCGGCGCCGGGTATCCTGGTGCGCCTGGGCGAAGGGTAACGTCCAGGTGGACTGTTGGTTATTCGGTGACGGCATTGCCGGTGTGGGGGTGGGCCCTTTGATCTCCCATGCCCGTGAATGATTCCACGGAACCACCGATTGCATGGCCAACGATCCGTCCGGAATTACCGCCCGCCGCTCCGGCACTTCGGTTCACGCCCTAGAGGTTGCTGAGCGTGCGCTACGTTCTTCTCATAGGCGCGGCCGAGGGCGAGGTAAGCGGCGCGGCGCCTCGTGGCCCCTCCCTGCCGCCGCATTAGCGCGCTGACTCCCGCGCTGCCGGACCTTCCGGGGCGTCGCCGCCTCCGCTCAGGCGCCGGACCTCAGCCAGGCGGTCGCGATAACGCTTCTGCAGCATCTTTCTGAGCGCGGGGGGCGATAGCCCGGAGGCTGCAGCGGCGCCAGCGAGTTGCTCTTCGGCCAGTTCCACTCCGGCGTACAACCGCGTCCCGGCCCAACGAAGAAAAGTGGCGTCATATTCGAACCCGAAGGCCGTCAAGGCCGGCAGGGGGCGGGCGTAATTATCCGGCAAGCCTAGCTGGGCAAACGGGAAGCTCGACGCCCAGTCGGTGTGAAAGCCCACCCGCATGTTGTCCGGGTTGACGGATACCTGGGCGTGGGTCACGCAATTGGCCGCGGATATGCCGTAACGGTCGCGGAGCATTTCGGTCAGCATGGCGGCCGAACGGATCTGCGCCGGGCTGGCGGTGGATTGCTCCTGTCCCGGCTCGGTTTGGGCCTCGAAGGAGATTCCCAGGAAGCTCTCGTTGAGGTTCAGATAGAGCCAGGTGTCGTCGGACCAGACGGAATAGCCGGCGTGATCGGCGGCGTCGCTCTCCGGCACGATGCGGTACACCCGGCCGAAGCGGTCGATCAAGAAATGATAGGCGTGCTTGCGGCGCACAAAGTCGATGAGGGACTCGCCAATCTGTTTCAATTCGCCGTTCGCGCTGGCCTCAAAGGGGACCTGGCGGCTCTCGGTGGTATGGAAAACGATGCCCGCCGGCCGGTCGCGGCGCACGCCGGCGCCGTCGTCGGGCCGGTCCACGGGAAAGACCAGATAGGACCGCGGATGGTTGGGGGCTTCAAAGCGGGTGTCGATGCGCAAACCGTTGCTATAAGTCTCAGAATCCGCGGACTTGTCCACCAGCCACACCTTAGCCACGGGGGGCGGATGCGTTTCCCGGATCGTCGTCCGGGGAGTTGCCGCTATCACGGTTTTGACGCGCGCCGACGCCCGGATGAGGAGACACGAACCTAAGACGGCCAACAGCAGAACCGCGGCCATGCCGAAGCGCCAATTCCGGCGCGGGTGGGCAGGGGGCACGGCCAAAGGCGTCACCCCTTGCAGGAATTTTAGGCGCGCCACCGGATCGGCGATCCGATTGGCACACCATTCCGCCCACGGCTTCGCGCAGGCCCGAGTCGCTTGTCGGCCATCCATACCTGCGGTTGATATCGGCGGACTACGAACGGGACCTTATGGTCAGTCGCGAAAATCCAAAAAACACGGTTTTTCGGCGCGCAGTCATAAGGTTTTTGGGGGCAACCTCCGATCTGATGTCTGTGAGACGAAAGTGCACCCGGAGGTGCAGAAAAAAGAGCTTCAGCGAGATTAGGAGACGAATCGATGAACAACAATGAAGAAGTTTACAAGCAACCGCTGGGCCTCGATATCGGCACCAGCCGGATCGTGGTGGCGCGCAACGCCGACAAGAAGTATCAGTACGATTCCCAGCTCAATGCCTTCCTGACGTTGCCGTATTCGAAGCTGGCGGAAAGCCTCCTACAGCGGGAAAACGTGTTCCATGAGGTGCAGGGTTCGGACTTGGTGGTGGCCGGCAACGACGCCCAGAAATTCGCCGAGGTGTTTCACGTCGAAACACGCCGGCCCATGGCAAACGGAGTGCTCAACCCCCACGAGTCGCACAGCCTTTCGGTGCTTCGCCGGATCGTCGGCAAGCTGCTCGGGCGGGCGGCCGTCGAAGGCCAGAAGGTCTTCTTCAGCGTTCCCGCGGCCGTCGGCGATGCGGATGGCGGCATCGCCTACCATGAAGCGTCGATGAAGCTGATTCTGACCGAACTGGGGTACGCGCCGACGGCCATTGCGGAGGGGTTGGCGGTGGTCTTCGGCGAGCTGGGCGACTCCAACTTCACCGGCATCGGAGTTTCGTGCGGCAGCGGCTTGTGCAATGCGTGCCTGGCGGTGTTGTCGGTCCCGGTACTCACGTTCGCCGTGCCGAAGGCCGGGGACTTCATCGACGACCGTGCCGCGGCGGTTACCGGCGACCTGGCCTTGCGGCTGCGCGTGCTCAAGGAGAATGCGTTCCGGCTCAACGGTCTCACCGCCGACCGGACCCTCAATGCGCTCACCGTGTACTACCGGGAAGTGATCGACAATCTGACATCCGCGCTGCGCACGCAGGTTTCGGCGACGCAACGCCTGCCCAAGCTGGATCAGGCAATTCCGCTGGTGCTGAGCGGCGGCACGGTCCTGCCAAAGGGCTTCCTGGAGTATTTCCAGACCACCCTGAAGGCTCAGGAATTCCCCGTGCGGCTCTCGGAAGTCCGCTTGTCCCCGGACCCGCTGAATTCCACCGCCCGCGGCGCTTTGATGGCCGCACTCTGCTAGACGGATCGCTGGCGGCCGTGGATTAATTCAGAAAATAGGTGCGATAGAGCGTGTCCCGCTGCTTGGGCACGAAGCCCGCGTCACGGATGATGCGGCGTAGTTCCTCTTCGCTGGCGCGGTGATGTGCGCCGGCGGCGGACACTACGTTCTCTTCGATCATGATGCTGCCCACGTCGTTGCCGCCGAAGCGCAGACCCAACTGGCAGGTCTTCAGGCCCTGGGTGACCCACGAAGACTGTACGTTTTCGAAGTTATCCAGGTAAATGCGCGAGATCGCCAGCGTTTGCAAGTACTCCACGGCGGTGGCTTCTTCCTTGACGAAGTGGCCGAGCGAGGTATTTTCGCGCTGGAAGGTCCACGGGATGAAGGCCGTGAATCCGCCGGTCTCTTCCTGCAGGTTGCGGACCAGCTCCAGGTGATTCATGCGCTGCTCGATGGTCTCGCCGCAGCCGAACATCATGGTGGCAGTGGTGCGCATGCCGAGCTGGTGAGCGGTGCGGTGCACATCCACCCAGTCCTGGGTATTGCATTTCAGCCGGCTGATGCGGTGGCGCACGGCGTCGTCGAGGATTTCAGCGCCGCCGCCGGGGATGGAATCGAGGCCCGAGTCCATGAGGCGTTTGATGGTGTCACGCAGGCTCAAGCCGCTCACCTCGGCGATGTTAGTCACTTCGGGGGCGGAAAGGCAATGCAGGTGGATGGGATAGCGTTGCTTGATGCCGCGGAAAAGATCCTCGTACCACTCGATCTTGAGATCGGGGTGCAGCCCGCCCTGCATCAGGACGCCGGTGCCGCCCAGGTCGAGCGTCTCCTGGATCTTGGCAAAGATGGTTTCCTTGGACAGAATGTAGCCCTCGGCGTGGCCCATAGGCCGGTAGAACGCGCAGAAGCTGCAATATTCGGTGCAGAAATTGGTGTAATTGATGTTGCGGTCGATGATGTAGGAAACCACGTTCTCGGGATGCCAGCGGCGGCGGACGGCGTCCGCCTCCATGCCGATGCCGATGAGGTCGTCGGACGCAAACAAATCGAGCGCTTCCTGGCGAGTGATCATTCGTGAGCCCAGCCTGCACCTCCCAGCCTGTACCTCTAAGATAGCAGAGGCGCCGTCACAGCGCAGTGGGCTTCGGGGAGCGTGTTTCGCGGCGGGAGCTCAGGCGTGCAGAGCCAATTCGCCATCCATGGATTGGGCGAACAGGTAGATGCCGAACAGCGGTTTGGGATCGCCTTTCCCCCAGCGGTTCACCTGCCACCTGGCACGCAGAAACTTCACCGGATGTCCGGCGAGATCGAGCAGGATCTGGTAGGTTCCACAGTAGAATTTCTGCGGGAATGCGACCAGCGGCTTGCTTCCCCACTCCGTGCCATCGGCGGAGCCCCAGACAGAAAGGTCAATGCTCTGTTGTTCGATGATGCGTGTGATCCCCATGGTCAGCACCAGGGTTCCGGATTGGGTTTCACCCAAATCGATATCGGGAGACTGCCCGCCTTCGCGGACTGTAGTTTCCGGTAGCAAGAATTGTGGAAGCATGGCATCTTCCTCGCCTAGCAGTGTTTCAAGTGGCATGAAGCTTCGTTAATTGGTGCCTGGCTGACTCCAGAGTCTCATATTTCTTGCAAAAACAAAAGCGTACTTTCTGGCTACCGCCAGAAGGGTGAGCATAAAAGCTCGACCCTGGGACGGCGGCCACACCCACGTGGTCGATCAAGTGGCGCACAAAGTCGACATCGCCGGCAAATCCAAAGGCCGAAACGTCGGTCATGACGTAATAGGCGCCGCGCGGCCGAAAGCAGCGGAATCCGGCTGATTGCAGGCTGGTTACGATGTGATCCCGGCGCTGGGCGTAGTCCCTCGCGAGCCGTACGTAATAATCGTCGGGCAGCCCCAGCGCCATTACCCCAGCGGCCTGCAAGGGCGCGGCCGCCCCGACCGTAAGGAAATCGTGCACCTTGCGGATGGAATTAGTCAGATCGGGCGGCGCCAGCACCCAACCGACCCGCCAGCCGGTCACGGAGTAGGTTTTGCTCATGCTGTTGACCAGGATGGAGCGATCCCGCATGCCGGGCAGCGAGGCGATGGGGACATGGACCGCACCGTCGTAAAGGATGTGCTCGTAGATCTCGTCGGTGATGGCCAGAGCGTCGAACTCCTGGCAAAGAGCGGCGATCTGCTCCAACTCCGCCCGCGCGAACACTTTGCCGGTGGGATTGTTGGGGCTATTCAGCACGATGGCTTTGGTGCGTGGGGTGAAGGCGCGGCGCAACTCGACGGGGTCGAATCGCCAGTCGGGTGCGTGCAGCTTGACATAGCGCGGCTCGGCGCCGCAGAGTTGCGTGTCGGGCCCGTAATTCTCGTAGAAGGGCTCGAACAGCACCACTTCGTCGCCGGGATTGAGCACCGCCAGCATGGAGGCCACCATGCCTTCGGTGGCGCCGCAGCAGACCGTGATTTCGCGCTCCGGATCGAGTTCCATGGCGTAGACGCGGCGGTACTTGGCGGCAATGGCGTCGCGCAACGGTTTGGCGCCCCAGGTAATGGCGTACTGGTTGATGTCGGCCGCGATGGCGCCGGCGGCGGCCTGTTTGAGATCCGCGGGCGCCGCAAAATCGGGAAATCCCTGGGCCAGATTGATGGCGCCCTTGGCCATGGCCAGGCGCGTCATTTCGCGGATTACCGATTCGGTGAAGCGCGCGATGCGCTGGCTGCGAAAGCGGGTCCGCGGGGCGGTTACGGTGGGCACACTTCGAGAGTAAGAGAAGACCGGGGTTTCTGTAAAGCCGGGGTGGGCAGGGTGTATAATCGCGGTGGGACCGGGATCGGGAAATCCCGGCGGAGGGAGCACTCGGAATATGGTATGGAAGGCCGTAGAATTCAACTTTTCCAAGGCAATTCAGGACAAAATTCAGCCCAAGCGGGTGACCATCCCGCCCGGCTTTAACATAACCGTCAACATCGAGCTGGACGAACCTTTCCAAAAGATCATCTTGAAGAATCCGTCCGTCATGCAGCAGATGCAGGAGGTGGCCAAAAAGAAGGCGCTGGCGGCGATCGACGACGCCGTGGCGGCCATCAAGACCGCCGATGCCAGGGCGGAGAAATTCGACCAGAAGACGGCCGATATTTTCTCCAAAGATCTGACTTCGGCCCTCGAAAAGCGCATGCAAATCGCCGGCGCGGAGATGGCGAAGGTATCGCTGGATCTCATCGAGTATTTCAAGAAGAGCCAGAAGAATCTCACCAACTCGCGGGTCAAATCCGGTTTTAAAATCACGGCGCACACCATTTCCATCACCGCCAGCACGGCGGTTACGGTGGCCAGCCACGGCGCCATGACACCTTTCGCCGGCGTGGCCATCGCCCGCAGTACGGTCGCCATCGCGCAGGAGGTCGCCAAGCTGGCTTCCAGTTGCACCGTCCTGGCCAAATTGGTCGACAAGGAGTTGCTCATCCTGAAGGCTGTCATGGGCGAGAAATCCAAGGATCTAGACTTCATGGACAAGCTCCGCAAGAACGGCGCGGAGACGGCCATGGCGGTCCTGAGCGGCTTGGCCGGCGTGGAATCCACCTCGGTGAAGAACGTCAAGGGGCGTATTGAACTGCACCGCATCGATATCGCCAAGCTGGATACCAAATCGAAGAAGTATTCCGAGCAGATTTACAAGGTGATGGATTTAGGCAAGGTCTGGGAAAAGAAGGTCGAAGACGCGATTAAGGCCGGGCTGAAGCCGGACAAGGTCTCCAAGGTCAAAGCCGGCCTGAAATCCGTGGAAGATGCCCTCGACAAGCTGCTGAATTCGACCATCAAAGTGAATGAAGCGGTGGAGAAGGCCTGGGAAAACCAGCATCGGTTTGAAGACACCATCAAGAAACTCTCCGAAGGCGTGCAAGCCTGGACGAAGTGGGTCGACGTGGTGGTCGGCGCTACCGTGGACATCGGCATCGCCGTGGGAAAACCCGATGTGATCATGGAAGCGGTGGTGAATACCTTCATCACGGTCTCGAACGACGCGGTGCAGGCAGCGGCTGGGTAAGAGAAGGCACCGGGGGTCCGTTTTAGACACCAACGGACCCATTCCGGACAGTAGAAAGGATCGTTGGCCAAAGCATAACACCGGCACGGCCGACGGCCAATACTGTCTTTGGTTAACTGTCTTTGGTTAACTTCGGAGTGCTATCCTGCCGGTAGCATGTGGCAATTCCTGAAACGCGCGGCCATCCCGTTGCGCGTGGCGGCGGCGATAGTGGCGGCGTACCTGGGCTACGTTTTTCTGGCGCGCCTGACCTCCGACCAGCGGTGGGCGGCCCGGCAGAAGCAGGCGCAAACCGCCCCCGAGCGCGAATCGAAATTCGCCGCCACCTACGGCGGAACAGCCCTCAAAGTTTTACAATTCTATCCCCGCGAGAGCGTCGTTACCGAAGGCCAGAGCACGCTGATTTGTTACGGCGTGCTCAACGCCAAATCGTTGCGCATCGATCCCCCAGTGGGGAGTGTCTACCCCGCGCTCAACCGATGCGTGGAAGTCCAGCCGGAGCACGACACGAAGTACACCCTGACGGCCGAAGGCACCGACGGAACCACCGCTACCGCAGCGTTCACCGTGGCCGTGAAGCCGGACGTCGCGAACCTTCCGCGGATCACCTCGTTCGAGGTGGTAAAGCACAGCCAGGAGCTCGGCCGCCACTACTTCACCATCGCCTTCAGCTTTGAAAACGCGCGCACGGTGACGATCGATCCGCCGGCCTTTTCGCCCATCGAAGATTCCGCTCCCTTCGGACAATTCATCGTCGAGCCGGAAACAACGACCACCTACACCCTGACCGTGATCGGCAAAAAGGGCCGCAAGGCGCAGAAGCAATTGACGGTGGAGGTGCCGAAGGGGTAATGGTGAGATCCTATGTCCCGGTGTAAGCCCGCAGCACAAAGAACACCAACACCCCGGTGACCGAAACGTACATCCAAATCGGAAACGTCCAGCGGGCCACCTTGCGATGCAAGCGGAACCGCCCGCTCAGACTGAAATACAGCGTCGCGAAAATCAGCGGCAGGGCCACCATGGAGAGTCCGATATGGCTGATCAGCAGCGCAAAATACGCCGGGCGCACCCATCCCTGGCCTGGAAAATGCGTGTCGCCATGGAACGCATGGTAGGTGATATAACTCACCAGGAACAGCCCCGAGAAAGACGTTGCCGCCAGCATGAATCGCTTGTGGGCGGCCTTGTCCTTGCGGCGAATGCGCAGATACCCGGCCAGCAGGCACAGGGCGCTTAGCGAATTGAAGGCGGCGTTCGCGGCGGGCAGCGACGCCACCCATGGCGGCGCGGCCATCCGCCCTTTGAAATAAATCAGCCAGATGAGGAACGCCGCCACCAGCGCGCTCAGCGCCCCGATCGCGTAGGGCGCGGCCCTGGGCACGGAATCCTGGGAACGTGCGGAGACGGAGGGCATACTCACACTATCTTAGCTATTAGATAAGCCAGCCCGCGATGGGGAGCAGACCGTGCACGCCTTGACCGGCCGGGCCGGAGTCTCCCGGCCGGCCGTCTCCAAGCACCTGGGCGTTCTGAAATTGGCCGCTCCGGTATGCGGCCGGCGCCAGGGACGCCAGACCCACTACCGCGCTCAGCCACAAGTCCTGACGCCCCTGATCGACTGGATGAGCCCCCATGGCGCCTTCTGGCGCGAGCGGTTCGATCGCCTCGAAACCCGGTTGAATAGGACGGAAACCAACCCACGGCCGGCTGGAAGTGTTCTTCATGAGCCACTCCTCCATCGACGCGCTCCGGTTTGGCGCTCACCCGCCGAGCAAGTCCCGTAGCGCGCCGCTGTGGCCCATCTTCCTGGCCCAGGCCCGCGGAGTAGCCCACGGTTCGGCATCCGGCTCTTCCACCACCGCCCCGCGCGCCACCAGCAACTCCACCATCTCCCTGCGGCCCCAGCGGCACGCCCACCCGAGCGGCGTCGACCGCAGCAGCTCGTCGCGCAGCTCGATCCGCGCGCCGTGGTCGAGCAGCATGGCCGCGAACCGCACCCGCGCCCGCTCGCTCAGCGTGCCACGCGCCGCCACGAAATGCATCACAGTCTGGCCGAACCGCCGCGTCACGTTGGGATCGATGCCGTGATCGAGCAGCAGTTGCATACAGACGAAGTACGCCTCTTCCTCGCCATCGTCTCCCGAGCTACGCGGCGGCTGCACCAGAATCCAGTGCCATCGCCGGTCGTCGGCCGCCCACCCCAACCGCGCCAGCGCCAGCTCGACAATCGCCGGGCACCCATTGCAGGCCGCA
>Ga0182030_10010778_pt1 | contig 18512 bp, 26 predicted proteins | sample 812S3MmetaG_FD_121299 | JGI IMG/M metagenome (GOLD analysis project Ga0182030, IMG submission 121299) | Permafrost microbial communities from Stordalen Mire, Sweden - 812S3M metaG (Illumina Assembly) | ecosystem: Environmental > Terrestrial > Soil > Wetlands > Permafrost | place: Sweden...
CTATTCCCCCCTTTCCTCCCTTTTTAAATCCCCTGAGACACAAATTCCCACCTTTGGAAGGCCGGTCATTTTGTTTGGTGGTGTTGTTGGTGTCAAAATAAACCCCCCCCCCCCCCCCACCACGCTACCTTCTCTTATAGCGATGTGAAGGCATGACGTGGTGCGATGTGGTCTTTCACGGAGGTGGCGGCCGTGCAAACAATAAGCCGGTGTGGGGACGTAGAGATACACTCGCAGCATCAGCCCAGCTCATCAACGAACTCGAAACCCCTGTGTACGAGAAAAATGGATATACAACGACTACTGGAATTCACAGCTATCCTTTTGGAAGTTGCAACATCCAATCGAAGACGAAAGTGATATTCTGCTTGATGCACAAAGAGAAAGAGGGTCTCGAAGAAATGGGCGAAGAGATCGTGAAGCGTATCAAGGCAATTGCAGGAAGCCGTGGCTTGGAATTCGATCTTGCAAGGGATATCCATTTGTTTCCCGGGTTTGTCTGGCCGGAGGCAATTGATTGGTAAGTGTTGAACTGCTAGCCAGACATTCGGTACTCATTTGCAGTGTAAAGCGAGCCTGCGGTGATAAGGGAATAGCTTCGAAGACTGGGACCGGCCAAGATTCAGCCATGACTACTCCCAAAGTGCCAATAGCGATGGTTTTCGTTAGGGCTAAGGATGGTATATCTCATTCTCCAAAGGGGTGGAGTGACAAAGAAGACCGTGCAGAAGGTGCTCTTGTTCTCGGAAAGGCCGTGCTAAACTTTGATGAATTGCTTAAACAGAAGTCGGTATAAGGGGAGCACGACTCGAGTCGCTCATTGTGTCTGTTGAGTTTGAACAACGGCTGCAATCTCCGACCACAGACTTCTTGTCGCTATAGACTACCGTGGAATCTGAATTCTGGCCCCCTCTTATTAGTCATATTGCTTTTGAAAGTGATAAGTCCTCAAATCGTGACTTCAAGAAAGCCAAAAATCACGAGACAGGGTATGTGACCACACTCGTGCAATTAGAAATTCTCGTCCTCATGGGAAGGCTACTTGACCTATTTCTACTTTTCCTATTTTAATGGTTTGTGATAGATTGCAATATTTCAAAGATTAATATTACCACAGATTAATGACTTTAGATTGGCGGCTGATTTGAGCGGTAATCTTTGTCTTACGAGGCTGAAGTGCAGCCTTGTTTTAAATTTCCAGGGTCCTGTCCCGAAGTTTATCAATAACTTCTAGACGCGATTTCCTCCATAACGCGACTTCAACAAACCCTTATAGCAACCTGGATTCTCGAAGCAGAGGCTCTCGAAATCATAATTCTATAAGGAAGCTACAAATCTTGATTATCCTTCACAAAGTCAGTTCATGAATTTCAACTCCCGCCCCAAGCATCTAACCGCGCCTCGTACAGTCAACAAACGCAGTGCATCTGCTCCCATCGCCCTTTCCAATTCTCCCAAGAACCTTCCAAACCCACCTTCGTAGCCTCTCGTCTCGATTTCAAAATGGCTTCTCAAGTAAACAAGACATCACGCGTTGCGCTCGGCGACCTCAATGTTAACTCGCCCGTTGCCAGCCCGGCTCAAGAGGGCTCTAAAGGGAAGTCCTGTCCTGAAAAGCCGCGAGTCTTGGATAAAGCAATATCGTTACAAGTATTCGTTAGCAAAAGGTCTTTATCGACTCGAGAGATTGATGGAATGGCTGATATCCACGGAGCTTTATTTCCAGGGGCAAGATCTTCTACAGGTCGCCCACATAAGAAACATAAAACGGAAGCCCCCCATGAGAGTGCAAGTACTATTGGCTATGACGGAAAAGAGATTGAACCGGAGCATGTGGTTTTTCAAGGCGATTTGCCTGGAGGATTACATCGAGAAGTCGTGCAACCGCAACTTCATCAAGCATGTCGCCGTTCTGGCTCAGCAGCGTCTTCAATCCCAACTAGCCCCTCGTCAACCTCCACCTCCTCCACAACTTCGACCACTGAGGATTATAATTTCCTGGGAGTGAATGATTCTCAAGATACCGTCATTACGGAACCTGATTCTCCCGTCACGAGGTTTCTGACTTCAGAGGAGCTCCGTCAGGTATGCATACCGTCCACCATGTTACCAATCCCAATGCTAACAAGATGTAGAAAGCTCAAGCAATGAAACTCCGTCTTCGTCTCGCAGCCTACAAAGTCCGATCAAACCAAATGGATATCCCTATCTCCCAACTTAAAATCAAAACCATCCCCACATCTCCCAAACTTCCCACGTTGCCACGCCCATGCTCCGCCAACACATCTCAACGCCGGACTCCTCTCCCATCAGTTATCCCAAACATCAAGCTTTCAATACCTACAACAGAACACCGTGAAACAGACAATATGCCGTCTTCACCACCCCCACAACACGCGACTGAAAACGCGTCGGAAAAGGAACCGTTTGCCACGCCCCTCTTACCTCGCCAACGCCATGGTCTTCTCAATCCTCCAACTTTGGGGAGTCCGATTTGGAAAGATAAGGATTTGACGAGTAGTGCTGTTAAAGGGAAAGCTGCTGATTCTTTACTCAGTCTGATGAGACAGTAGAGTTGATACATCCGCATGATCCTCTTATTGTTGGTTCTTGTTTCTTTCAATTCAAAATGTGCATTTTCTCGGTGTTGCATTGCATGGAAGGGTGTGTTTATCATATAATCACGAGGTTTGTAATGATGAGGTCTGGTTCTCCGCGGGAAAATCTGTTGCATTGCTGGGCTGTTGCATTACTGGCGGAATTGAGTGGATAGTGGGGTTTGTAGCATGCATTGGGTGGTGTGTGCTTGAGAGGAATGGAAAGTGTGTCTTGATTGTGATGATTGTATTTCTAAAAGAAACGAGGTATCGACAGTGTAGCTGTAATTGCATCAACAAGCATTACATTCATAGATTGTGTTTCAATAATATAATGAACTATTATGCCCTTGAAGTCAGATGCTCTAACTAGATCATGATGAGTTTGAAAAATACACCAGAAAAAGAAGTCATCCATATGCGTAGAAATCATCGCTGGAGTATAGTTCCCCACGATGGTCCTACTCGTGAAGCCAAAAAAATATTTCAAAGTGAGACGGCCTATGAAAGAAGTGCTAAGTAGTCTCGTGTCTAATGATCTCCATCGACCCATTAAAGTCATGAATCAGGATCGATGCTTTAACACTCTATGATTATGATGATTATGATGATGATGATGATGATGATGATGATGATGATATAGGAGTGCCAATAGGCTATAAAAATAAAGGTCCTAGTAATGTATATGAGAATAAATAAAAACAAGCCCTGACTTTATTTGAAGAAATGGTAAGATAAACATACGATGTCACTTCGACCCCTCGAATGACTCTTCAACTTCACTTCTCTTGAAGCCGCAACTTCCCTTCCGCGCGTTTAGGACTCTGAATAATCCGCAATCACCACTTGTCCTTCCACCACTCGTCAAAAAATCCCTAAACCAGAAAGTAAAGCAACTCGTTCCTTTAAAGAGCCAGCATATATGCCTTACCATGTACCCGGATCCTAAAAAGTCCCCCAACTTTTTCCCCTGACCCCGCCCCCCTCTTCCATCCGACACCAACAGTATCACAATCCCATAATCTGGAGACGATCGTATAGTATCCAGTCATGGGACAAACAGTTATTAACGAGGCTATGTAGGTTGGAGTGAGGCTTTGATGAGGAGTCATCATTGTGAGGATGCGGAGTGATGGGATGGGATGGGATGGGGGCGGTGCACAGCCTCAGGCGGGAGACGGTGTCGGTGGGTTTGGAGTTGCTGTTTGTGGCTCACCGCATGTGTGCGATTGCGGAGGGGATAAGATGAAAGAAGGCGACACGGGAAGAATGGAAGGGTGAGATTGAAGTATGAGTTCGAATAGAGGGGATGGATGTGGTGCTAGCTAGTGTTACTAAACCGGGCGTAAAATTATAAATGAGGCCAATGCATCGTCTATAGTGACGGCAACAAACACTAGAATCGCACACTAGAATCTCCGCAGGGCTGAATATAAGTCAAGGTTGAATAGAGGGGAAGACTATAAGTTGTGTTATATGCGGTAATCATTGACTGGCTGAGAAAGATCGCTGGCAGCTCCTGCTAACTGTAGCAAGATTCGATCTCCATCATTTAAGATAAAGAATACAGGAAGACGTCTGGTCAATTCTCTCCCGTTTCTATAGAGCTATCCCTATAATAGTGACCACTGAATCATTAGGAGCACGCCGTGAGTCTATTCGATGTCAATGGAACTATCTCAAAGCCACGTGATCGGCCTCCCTGAATGTTTCGGGAAGCGCTGACGGATGGTGGAGCGGATCTCATACTTTTGGGCAAAGAAAAGTATATTGTCATCAAGCCCATCGTAAGTGGCTGATACCGACAGGACCTACTTTCATCGCAGACAAGTGAGGATGGCATCATAAGCAAGTTCCGCTGTCGCACAAACTCATTGTCTGTGGATGGGTGGATTGTCTGGACCAACGATGCTAGTAGACGACGGCACTTGGGGCGACGGCAAAGCCTTCCTCTCCAAATTAATCTCCAAGGCTAACGATTGCCCAGGGGTGGTCCTTGCTCGAGCACCATCTGAGAACGGTGGATGGTTGGAACAGGAAATGTTGGGAAGAAGAAGGAAAAAATATTTGTGCACTGGTCAAATAATATAATGAAGGAAATACTTTGCATGCCCTATTATTTCTATCAAAATCAAAGGATCAAAATAATCATACCTCTCCGAACGGGGTTCTGTATTTGAGGGACCTAGAGATGTCTATGTCCAGTGTGTTCATTGATGGCGACAATCTGACTGACGTTGCCCTTCCGGGCGCCAATGCGGATCTTCACCCTTGATGCAGACGCTGGGATCATGGGAAATGGCGCATAAGTAGATCCTAGCTGTCATGGGGGGGGGATCGATGAATTTGAATTGAATTTGAAGTTCATCAATAGATTCTACAATAGATTCTGCAATACATTCTACCATACTTGAGCGGGCGCTGAAAAGGGTCCCCGTATCATGTTGGAATCGTGACGACAAGATGCGAAAGTCTCTTCGGGGGGTTCGACGATACCTTATATATAGGTATAGATAGGGCTCGAATAGGTGAGAGGATGATTGCATTTTGATTCTACAGTGTGATGCGTGTGATGCGCATAGATAGTATTTGGAGCTGTGTTGAATAAAGTGAAACTCCGCGACGCTACTACTGTAGTACATGAGAGATTCGCCTTCGCCTTCGCCTTCGCTTTCGCCTACACACCCACGCCCGTCTGTTCTATCTAATGATCGTCAAATCTCTCTCCCTGCCAAAATCCCCCTTCCCAGGCTGCAACGTGAGAGAGATCATGGCCTTCTTTTGAAAAACGAGGCACTCATCCATCATCTGGACCACATCCAATGATTTGATCATGACTGTATTCTTGGGGCGTTGGTGGTTGCCTCAATATTCTTCACTCGGCGTGACAGGTTTTGTCTAGGTACTGTAATGGTTGTTGGGGGGGGTTTTTTTTGGGGCTGGGACTGGAACTGGAACTGGAACTAGTTCTTCTCTCTGACACGACACAGCTGAGCTTCGTTCAGCAGCGATGTCTTTGAGGTATACTAGTACTAGTAGGAATTGTGAAAAATGAAAAACATGAAAATAATTCAACAATCCTTATTCTTGATCTTGCTTATAATCATCATAAAAAATATTCTCATAATGAAAATGGGTATTCTATTCTCGAAAAAGAGTGTGCATCCCAAATCGAGGTGGAAAAGGTACAAGCCTCCATGCACAGCCTTTGAAGGAAGGGTTAGTTCGTCCATCCCTGTAAGGATCCACCCCAGAAGCGCTGCACCACTGCACACTTCCCTCCTAAAGTCTTGCCCAATTTCCTCCCCTCATAACAAGGCGACATTGTAAAATCTCTACCCCAACGAGCCGCACATTTACATACAGATCAACCACCACAACCACGACAACCACCATCACCACCACCACACCACCCGCCATAATATTCCAAACGCGAAAAATAAAACAAAATAAAAAAGGTTCCCAACAACCCCAAATAATATACAGACTCAACTACTCTTGCTCCTTCGCCCCATTCACGGCTCCCGTTCGTCTTATTGTCCTCGTTAAGAAAAAGTAGTATCCTTGACACACGTCGCAAGTGTTTAGGACTCGTTCCCTTTCTCTCCGCTTTGACGGTCTCGAGTGCCATCATACCTATTACCCTCTCTGCCATCCTGGACCTCTGTATCACTCATCAACAATCCATCCTCTTCCGCCGCGACTCATCCCTCGTTGTCCAAAACCCGAATGTTGTCTAGGCCACCGGGAACCGATCCTCGATTTGAAAGTTATCCCTACGAACTTCACCAGCCTTTTCCTTCGACGCTACCGAAACTGATCGATCCCCAACCGTTTCGAACACCTCAGACTGCGTCGTAAACGAGGGTGGTTTTCCCCAATAACACACTCTCGCGCAACACAAGACCTAGCTCCATGTGGACTTAGTATAGAAGTCATAGGCAGGTTGCAGGCCATCACACGGCTCGCCGCCTAGTGTCAGCAGGTGTTTCCTGTTCACAACCTTCCCCCTCCCCGCTGGATTCTAAATTTATTTCGACTTCACCATCGATCACGACTTTCTCTTGCGCAATTCGCACCGCCAAAAGTTGGACAAGGTCGGGTCGTGGGCCCTGTACCAACATCCGAGTCGGATCTCCTCTTTGTAGGAGCGTGGTGCTGCCACACGATTTCCGAGAATGGCAGCGAACTTTCAACCTCATATGGGTGTCAATGGCCAAATGATGCCCCAGCAGCAACAGCAACAACAACAACAACAACAACGGCAACAACAGCGGGGTCTTCCGAATAATGGCCCGAACCAGCTCACGTCACAGATTCAGCAGATGATATTCCAAAATGTTCAAGCGAATACACAGCAACTCTCAGGATGGCAGGCTCACATACTTATTCAAGAGCGCATCAGCCTGATTTTGAACATGTTAGTCGTCATCATGATCCCAATCCATGGAATTTCTACTGACATGACCTCATTAGTATCGGGAGTCTACGACTTGCGAGCCAACACCAGCAAAACCCTCCCACATTGCAAAAGATGGTCGAGATTGGTATCAAATTCGAGAAGGATATATTTGAAAAATCGCTGGACAAAGTGCGCACAGTTCACCTGAACCCCTCCCTGATGGTCTTTGCTAACGTCTCTAGAACGGTTACAAAGAAGCCGTTAACCAAAAGCTGGCCTTATTAATGCAACGGCGTGAACAAAACCAAGCTGGGATGCAACAGTCGATAAATATGCAAGCCCAGGCTCAGGCCCAAGCCCAGGCGCAGCAGGCCGCTCAAGCCCAGCAAATGATGATCAACCAGAATAGTATGCAAGGACAAGGACCGAGGAATATGCCTCAGCAGCCTGCTCAGCAAGGATTTCATCATCTTCAGCATCAGATGCAAGCATCTCCGATCCCAGGTCAACAGCCCCAGCAGATGCCAATGGGAATGTCAAATGGAGGAATGCCCCAGAATATGACTCAACATCAACAGCAACAATTCCAAATAATGATGCAGCAGCCGCAACAGCAGCCGCAGCCACCACAGAACGGCCCGGGAGGACCGCAGAATGTTCAACAGGGGCAGCAGCCCAACCAAGCTGATGCGGCCTTGATCCAAGAGTTATCGAATAGGCTGATGAATCAGGCTTCGCCGGATGAGAAGAACCAGATTCGAGCAAACCTACATGCAAGAATAAATCAGCAGCAGCTGCTAGCATATCAACAAAATGGAATAGATCCCCTTAACCTATACTATCGGAATCAAGCTATGCAAAGACTCCGCCAAGAAAAGCAAGCTCGCGGCATGCAACCCCAACAACAACCGCAAAATATACCTACGTCGGCCCCCCCCATGCAGCAACAAAGATCAATGAACCCGAGTCCATTGAATGTTCAAACCCAACCGCCAACCTCCCTCGGCAGGAACCCGGACTTCGGCGGATTTATCGAGAATGTAGGCGGAATTATCGATCAACAGCAGCAGGGTGTGCTTGCGCAGGCAGATGGACAAATGGTAGTCCCAGCGAGTGGTGTACGAAATGCTACTCCGCAACCTGGGCCTATTGCTGGACAGCAACTGAACATGAACGACCAACGTGCGGCTGTGAACCCGAATTCCAGGACTCAGCAACAACAGCAGATGTTTAATGTACAAGTTCAGCAGCAGAGGATGCAGAACGCAGCGCAACAACAATCTCAAGCTGCCGCTCGAGCGAATGCTCAAGCCAAGGCTCAACAAGGACTTCAGGGACAACCCGAGGGAATGGGCACTGGCCCCATGCCTCCGCAACAGAATTCCCCTATGGCAATGCTGAATACACCTCTGAGAACCCCTTCTCAACAAATGAATCATTCCGAAACTCCTCAGATGAATCCTAACGCTCAATTTGGACAACCTCTTGATCCACGATTTATGCAAGGAAATCAGAGGCAGCTTGGCCCTGGAGGCAATGCTATGAATACCTCTGGTCTGAATCCAGCCATGTTCGCCAGCATGTCTCAAGAACAACAAGCCCGCATGGCTACTTTACCACCCGATAAGCTGACTGAGGTTGTGAACAAATGGAACGAGCAACGCCAGCAACAGCTCAATGCTCAAGGACGCCCCCAAATTCCGATGCAAGGAAATAATCAGGTTCGTCCTGGCCAGCAGGTTCCTCAACCAGGCCAATTCAATCCAGGAAATGCCCTGGCCCAATTCATGATGGCGAATCCTGGTCAGCGGCCGCCTCCATCATTGACGGCTGGCATGAGTACGCAGCAACAATTGATGCTTCAGCAACAAATGTCACGTGTAAACTCAGGTCAACGAAACAACCCATCGAATCCTCTCGATCAGCGTATAGCGGTGCAAATGGATACTATGGATTTCCCACCCGCTGTGCTCAATCATAACAGTATGCCACGAGGAGTTCCTCAGGAGGTCAAGAAGTGGGGAGCCCTTAAGCAATGGGCGCAAAACAACCCCGCTGTTCCCCCGGAGGCGATTGAAGGAATTAAGAACCTGCAAAAGCTGCACTGGCAACAGCTCGCACACCGCCGCCAGCAACCTGGTCAAGCTCAATCCGCTGGCGTTCCGGCAGTGCTTGCTCCACCGGCCATGGTGCCTCCTGGTATGGCTGCTCCAGTTGCTCAGATGATTCAAAATCCGATGCAAAACGCAATGCAACTGAGTGCCCCGCAATTACGACAACCAACACCCCAAGACATCCAAAACGCGCGCAACTCCAATCCTAGATTTGCAGGGGCATCAGATGATCAGATTCGAAACTGGCTTATGCGAAATCAGATGAGCGCACATCAGCTGCAACAACGCCAAATCCAGATGTCTCAAATGAACGGTCAACAGCCTCGTCCAGGTGCGCCACCACAAACTCAGCAACCTGGGAACTCAATGGGGGCGACTCAAAACGGGCCAAAACAAGCCCCATCAGGAACTGAGACTGTCCCGACTCCCACCACTGCCTCCCGCGTTGCTAGACCTACCCAGAACGGGCGGCCGAATGCTCAAAACTCGTCTCCTGCCCAACCTGCTAAGAGCCTCAAGCGTGCGAGTAGTGACGATGTAGTCGAAGTTCCGAACCCGAATGCACAGCCTCCTCGACCCACAGCTCAGCTGAATCAGGCTTCAAAGCCTGTACCGCATCAAAACCGTCCGAACTTGAATCCCCAACAGATTGCCGCCCTCGACCCCGAAGCCCGAAAGAAGTATGAGGCGGCTCTCCGTATGTTCCAGGCTAGTCAAAGTCAAAATCCTCAATCCGAGTTGGCGATAAAATTGAGGAATATCGGTCAAGAGGAAGCCAAAAGGGCCGTCCAGGATGCTTTACCTGATATCCCTATGGACAAAGAGAGCAAGGTGAAGATGCAGAACTTGTTGCGAGACATTGTTATCCCATTGACCAAACTGCACAAGATAATCCCCAGGTGGTACCAGATGACACGGGATGATAACCGTGCAAGAACGTTTTTCCGGGCGGTAAGAGATAGATTGTCCCTCACAATTCAGAATACTGACTGTTACTTAGTATAACCGGTTGGCGAAGCAATTTGTGGATACCAGCTTTACTCAGTTGAAAGATTCCTTTTCTATCAGGCCAATTGAGGTGGAACAGTCTCGGCTTCTACTAAACACTATGGTTCAGGATCTAACTGCTAAGTTCCCCGGGATGAGAAAGTCAGAAGGGACTCAAGTTCAACCAGAACCTCCTACCTCCGAGGCAATGTCTGCAAATAACCAGAATGCTCCGCCGTCTACAGTTCCTTTGAACGCAGCCAATTTGCAGCAACAGCAGCAACAATTAAGTAAGATGCATCAAAGATCCGGTAGTCGTAGCGGTCAACCTCCGGCTGCGCCCACTTCATCACAGCCACCTTTCGCATTCGGTGCCTCCTCACCACACGGCACTCCGGCATATGTTGGAAAGCCTCCAGTTACGCGAGAAGATTTGCATATTCCAGCACGGAAAAAGCAAAGGCCAAACAATAACACTCCTGTGCAAGGAACCCCCGGCTCAAATACTAGCCCGCAAGTCAACAAGACCACTTCACCCGAGATCAAAAGACAACAGCCCTCGGAGTCGAAGGTACAACAGAAGCCTTCCTTGTGCTGTTCCGAGCCAGAATGTGATCGACATAATATTGGATTCGATAGTGCAGAGGCCTTGAGACAGCACACTCAGGACGAGCATATTCGACCACTGGAGAACCCTCAGAATTACTGTCAAGAAAACCTTGCATGTATTTTGGGATTAGATTCTCAAGGAAAGCCGAAGAAGCCAGTTACCAATGGTCAAGAAACAGGTCCTTCAGCGGGCGCTAAGATGGTTACCAATAGCAGTAAGCAAGGCCAAACTCCGAGAACACCTGCCGGAGCCGCTACACCTATGAACCGACAAAATTCGATGAATCGCCAACCTAGCGCAAATGGTGCCAAGCCTAATCCTAATGCGAAGGATAGTTCAGCAAAGCTTCAACAAGGGCAAAAAGACTCGGACAAGCAAAGCAATCAGCCAACACAAGCTGTTTTGGATCCTTGGGAGGTTGCCACAATTGACCCTAATGACATATTCCAGACATTCCAAGGATTTGAGAGCGGCGCTGGCGGAGCTATTTCTGATATGAACGTATACCGCTCTATCACACCGAATGATACTCCTGAATCTAGCAAAGATGGAATTTCAGAGCCCAACTCTGATATTTCAGAAGGCTTCAATCTAGATATCGCTCTCGATCTAAGATTTGATGAGAATTGGCAACCTTTCGGAGTCGGAGATGCAGACACATTGGGCGATATAAGTAATTTCAACTTTGGAGACGAGGATATACCTATGCCGCCACTGGACGAGGAACCACCCATGATCTACCAATCTTGGGATGATATGGTCGATCAATCGGCATTCGATAAACCTTTTGTTATGGACACGTCTTTGTTCGCGATGAATGTCGAATGAAAGGTGTCCCAATTTTAGATCTCTTTTGGCGTTAATACTTTTCCGAATTCAATTTTACTCTTTTTGTAAGGATGGGATGGAAGCGATGGACGGAAATTCTCAGGGACGGATAAGGGAGGGGAGATATACTAAGGGACCGTGATACGGAATAAAAGCATATTTGCAAGGAGTTCATCAGGATGGGCTTTTGCATGTCTTGAAAGATATGGTAATTTTATTTTGAACCAGTTGGTTGGTATTACTGGTATGAAGCGGACGGCTTGCTGGCGTTGCAACGGTTGGTTGGCATGGCATTTATGTGTATACCATTACGAATGGGCATGGGATGGGAATGTTATTGTAAGATCTCTTTGAGGGGTTTGGATGATTTTGCGGTCTTGATAGTTAAATTTATACCCGTACGAGGGGTTTATATGATTTTATATGAACTTCTACTCGTGCAAACGAAACCATGGATTTGCCGGAAAGGCGCGATCACAAGACGAGTTGAAGAGCTCAGATTTCTCATATATTCAGAATATTCTAGTCACTGAAACAGGGTTAGAAACTCTGAAATTTTCAGACATTCACAACAATTTGGACTCACAAAATGGGTCAGGCATTCACAATGGTTGAGACATTCAAAACGATTCAGACACTCAGAACTTTCCATACATCCAAACTATCTCACACATTCAAAAATTGTTCAAAAATTATATTTTACCATCGTCACTGCCTAGATTCAACGGAGACATAAACGTGGGATGCAACTCAAAGCAACTAATATCTATTGGGTATATTCTATAGTCTGCAGACAAAGCTAATGCAGCACTTGCTAGCTCTGTCTTGCAAACAGCATACTCTTAACAACATTTCTACAACGTCCAGCTACGTCCAGCATCCCACACCTCAGCACATGCTCCAAACTCTCCTAATCGTACTATCACAATCCCCTCAAATGTCGTCGAACCCACCATCATCAAGATACTCTCCCAAGCCACCTTCATCAATCAACTTCCTCATCTCCATCTCATCCCTAAACCACTGATCCTGACTTTCTCCAGCTCCATAATCATCAGCACCAATCCAGAACGGTTCGTCCGCTGCATGATCACGGGCCTCCCAGTCGACATTAGCTTGCTCATACATAGCGTCCAAACCTCCCCTATCTTCCTCATGGGCAAGTCCGACTTCATTCCCAAACTCGGTCTTCGGATCTGCCAAATCTTCAATCTCAGGAGTCGAAAGCCGGTGTTTACTCCGTAAATGACGACCCAAATCATGATTACGCGTAAACCTACTCGGGCAGTCAGAGAACGGACAGCTGACCTTACGGCGCTCATCATTTGCATGTCCATTTCCAATTAACTCGTCAATTGCTGATACTTTTGGCTTTCTCGTTCTCTTCCTAGGCTTAGGGTCGGGTTTCTTGCGGTTTGCGTTGACGACGCTGGGGAGTCCGAGATGAGCTGTGCGAACGTGGTCTGCGAGGCTTGCTTTGGAGACGAAATCTTTTCCGCAGGAGTTCGAGCTATCCCAGAATGAGAGGTCGGGGTCAGGGGTTTGGGCCACGTCGAAGGTGCCGCAGATGTAGCGTTGGCCTTCGTGAACGGAGCTAATATGAACCTGCAGATTTGCTTTCTTAGTGAAGGTTTTATCGCATCCTTCGTAAGTGCAAGCAATGGTCTTTCGTTCCGCGAGAGTGGTTCCTGAGTGTTGACTTTCGACGTGCTTGTCGAGTTCGCGCTTGCTTGAGCATCTTCGGTCACAGAAGGGGCAGTTCGCGTGGTCCTTTTTGATATGGGCTTGTAGTTGGGTATTGGTTTGGAAACCGAGATGCATGGGGCTTCCGTCGGGGAGGAAGGGGTCAGGAATGATGCACTCAGGACAGAAGAATTGTGGAATGCTATGAACTTTTTGTTGATGATTTCGTAGGCCGCCTGCCTGGTCGAACCCAGCGTCACATGACACTAGAGTGATAGGATCAATATAGGTGCAGGGAAATGGAGCCAATTCTAGGTGCTCGGAGCGAATATGTCGTTGAAGTGTTTGATGTTTACGGAACGTTTGATTGCATGGTGGATATGCAGTGCACCGGAAGCGTTCATGGCCTTCATGAACATCCTTGTGTCTTCGAAGTCGGGTAGCTGTCAAAAATACTTTTGAACATCCTTCCCAATCGCATGGATATGGCCTCTCTTTTGTATGTGATCCTTTGATGTGCTGTTGGAGATGCTTGTCCTGAGTATAAGATTTATCACAGCCCTCGTAGGTACAGACGAATGGTCTTTCCTTGGTATGTGATCGAAGATGGTCTTGCAATCTTGCAGGTCTGTTGAAAGTCTTGGTGCATCCTTCGTATGTACATTTGATGGTCTTTAATTCAGAAGCGAACTTCTTGCGGCCAGGGGAGAAGGGAGTGAGAGGAGTATCCGCGGTTTCGATCTCAATTCCGTCCGAAAAGTTATCCTGACTATTTTTTTCTTCATATACATCCTCATCATCATCGTCAGATTGGAAGGTTGGCTCTTCTATGAACTTATTAGAAAGTTCATTCTATCCGCAATTGAGAACCTTGCATTCTTACCAGGTGAGGGCATATCAACTCTTTGCCTCTTAGTACCACCCCCCAATGAGTGCGTAGTCTTGCGCTTCCCAGCAGTGGTGGTGGCCATGATGGTGGGTTGAGGGATCCCGACGTGGAGCTGTCAAATATTTATTTTCATGAAAGTGCCTCCAGAAGTCTTGGCACACTAAAAAGTTGTTGGCGCCAAACCTTAAATTTGCGGCGCAAAAGAGCTGCCAAAAATCTTCGAGAAGTATATTTATTGCAACAAATCCACAACCTCAGCGTCCGGCCCCTCTCCACCACTTTTACGACCTCCTCCAATTCCACGCGTCCCTAGCAACCACTACCATCATGTCTGATGACGGATACGGCGGAGGTGATGATGGAGGGTAAGTCTGAAGGCCGCGAAGCAATTTCTTTAGGAGAAGGCCTAATGAGACTCTTCAGCAACTCTCCAACCTACGATGATGAGCCCGAATACGATCCAGATGAGCCAGCGGAGCCTGATGTAGAGACTGCTCACGTTGATGACCTTGACATCGGCGAAAACCCAGATCAGCTCCTCACAACTGGCGATGCGTCTCGAGGAGTCGTTGAATCAGGGGATATTACGGCAGCAAATCGAAGCAAGGGCACACCCAAGAATAAGAAGATCGCAGCGGCAGACAGGAAGACTACTCCATATTTGACAAAGTACGAGAGAGCGCGGATCCTGGGCACGCGAGCTTTGCAGATTAGGTGGGCATTTAGCACTTCTACGGGCGGGAAAAGATCATGTTTCGCTGACTATTTGCTCTTCTAGTATGAATGCGCCAGTTCTTGTCGATTTGGAGGGTGAGACGGATCCATTGCAGATTGCGCTCAAGGAATTGAGAGAAAAGAAGATACCCTTGATCGTTCGGAGATATATGCCTGATGGAATGTATGAGGATTGGACTTGCGAGGAGTTGTTGCTGTGAGGAACCTGATATAGGTTGAGTGGGCGATGCATAGCAATGGTGCTGGATTGGTGTATCAAAAGGCGTTTGGGTGGGTGCGTCTTTCCAGCGAGTTTCTGAGACTTATTATGAATGAGAGCTTCTATTTCATTATTCTTAATGAGCCTTTACTTACTGACTCCCATTGCGTGAACTTCTAACATTTTCAGAACTCTAGATAAAGATTTGTATAGAAATACAAGGTACCTTATTCTACAGGAAGGCGAAAGATAATGCGCCTTGAGATGCCGTAGGATCCCCGAACGACAGGGACTTTCATGCCGAACAAGGGTATCACATCCTGACCCCGACGCTCACCCGCTGGTGGGGTAAATTCATGTAGTAGGGAGAGGGGTCAAATAGTGTCAAACGTCATAATTAAATCGCATCAATGTCTTCCTTTCACCCTATTTCTTACAATTCCTTTTTTTCTCATTATTTCAATCTCAGTAGATCGAGATGTCTTTCAAAACAACAGCAACAATCGCCTCCTTTGGAGGTAAGCTCCTAAAACTAACTCACAATGCCTCAACCACTGGCTGTGAGATGGCATTAAATCTATACCTCCCACCCCAGGCTATTTCAAAAGTGCCTCACAAGGTACCTGTCCTCTTCTACCTCGCAGGTCTCACCTGCACAGGAGATAATGGCGCCGAAAAAGGCTTCTTCCAATACGGAGCAAGTCAAAAAGGAATAGCAGTCGTCTACCCAGACACCTCACCCCGTACATCCCCCTTCTCTCTTCCAATTCTTGTAGACAAGCTAACAATCATCTCCAAAGGAGGCCTCAAAATCGCCGGCGAAGACGACAGCTACGACTTTGGTAGCGGGGCCGGATTCTACATCAACGCAACGCAATCCCCCTGGTCCACAAACTATAAAATGGAATCCTACATCACGTCCGAACTTCCCCAGGCCCTCTTCTCCTCTTTCCCGGAACTCGACTCTTCACGCATGTCGATCACGGGTCATAGTATGGGAGGCCATGGTGCTTTAACGTTGTTTTTGAAGAACCCTGGGAAGTATAAGAGTGTGAGCGCGTTTGCACCAATTGCGAATCCGAGATGCTGTCCGTGGGGGGAGAAGGCGTTCAAGGGTTATTTGGGCGAGGATAGGGAGGAGTGGAAGAAGCATGATGCGACGGAGTTGGTGAGGGGGTGGGAGGGGGGATTGGATGTTTTGATTGATGTGGTAGGTTTGTTTTGTTCGTGGGAAGGGGTGATTTTGCTAATGGGCGATATTTAGGGAACGGGTGACAGTTTTTATAAGCAAAAGCAATTGCTTCCGGAAAACTTTGTGGAGGCTGCGAAGGCTTCGGGGAATGATAAGGGGCTGGTTGTGAGGTATCAGGATGTATGTTTTCGCATCCATGAAATAGGATTAAGAGCTGATTTTTTTCGATAGGGATATGACCACTCATACTTCTTCATCTCGACATTCGCAACAGATCACATTAACCACGCTGCCAAATATTTGTTCGCATAGTATGTGATTCCTTCTATTCGAACAAGGCCGCTCGCTTATGTCTATAGAAGCGAATACCCCGAGAGACAAAAGCTATAGGACTACACAATAATTTTCGTGCAATAAGTCTCCAAAATCCTCCTCATGATGTGAAGCTCTCTCCGGGTATCATAACAAAGCCTTGTTGCACTGCAACATCAAGACCAATCATATCCTCATAATTCGTAACCAGCATTTCAACTGGGACAGCTCAGCTGATCCTCCGTTCGACCATTAGTTGCTGTCCATTACTTATACTATCTCCCATCTTATTTCTCATTTCCGCTTCTGCTTCCCTTCTTATTCTGATATAGGCCAGTTTCTCGAAACGGCTCAATCCTTTCCACCAATGCCTTCCGGCTTCATGGTCGGCTATCCTTTCCAATAATTCTACAATTTTCAACCTCACATCTCGGTCTTTGTGGAAAAGGCCCAGGGCTATATAGAAGAGGCCAGCGTGTGACTCTGGGGCGACGGACAGGAGTTGGCATATTTCGTCATACGCGTGTGTATATTTTGAAAGTGCGAGATAGATCTCTCGACTGACTGCTGGAGTCAGTTTCGTCATCCGTAGGCGATCATGTAGATGATGAAGATCGAGTGACTTGAGGGGACGGAAGTTATAAATTTGTGCAAGGTCCTGGGTGAAGTTAGAGGGATTCCCATTCCCACATAAGAGACATACCTGCTTGAAGCTATAGTAGCTTCGAGTATTTCTCCATCCTTCAATGCGCATTACGCCACCGGCAAGCTCCCGAAGTTTTGATGTTTCGTCCGGCCACACGTATCCGTGGCCACTAACATTCTCGTTCCCAGGCTCAGCTTCTTCAACTCCAATGTAAAGAGCACTCGCTCCATATACACTTTCTTCAAAGGCTGCGGCAACTCGAGTAAATTTCTCTACCCAGTCTCGCCACTTCGCTCGAATTACACCTTCTCCATGTCGTGCAGCAACGCTGCGAAGTACATCAGTCATGAAAGCGGCATCTCCTGTTGGATCGGCAGCAGCAGCACTTGTTGAATTCGCTCCAACCACGTTAGCATATGTTGGATTCTGCTGCTGGAAATTTGCTAGACCTTCCGTAAGTGGAGCAGGGTCGATTCTGGTACTTATTTTCATGCGACCGGTGGGCAGATCACATAAGAGATCCCACCATTCCGGATGATTCTCAAACGTCGGGTTTGTGACTCCGGCTATGAATCCGGGAACTTTCAAAAGATCATCGATCTTACTAAGATCCGTATATGGGAAAGCATGTCGAGTGAAGCCTCGAAGAATACCCCCTGAAGCCAAAGCACACGCGGCAAGTACTGCTTCTGCAACTTCGCCAGATGGTCGATTGTGACCAAGAAATATGACGCGCTTTTGCGTCAACATGGCATTGGCCAACACAATAATAGGATGAGTTAAAGCACCTCCTGTTGTAAGGTGAGGATGTAAAGTGAACGCCTGTGGTGTCTTTGCATGTGGATCGTGAAACGTCTGGATTAGCTTGATGAGAGAGAAATCGCCGACGGTTTCTGGAGATATCGCAACGGGGACTTTGATCGGTATTGGAATCCCGTTATACATAACTCTAGTCTCGAACTCATGAGTATCTCGAGGCACCGAATATGTGGAATGAGCCTGAACATGCGCCTTCGTCCCATTTCTGGTAAGGTCGGCGCGCCTTTCTGGACTTTCTGACCCTGCTACAATACTTTCAGGAGGTTCACCCCTATCTTCAGCCATTCGCATTTGGATCATCTGCTCGAATTTCTCCACGAAAAGGTCCTTGTTATCGCTAGCTTGCAATAGATACCGTTCGAGTAGGCTAAGTCTCGGCATCAGGGACAAGTCCATGGTGTTGACGGCCTCATATAGCAACGCCAGCGTTGCAGGGTGTGGCGATTTGAAGTATTCCTCGAGGGCCAATAATAGTAGTGGCTACATCTATGTTAGACAA
>Ga0182030_10010779_pt1 | contig 18512 bp, 11 predicted proteins | sample 812S3MmetaG_FD_121299 | JGI IMG/M metagenome (GOLD analysis project Ga0182030, IMG submission 121299) | Permafrost microbial communities from Stordalen Mire, Sweden - 812S3M metaG (Illumina Assembly) | ecosystem: Environmental > Terrestrial > Soil > Wetlands > Permafrost | place: Sweden...
AGATTGTGGCAGGCATTGCAATCCTGCGTAATACTCTTGCCGTCCTTGGCGTTGTGGCCGCCGTCGTGGCAGCGGAAGCAGCCCGGATAGTCGGTGTGGCCGATATTGATCGGGTAGGCGCCCCAGGTGACTTTCATTTCGGGAAAAATGTTGCGCTCCCAAACCGCCAGCACCTGTTTCCCGGCGGCGGCGATTTCGTCCTTCCGCTGCCCGTAAATCGCCGGGTACGTGTCCTGGTAATACTTGATGAAGGCGGCCGGAATCTTCTGCGCCGCCTCGTCGCGGCTCAGGTAGCCGACTTTCAGGATCTCCACCGCCTTCTTCTTGACGAAGGGCAGCGTGCCCGAAATCAGGCCGGCGGCCATGGCTTTGTCCATCCCCCGTTCCGGCAGATCGTAACTGTGCGAGGGGCGGTTGTGGCAGTCGATGCAATCCATGTCGCGGCTGTCCGCGGCGCCGCCGTTGGGTTTGGCGTCCGCCGTGACGTAGAGCGTCTGTCGGCCGGGGCCGTTGTATTCCACCCACGGGATGTTCTGCCGCTGCTCGTCGCTGGCCTTATATTTGATCGTGACACCGGGTCCCAGGTGGGTGCCGTGGATCCCGATGCCGTGGTTGCCGCCGCCGATTTTCATCAGCAGCACGGTCTTGGTCAGGGTGTTGGCTTCGTCGTCGGCGAACTTGTTGATCACCCGCACCCGGTCCTCGCCGTACTTTTGCGGCCAGTGGCAGGCTTCGCAGGTTTCGCGCGCCGGACGCAGATTGTGGACCGGCGTCGGTATCGGCCGCGGATACGTCTTGAAAGTGACCGCCAGCAACTGTCTCGTGCCCGAAAGCTTGCTCTTTACGAACCAGCCCGCCCCCGGGCCAATGTGGCACTTCACGCACTCCACCCGGGAATGCGGGGATTCCTGATAGGCGGTGAATTCCGGCTGCATCACCGTGTGGCACGTCTTGCCGCAGAAGCTCACCGAATCCATGTAGTTGACGGCGCTATACGCCAACTGGCTGCCGATCACCACGTTGGCCACCGTGGTCGCGGCGATGAAATATACCAGCTTGCGCAGCTCCGGATTGCTCCAGGTGGGCCTCGGAAATTCCGGGGGATAGATGCCGGTGTGGCCTTCGCGTCTTCGCTTCAGCCACATGCCCAGCGGGATCAGAATCAGGCCCCCGAAAAACGGACCCGGAATCGTCAGAAACGCGATCATGCCCAGATAGGGATTCTCCGTCTCTCCCTTCAGCGTCACGGGCAGTAGGAACAGCCACAGGATGGTCGTGGTGGTGACCAGCACCACCCCCACCAGGCTGATCCAGTTATTCGAAAGGTGAATCAGGGGGGACAACCAGCCACGTCCCTCTTTTGACAGATTGTTGGGCGTCATGCGTGTGTCTTAGTCTCCCGCGGCCGGAGCCGGCGGTTTTGGATGCTCGGTTGATGGGGTCTGATTCTTTACCGTCTTGCCCGTCAGGAATGCGGTATTGAGCGGGTAGACGTCCGGATCGAAGATGATGGAGTAGAAGTGCCAGACGACAATGGCCAGAGTCGCCAGCAGCGCCTCGTAAAAGTGCACCGAGGTGGAAATATCGAGCCATGCCTTGGGAAGCAGCTTCATCGCCAGGTTGTTGGCCCACAGCAGGCTGCCCGAGGCCACCATCACAATGGCGCCCCACACCACCGCCCAGTATTCGGCCTTTTCGATGTAGCTGTGCGGCGAACGCACCGGCGGCGTCGTGCCCAGCCCCAGATTGTAGGCGAAACCCGATAGCGCCTCGCGCGGATCGTTGGTATTCGGCAGCATCTCCTTCCAATGATCGCGCAGCTTCTTGCTCACGATGAGGGAGATCAGGTGCGTCACCGAAATTCCGATGAACACCGCCGCCGCCACGCGATGGATCAGGCTGCGCATGGAGTGTGCGCCTTCCAGCAAAAGCAGCGGGCGCGCCCACCACTGATCGGGGTATTTCAGGGCGAAGCCGGTCCACACCAGGGTCAGGAAAGAGGTGGCCAGCACGGCGTGCTGGATTCGCTCGAAGGGCAGCATCCGGAGTTCGTGATCGCCGTGCGCGGCGCCATGGACGGCGCCGCGCCCCATCGGCGTGGCACTCTGCTTCCGGAAGCGCAACCGGACAAGCTTGCGGACCCAGTCGCCCCCCTGATGAAGCATCATGAGGCCGATCGTTACCGGAATCACCATCAGGTAAAACTGGCGCACCCATTTGAGCGCTTCGGGTTCGGTGGCGCCTTCGGCCACGTGCACCTGGCTGATGGCGAAGCGCGTTCCGGCGCCCGGGTGGCACTTGCCGCAGGTGGTGGGCAGATTCTTGGGGTTGATCGTGCTCTTGGGGTCGCTCGAAGGCAGAATGTTGTGCACGCCATGGCAACTGGCGCAATTGGCCACCGTTTGAGAACCGCTCTTGGCCGCCAGCCCGTGGAATGAGGAGTCGAAGCTCACCAGGCGGTCGCTCGGCATGCCGAACTTGCGCGTCAGACGGACGTCGCCGTGACAACTTCCGCAGGTGTCGCGGATGTGGCTGACATTCACCGGGCTGGCGGCGTTGGTGTGCTTCAGAATCTTGTGCTCGCCGTGGCAATCGGTGCACAGCGGCGCCTGCGTCACGCCCCGCGCCAACGCCTGGCCATGCACGCTGGCGCGGAATTGTTCGACCACCTCCGCGTGGCACATACCGCAGGTGTCCGGCACCGCCTGGCGGAAGGCCTGCGATTTCGGCGCCAGCAGTTCGTGCGCCGCGCCGTGGCACATGGAGCAATCGGGCGCGCCCTCGTTGCCCGCTTTGCGCGCCTGCCCGTGGACCCCCTGATCGTAATCGCCCGCCTGATCGGCGTGGCACGTCACGCAGGCGGGTTTGGGAATATTCGCCGGGTGGGGAACTTTTTCGTGCGATTCATGGCAGGTATCGCAGGAGAGCTCGGCGTGCGCGCTCTTGGCGAGTTTCTGCCCCTCCTGCTCGTGGCAGGACTTGCATTCCGGTACGGCGGCGTTGTCGGCGGCGAACGGATCCGCGCCGGCAACGCCGGCAAACAGGCCCAAGAACACCGAACCGAGCCTTAGGCCCAAGGTGTAAAATGCCCGGTTCTTCATGCCGCTATCCTACGGAGGCCCTTCCGCTGAACTGCTGCATGATAAAAGCGCCCGCGATCAAAAGGCCCACAACGACGGTGATCACCGTCAGGATTTTGCCCCATTTGTCGATGACATCGAGCTTTTGGGACAGGGATGTCTGCGACGTGATCGTTCCGTGCATCACGTGCAGGCTGTCGTCCTCGTTTCGGGCCACCGACTGCCGCCACAGGAACAGAGCCAGCACAGCCAGCGCCAGAAGTATCCAGACTATGACTAACGGAAAAAACATACACGACCTCCAGATTCGCGTTTCACCAGCGAATTTACCCGCCCGGGTCAACGACCGGGCCGGCCACTATAATAGCGAACAGCGAGCAACTTGGAGCGGCTCTCCGTCTTACGAATGCACGTCGGAGTCCATGCCGGCCTCGGCCTAAATTATTGAGTTTTGCAGCGTTTGGATCCCGGATTCCGGGGTTCTGGGGGTAGTGGCGCATGGACAGTCCCAGCAGTGGGCGAAATTCCGCTCGGAGTTGAGTCTGTGTGGGGTTTTTCAACACGCAGCCCCGCAGCCATAATCGCCAGCAGGACCGTACTGATGGGGTCCTGCTCGCTAACCACGGACACGATCCCGGCCTCCCACGCTTCCGCCATCAATTGCGGATCCCGATTCGTGATCAGTACGATCCGCTCCGGGTTGGACAGGGGCAGCGCCAGCCGTTCCAACGCCGATTGATCCAGCACCATCACGCAGGGCTTCGAAGGGTCGGGCCGGCCCACCGATTCCACATGCCATGCGCAAGTCCGGGACAGGGCTTCACGAAGGGCGGCGGCGTACATCCCGTCAACCATCGCGAGCTGAACCGTTTGCATCATGGGCGACTCCACGCCTCCGCCTTCCGCGTGCCTATTTCTTCTCCGTGTAACCGTCGAAGTTCTTGTGCTCCGAGTAATACTTGCCGGCAACCGTTAATTCCTTGGGCTTCGCCTTGGAATCGACATGGCAGTACGCACAGGCCTTCTTCGTGGACTTCACGTATTCCGGCTTGCCAAACGAGGTCGTGGAACAAACCAGAAATCCGCCCAGCAAAATGACAGCGGGCAAGGTGACTTTCAAGTGGGACATGGTGCCTCCAACGGGGAAGTTAGCAATTGCAGCGCCATCCGGCTAAGTCCCTAGATTCGGATAGTTTGCCCCGAATTCACCACCTTGTGGGGGAGGCATTCCCCCCGAAATCGACGCCGGTTGCGCGAATTCACGCAGGCGGCTTGCTATAATCGGAAAAGTTTCCAAGCATGTCTAAGCTCACCCCAGGCTGGCAGAGAACCAGCGTACTGGAATCGGTGTTCGACCAGCTCTCCGACGCCCTGGTTCTGTACGATCCCGAATACCGTATCACCGGTGTCAACCGGGCCGCCGAAAAACTCTTCGGCATGTCCAGCGAGGAAATGCTCGGCAAACACTGCCAGCAAATCTTCCAGTGCTCGGTGTGCGAGCCCAACTGCGGCGTCCTGGTGGGCCTCAACCAGCAGCTGGCCGCGCCCAACACCACTGTCCGCCTGCATACCGGCAACGGCATGGAGCGCCTCGTCGTCATGCGCACCAACCAGATGTTCGACGCCGCCGGCCAGCTCACCGGAGTCGTCGCCACCATCAAGGACGTCACCGAGGAGGCCGCGCCCCAGAAACGCGAGGTCATCGCCGAATCGCCCAGCATGCGCGAGATGATGAACTTCGTCCGCCGCGTTTCCGCCTCCGAAGCCACCACCATCCTGCTGGAAGGCGAAAACGGTACCGGCAAGGACCTCATCGCCAAAACACTGCACTATCAGAGCGTCCGCCAGGCCGAACCCTTCATCGCCATCAACTGCGCCGCCATCCCCGAAACCCTCCTGGAAAGCGAGCTCTTCGGCTACGAAAAGGGCGCCTTCACCGACGCCCGCTCGCAAAAACGCGGCATCTTCGAGCTGGCCGACAAGGGCACCCTCTTTCTGGACGAAATCGGCGAGATCCCGCTCATGTTGCAGGCCAAGCTGCTGCGCGTCCTGGAAGAGCAGACCTTCCGGCGCCTCGGCGGCCTCAAGGATATTCACCTCGACCTGCGCGTCATCGCCGCCACCAACAAGAATCTGCGCGAGGCCGTCAAGGAAGGCGCCTTCCGCCAGGATCTCTATTTCCGCCTCAACGTCATTCAGATTCTGATCCCGCCCCTGCGCGACCGCACCGAAGACATCGTGCCGATGACCAGGTTTTTCATCGATCACTACAATCGCAAGTTCAAGCGCAATATCGAGACCATTACCGACGGCGCCGCCAAGCTCCTCATGGCCCACGATTGGCCGGGCAACGTGCGCGAACTGCGCAACGCCATCGAGCGCGCCATGATCCTGGAGGAAGGCCCGGCCATTACCGCCGCCAGCCTGCCCATCGCCATTGCCCGCCCCGACACCGGCGGACCGCTCGCGGCCCCTCCCCCCGGCGGCGAAATCCCCACCACCGGACTCTCCCTCGAAGACAACGAACGCAGCCTGCTCGTCCGCGCCCTGGAGAAGACCGAAGGCAATCAGACCCAGGCCGCGCGCCTGCTGCGCATCACCCGCGATACTCTCCGCTATAAGATGAAGAAGTTCAACCTGCGGTAGCGCGGCCGCTTCCCGCGCTCATCCCCTGCTGCGCCGCCGGGAGCAAGTTCGCTATCATCGCAACTGCAAGGAGATTTAACAATCGTGAACACCGCGTTTGCCGGAACGGGGCGGCTGCGTCCGGCGGCTTTTTTCCTGGGCCTGATTCTTCTGTGCGCCAGCACTTTGATCTATGAAATCGCCCTGACCCGTCTGTTGAGCGTAGTGTCCTGGTACTATCTGGCCTTCGTCTCGATTTCCATGGCGATGTTCGGCATGACAGCGGGGGCGCTAGCCGTGCAGTTTCGCCCCGACCTTTTTATCGGCGACATGGTCCCCCGGCGGCTGGCGCAGTCGGCCATCGCCATGGCGATCTCCCTGCCGCTCTCCCTCATGACCATGCTGGCGGTGCCCCTCTATACGTCCTTCGCCGCCCAGACGGCGTACAACTTCCTTCTCTTCTCGGCCATCATATCCGTGCCGTTTTTCTTTTCTGGAATCACCGTGTGTCTTTCGCTCACCCGCATGCCGTTCCCCATGGGCCGTATCTATTTTGCGGACTTGATGGGCGCGGCTGCCGGTTGCATCGGCTCCGTAGTCCTGCTCGGCCTGCTCGACGCACCCAGTGCGATCTTTCTGGTTTCGGCGTTCTTGTTCTCTAGCGGAGCCCTCTATGCCACTTATGCCCGCGAAAAACGCCTCGCCAGAACTGCCGGATTCTGGGCGCTGGCCATGGCCGTTCTCAGCTTGCTCAACGCCTCCACTTTCCACGGAATTCAGCCGATGTGGTCCAAGGGCAGGGTCGACCCCCGCACCGACATCCTGGCCGAACACTGGAATCCCATTTCGAGAGTCCGCGCCCAGCACCCCTCCTTGGGGCCTCCCATGATGTGGGGTGCCAGTCCCAGGCTGCCGGCGTCGATGCAGGTCGAAGCCATTGAGTTGACCATCGATAGCGACGCCGACACCCCCATGAGCCGCTTTCAGGGCGACTTCTCCAAATTTCCATTCCTCCGCTATGACGTGACCTCCGTCGGCGCGCAGTTGCGCCATGGCGCCGCGAGCGCCGCCATTATCGGCGTTGGCGGCGGCCGCGATGTTCTCAACGCCGCGGCCAATGGCATCCACCGTATCGTTGGCATCGAGGTCAACAGCGCCATCGTGGACATGACCTCGCGCCAGTTTGACTGGTACTCGGGATTCAGCAGGATTCCCGGATTCGAACTGCATAACGACGAGGGCCGCAGCTACCTCACACGGTCCGGCGAGCGCTTCGACCTGATTCAGGCCTCTCTGGTGGACACCTGGGCCGCCACCTCCGCCGGCGCCATGACCCTCTCCGAGAACGCTTTGTACACCGTGGATGGCTGGCGCGTGTTTTATAGCCATCTCAAACCCGGAGGCGTGATTACCTTCAGCCGCTGGTCTTCCGGGGCGGAGACGAACCGCCTGTTCGCGGTGGCGAAGGCCATGCTCCTCACCGAAGGCGTTTCGAACCCCGAGCGGCAACTGGCCGCCATTACCTCGGGCAATATTGTGACTCTGCTCGCCAGCAATTTGCCCTTTCCCGAATCGGACCTTCGCCGGCTCCGCGAAATCATCGCCGAAATGGAGTTCAAGCCGTTGTACCTTCCCGGTGAGGGCACCAACGTCCCGGAGTTGCGCAACATCCTGGCGGCCACCACTCTGACCCAGATGGCCGCTTTGCGCGGAGCCAATGGACTCGACTACTCCCCCGTATTCGATGCCTCTCCCTATTTCTTCAACGCCGTGCACTTCTGGAGTCTGCCCGGCATGATCCGCGCGCATCAGGGTATCGGCAACTTGCGGGCGATGTTGTTTCTGTCCGGTTTCATGTTGGCCGCCATCATCCTGGTGATTACCACCCTGGTTCTGCCGGCGCTGCTGTGGACTCGCAGACAAGGCGCGGCCAAGGCTCCCCCGGCCGGTGGGCTGGCGTACTTCATTGCCATCGGCTTGGGTTTCATGCTGGTGGAGATGGCCATGATGCAACAGTTGTCCATCCTCCTCGGCCACCCCATCTATTCCATGGTGGTCGTCCTGGCCGGTCTGATCTTCTCCACCGGAATCGGCAGCCTGGCTTCCGACAAGCTGCAATTGAACTCCAACTGGCGCGGCCGCCTTCCGGCGATCGCCGCATCCCTGCTCATCGTCCTCTATTCTTTTGCCGTCCTGCCTGTCGTGCATGCCTTCACCGCGGGCGTCCTCTGGCAGCGCGCCGCCACCTCCCTGGCCTTGATCACTCCCTGCGGGTTCCTGCTGGGATTCTGCTTTCCCGTCGGCATGCGATGGATGACGGCACTGCGCCAGGAAAAGAATCTGCCCTGGATGTGGGCGCTGAACGGCGCGGCGGGGACGCTGGGGAGCTTTGTCGCCATCGTCGTTTCGATGGATACCAGCATCCACACTTGCGTGCTGGCCGGCGCCGCCTGTTATTTTGTCGCCGGATGCGTCTTGCCCGCAAAGACGGAACCCTCGCTAAGCTAAGTACCCGCGTTCGGAATTACGGTGACGTATCGGGAGACCGCTTGCTGACGCGCGCGGCTCGGCGCGCCCCCCCGCGAACAGGCGCGTATTGACGAGGCGTCAGCCCAACGCAGAGTCGCGGAGATCGCGGAGGAAGACGCAGAGAACACAATCCCCGGTGTTGTGGGATAAGGCTCCGCCTTGTCCATCCGAGCGCAGCTCGGACTCTTCTTTCGCCGAGCCTCCGCGCTAAGCGCACTCCCCCAGGTTTCCCCGCCCATGCGGTTGCTCCGCGATCTCCGCGTCTCTGCGTTGAGCTCGTTTCCTGTTTGGTTCCGCCTCCGCCGGGTCAGGGAGCGGTTGCCGCGGAATACGAAAGCGCATTTGCGAAATGGTGTACTAAGCTGGCCCTGGCCACTATCTCCCGCGCCGCCCGCCACCGTATCGCCGCGGGCGAAACCGGCGCTGCGGCGCGCTTTTCTTATTTCCTGCGCCGGTACAGTCGCCACTGCGCCGATTCCGCTGCCTGCTCGTAACGCCGCTCCATCTCCGGAATGTAATACTTCGCCATCCCCTCCCATTTGGCATCTTCCATCCCGTGTTCCTTCGGGTACATCACGATGTCGGCGTTGCCGAAAAAGGCGTCCGCCGTGGGATGATAGCGGTCGCTGTACAGATATCTGTAACTGGCCGAGGCCATCCCCCCGCGCGGCGGCTCGATGCCCAGCGCAAAGGGGAACGCATTGTAAGTGTCCATCGTGGTGACCTTCTCGCCGGGCTTGAGTTCCCGCCGCAGCAGATCCGTGCCATCGTTCAGGTAGGCTGCATAGAAGTTGCCATACGCCCGGTGCGTGCCTTTGTTCTCCAGGTAGTCGTCCAGGAAAACCGCCCCCGCGAACCCGCCGCGAGTCACCCGGTACGCAAAATCCCCTGGCGGAGCCAGCTTCAGCCGCAGTCCGTTCAGCAACGCCAGCCCATCCGCGCTCCCGGTTCCCAGAATCAGCCCGATCCCCACCACGCCCAGCACCGCGGCCAGACGCGCCTCCAGCCAGGAACATTGCAGGATGCAATCGAGAAACAACAGCGCCAGCAATTCGCCAAGCGGCAGCCGTTCCAGTTGGCAATTCGTCACCAGCAGCAGCACCCCGGCGCAGTACACCATTCCGGCCAGCGCCAATGCCCGGTAGCCCAGCACCCGGTCCGCCCAGCCGCGGTCCGCCCCCTGCCGCCCCGCCATTTGCGCCATCGCGGCCAACCCGGCCAGAATCAGAAAGCCTGGAAAATTCTCCGCCAGCACCTGCCCCACGAACGCCGGCGAAACCGCCCCGGCGCGCGCATCCGCCGCCATACGCAAGTCCGCCCAAATCGCGCCCACGTCGAACCGCAGATACGCCAGAAACGCCGTCGCCGCCATCAGGAAGCCGCCGGCAAGCCCCAACAGGCGCCGCCGCTCCAGCCTCCCGTTCCACGCCAGCGAAACGGCCGCCAGCACCAGCCCCACCAGAAAGTAGTTGGCTTTGAGAAACAGCAAAATCGCCACCAGCACTCCCGTGGAGAAAGCGCCGCCCACACCGCGCGCCGGCGCCTCCGCGCGCAGCGGAAAAGATTCGACTATCAGCAACCCCAGAAGCGCGCATCCCTGACGGTTGTAACTCATGGCGATGGTGGACAACCGGAAACTCTCGCCCAGTTGCACCGGCGCGAGCGCCAGCAGGCACAACATGACCGCTCCCACCACCGCCAGCAGGCCGCTCACCCGCCGCACCAGCAGGGCGTAGGCCCAGATTCCGATCGCCACGCCCGCCAACCCGTTGCCGTAGCCCAGTCCGTTCAGATTCCCGCCGGCCAGCTTCATTCCCAAAGCCGAGATCAGATACGTCACCGGCCCCAGCCCGCTCGAGTAATCCACGTGCGGCCGCTGCCCCCACAGCACCCGCCACCCGTTATCGGCAAAGAAAATTACGTCTTCGATATAGCTGCGCATCGGCACAATTCCGGTGCGTATGCAGATGGCGAGGATGACGGCGAGCAGCGCGGCCATCGTCAAGTGAAAGCCTGCCCCCGGAGGCCGCCGGGCCGCCGTCACCAATCGGAATACCCAATCGCCGCGCGGGCCGCCGGCGGAAACCGCCTCCGCCGCCACGGCCGGCTCCGAGGCCGCCCCGGCCCGGGCTGTAGGTCTACTCATGGATGGCCATTCCCAGCTTCCCCAATTCCCTTATACACCAGACGCATTGGGTCGACGGTAAGCGGTGCTGCCGGTAACCACTCGCTAGACTGCCTGTCCCTGTCTGGAAGGCGCCGCCAGATAGCTGTGAAACATCGTGGGCGACATGCTCACAGGCGCGGGGGTAGCTTGTATCCGCTGGATCTCCACTGCCGCCGTGCGCGCCAGAGCCGCCGCCACGCCCCCGAAAACCGGCAGCATGATGGTGTAGGCGATGTGCTCGAACAGAATGGTCACGGCATAGATGATCACACAGTAGTAGAGGCCCATCGCCACGCTCCCCATTTCCTCCAGTCGCGGGTCGCCGCGGGTCTTCTTGTAGACTTGGTACGGGGCATTCAGCGACATGACCACCGCGGTCACGAAAAACAGGAACGCCGGAATGCCCAGCTCGCTCGAAACCTGCGTGTAGCTGTTGTGCGTGCCCAACCAGTTTCCCTTCCGCCCGCCGAGCGTCTTCACATACGCGTCCTCGGCCACCACAAACATGCCCGCGCCGACGCCGAAAAGCGGATGCTGCATGGTGAAGATCAGGCTGTACTTCAGCAACTGTTTCCGGCTCTGCGTGGACGAGTGCGCGCTGGCCGCCATATCGTCGTCCATGGTGCCGTCGTCCGCTTCCCCCTGGTTAACCGTCGTCTTATACCGCGAAATCAGCTTTCCCGGCATGGTGGTCACCACAACCCCCAGAAAAATCACCCCGGCCATGATAATCTGCATCTTGTTCATGACCGGCACGCGCAGAAATAACACCATAATCATCACCAGGAACCCGATCATGGCGCCCCGCGAACCCGTCCGGAACGTGGTGGCCAAAATCAGCACCATCACCCCCAGCGCAAACACCTTCCCCGGCAGCGTCTTGGAGATCGCCATCATGGCGCCCCACAGCGGCAGACCGAGAAGCAGCGCCTGTGCCATCTCATTGGGATTGCTGAACTTCCCCTGCGGCAGGAAAAGCCGGCCATTCTCGCTGGTTCCAAAGACATTGGCGATAATCGTGAAAACCAAGAGCGCCCAGGCGAGCGTCTTGATTACCTTGAAACACTGCCGATAGTTGCCGACCAGGCCCCCCACGGCCAGAAACGCGACAAAGGAGAAGGTCAGCCACGAGTTCACGAAAACCTCCTTGCTGCCGCCCCTCCACACACTGAACGGCACCGAGAGGCCCATGCAGACGGTAAATCCAAGCAGCGCCTTCCCGATATTGGATTTCAACGCGACCTGGAACCCTCGGCTCAGCAGCACCATGGCGAATACCACGCGGTAGGCAATGCCGGTAATGTGCAGGCCGCCAAACCTCACGTCGAAAATGCGGCTGAAAACCAGAAAGAGAAAAACCAGCAGAACCGTGAACCCCAACCGCTGGAACGACGAAACCTGCTCCTCCAATACGGCGTTGGGCGCAGCCGCGTACGGCATCAGGGGGAAGGGCTGACTGTTGTAAGTGGCTCCGCTCATTGTGGAAAATGCCTGTGGAAGGGCTGCTTCCGGCTGTCTCTGATTCTACCACCGGCGCTTTTGCTCCCCCAGGGTCCATAGGTACTAGAGCCGTAACGAAACTACCTTAAGGTAATGCAGCGGCATGCCGCGCCATTGCCGCTTTTGCCCCCTCGCCGCTGCCGGAGGCGCGCGCTTCCCATCCCGGTTATAATGAAACTTGTCCGTGCCTACCCCCGTCTCCGAAACGGAAGCCGCGGTCTTGCGGATTGCGCAGCGCGAAACCTCGCCCCAATACGCCGAGGAGTTCGAACCCATCGCGCGTGGCTTCCTCTTTGCGGTGATCTCGCTCGGCGCGCTGGGTGTGATGGCAGCGGCATACCTGCTCTGGCGACTTCTGATGCGAGCCTTTTCCCGCAGCCATGCCGATGGCCGATAACTTCTCCTCGCCCCCGGATTTCGATCTCCTGATCGTCGGCTCCGGCCCCAGCGGGTCCCACGCCGCCATGGAAGCGGTGCACTCCGGCCGCAAAGTCGCCCTGCTAGAAATCGGCTATTCCGACAGCCAGCCGCCGCCATTCGACCCCTCCAAAACGTTTTCCGAAATCCGCCGCACCGACCCCAACCAGCACACCTATTTTCTGGGTGAAAACCCGGTCACCGTCCTGCGCAATCAGGGGCGCGCGGGCCCCCACCTGACCCCCGGCCGGCAGTACATGATCCGCGATATGGACCAGCTCTTCCCGCTGGAGTCGGACAGCTTCCTGCCGCTACAGAGTTCCGGTTTGGGTGGACTGGGCGTGAGTTGGGGCGCCAACTGCTTTGCCCTCGAGGATTATGAACTGGAACGAATCGGCATCTCCGCGGCGGCCATGCCGGAGTATTACGCCAACGCCGCCCGGGAGGCCGGCATCAGCGGGCGCATCGATGACGCGCTCACTCCGCTAATCGCCAACCTGGACCACTCCGTGATCCAACCGCCGCTGCCCCTCGATTCCAATGCGGAAACCATCCTCCGCCGCTACCAGGCCAGGGAAGAACGCTACCAGGCATCCGGCATCTACCTGGGGCAAAGCTTGTTGGCCATGCTTTCGCGGAATCTTGACCCTCGGCAGGCCAACCCCCAGACCGATATGGATTTCTGGGCGGACGTGGGCAGAAGCGTGTACCGGCCCCGTTACACCATCGAAAAACTCCAGGCCTGTTCCAATTTCACGCACCTCAAAGGCCGGCTCGCGCTGCGCTTCCGGCCCGCGGCGGAGGGCGTCACCCTGGAATGCCGCAACCTTGATACCGGCGCCCCGGAAGCCGTCTCCGCGCGCAAGCTTCTGCTGGCCGCCGGTGCCATCAACAGCGGTCGCATGGCCCTGGCTTCCTTTGGCGACTACCGGTCCCGCTTGCCCATCCTGTGCAACCCCAACCACTGGGTGGCCGCCGTCAACCTTTCCATGCTCGGCAAGCCGGCTCGCGACCGGCGGCATAGCCTTTCCCAGTTGACCGTCCTAATGCGCGCCGAGTGCGACGGGCCGGATTACGTGCTGGCGCAGATCTACTCCTACCGTTCCCTGCTCCTCTTCCGCCTGCTGAAAGACATTCCGCTGCCGCCCCGGCAGGGCCTGCTCTTCCTGCGCCTGCTGGCCACCGCGTTCACCTGCGTCAACATCCATTTCCCCGACCGCCCCAGCGCCGATCGCTGGATCCAACTGGAAGCCAGGCAGAGCGGCGATGTGCTGCGCGCCGCCACCACTTACTCGGCCGCCGAAAAGGCCTGGATCCAGCGCTACGAAGGCCGCATGCTGCGCTTCCTGGCCAGCTTGCGCTGCATTCCGATGGGAGTGAACCGGCCGCTTCACGGCGCCAGCATTCATTACGCCGGAACGCTGCCCTATGCGGCCCAAGACCGGCCCTACACCACCGCGCCGGACGGCCAACTGCGCCAGGCGCCGAATGTCTACGTCGCCGACGCCGCCAGTTGGCGCTTCATGCCGGCCAAAGGCCTTACCCTCACGCTCATGGCCAATGCGCGCCGCGTCACCGCCCAGGCGCTGCGCCATCTGGCGGCGGAGGATGCGTCCCCTTCATGAACGGCGCGCCCGAATCCACAACGAGCCGGCAAATTCCCGGCACGGCCAGACCGCTTCCAGCACTTTTCCCAGGCCGGTGACGGCGGGGATCAGTGCCGGCGGCGTAAACGGATGCAGCCAGTCGAAGGGTTGGATGGCGACGGAGATGAATCCGTTCTTTTCCAGTTCGCGCCGCAATTGAAAACGCACGAACGCCGTTTCGTCCGGCGACACCTCGGGGAAAAAGCTCCGAAAGTGGCGCTCGCAATAGATCTGCGGGTTGAGCATGTTGGGTTCGGCGAAACTCATGCGCCCGCCTGGCTTCAGAAGCGCATAGATCTTCTTCCAGGTCCGCTCCAACTCGAGGTGGTGCAGGATGGAGGATCCGATCACCGCGTCGAAAGGCCCCTCCACCTCGCAATCTTCGAAGTTCTTTTCCAGAAAACGCACGTTGGCCAGCCCGCGAGACCGCGCCATGTCGAGCAGATCGGGCGAAAGATCCACGGCGGTAATATCCGCTCCGGAGCGGGCGAATTTCTCCGTGAGGAAGCCGAAGCCGCAACCGATCTCAAGCACTTTGCTCCCCGGACCGACGCCGGCGCCCTCCAGGATCAGGGTGGCGCGGCGCTCCGCGCGCAGGCGGCCGGCAGGTGTCTTCCAGCCCCAGATATCTTCGCCTACACCGCCCGCCAGACGCTTTCCATGCTCGACTTCATTGGCAAACCTGCTGGTACCGTGATCCGGCCTCTGGGACATGAGAATCAGTATAAGCCATTGCCCTGAGCTGGCACCGCGGCAGCGGCACGGCCGGGACGCATCGCCGGGCCGGGCTGGCAGGGCTGGCATACTCCGAAATGCCCGGCCTGAAACTCATCTCCCACGGCTGAAACTGCCTACCCCCGCCACGCCACACCCACGTTCATCTTCTTCTTCGCGTATTCGAAACTGCGCTCCAAATCGATGCGCTGCTGCTCTTTGAGCGCTTCGTCCATGACCGCCGGCTTCTTCCCCGCCACGTCCTCGATGACCATGGCGCCCATGAACGGGTGACCGCTCTTGGCCAGCGCCACGAAGCGCGCGAATTCCCAGGCGGGCATCTTGGGAAACGCTTTCCAGAAATCGGCCTCCAGGTACGGCAGCTCGCGCGGCGGCCGCCCGGTGATGATCTCCAGTTGCATCGACGATTGCGGGCACAGTTTGCGGAACTGTTGCACAAAGCGCACCAGATCGACGTTGCCATCGCCCAGCGCCACCCATTGGCCGGCGGCGCCGCGCGCGTTCTCGAACACCACCGAATCGCGCACGTGGGTGGTGACCACATACGGCGCCAGCGTCTCCAGGGTCACGAATGGGTCTTCCACGCACCAGATCGGGTTGCCCGTGTCGAGGCAGGCGGCCACCAGATCCTTGCCCGATTCTTCGATGATGATCTTCAATTCCCGCGCCTGCATGTCGCCGGAGTGATTCTCCAGGGCGATCTTCACTCCCAGGTCCATCGCCTCCGCGCGCACCGAGCGGAACAGCTTGACGGTGTTCTCCATGTGCGCTTCGATGGGCAGCGGGCCGAGGCGGTCTTCGCTCGAACCCATGTAGCAGCGCATCGAACGCGAGCCGACGGCCTTGGCAACCTTCAGCCCCTCGATCAGTTGCTGGCGCGCCGGCGGGCCGTTCTTGCCGAACGACTTGGAGGAGTCGCAGATGCAGCCCATCCCGCTATCAATCGAAATGCCGAGCTGGGCGGCGCGGTCCTTTACCTTTTGCAGGTTGGGCGCGTCCAGCGTGCCGTAGTCGCCCAGCGCCGAAAACTGGATGGTGTCCAGCTTCAGCCCGGCGGCATAGTCCAGCAGTTCGGTGCCCTTCCATTTGAAGGCGCGGAGCGAGTAGGTGTCGAAGCCCAGTTTCACCGGAACTTCCTCGGCGGAGGCGGCCGTCAGGGCCACAGCCGCGGCAGGCAGGGTCTGGAGGAACGTACGACGCAGCATGTTTGCTACTGTAGCTCAACGGACCGCGCGCCGTGCATCTCGTCTGGGAAAATCCGCGCCATGGGATTGCTGAATACCGAAATCGCATCGGCGAAGGTTACGCCGTGTTTCTTGTGGTTGGACCGGGCTTTGCGCGGATCCCATTCGAACACCAGAGCCGTCGTGTCTCTCTACAGAATAGCGGAATTCCCGCGCGGACGTCTGAGCGCTCAAGCGCGAAATTGAGACGCGCCTGGCCAACCGTGGTGCGGAAGCCGTCGAATTCCAGGAGACTCAATCTTCCAAGAATCCGCGCCGCGGGCGTCCCGCCTCCCCGCCGCTTGGCATCCTGCTTGCACTAACAACCCGTATGAACCGTCAAAGTGCTTGCCGCTCATGGATTTTGCGGTGGAGGGCGTGCCGATTGGGCACACCCGTGTGACGCCAAGGCATCATGCGGCGGCGGGGAAAAGCCTTGCTATAATTGAGGATTCAAGATCCATACGTTCAGGTCCAACGACATTGCGCATGAAGTGCATTTCTATAATTCTGTTTGGCGCGGCCGCGGTTTGCGCCGCCGACTTTACCACGGGACAGGCCGCACGGCTGGTGATCGGGCAGACAACCTTCACCGCCCAGGATTCCAATTCGAGTGACACGATTCTGGGAGCGGCCAGTGGGATTGCCTACGCCGCCGACACGCTGTTCGTCGCCGACTCGAACCGGGTAGGCGCCTCGCCCACCAACAATCGCGTGCTGCTGTACCAGAACCTTTCAGGCCAACTGCCGCGGCCGACCGACGCGCTGACTTACAACAGCAAGTGCCCGGTCTGTGTCGGTCAGGCAACGCTGGTGCTGGGACAACCGGATTTCACCACCACGACGCTGAATCTGACGACCAGCTCCAACTCCTTGCGCCTGCCCACGGCGGTGGCCTCCGATGGGGTTCACCTGGTGGTGGCGGACACCGACCACAACCGCGTGCTCATCTGGAACCACATTCCGACCACCAACAACGCGCCGGCCGATGTGGTGCTGGGCCAGCCGAACTTCACCACCACTTCGGTGCCGGGCAACACCCCGAGTGCCAAGTCGATGCGCGGCCCGCAGGGAGTGTGGATTCAGAACGGCCAGCTCTACGTCGCCGACACGCAGAATAATCGCGTGCTGATCTTCAACCACATCCCGACCGCCAACGCCACGGCCGCCGATGTGGTGCTGGGCGCGCCCGATTTCACCACCTTTGTGGAGCCCGACCTGACGCAGCAGACGAACAGCGTCACTGCCAGCCTGGTACTGAACCCCGTTTCCGTCACTTCCGACGGCGTCCACGTCTTCGTCACCGACCTGGGCTACAACCGCGTGCTCATCTGGAACTCCATTCCCACCGCCAACGGCGTGCCCGCCGACGTAGCCGTCGGCCAACCGGACCTGGTCAGCTCGGTGGCCAATAACGCATATTCCACCAACCCCAACGACACTACCGTGCCCCCGATAGAAACTCCGATCCTCTGCACGGTGTCCAACGGCACGGACGTGAACAGTAACCTCACCTATCCGACCTACTGCAATTCCACGTTGAGCTTTCCCCGCTTTGCGCTGGCGGCGAATAACCGCCTGTTCATCGCCGATGGCGGCAATGACCGGGTTCTGGTGTTCAACACAATTCCCACCACGAATGGCGCGGTCGCGGACATCGTGCTCGGCGAGTCCCCCGATACCGCCGCCTCCACGGGCATCGTCACGCAGGCTTCCGACGCGGCGGATTCGCTGCGTACGCCCATGTCTCTCGCCTGGGATGGCACCAACCTCTACGTCAGCGACGCCTACAACCGGCGCATCACCGTCTATTCGATGGCTGAAAACACAGTCCCCTACGCCGGCGTGGTCAATTCCGCGAGTATTAACATTGTGGCCAAGGGCACCATAACCTTCGCGGCAACCATCGCGCCAACGACAGTCACCACACCTCCAACTCCCGACTCGGTGCAAGCGGGAGATGTGATCGATGTCAACATCGGCGGCACCAGCACCACCGATACCACGACCAATGTGGCCACCATCACCGGCGGCGCCGATTACAAATACACCGTGCTGTCGTACGACACCGTCAGTACCATCATCCCTATACTAGTGAATGAGATCAACAGCGCCAATAGCGGCGCCGGCGACCCCAACGTCTACGCCACGCCCGATCTGACTACCGGGGTCCTGATCCTGACATCGCGTCTGAGCGGCATCAACGGCAACGCCACGACGATTTTTTGCACCATTACGCCGGTCTCCACGTCCACCACGGCGGGAATCACGGGGACTACCAGCGGGGCCAACCTTTCCGGTGGCGGCGACGCCGCCTCCCTGGCGCCCGGCACCATCGCCCAGGTGCAGGGCACCAACCTCTCGTTCCAGACCGCGTCGGCCGATTTGACCCAGCTTGCGCTGCCCACCAGCCTGGGCGGCACGCAGGTTTATTTCAACGGCATCCCGGCGCCGCTGGTGATGGTCTCGCCGACCGCGATCAATGCGCAGATTCCCTGGGAAGTGGGCGATACCACCAGCATCAACGCCTATGTCCGTTCGGTGGCCGGTGACGGCACGGTAATGGTGACCACACCCGTGGCCGTAACCA
>Ga0182030_10010782_pt1 | contig 18511 bp, 14 predicted proteins | sample 812S3MmetaG_FD_121299 | JGI IMG/M metagenome (GOLD analysis project Ga0182030, IMG submission 121299) | Permafrost microbial communities from Stordalen Mire, Sweden - 812S3M metaG (Illumina Assembly) | ecosystem: Environmental > Terrestrial > Soil > Wetlands > Permafrost | place: Sweden...
AGCGGGAAGGCCGCTCGGTATATCTACGGCTATCTTTTTATTTGGCAACTGATTGATGTGATGAATAAATGCAGCCAGCCACCCTTCTGCAGGCCGGCTAAGGCCAGTGCCTAAAATGGCGTCAATGATCACAATGTGCGCAGGAATATCTGTAATAAAAGTATCTGGCTGCACTATGCCGACCAGCTCTGCATCTATATTCTGTAGCCTGGTAAGATTAGATTGGCAATCAGCAGATAGTTCTTTACTGAACTGCAATAGAAACGCTTTGACACCGTAACCTCTCTGGTGAAGCAGGCGTGCCATTGCAAGGCCGTCGCCTCCGTTATTACCTGTGCCGCACAAGATAACAAAGAGCGTTTCTTTAGGAAGATGCTCCCTGACCCAGGATGCGCATTTGCCTGCCGCACGTTCCATCAGCTCCGCAGAACGAATGGCAGATGCTTTGATCGTATAGGCATCACATGCACGTATCTGCGCGGCGGTAAATATCTTCATACTGCCAAAATAATGAATCTGCCTGGGAATATTATTCTTAAAAACAATTTTTTGTCTCTCTGTCAATAATCTGTATCAAAATGTTAAAAATGAGTTTATAAATTTAATGTTAAATATTGGGATAAAATAAATGGAACTTGAGCAATTATTGCGTTTGTCTGCAATATGGTTATTCCTATCTTTGTCGCACTTTTAGAAAAAATACACCTTCATTTTTTTAAACATTTCAGTATGCAGAAAAGCATTAGCCTGCTGGCGGCTTTCATTTTTTTATTTTCCTGCGTTTCTTTTGCGCAAAACAATAATAATGGTACCATAAAGGGTTTCGTATATGATAAGAAGACAGGAGAGGTAATGACGTATACCTACGTTAATGTAATCAATGCGAAAACAGGTGTACAAACTGACGTGAACGGTTATTTCTCTCTTTCCCTCCCGGCAGGCAGTTATACATTGCTAGCCAATGCTATAGGGTATGATTCTGTAACAGTAGAAGTAAACCTGCTTCCGAATTCAATTGTAACCAAGAAAATACTTTTGAGCCAGAGAGAAGTAGGGCTTAAAGAAGTAGAGGTTTCCGGCAGAAAAACGGAAAAGATGACCCATATTAATACCGGGGTTACCAATATCACTCCGCGCGATTTGAAATTATTGCCCAGTTCAGGCGGTGATCCTGACCTTGCGCAGTATTTACAGGTAATACCCGGGGTAATATTTACCGGTGACCAGGGTGGACAATTATATATACGCGGCGGTTCTCCAGCCCAGACAGGTATTTATCTTGATGGGGTTACTATTTACAACCCTTTTCACTCTATTGGCCTTTTTTCGGTTTTTGAAACTGAAGCGATACGAAATGTGGATGTATATACGGCCGGATTTGACGCACAATATGGCAACCGTACCTCTGCAATTGTTGATGTACATACAAAAGACGGCAATAAGAATGATATCAGCGGCATTGTATCTGTTTCACCCATAATGTCCCGGATTTTATTAGACGGGCCAATAGTTAAGTCTAAAAAAAATGGTGCAGGCATTACCTATTTAGTTACTGCAAAAACCAGTTATCTGGACCAAACTTCAAAATCATTATACAGCTTTTTGGGTGAACCATTTTCCAGCGGGCTGCCTTATAAATTTACCGATGTTTATGGAAAAGTTACGTTCAGTGGTGATAATGGCAGCAAGCTAAATGTATTTGCTTTCAATTTTGATGATCACGCTAATTTATTAAATGACACAAACCAGGCACCTATAGCTGATTACCACTGGCAGGAGTCTGGAGCCGGTGCTACATTTGTTGTTTCCCCAGGCAATAGTTCTGCTCTTATAGATGGCAAATTTGCGGTTTCAAATTACAATATCAGCCTTAACCAGGTGAATGTGCCAACGGATACTGTTCCGCGTACCAGCCAGATCAATGGTTTTGAGGCTGCAATTAATTTCACCTATTTTCTTCCTAATTACAGTGAGCTGAAGTATGGTGTGGAAGTGAGTGGATTGCATACTTCACTTAATTATTATAGTGCTGAAGGTATATCAACCACAGAAGAGAGAGAAAGTACGCTTGCAGGGTTATACCTGGTTTTCAGGCATAATTTCAACAGCAATTTTATTTTTGAGCCAAGCATTCGATTTCAGTATTACTCTGAGCTGAATAAATTATCTCCCGAACCAAGGTTAGGCATCAAATACAACCTATCAGAGAATGTGCGCCTGAAATTTGCAACTGGAATATATAGCCAGAACATTATCAGCACAAAATCTGACCAGGATATTGTAAACCTCTTTACCGGCTTCCTGCTTAGCCCTGACCAACAGATTACTAATGTGAACGGGCAGATCGAAAAATCTAACCTGCAAACTGCTTATCATGGTGTTGGCGGCATAGAAGTCGACATACAGAAAGTGGAGTTAAACCTGGAGCCATGGGTAAAATATTTTGGACAAATAGATGAGTTGAACAGGGATAAACTATTACCCCAGGATCCGGATTTCATAGCCGCTACCGGCCTGGCAGACGGCGTGGATCTTTCAGCAAAATATACTTCAGGGCGCATTTACTTCTGGACCGCTATGGGTTACCAGAATGTTAACTACACCAGTATTGATGCTACCGGAAAACAACAAACCTATCCAGCTCCTTTTGATGCGAGGTTTAACGGAAACATCGTAGCCGCGTATACCGCAGGTGAAAAGAAAGATTGGGATGTCTCCGCCAGGTTTAATATTCGCTCGCCGTTTCCATTTACCCAGACACAGGGTTTTTACGAAAATGTAAATATGTCAAAAGGTGGTATTGGTACAAATTACCTTCAACAAAACGGGCAATTGAATGTGATCTATGCCAACGAGATAAATGGCGGCAGGCTGTCATGGTATCACCGCCTGGATTTGTCTGTGCGTAAGCGGTTTGCATTAAGTAAAAAGTCAAATCTTGATGCGACTTTTTCAATAACAAATGTATATGACAGACAAAATGTTTTTTATGTGGATCGTATAACCAATGTTGTAGTGTATCAGCTACCTATCTTCCCCAGCCTAAACCTAACTTGGAACTTTTAATGCAAAGTGCTCAATGATGCTGCAAATACAAAAATGGCCTGTTTTGCAGGCAGCTTTTATAGCAGTCGTTATGCTGTCAGGAGGGCGATCTTATGGCCAGGTTTTGACTCCTGATATTCCCGGAAATAAGGCAATAGCGCTATTAGAAGAACAATATCAAGAGGAACATTACTCACTGGCGATACAGTCTGCAAGCCAATTTCTTGCCCGGAACAATAGCTTCCCGGCTGTGGGAGAAGATAAAGTATATTCGGAAAGCATTACCGATATAGACAAGGCGAAATTCTATTTGGCACTTGCGTCTCTTAAGGCAGATGTGCCCGAATGCAAGGCCGTTGCAATAAGCGCTATGTCAGCCACAATAAACCCCGCCTACAGCCAGCGCCTTGCGTACTCACTTGCCCAATATTACTTCCACCATGACCAATTGGCAAAAGCTATTCCTCTTTATGAATCAGCAGGTATAAATAACCTCAACAATAGCGAGATCGCGGATGAAAAATTTGAACTCGCATACTGTTACTTTAGTGACCGGCAATTTGATAAGGCGGAACCACTACTCTTATCCATCAAGGAACTAAAAGACGGCAAGTATTTTTGGGCAGGTAATTATTACTACGGCTTGCTGTCTTACAATGAGGACAAGTATAACGAAGCGTTGTTGAGTTTTGATCGAATTAAAGATGCAAAGGAATACAAAAATATTGTGCCTTATTATATTGCCGAGATATACTACTTTATGGGTAGCAGGGAAAGAGCCCTCCACTTAGCAGATACGCTTATTAAGCGGACAGAAAAGTCATTTTATGACAAGGAATTGCATTTGCTGGAGGGCCAATGTTTATTTGAACTGCAAAAGTATAGTGAAGCCCGTCCATACTTTGAATATTACTATGACCATGCAGATAAAATAAGGAAGCAGGACCTGTATGAAATGGCTTATTGCGATTACCGTACAAATGACTGGACTAAGGCTATAGAAAAATTTAAGTTGTTGAGCAGTGCTTCCGATTCTTTAGGGCAGTCATCGATGTATCTGCTGGGTGATTGTTATCTGAAAACCGGGAACAAAGATGGTGCACGAACAGCCTTCGGCATTTGTGCGGATATGACTTACAATAGAGGACAGCAGGAAGCCGCGATGATTCTTTATTCAAAGATTGGCTATGAGACAGGATATGACGATGAGGCGCTCAGGCAATTGAACAACCTTGTTAAAACATTCCCACGTACAAAGTACAAGGATGAAGCCAATACACTTATTTCCGGTTTACTCGTAAAGACCAATCAATATGATGAAGCACTGAAACACCTGGAGAAAGTAACGAGGAAGGATGAGGGATACTGGCAGGTATATCAAAAGGCCAATTATGGCGTTGCCGTGCAAGAATTTCGCGATGGGAACCTGAAGAGCGCGCTGAATTATTTAAATCTGTCAATAGAACACCCCGTGAATACTGATTATGAAAATGCAGCATTGTTCTGGACGGGGGAGATAGCATACAGCCAGCATCATTATGCAGAGGTGATTATCTTGTCACAGGATTTCATTGGCCGAATTGGCAGCAAAACCGGACCATTACAGATCAGTCCGTTAGCCACAGTGCAGCACGCTTATCTCAATATGGGCTATGCGGCCATGGAAACCCATGACTACAGTGCGGCACAAAGCTACTTCAACCATGCCCAACAAGAACCAACTAATGATATCTATGCCGGTATGGTCGCTATTTTAAGGGAAGCTGATGCAGTGTTAATGCAGAAAAACTACCCGCGTGCTATCATCCTATATGATAAGATAATATCGTCAGATACCGCGGATGCAGATTATGCACGCTACCAAAAAAGTATATTGCTCGGCTTGCAGGGAAAGAACAATGAGAAAGTTGCATTATTACAATCTCTGATTAACAGCACCCCCCCTTCGGCTTATGTAAACCATGCCCGTTATGAGATTGCCGTAACTTATATTGAGTTGAATAAATATGCAGAAGCGCTTTCGTTCTTAAAACAGCTTACTCAAGCCGTTAACGATAAGAGTTTTGCACCTTCGGCGTGGATGAAGGTCGGGTTTGTGTACCAGCAAATGAATGAAAATGAACAGGCCATTGATGCCTACAAGCATGTGGTCATTGATTATCCGGCTGCGGATGAGCGCTTGTCTGCGCTTGATGCTCTTAAAAGTTTGTATATACAAAATAACATGCCTGCGGCATATACGTCCCTATTAAAAGAAAATGGCCTCCCATCGGCAGATAGCAGCTCTATTGACTCTACTTATTATGCAGCAGCGGAAGCACAGTTTGGAAATGGAAAATGGGAAAATGCATTACAGGCTTTTACCAATTACCTCCGGGAGTATCCGAATGGTATTTTTGCAGCAAGGGCGCATTACTACAGGGCGGAAAGTAACTATCAACTAAAAAAATACCAGGAGGCAAGGGAAGATTACGATAATATATTGTCTGGCTCGTGGAATGAATTTTTCGAGAACAGCGCACGTCATGCTGCGGCAATAGCCTATGCAGCAAAAGATTATACGCCGGCTTATGGTTATTTTACCGAATTAAGAGAAAATGCTTCTAATGAGCAGACAAAAGAACTGGCGTACAGCGGGTTAATACAAAGCGGTTTTAATTCCGGCAAGTTTGGTGAAACAATATTGTATGCAGATTCATTGCTTGCACTGCATGGCCCCTCTGATGAAACCATAAATGACGCCTTGTATTATAAAGCAAAGTCCCTCCAGCATTTTGACAGTTCAGATGCTGCAATAGCCGTGTACAAACAACTGAGCGGCAATAAAAACGGGGATGTAGCAGCTGAGTCAAGATTCCATATTGCTGAAGTGCTTTTTAAACGGGGTAAGCTTAAAGAGGCGGAAGATGCTGCAAATGAAACCATACATCTTTCCGCCGGATATGATTACTGGATTGTAAAGTCATACCTGCTCCTGGCAGATATCTTGACAGGCGAAAAGGATTACTTCAATGCAAAAGCTACTTTGCAAAGCATCGTAAAACATACGAATATCGCAGACTTGAAAGAGGAAGCGGCAAAGAAACTGGAAGAAGTAAAAGCTTTAGAAAAACCGCAAAGTAAGTTAGATGATGAATAAAATATAACGCATGAGCTTGAAGCCTTTTTTTATATTAATATTGGTTGCTGCCGCTTTCTGTGCAAAGGCGCAGCATGCCGGGCAGGCAAGTGATACCGTAATAAAAGGTGCGACTATCGAGGTAGAACAATCATATAAGCCACAGGTGAAGCAGGCGCCAAAACCAACCTGGGTGCCGCAACTGCCACCTGCAGATACTACGCATCCTTCATTTTCTTATGATGTACCACAGCAGACACTGTACTATACTTATACATCCCTGCCACTACGCCCGCTTGCGTTGGGTAAGGATACAGAGAAATTGCCATTTGCTAATTATCTATCGGTTGGGGCAGGCAATTTATCAACGCTTTATCTTGATGCTGGTATCGGAGGTATATCGGGTAATAATTATGAAACAGATATACACCTGCATCACATTTCTCAAAAAGGAACTACTGAATACCAGCAGTCGTCATTAAGTGGTATAGAAACGGAAGGTACGTTGCACAATGATTTCAGCGACTGGCACGCTGTTATTGACGCTGAGCGGAATCAGTACTACTACTACGGCTACGACCATGCACTATTAGATTATAGCAGTGACCAGGTGAGGCAAACCTATACAACGATACGAGCCTGCGTAGATACCAGGAATACCGATAGTACCGATAAAATAGACTACCACCCGACCATCTTTGCTTACGTTTATGAAGCTAGGTTCAATACCTCTGAAACCAATATTGGGTTTAATGCACCGGTTACTTACGATTTTGATAACAATCTGCAGGCGCAGGTGGCCGTAAATGCGGATATTGCACACCTAGCCACAAACGGGCAATCTGTAAATAATGGTATTGGGGAGCTGCTTCCGGGCGTCAATCTTCATACGGGTGGCTTTAGCGGGCATGCTCTACTTGGTTTCGCTTTGGGAATGGGAGGCAGTGGATATGTTCTGCCGGACGTCCAGGCTGCATTGATTATTCCAAATACGAAATTTGCGATGAGCGCAGGCTACCAGGCAACTTTGCGCCAAAATACCTATGAGCAGCTAACTACTGAAAATCCTTACTTGTCAAATGTGTATACAACAACACAGACAAGAAGGGATGAAGTGTATGCTGAATTGCAAGGCAGCGAAGGCAACCATTTATCCTATTCAGGCCGTATTAGCTGGTGGCAATATCAAGGGCTTCCCACTTTTCTTAACGATACTGGCGACCATAAGCAATTTTATGTCGTTTATGATAACGTAAAAGCTGTGTCTGTTCAGTTAGCTGCCAGATATAAGATGGCAGACCGATGGTCAGCTGGTGTTACGGGGGATTTCTATCACTTTTATAATGGAAGCCAGACATATGTGTGGCAGGAACCCAACGCAAAAATTAAAGGAGATTTTACCGTAATGTTATTCTCCAAATTGACCGTTACAGCGTACCTTGCATTCATAAATGGCATTTATGCTAAAGATGGGGCAGGACATATTAATGAACTAAAGGCCATTGCTGATCTGGGTGGAAAAGCCGAATATCAGATTATTCCGCGCTTATCGGCGTTTGCGCAGTTGGACAATATTTTGAACGATGAATATCAGCGCTGGATGGGTTACCAGGCATATGGTGTAAATATTTTTGGAGGACTAAGGTTGAAATTTTAGTTGATTGTAATTGCGAATTTGAAATTTGAAATTTAGATGGAGATAGCAAGGTATATAGGATTATTTTTATTAAAAAACCAGTTTTGCTACGTACACGGCCTGGGCAACATGGAGTTGAATAAAATTCCCGCAAGGCATGATGGAAAGGCGCTGCTGGCGCCTTCTTATGAAGTTGTAGTAACTCCCGGAGGATCTATAGATGATAACCTTGCCAATTTTATTGCAACCAATGAGCAGATAAGCATTTCTAAAGCGGCTAATGAGTTGCGGGAATTCAGTATTCAAACAAGGAAAGATATTGCTGAGGGCAAAGAAACCATTATACCGGGGATAGGTAAATTTGTGGAAGAGAATGGGAAGGTAAAGTTTATTACAGATCCCAACTTTAGTTACGTACCCGCTGGCATACCCGTTATCCGTAACAGCAGGCAGTTAGAAGAACAAAATTCAAAACCTGCCCACAAGCCCTCTTACCCAACGCCCCATAAGGCTGACTCTGTAAACTGGAGTATGGTGATCTTAGTCGTTGTGTTACTGATAATAATAGGCGGAGGAGCTTATGGTGTTTGGTATTACACAACGCAAAATGATAATACACAATCAACAATAACGCAAATTCCGCTAAAGGATACTGCTATAGTGAAACCACAAGTACAAATGCCTGATTCAACCCAAATAAAAAAGGATACTACTACTGCTGTTTCTATGCCTGTACTGGATACTTTGGCTCTAAACCCTTATAAAATAGTAGTGGGAGATTACCGAACCAAAGATAAAGCAGACAGACGGGCAAAAAATCTAAATATGAAGGGAGTAGAAACGGTTCAAAAGGACTCTGCCAAATACTTTGTGCTGGTTACTGTGAATTGCAGGATGGCGGATACTACCCATGTTAAAGATTCACTCAAGCGATACTTTGGATATAATAACGTAATTATTTACAAATAGTGGAGCTAAAGGGTCGTTATCCAGCATGAAATTTGGATTTTGCCATTCGGAACTTGAATAGCCATGCAGGGATTAGTTTATAAATCAACAGGAAGCTGGTATTCGGTGCAGGACACAGAGGGTAACTTTTGGGATGCAAGGATAAAGGGCAAGCTAAAAATTGACGAAGACATATCATCTACTAACCCGGTTGCCGTTGGGGATACAGTTATCTTTGACGTTGAAGATAGCCTGGTCAAAACAGGTATGATCACTGGTGTGGCAAACCGCAATAATTATATTGTTCGTGTTTCGCCGCATAACAAAAACCAAAAACACATTATTGCGTCTAATATAGACCTTGCATTACTTGTTGTGGCTATCATTGACCCTCGCACTTCAACTGGGTTCATAGACCGCTTTTTGATAACTGCTGAAGCGTACCATATCCCGGCTGTTATTGTCGTCAACAAAACGGATATATTAAAGCCAAAGCAATTGGCCATTTTACACCACTGGCAGCGGATTTATGGTATGGCAGGCTATGAAGTTTTCCCCGTAACAGCAAAAAACCGTACTACACTCGGACTACTTGAGAAGCGTATAATTAATAAGACCAGTTTATTCAGCGGGCATTCGGGAGTGGGAAAAAGCACTTTAATTAATCAACTGCTCCCTGGAAGCAATATAAAAACGAAAGTAGTATCGGGGTGGAGTGGCAAGGGACAGCATACTACAACATTTGCCGAGATGTTTGATCTGCCCGGTGGCGGGAGGATCATAGATACACCCGGGGTAAAAGAGTTTGGGCTGATAGACTTTGAAAAGGAAGAATTGTCTCAATATTTTCCGGAGATGCGTGCCGCCATGAAACATTGTAAATTCAATAACTGCCTGCACATAAACGAACCAGGGTGTGCAGTAAAACAAGGTGTAGCCGATAAAACAATTTCCGAAGATCGCTACGTGAGTTATGTTGCAATCCTTGAAAGCATAGAAAAGAAGTGGGCTTAAGTTTTTGGGAATTGGGGATTGGGATTGAGAGTTAAGGATAAGAGTATCGGGAATTTTTGATTTGGACATTTGTATTTGATAATTGAAATTTGATGAGTATGATTGTATATAATGTCACGATTAAAGTAGAATCTGACACTGTTGAAACATGGGTGAATTGGATGAAAACTACACACATGAAAGACCTGATGAGTACCGGATTGTTTGTTGACTGCAGGCTATGCCGCTTGCTGGAGCAGGATGAAGCTGAAGGAATAACCTTTATTGCGCAATACGTATGTGATGGCATGGAACAATACAACTTATACATCGATCAATTTGCCGAGAAGATGCGGGAACAGTCGTTTAAACTTTTCGGCGGCAAATTCATTGCTTTTCGCACTTTGATGGAAATAATATGATGTACGCGGTACTGGCAGTGCGTTTGGGCATTTTTCTTTACAGCAAATTTCTTGCCAATTTTCTTAAATGCAGTCCTGTAGCAGGTTTTAGGGGGTTTTTAATATAAAATTGCCGAGAAATGGAATGTGAATAACTTGTGGAAACCTGCTTCAGGCAAGGGTTTTAAGAAGAAAAATAATTTTTTCAGGATATTTGGAAGTGCAATAAAGGTGAGTATATTTGTCCCATCCTCAAATAATATCATTTCACAAGAAAAAACAAAACTTTATGAACAAAGCAGAGTTAATTGACAAACTTGCAAAAGACGCCGGCATTACAAAAGTGCAGGCGAATGATGCGCTGGATTCCTTTACAAATTCAGTGGTTGCAACCCTTAAAAAAGGTGATCGTGTAACTTTGGTTGGCTTTGGTACATTCTCTGTATCTGAACGTGCAGCACGCAATGGCCGTAACCCCCAGACTGGTGCCGTTATCAAGATCAAAGCGCGCAAAGTGCCCAAGTTTAAAGCGGGCAAGGAATTTTCTACAAAGATCTCTGGTAAAAAGTGACCTTTTTCAAAAGAAATGGGAGCAGGGGGCGGAAAGTTCCCTGCTTTTTTTTATTTTTGCATCTTAAACAAATAGTTATTATGGGCAGAGGTGATAAGCGCACCAAGCGCGGAAAAATAACAATAGGAAGTTTTGGCAAGACACGCTTGGCGCGTGCGGTTAAGAAGGCCAAAGTAAAAGCTGAACCAAAGGCTTAAAAAAATATCCTGTAGAAAAAAAGACCGTGCCTTAAGGACGGTCTTTTTTTCTAGATGCTTTTACCGTTCATTAAACCAAGTAGCACATGGCACTTTTCCATACTGAAGATATTTCCGGTAAAAATTTTTTAGTGACAGGAGGGGCCGGATTTATAGGGTCGCATATAGTGGAATACTTGCTTAACAATGGTGCAGGCAAAGTACGTGTGCTGGATAATTTGTCCACAGGCTCTGCAAAGAACGTGGCTATGTTTCACGATCATCGCAACTATGAGTTTTTTGATGGGGACATTTGTGACGGTGCTACTTGCAAAGTCGCTTGCGAAGGTATTGACCACATATCCCACCAGGCTGCCCTCGGTTCAGTGCCGCGCTCTGTTAAAGACCCGGTTACGAGCAATGAAGTGAATGTGAGCGGCTTTGTGCGAATGATCACTGCTGCAAATAATGCCGGGGTGAAGTCCTTTGTTTATGCTTCCTCTTCTTCTGTGTATGGCGATGAACCTAACCTGCCCAAAACAGAGGGACGGACAGGCAATCTATTATCTCCCTACGCAGTAACTAAGAAGACCAATGAGTTGTATGCAGCTGTGTTCGCCAATCTGTATGGCATGAAGGTAGTAGGATTAAGATACTTCAATGTATTTGGCCCGCGCCAGGATCCCGAAGGGCCTTATGCGGCTGTGATCCCTTTATTTGTAACGGGTATTTTGAAGCAAACTCCCGTGTACATCAATGGTGATGGTGAGCAGACGCGCGATTTTACATTTGTAGAAAATGCGGTACAAGCTAATATAAAGGGGATGCTTGCCAATAATGAAGCTGCTTTTGGCCAGGTCTATAACGTAGCAGTTGGTGCTAATTATTCAGTGAATTTTCTATACAGCGCTATCGGAGAAATGCTGGGCATAGACCACAAGGCCACATACCGGGAGGCCCGCTCGGGCGATATACGGGATTCCCTTGCTGATATATCGAAAGCTCGTCAATTACTAGACTACAAGCCTACGCAACAATTTTTAGATGGGCTTAAATTAACTGTGCAATACTTTGCAGGTGGTGAATAATACCGTAAACCTTTTGATGAGTGCATCTTATGACCATACAGAGCTATAGAGAATAGTGCACAGGTACTTAGTCATTAGCAGACGGTATAGTTATGTTTTCTGAGTTTACATCTTCGCCGTCATGCCATTCTACAATAAAATTGTTTCGGCCAGTGCCAATGAGTATGGCTAGAAATTTTTGTTGTATCAACTCCAGCATAGCAAGGAAGGTAAAAATGGCATGTATCCTGTTTTCGCAGGAAGCAAAAAGCATCTCAAAGGGTACGCGTTTTTTTTCCTGTAAATGGTCTATTAAAAAAGTGCGCTGGCCTTCCAGGCTATAATTGTACTTCATCACTACATGCTGCGGTTTGAGCATGCGCTCATTGAATTTTTTGATCACTTTTTCATAAGCCTGCAACAGCTTGTACATAGTGACCGTTTGGATTTCAGTACCTTCAGAATAAGATTCTCCCAGGGTATTCATTTCCATATGGATGTTGCCGCGTTTCTGCTGCATCAGCCGATCGGCCTCCATTATCATCATAGCTTCGGAAGCTTCCTTAAAACGTTTGTATTCAAGAATTTTATCTACCAATTCCTGGCGTGGATCAATTTCTTTTCCCGTTGCGTCTACTTCTCTGCGTGGCAGCAACATGCGGGCTTTGATACGCATAAGTGTGGAAACAAAGAGAATAAACTCACTCGCCAGCTCAATATTCAGAATTTCCAAAGAATGGATATAGCTCAAAAAATCGTTAGTGATACGGGCAATAGGGATATTATAAATATCCAATTCATCCCGCTCAATGAAAAACAGTAGCAGGTCGAACGGGCCTTCAAACTGAGGCAATTTTATTTGATATGATACTGACATGATCTAAAGCCAAAAATAACCTATTAGGCTAACAATTATTGCCTGCCAGGAATAAATTAAAATTTATATTCCATCCCGAGTGTGAAAACCTGATTTAGCTGCACCCATCCCAGGTTACTTCCGGGATCATTTTTTTGCACTACAAGGCCTGTTGTTTTGTCAACATACGTGGAACTATAGGGTATATGATTATCGTAAATAAGAGTGAGGCCAATTATGACATTGAATGCTTTTGATATTTTCCAGGTAAACAAATTATCAAACAATACGCTGATGTTTCCGGGATTGTCTTTTATTACATTTCCTGAAGTGTCTTTTGTATTTTTTGCGAGGTAGTTTGAATACAAATCCAGGCGGCTTTTGAATACTATTTTTTTATTAACGTTAACCTGGTAGCGGCCAGAGAAATAGGCGCCCAACTGAAAATAAGACGTCTTGCCATAGGGTATACCAAATGCACCATCTGTGGATTGAGAAGTGTAATACTTGCTGGCTAACGTAAGCCGTGCAGCCACAGGCGACAAGAATAAAGAGACGTCACTGCCTTTGCGGTATTCCAGGCCTAATGCTGCGGTTAAGTATGCAGGTGAAAGAAAGTCGGAGGTGGGAGATTGCTGCCAGTTAGAGATGGTATAGTCATAGCCCTTTGTAAACTGTGATTTGAAGTTAAACAGACCAGTAAAATAAAAGTTTTTGGCAGTATCTATCCGTATGCCATATTTGGAAGTGAAATCTATGCGGTCATCTGTTTTGTGGGGTAGGAATCCGGTAGAGTAGGCGTAAGAAAGGCCATAGTTAAGATCGAGATTATTACTCCATATATCCCAGTCATGCAGCCTGTCTAAATGCCCGCTGAATATGCCATTTACTGTAAGTGATGCCAACTCGCCCCCAGCAGCCCAGTTATGCAGAAAGCCTTCGTTTATGCCCAGATCGAGTACGCCGCCATGTTCCCAGGCAATCGTGTCTTTATTAGTTGTTTCGAGCGATTTTTTTACATCATCTATCTTGTTTATTTGAGCTTGCGATTGATGAATACTGAAAAGACAAAATGAGCATAGTAGAAGTTTTTTTTTCATAAGGCTGTTTTAATTGTTAGTATTTAATGTGTGTTATTAAGAAAGTGATTGAAATTATTTCGGCCTGTACTTCGCTTCGTCTAAAAACTTTGCCGGGTCTGTTTGCCGGTTTAATAATTCCGACAACGAAAAGGTAGGATGTTTTACCATATAGGCAGCCACAATTTTATATCCCAGCCATGTGCCGATATTGCCGGGAGAATATTTTATAGTATCTGTAGAAGCTTCCAACCCTTTTGCGAAGGGGCCATCATTTATGTAGGGCATTATACTGTGCGATTCTTTGTTGTACAGTAAATTTTCGTGAATGAAGAAGTTGTAAATTAATGCTTCGTTTGCATTGCACCAGTCAACCTGCATTTGCGTAAATCCAAATAATAGCGAATCCGTTTTGCGAGGGAATATCTTATGAAGGAAGTATTGCTCTTTTCCTTTTTGTATCATCAGGTCTAATAATGTTTTATCATCACTGTTGAACGGGTATATGGACTTATAAATGGTGCTGAAAAGAGATACAGGCAAGTAGTCTTTCCTGACATGAGAAAGCATATAACCCGGAACGCCGATGGATTTGTAATGAGGAAACTGATCGCCTAAAAACATATCGAGCCCAATACAAAAAGTTGTTTTGTCGAGAGGGAATGATGGCCAGTTGCTGAGACCCATATCCAGGTATATGACGCGCGGTGCCTGATAATCTGGTAAGTAATATTTCATGAACCTGAATGCTTCTGTAAGTGCGGCATCTGTTTCTTTGCTATCAGGATAATGTTTTTTTATAGTATCCTCCAGGCCTTTAAAATCCTTAAAGGTCAGGAATGGCCTCAGCCCGTCACGGATACCTTTTACGGTATCTGAATAGTTGCCATTGATGTTATATGCCATGACCGTATCAAGGAAGTAGTTGAGAAAATCGGGGTACTTGACTTTGAGTGTCTGCAAGCCTTCGCCAATGTGATTGGTGTCTATTGCATAAAGATCCAGATCGAAGCGATAAGTTTTTAACGTGACATTTATGTTTGATACATCGGGTATTTTTTCTCCGGTATCATTGCAGCTATTTAAAAATAACGATATGAAAAACAAGAGGATAAACGGATATTGAAATGTTATTAGCAGTGCTTTAGTTTTTATCATTTTAAGTAATTAAAAGTTCGCAAAAATAGCCAAATAATTATTTCAAAAGGTTAGATTGGATTAACGATTTCCGAGGATAGTGAAAGATGGTGTATTTGACTAAAGTGAAATTGTTTTTCCAAACGATATTTGCTACTGCTTAGGTAGCTTTTCATCTTAATTTGGATGCTGAATTTGGAGTAATCGCATGTCGGATTTGGTTGGATTTGCTTCGATTTCGATTGGATTTTTGAGCAAAAAAGGGTCCGTTTGTTTGTATTTACTTGTATTTTTCTTTTGTTTGCTTGTATTTTAGGGTAAAAACGGCTATTTTTTGGCGGATTTTAAGCAAATAGTTTGATGTTTTGGTAGAAGTGAAGCGGGTTTTACCTCCAGAACATTACGGGAAATAATGATGTTATTTTTAAAAGACATTTAAAAGGTATTTAAAGAATGATGTCCAGACAGGTGCAAGTTATCTGAGTAAAAGCCCTAAAACAGCTAACTGTAATATTATTTATTTTTATCTCCATGTCTTCACGATTGTTACCCAGAAAAGGTACATATACCATGCGTATTTCTGTATTTCCCCGCGTGTTCTATAAACATAATTTTAAATATATATGTGTAAATAAAATTTAATTTTTCAATATTTTCTTTTGTGCCTTGACGTTTCTGTGTTTTGAGATAGGTAGACTGCATTCGAGGCATCAACTTATTTGGGTACTTCGCTGTGCTTCGTCGACCAGGGAATATATGTTGCCAGCTATACTACGCAAGGGATAAATTTGTGTGCATAACTCCGATTTAGCTACGCAGTTCGAAGATTGCTCACTGTGACAATTTTCAGCATGTCATGGTTCGACGCGGCTCATCGTGACATATATTTTATTTATATATGAATATAGTACTCACAAAATTTATCCCTTGTCGACTATAAATTTGCAGGAAAGTGGTTATGCAAAGTTATTGTTTTTCAAAGTAGGCTGACGTGATGCTCGGGTAGGAAAATTTCCGCGTGGAGTGGACTTTGAATTGCCATGAGATTGTAAAATGTGGCGCTTACCAGAAGCCGTATTGCATTGAAAAATGGCCATGAAGGAATCGGTTTTATTTTACAAATTGGCATCATATGCATGCTAATCTGTGTATCTTAACGATAAATTAATGTCTCGTTAACGGTGAGATAAAATAATTATTTTTTATAATTTTATATATATTATGGTGTAAGATTGATGATTGTAGATACGTAGGATTAAGATTACCAATTTTCAATTTTATTATGTTGATAATAAAATATGTAATAAAATAATATATAATTAAAATTCATTAAAAAATGTTTGCTTGATAAACAATTTTTCTATCTTCACGGCTAATAGATAAAAACTTGTTAAAACTGGCATAGAAAACTATGTCATTTTTTAACCAGTTTATTGCTTGTTTTATAACCAGAAATAAAGTTCGAAAGTATTTTAATAAAAATTCTAAAAAGCGATAACGTATGAGATCAGGAAATCTTTACTCCAAACTACTGATTACCGGAAGAAATGTGAAAAGGAATAGTTTGATCAGAACGCTCCTTTTGGCAGGTATATTGTTATTTGGCGTGCAGGCAAATGCACAGCTCATTAGCTCTTTCTCAGGGGACCAGACAGTATGTGCCGAGGGAACGGCTTCATACACTGTAATACCGGGCTCACCGTATGCTGATGGGGATGCGCTGACCTACCAATGGCAATTATCGCTTGATCATGGCGTTACATTCAGTGATATAAGCGGGGCTACTGATGCCACGTATTCGATACCTAGTGTGCCTATAGGGGACAACGGTTATTTTTACCAAGTAGTGGTTACGGAATCAGGATTTTTTTCCGCTGATGAAAGTTCTTACATAGATTATGGCTATACGGGTAATTTAACCGTGAACGCAGTGCCATCCGCCATATCGGGAAGTACATCAGTATGTGTAGGGACAAACACAACGTTAAGTGATACTCCGATAGGGGGCACCTGGAGCAGCAGCGCTACAAGTGTTGCTACTGTTGACGAAACTTCGGGCACAGTATACGGTGTTACCACCGGAACAACAACAATTGTTTATACCTCAGCTGGCTGTACGGCAAGTACGATAGAGTCTGTAAATCCGTTACCCACTACAATACTCGGTACTTTGAATGTGTGCCCCGGCACTACCACATCATTGAGTGATGCAGGTGGCGGAACATGGAGCAGCACCAGCGTGCATGTAACAGTAAACTCAACGTCAGGAAGTGTGACCGGCGTATCTAATGGAACAGCCATCGTCACTTATACATTACCCACCGGCTGTATGACTACAGCCGTTGTAACGGTTAATCCGCTACCGGGAGCTATCACCGGTACTGCCAGTGTATGCCCTGGTGCTACAACGACATTGAGTGATGGCGGCGGCGGCCACTGGAGCAGCGGCAGTTTGGGCGTTGCGACAATCGGTTCAACAAGTGGTATAGTGTCAGGCGTTACACCGGGCAATTCGGTAATCACTTATACATTAGGCACAGGCTGCAGCATTTCGACTACTGTTACCGTAAATTCTTTACCAGCTGCTATAGGCGGGACATTAAATGTGTGTGTGGGTTCATCAACGGCACTGAGTGATGCAACGACAGGTGGTACCTGGAGCAGCGGCACTACATCTGTTGCTACAGTTGTGGGTGGCACGGGTGCAGTATACGGCGCAGGGCCGGGCACAGCGGTAATCACCTATACACCGCCTACCGGTTGCAGCACTACAGTGATCGTAACTGTGAATGCATTACCAGGCACTATAGCCGGGACAAAAAATGTATGCATAGGGTTAACCACATCTTTGACCGATGCAGGTGGCGGAACGTGGGTTAGCGGCACTACGTCTGTAGCTACCATCGATGGGTCAGGCGTGGTTACCGGAGTAACAGCAGGCACATCAGCTATTATCTATACGCTTAGTACCGGCTGCACAGCCACTACGGTGATCACCGTGAACCCGATACCTTCGGCAATAACAGGCACTCCCCAGGTATGTGCCGGCTCAACAACAGGGTTAGGCGACCCTACTCCTTTCGGACAATGGAGCAGCAGCAATACCAGTGCTGCGACAGTTGGCTCCGGAACGGGTACCGTATATGGTGTGTTAGCAGGAACCACCACCATAACTTATTCTTTATCTATAGGCTGTACAGCTACCGTAGTGGTAACCGTTAACCCACTGCCAACTGCAATAACCGGCACTGGAACTATTTGCGGAACGTCAACTACAACATTAACCGATGCAGGTTCGGGTACGTGGAGCAGCAGTAATACTTCAACTGCTACTGCGGGCGTTGCCACCGGAGTCATCACAGGTGTAACGCCGGGTACCGCGACTATTACTTATACACTGGCTTCGGGCTGCGGAACGGCTACTACTGTTGTAACGGTTAACGCCACCGTAGGGTCTATAACCGGAAATGCTTCTGTATGCGGC
>Ga0182030_10010784_pt1 | contig 18510 bp, 20 predicted proteins | sample 812S3MmetaG_FD_121299 | JGI IMG/M metagenome (GOLD analysis project Ga0182030, IMG submission 121299) | Permafrost microbial communities from Stordalen Mire, Sweden - 812S3M metaG (Illumina Assembly) | ecosystem: Environmental > Terrestrial > Soil > Wetlands > Permafrost | place: Sweden...
GCATCGGTGGCAAAGGCCTGTAGCCCGCGAATGCAGGCGCCGCCATTCTTACCAGAGCGACACAATCGGGGCCGATACTTCGGATGTCTCCTGCGAATGCGATGCAGCCGCCGGAAATAGGGGCACGGTCTCCGATCATAACGTGTGCGTTAAGAATTTCAGCGATCTTGGAGTGAATCACTAATCCCCCCGAGATGTCTGTTTCTGAGACAAAACCGCGTTCTTTCTAACCCTCACACCCAGCCCATCACCGTTTTCAGGGATGAACTCAACTCCCCCGATTTCCAGCGCTGTCTGTAGGGCCTGAAGAGTTGCGGCGTTTGCAGGTTTGTCTGCCTCAATCCGAGTGATGGTCGCTGGCGACACTTTAGCCCTCGCCGCTAGCTCTCTGACTCCCCATTTCAGCGCTGAGCGGGCCATCCTTAGTTGTATCCCTGTTATCATATAATGTCCTTGACATAACTCAGCGTCGGCCCCACTATGCCATTCGGGGTTTCGGGGCCTCAGTCGAAATCCCAAGCAAGGAAGCGCTTGGATATGGTTGATTTCGAGAATAGCACGAGTCTGTCTTTCGTCAGCCGCCGCAAGCTGCTTACTGGTGCAGGTGCAGTGCCCCTCCTGGGTGGTCCGCTCCAGCCTTCGAGGCAGCTGCCCGCAACGCCCGACCCCATCATCCTACTCTGGCGGGAATGGCAGCGCCTGTTTGCTCGTGCCTCAGCTCTGTGTTGCCTGTTCCAGGATATGGAAACCCATCTCATGCACACAGTGGACATCCCGCAAGTGTTCATCCCGTCGCCTCAGGGCTCCCGGGCCATCTGCGCCCAATCGCATGCCGAGATCGACCGGGCGCTGACCGAGAGTGATTGCTCCCCCGAAATCAGTGCCGCCTTGCACGTCGAGTTCGCCGACCGTCGCGCACGGTGGGATGCGGCGGCGGACCGACTCGGCTTCAACGAGATTAAGCAGCAGGAAGGCGAAGCCTGGGACGAAGAGGCCAGGGCTACGACGGCAATCTTCCAGACGCGCGCGACAACCCTGGCGGGCGTCGAGATCAAGATCGCGCTTATGGTCCAGCTTTGCGCCACCGGCTCCGACGATCCAGATTTTCCTCTGCCGCAGCTCCGCACTACCATGGCTGACTTAAAGCGCCTCCGGCGCAACCTCGAAGCGCTTCGGTGCTGAGACAGTTCCTATTGATAGTCGGCTTCGTCTTCGATTTTTTTCAGCACCAGAGTCTTTCACGAGTAGTCAGTTGACCGGTGTCTATTGAGGCTATGCACAGCTCAGTGAAGCGAAGGCTTAGACAGAATGGCCTTCATGTGGCGCAAGACCGTTTCCCATAACAGCAGCTCCTCCGCGGGACGCTCGGCCGCAGCTTGATTGCAGGCATCGATTGCCAGCGTCATGTGCGTCGTTTCGGGCCGTGCCGATTGCGGTACTGAATGACGAAGGTTTTGGCACCCGAAGCCTTGGCCTGAAGGCTGCTATCCCAAAGCGCGACTTCCTGGCCAGTCGGGTTGATGTCGTCGATCAGTGTTTTCGAAAGCTCTGACATCCAGCCTTATCCGGTAAGCGGGAAGTAAGTATACAGGATAAATTATGAACGAATGCCATAATATCGTATCTAAGATAATATGTATGAAATATACCTGAAATTGTGGGATAAATAACAGTATATCGTATTAGAGAGGGCGACAGTATACTTGTGTATATGTTACAAATAATATCTCAAAAGTTAAACGAGGCGCTGATGCTGCCGAATACGTCGTTGCCGTGTTGCCCGACGAATTCCTCGGTGCGCACAACTTCGGTCGCGGTCAGCCTGACGCCGTAGACGATGACCGCCGCGCCGGCTTGGAAATCTGCGACCAGGGTCTTTTTGGGGACGCTCTGGCTTTTGGCGAACGTATTGCCGTCGAGGAAAATATCATGGGCCACGGCACGGCCCTCGGCGCCGGCAAACAGGTACCAGCCGAACCGACGGCCGGTGTCACTGTCGGATAAAAAGAAATCAGAGCCGGCCAAACCCGGTCGGATGCGCGGCGGACCATAGTCACTCGGCAGATCGCGTCCGAAGCGGATCATGCCCCCGACCGATGCATCGATCTGGACGTTGCCGAGATCGAAGCCGACACTGGGCGTGAAATCCGCCCCCAAATGACCGAACTCCATTTGCGCCAATGCCCGCCACTTATGGTCATAGGATATCAGAAGGCCTGGCTCGCTTTTCAGCTGATTATCCCATCCTCGGAGTTGTTCATTACCGAAAGCGAAGGCGTGGAAGCTGTTCTGAACCTGCTCTCCCAGTGCGGCACGGCCGACGACCCCGAGGTCGACTTCCAATGTGTCGATCTCATCGACACGCGAATAGGCCGCCGGGTCCGGCTTGGGCGCCTTGATCAGCGTTAGGCCGGCGTATAGCCAGCCGGCATAGGGACGATCGTTCAATATAGGGGCCGTGGCGGTCTTGTTTTGGGGCGTGAAGATACTCTGCCCCAGAGACCAGCCAATCCGGCCGACGCTGTTTTCGTCTCCGACAAAGGGAATGGCTTCTGCGGTTTGCTCGATCCAGCTTTCATCGCCTGGCTCGCTCGGCGCGGGGAGCCAATCGAAGCGCAGGCCGTTCGTATAATGGCGATCCCGGTTGTCGGGACTGAAATAGTCGTTTTCCACCTGGATGCTGAGCGTGCCGTTGTCCGGCGCGCCATGTGCATGAAAGGCTGCGACCGCAGTAAGGGTAAAGCCTGCAAGCGCGAGGCAACCAGAAGCCAAGTGTATTCGCACGACGGACGCTCCGATATGCCGCCGGAGACCGATTTTCGGGCAAGGTTATTAACGGCGGCACCGCGGAAACCCCGAAGAGCTTGGGGAGGTCCAATCGCCTGCCAGATTCTCCCCATTCGTGACATTTCGGGTACAGCCGGACCTAAAGATCTGCGGCGGCCGCCTGGAAGAGGGATCTCAGCCAGACCAGGGCAGGTTGGTTGCCTAGCGTCTTATGCCACAGAGCCATAATCTCGAACGGAGAGGACGCGTAGGGCGGTGTAAACAGCTTCAGGCGATAGCGGCCGGCGTAGGCGAGCGCGATTCGTCTCGGCAGCAGGGCTGCAATATCGGAGTCGGAAACGATAGTTGGTGCGGTCAGGGCGTTCGGAATCGTCAGGCTGATCCTTCGGCGCATACCCTGAGCGCCCAGCGCGTCAGCAAATGCCGATGCATCGTCCCGCAAAACCCGCCGCTCCAGCCCGTGATCGGCGACGACGCCGTCGATTGCGGAATCGTCTTCGCCGGGCGCAACGATCAGATGCTGCAGTTCGACCAGCCGGTCGAGGGTCAGCGGCCATCCGGCCAATGGGTGGTCGGCGCGCAGCGTCCAGACCATCGTGTCGGTGAAGAGCAGCTCGCGGGCAAATCGCTCGGGGATGCGCCCAAAGCCGCCGAGCGCAAGGTCGGCACGGCCGCTGTCGAGATCTTCGACGATGTGGCTGCTGCTTGGCCTGATCCTCAGTTCGGATAAGGGTGCTTCAGCCCGCAGCCTGGCCATTACACCCGGCAACAGAACCGCGCCGACATAATCTCCGCAGATGACGGTGAACTGCCGGTCCGACAGTTCCGGTACGAACTCCGCGGGGGTCAGCGCTTGTTGTAGTTGGAGAAGTCCCTGACGCAAGCCGGGGCCGATTTCCGCCGCCCGCGCCGTCGGCTGCATGCCGTTGGACCCGCGTACGAACAGGTCGTCTTTCAGCAGATATCGCAGACGATTGAGCGCATGACTGATCGCCGACGGTGTTAGTCCCAAACGCGCCGCGGCGCGCGTCACGCTGCGCGCCTCTGTAAGCGCATCGAAAACCCTAAGCAGGTTCAGATCGAGCGAAGCAAATTGAATCTGGTGCATTTTGATCCTGACGAATTCTCATTCGGATCATGCGACTTGCAGCCTTAGAAGAGAAGCGCGATCTGGAAAGTGAGCGCGATCAGGCAAATGGGAGGAAACATGAGCGGACCCGATATTCATGAGCAGCGTGTCATGGACGGACGCGCCTGGGCTGATTTCTGCGACGGCCTTAAGGCGGCAGGGGACACGATCTTCCGTCCAGAGGCTCCGGAGACGGTGCTGGACCGCGCGGAGGGCTGGCGCTGGCTGACGCGTCTGACGCGTGCGGCGCTCGACATGGCGGTCGAATATTCCAACGTCGATTTTCCGGGCTTTTACGCGCTGTCGAACCAGACGATTCGGATCGGGGCGGACAATCCCGACAACACCTATTTCAATTCGACGATTTCGGGTGCGCACGAATACCGGATTTCCGGCACGCGCGGCACGGCGCCTTATCTCACATTCGGGTCCAAGGCCAACCGCTATGCCGTCGACGGTACCATGGCGACGACCGGCGAGATCAACGCCAAGGATATCGACATCAACCCGGACGGCACCTTCGAGATCATCGCAAGCGCCAAACCGCATAACCGCAATTGGCTGCCGTTGGCGGCGGATTCCGACATGATCATCGGGCGCGAAACCTTCCTCGACCGAACGCTCGAAGTGCCGTGCAAGATCAAGATCGAACGGATCGATGCGCCGAAGGCGCCGCCGCCGTTAACCGCCGAAAAGCTGGACAAAGACCTGCAGGCAACGGTCAAATGGGTTCAGGGTACGGCCAAAACTTTTGCCGACTGGACTCAACTGTTCATGCAGGCGCCGAACCAGCTTCCCCCGATCCACCAGAGCATGTCTGTGAACGGCGGCGGCGATCCGAACATCCGCTATTATCACGGCTATTGGAAACTCCAGTCCGACGAAGCGTTGGTCATCGAGAGCGAAGTGCCGGACTGCGTATTCTGGAACTTCCAGCTCGATAACTATTGGATGGAATCGCTCGAATATCGCTGGCTGCCTGTTTGGGTGAACAAACACAGCGCAAAATATCAGCCGGACGGCAGTATTATGCTGGTGATCGCAGATAGAGACCCAGGAGTCGGTCATTTCATCTATACCGATCATCATTTGAGCGGCACGATGCTGCTGCGCTGGGTCAGCGCCACAAGCGATCCGCAGCCGCGCTGCCGTGTCGTGAAACTGGCCGAGCTAGAGAATACCGCGAAAGCGTAACGGCTCCGCCGAGACGAAAACAGGGAAGGGATCTCATGGACGACGCGGTCGCGGCCACGCCGACGTTGACGTTCGAGGCACTGACGGACGAGGCGCGGCGGCGCACCGGACTGGACGATTTCGGATCCGCAGGCTTCGTCGAGCCGATGCAGATGCTGCTGAAATCGATCAGGGAGGAAGCGCGGCTCAGCGAGATGGGCCGCATCATCCAGTTCGAAAATATCGTCAATCTTCTGAGCATTCGCCTCAGTACGACCGAGGCGATCAAGCGACATCCGGAGATATTGGATGAGAAGGTAACGGTTGCCGCGACGATCGTCGCTCTTCACCGAACCGGCAGCACTCTGACCCATCGCATGCTGTCCAGCGCACCCTCTATGACCGCGATGTCCTGGTGGGAGTGTCAGTATCCTGTTCCCCTGCCGGGCGAAGTGCGCGGTCATCCGGTTGAACGGCGGCAGCTATCGCAAGAAAAACTCGACATGTGGCTCCAGGCGATGCCGGACCTGATGTCGATCCACCCGATGTCGCTGGACCAGCCGGACGAAGAGACGACGATTATGGAGGCTGCCTTTTGCGGGTTGTCACCGGAATCGTTCCTGCGGGTGCCGTCCTATGCGAAATGGAGCGCCCAGGCGGACCACTCACACGCCTATTAAGATCTACGGACCACGCTCAAATTCCTTCAATGGCAGGTTCCGTCTCGCCGTGGTCGATCCTGGGTCCTCAAGACACCGAGCCATCTGCCTTCGCCGGCCGCCCTGGCCAAAGCCTTCCCGGAAACGCTGATCGTGATGACCCATCGCGATCCGTTGAAGACGACACCGTCTTTCTGTTCCATGAGCTATACGCTTCAGACCATGCAATCGAATGATGTCGACCCGCTCGAACTCGGCGCCCACTGGTCCAAACGCCTGGCCCGATTGATGGACCGCCTGCTGGAGGCGCGGGCGCAGATCGGTGAGGATCGTTTCCTGGATCTGCGCTACGAAGATCTGATCGCCGATCCGCTGGGCGCGGCACGCAAGGTCTATGCCCGAATCGGGCGCGACATGACGGTGGCGGACGAGGCAGCGATGCGGGCCTGGTTGGCTGTGAACGGACGCGACAGCCGACCTTCCCATCAATATAGTCTTGCGCAGTTCGGTCTGTCTGCCGATCAGCTGAAATCGGATTTCGCGGCCTATCGTCAAAGATTTATCCTTTGACTGCGGATCGATAGTCCGAAAAACTACAATCCCCTTGATAGGGGAGGCGCTGGTTCTGGAGTTATCTCAATGAAAACCAGGCAGATCGGGTCGATGGAAGTTCAGAAGGTCGTGGAGCTGGACGGGATGGCGCTGCCCGCCAGGCTGGTCTTTCCAGGTGCGAATTCCGATATCGTCCGGCAGGGGCGGAAAATGTTCGATGCGCGCTTTATCGCGCCCGATTCGGATTCTCTGCTTTGGAGCTTCCATTCCTATGTCGTGCGCAGCCGGGGCAGGAATATTCTGATCGACACCTGCCATGGCAACGACAAGAACCGACCGGAACCGGTCGCCTATGCGCATATGATGAATACCGACTATCTTGGCAATCTCGGCCGCGCAGGACTGCGCCCCGAGGATATCGATATGGTGCTCTGCACCCATCTTCATATCGATCATGTCGGCTGGAATACCCGGCTCAGCGATGGTAAGTGGGTACCGACCTTCCCCAACGCAAAATATCTAATGACCAGAGCAGATTACGAGCGGTTCGAGCATATTTCTCCTGACGATCAAGAGGGTGCGATCGGATATTATTCATTTCATGACAGTGTCTTGCCGGTGGTAGCTGCGGGACAGGCTGAGCTTATCGAAACCGATCATGTGATCGAGCGCGAGCTCGACCACGGCCTGTGGATGGAGGGAGCGCCGGGTCATACGCCCGGAAGCGTCATCATCCACGCCCAGGATGGTCACGGTCATGCACTTTTTGCCGGAGACGTCATCCACCACCCCCTCCAGATGGCCTGGCCGTCTCTGCATGTTGCCGGGGAATATGACACAGGACTGGGCATGCGGACGCGCCGACGGATGTTCGAATCCTGCGCTGACACCGATACACTGTTGCTGCCGGCGCATTTCCCGTCCCCGACAGCGGCCCGTGTGATCAGCACCGCTGAGGGTTTCGGCCTGACTTTCGAGGAAGACTAATGGTCCATCTGCGCATAAACCCAGCCTTCGTCCAATTGGGTTATGTGACCAACGATCTGAAGCGTGCCTGCCAGGCTTTTAAGGAGATGCGGGCGGTTCCGGATTTCTTCATCTGGAACAATGTGCCGGTCCATATGGAATTGTATGGCAAACCGGCGACCGCCGAAATGAACCTCGGCTTTGCCTGGGTGGGCGACACGATGATCGAGTTGATCATGCCGGTGTCAGGTTCGATTGAGGTCTATATGCCGGGCATCGAGGGGCCGGACTTCGGGCTTAAGCTTCACCACATCGGCTATGGTGTCGCCGGAGACCAGGATCGTTTCGATGCGAAATTGAAATTGCAAATGGAGTTGGGGCACCCGCTGGTAAATATCAGCCGCGCTGCGATGGGCAGCTATAGCCTGTTGGACGCCCGTAAGACCTTCGGCCATTACATTGAATATCTTTGGAATAATGCCGACGGCTTGGAGTTCTTCGCGAAGATTCCGCGCTCAAGTTAAGCTGGTGCCGACAGACTTCGTGCGCCGACCACGGCCCGATGCACGCGCTCTTCCGGGCCGATGCCCTGCGCTTGCAGCGAGCCCATTGGAACCTCGATCCCGACAACGGTGCCGCCTGGCAGAGTCTTCAGAAACTCGGCAAGCGGCAGCTCTCCGTCTCCCGGGACTAAGCGATTGCTGAGTGCTTCATCGAATTGTCTATCGATAGGCATTTCAGCCGGTCCGTCGGAAAGTTGCGCCCGCCCGACGATGCTTGGGGAGAGCTTGGCTATGTCTGCGGCGGTAAATCCGGCGCGATACAGATGCAGTGAATCGAACTGAAGTTTTGCATTGGTCCGATTCATCGCGGCGAGAAAGGCCGCGGCTTGCGCCGGCGACGGCAATGGCGTGCGTCTCGACCATTCCGTGACGACATCCAACCCGTATTCGCAGGCGATATCGCAAAAAGCAGTGAAATTATCCTTTAGGCGACAGAGATCGGGGTCGCGCAGCAGCACATTGACGCATCGCGCCTCCAGCCACCCGCTGGCGTCCAAGGCGCGGCGAAAATCGGCGACATCGGTCTCGGGTTTCAACAGGAAGCCCTCGGTCATGTCGATCGAGATGCCCAGATCGCGGCAGCGCCGCCGCACTTCCCGGCGCATCGGCGTATCCCGGTCCATGCCAAAATCGGGGACCCCATCGGCTGGATGGGTCATGATTGCGATCAGGTCCAGGCCGTTCGCCGCGGCCAATTCCGCCAGTTCGACCGGGCTGGCTTCCACTGCGGTCAGGAAATCGAGGCAAAGCGGATGCATCTCGTCAGGCCGCCATATATTGGCCGCCGTTGATGTCGAGCGATGTGCCCGTCACCATGCGGGAATAGTCCGAGACGAAGAACAACACCGACTTCGCACATTCCTCGTCCGGCGGAATGACGCCGAGCGGGATCGTGGCTGCGATTCCGTCGATTATCTCCTGCTCCGACACGCCGCGGGACTTGGCCATATGGTGTAGGTGGCTTTGCACCGGTGCGCCCCACAGCCAACCCATGCGGGGTGCGTTGACACGGATATTGAATGGGCCCAGTTCGGCTGCAAGCTGCCGTGTCGCACCGTGTAGAGCCGCCTTCGCCGCCACATAGGCGCCCTCGCCGGCGATCGGTTGGACGACGGACCTGGTGCTGACATTGACGATGGCGCCGTCGCGCTGCCGCTTCATTACCGGCGAGACGGCCTCGATCATGCGCATCGCGCCGTAAAATGTGACGTCCATATTGGCTGACCATTGGTCCAGCCCGTAAGGGTCGAGCGGCCTGCCGCCGCCGAAGATATAGGCGCTGTTGATCAGCCCATCGACCCGGCCGAAGGCTTCGACCGTGGCCGCTGCCAGCCGTTTGCACTGCGCGGCATCGGCCACGTCGGTTGGAACGGCGATGGCTTGTCCGCCGGTCGCGGCAATTTCGTCCGTTACCTCACGCACAAAATCGCTCGATCGTGCGGCGACGGCGATTTTTGCTCCTTCGGCGGCGCCGATCACGGCGAGTTTGCGCCCCATGCCAGGCCCGACTCCCGTGACGATGACGACCTTGTCCTTGAGCAGCATGTTCTCCCCCCTTTTTGCCACAGTCTAGCGGCAGAATGGCCCGGGCGACAGTTCCGTCGTCCAGCGCTCGGGTGCCGCAATTATGGGATAGGGATGGGTGGCGACGAGTTTCCAGGCGCTATCGTCCTTCACCAGCAAGACGGCCTGGCCGGCAGCCAGTTTCAGGCTTTGGCCGGTCTGCGAGGCGGCCAGGGCCGCGGGTACGCAGGAAATCAACGCATAATCGTCGCCTTTGCCATGTGCGGCGCTTAGCGCGGCCGGGTCGGCGCGGGGCATATCGTCGAAATTGGTCAGTGCGTGGCCGGGGTGGCTGAGCTCTATGGCGACGCGCAGCATGAATGCGACGCTGCGATTGTCACCCGGCAGCAGCAGGGCAACGTGATCGCCGTCATGCAGATAGGGGGCGACCCATGAGGCTATATCCCAGATCAGGGGTTGCGGTTGGCGGCTGTCGCTGCGGGTCCATCCTGCCGTTGCTAATGGCGCGAGAACGGCGAGCATGATCGCGGCGGTCCCAACCGCGCTCCAGCCCTGGCCCAGAGCCGGTGAGCCTCGCCTGATCCAGGTCTCACGCGCATAAACGACGATCGCCAGCGTCGCCAGCAGCCCGAGATGGATATTATAGCGGAAGAACGAATGGGCCGACGCCCCGATTTCGCCTGGGAAATGGCTGATATAGGTAAAGATCAAAAATGCCGTGTAGAGCAGCGTCACGCCGAGCGTCAGCAGGAACAGCCTTGCCGCCGGAGTTAACCCTCGGCGCAGCACGACCGGAATCGCGCTCAAGGCGACGCCATAGAGCAGCACGAAAAATGGCAGGCGATCCCAGATATGGAGCGCCATATTCGCCAGGATGGCGGGGATATTGGCAAAGCCCCATTCGCTTGGGGGCAGAAAGCGCAGTTCGTCGTCGGGTGCAAAATGGGTCTCTACATAGAACCGCCAGACTCCCACCAGTAGGACCGCCGGCAGGAAGGCCGCTATCAGCGAGAGAAAGGCTTTGCCAGGGCCGATGCGGCGGTCGAACGCGCCCAGCAGGAAGGCTACGGCGACGACACTGCCCATCAGAAAGACGCTGACCTGCTTAATCGCCACGCCGGCGAGAAGCACGAGCACGAGCTTGAGCCGTTCCTCGGCGACCGTTCGATCGCCGGCGAGGGCAGCCAGCATGCGTTCCGCCTGCCATGCTGCAAAGGCGACGGTGACGGCGACTGCAGGGTCGCCATAGCTGCTGAACTGGATTTTCGGGTCGAAGCCGGGGTTGAAGAAGGTCGTCAGCAATATGCCTCCGGCAATCGCCGGCCAGCTCGGCGCGAGCGTTCCGGCCGCCTGAGGTCCGCGCAACGACCCCGCCAACAGCAGGGCGAATGCCAGCTGCAGTAACAGATTGACGTGGGTCAGAATATTCGGCGGAAAGGTTGGAACCAGCAGGGCTGGCAGAAAGGCCGCCAACTGTAAATTATAGGGAAATGCCGGCCAGACCGCGAGCATCGGCGCGCGGTTGCCCGCTGGAAACTGCCCATGGTCATAGAGATAGGCCGCGTTCGGCAGTTGGTTCGTAAAAGTGTCCGGTCCGGATGGATAGGCCGCCGTCAGTAGCACGATCAGCGGGAGGCCGAGCAAAAGCAGCTTGCCGAGGGCGATCAGATCCGTTCCTGAAAGGCGCCCGCGCGGCAGAAAAGCGGCGACAGCGGCGATGGCAACCAAGGCGGCTGCCGCAAGCCGCATGGTCTGCGGCGTGCTGGCCCCCCAGAGGGTCAAAACCAGGCACACTGCGCCCCAGCCGCAGATCAGGGCAAGTTCGGGTAATGTGCGCGGCCCGACTATCGCGCGCCCGAGAACCAGCATGACGAGGGCCGAGGCGAAGACTGCCAGTAAGCCTTCCGCCTGGATCGCCGTCGGCAGAAAGGCGGACTGCAAGGCGGCGGCGGAGTACCAGGGCCAGAATGTCATTGCGCGTGCTCGGTTTCGGAAGGCCGCGCAGGGTGCGAGAGATGGACGAGCATCATCCGCGGGACCGCAAAAGTGACCGTGCCGGGAAGCTTGGCCGGGTCGAGCTTGGCCTGAGGGTCCACGATGATCATGTCGTCATAGCCGTCTAGGGGCGGCAGCGCGCCGTCTGCCGCCGCCTGCCATAAGACAGCCGGCAGATGCTTGGCCCAAAGCGGATAGACGCAGTCCTGAAGTCTAAGCGGCTGCTGATGTGGATCGGCAAACATAGTGTCCACAAAGGCGTGCCGTTCGATCACCGCCAGCGTGGCAAAATGATAGAGCGGCACACCGCCGGCCTGGACATCGGTCACCGGGGCTGCAACTGTGACCTTGGCGCCGGGCGCGATTTTGTCGAACATGGGGCGCAATGCGTCATATTCGCGGTCTGCGCGCAGCCAGACTGTTTCGATCACCGCCATGCGAACCAGCAGCAGCGCCAGCAGCAGGCCGGTGATCGTCTGCCGGCGTTTCGTGCTCACGGCGCCCCAGCCGCTGACGGCGACGAAGACGAGTGCTATCGCGATGGGCAATCGGTGATCGATGCCCGAGGCCGATAAAAGGCGGGTCGGTACGATGACGAATGCCACCAGCAGCGCGGCCAGGCACCAGCGCAGCCGGTCGTGCAGTATAATTGCGCGCCACTTCAGACCGGCGATCACCGCGATCAGCACCACCGCGAAAGTCGTGCCGTCGAATATCCGATTGTAATTATCGAAGACCGACACCGGCAGATCGAACTTCCGCAAGGGGTTGCCGTAACCAAAATGGGTCGAGGCGCCGGACGTCGGGCCGTCCAGGAACAGGATGATGCCGGGGAGCAGCGAGACAAGCGCGGGCGCGGCGCGGCGAAGTTTCGCAATAACGTCGACACGCTCCGTCCCGTGCGGGGCGAGCGAGAAGGCGACAATGGCGACGGCATAGCAGCCGAATGCGGCCAGATGGGCCAGATAGATCGCCGTCGCGGCAATAGCGCCCACAGCCACGCGCAGCAAGACTGGCTTGCGTTCCATGGCAACCCATGCGGCCAGCGCCCACAGCATCAGGGCAAGGCCGGCGAGATAGTTCAAAAATCCCCACAGCAGGACGCGGTTATAAAGCAGCAGGAAGGCAAATAGCGGCCAGAGCGACCATCGGTGGAAGGCGGCGCGATGCAGCGCGATACACCCGCCGGCAAGCGCCAGAAGCGTTACGCCCAGGGCAAGCTGCATCGCGACCTCGACCGACATTCCATGCATCAGCCAGGGTACGACCGCATCGAAGGCCAGATCGGGCAGCGGATCCCACGCGATGCGGTAGTACCGGGCCAGATCGGTTGCGCCGGGCAGGACCGCGATCAGATACATCCGCGCCATATGGTTGGGATAATCCAGGATCGGCGGCAGCTTCACCGTTACCAGTGGAATGGCCGCGAGCAATGACAGCAAAACAAAACCCAATGCGACGAACCGCCGGCGGCCTTCGGCCTTTTCGATCAGGACCATGCGTAAGCTTAGAACCGGGCCGATGAGATCACGCCGAAAATAGCCAGGGCGGATGACAGAAGAATCATAAACCAGGTCAACAGAATGCCGCCCGCGCGGCCCAGCGAGGTGCCCGCACTACGGTTCAAGCCGAAGCTGTGCAGTGCCCGACCCAGCACGAGCATCACGCCCAACGTATGGATCACCGCAGCGCTGAACGCCTGCGCTTCGATCGAGGCGAGCAAGATCAAACCCAGAGGGGCATTTTCGGTCAGATTCGCGTGGGCGCGGATCGCCCGCCGCAACGCCGGGTGATCACCGTCGCCGAGGGGGATCTTGAGGCCCACGCGATAGCGCGAAACATTGAAAGCGAGAAAGATCAGCAAAAGACCGAGCAGCCCGGCATAAAGCGGGGTAATAAAGTTTGTTATTTCGTCCATTAAAGCGCCCCATTCTGCCGGGCGCAGACCATAGCGCCCGCGGGTGCGACGCTACAAGAGATTACCCTGCCGCTCCGGGGCTTTGGCCGCCTACCGCCGACTCTATCGCCTGCGCGACCTCTTCCTTTTTCGCGCGCGGCAACAGCTTCATCGTCAAAATGAACGCGGACAGGACCAGACAGATGCTGTTTGACACGATGACCGGCCAAGCCGGCAGAAGAGCGCCATAGGCTGTCCAAAGGGTAAAACCGGCCACCGTCACGATATACATCCCGGTCGAGATACTGCTGGTGTCGCGGCTGCGGATGATTTTGATGGCCTGAGGTAGGAAGCTGACCGTGGACAACACGGCCGCGACCGCACCGACGATCGTCTCAATATTCAAGTCGAACTCCCGAGCGTGTGGGCGAAGATCGCCCCTCGAGAGTCATCCGCTTTGCGGGGCGGGTTGTTCCCTTGCGCGCTTCGTCCGCGCCGGCAGGAGAATTTGCAGCGCGCTGATCGCGACGATGGTGCCGACCGACAAGAACGTGTTGTGCATCCCGATTCTACCGGCGATCGGGCGCAGCAGGAAGGGGTTGAGCAGATCGCCGAAATAGATCGCGGTGAAGAACAGTCCCACTGCGCGGCCGCGGGCCGAGGCCGGCGCCCGCCCCAAGATCAGCCGGCTGAAATGGGGAATCATCCAGCCTGCGCCCGTCCCGGTCAGCCCAGCGCCGATGGTGGCATCGAACTGCCCATGCGACAGTCCGAGCAAGATTCCGCCGGACCCCAACAGCAGTGCCGGGGCGGAATAATTGCCGCGCAACCCCAGACGGGGCCCGAGCAGGCTATAGAGCACCGAGCCCAGCATCGTCATCGACGACCCGGCGATGGCGACATGCGAAATCCGTACCGGGCCGGTGACGCCGTTTTCGGCCAGCAGAAAGGGAAGCTGGGTCGAGTTCATCATCATCGCGACCGCCAGAAAGACGCCCAGGATAAAGATCGGCCAGAGAAAGCTGAGCGACTCTTTGGCAGCGGTTTCGGCGTATTTGCTGAGCTTTGGCACGGCCGGAGCGATGGCGAACAGCGTTGCCGGGATCAAAAGCAAAGGCAGCAGGAACAGCATGAACACGCCATGCCAGCCAAGGCTCTCGGCTATATATCCCGCGAATAGGGCCGAGCTTAGCCCGGAGACGCCGCCGGCGATGTTGCGATAGCTGAGCCACCGCGCGCGGGCCGCGTCGTCGAACCGCCCGCCGATCAGCCAGATTGTCGCCGAACCATAGGCGATCGCGGCAAAGCCGAGGGCAAGGCGCGAGACCAGCAGCCAAACCGGGTCGTCGATATAAAGCCCGGCCGAGCCGAAAAGGGCGAAGGCGGCCAATGCGCCCAACAGAACCCGGCGGACACCGAACCTGTCGATGGCCAGGCCCGTCGGCCCGCCGCCCAGCATCAGCCCGACGCTGGGCATCGTCGCGATCAACTGCGCGAAGAACGGCCCGTCGACGCCGAAGCCGAAGATGGTAAAGGCCGGTTGCCCGCCCGGCGTGAAATGCCTGGCAATCGACGGCAGAACAGGCGCGGTCGCGGTGAAAATCAGCGCCAGACTGGGCGCGGACGACAGCATGACCGCGATGGCTAGCCAATCCCGCCAGGCGGCCGATTGACGCCACTTCGCCACCGGCTGTGCATGTGCAAGAAAGCCGTCATTCTGTTCGATAGCCAAATGCCTCTCCCGCTTGGCGATGCAATTCAGGCCGGGTTATTTCTGGGGGATCACGGTCTTCCAATCGAGCGTCTTGCTGTCGAGTTCTACCCCCGCCGTTTCCAGGAATCGGCTGACCATCATGTAGAGGCCGATCAGCAAGGTGAGATCCAGGACCTGCTTGTCGGATAGGTGCTTTCGGACCGCGGTTAGATTGGCGTCGCTCGCCTTCACGTTCTTCACCACGTCTTCGGTGAAATTCGATACGGCCTGCTGAACCTCGTCCAGCGCCTCGACATGCTCCCCGCCGTGCTTGATCGCCTCGATCTGCCCGTCGGTCAGCCCGGCATTCCGCGCCCCGGCTTCATGCTGATAGGTTTCGTAAGGGGCGTGGGACAGATAGCCGACGCGCAGAATCGCGATCTCACGCAAAGGCGGCGGCAGGCTGGACGCCGGACCGTAGAAGGCGCCGGAGAATTTGGTGAAGCCGTCGAACACGCCTTCCGATGCGCCGGCCATCATCCGCACGACATTGATCGGCGCCCGCGCCACGCTGTTGCGCACGGCGTCGGGCAGGGTGGCTGGGTCTGCGTAGGGTATGCGCGGCATTGTTTGGTTCTCCCCCGGGCGGTGTCATTGGGCCGCCATATTTTGCTTCGATATCGTCCGGCATCTTACGCGCAAGCCCGCGGGGGTGGGCAAGAGCCGAATTAATCTCCGGCGCGAAAGACTGCGACCAGCGACGCCACGATGCGGTTGCCGCGCCCCGCATCGCGCAGGCTCATGCGGCAGGCAATGCGGCCCAGGCTGCCGGTGCTGGCCTCGCCATCCACCGTGAAGGGACCGTCGGTGCCGCGGGCAACGAACATGACGTGCCAGTCCTCAACCCTGATTGCATCCGTGCCCGCATGCCGCGCAGCAAGCTCAGTCGCGGCGGCTTCGAAGACCACATGGGTGGGGCCGAGATGGAGCGAACCGGATGTCGACATGATTTCCGGCGTCATCTTAGGTAGCATCCATAGGCCGTCTGGCCGGCGGATGGCGCCGAACACGGCGTGGAGCGGGGGCAGGGACGGTATGTCTTCGAGCTCGCGCGTCATCTCCAGCGGTTTAAAGCCGGGCGGCGTGTCGCCCAGCTTGATGCCTGTGCCATAGGAAACGGCCAGCACGCGGGACGGGTTTGCGGCATCGACGATTTCCGATTGGCTGAAGCCCATGGTGCGGCCGGTATGGATGGGTGTGCGCCGGATGATGATCTCATCCACGCCGCGGCCGTCGTCCAGAATATGCAGCGCCGCCGTGACCGGCGCGGGCACTGAATGCACGTCGCTGAACCCGCCTGCCTCAGCGCTGGCGATGGCGAGCGGCGCGGCCATGATGGCGCCCGACGCCGTGCGCATGTCGGACCGGATGCGCATGCTGTCATATTCCGCGCCGTGCAGCATCGCCGTCTTGCGGCCGAGATAGCGATAGGTCAACAGACCGTCCGCTCCCAGCATGGATTCGAAGCGGCCCCAGAATTCTTCGGCCGGGACATGGCGCAGGTCGTCAGTCATCGATCGTTCCCCAGCCTTGCTTGCCCTTTGCGACAGGTTAATGCTTGCGCGGTCTGACGACAATCGAGGCAAACCGACATGGACCTGGACAGGCTGATCTTAGAAACCACCTTCCGCCAACTCATCTTGGAACCTGACAAAGACGCGGGGCTGGCCCGGTTCGAGGCGATTGTGGGGCGGGCGGCTGCGGAGGAGGAATTTGAGACGGCAGTTGGGCGATTGCTATCCCGTGAGTTGATTTATGACCCCGTCACTCTGCCGGCCGGCGCGCTGCAATGCCACTGGCGGCTGGAACTGACGCCGGTGGGGGTTGAGGCGGTGCACGGGTATTCGCGGCTACAGCCAAAACAATAGGTGTTTTGCTGGCGGCGTCGGTCTGGTGCGGCGTTCGCACCGAATCTTCCAGTAGTGTGTTGTACTTCAGAAATCCCGAATTACTCGGGCAGTTTCTGTCCGCGCGTCTCCATTGCAAACGGGACGATCAGCAAGCCTAAGGCAAAGGCGCTGGCGGTGAGTGCCACGGGTATGCCGATCGTCCCCATCCTGCTAACCGCGCCCGCGATGAGAAAATTGACGCCTGCACCGACGAAGCGGCCGAAAGACGTCGTGAATGCGAAGGCCGTTGCGCGGACCCGCGTTTCATATTGTTCCGGCAGCCATAGGCTGAACACCGCGAAATTGCCGCCGGCGAACCCGAGGAAAAACAACGTGAAAAGGAAGACTGGAAGCCCGTTCGGTAGGTAGAAGGCCCAGCCGAAGGAAAGCGTAATCGTCGTTAGCATTCCGATGAAATAGAGCGCCAGCGTTGTCTTGCGACCCAGTCTTTCCGCTAATGCCGGGAGCGCCAGGCAGCCAATGATGGTGCCGAACGAAAGGATGGCGGTGCCATAGGACGCCATGTGGGTGGCGGCAAGCGGGCTCATGCCCGCTTGTTTCGCCAGCGCGGAGATCGCGGTCGGTTCATAGACCGCGCCCGCCCAAAGTCCGATGATTGCGACTGATACCAGTATGGCATTGATGATGGTGCGCCGCCGGTAAAACGGGCTGAAAATCTCCGCCAATTGGAAAGTTCGTTTCGCCTCGCTCTTATGGCGTTTCCATCGTGCAGGTTCCTTCACGCGCAGTAGCGTGACGATCGCGACCACCACCGGTGCGACCCCGCAGAGGAACATGGCGCGCCAGCCATAAGTGGCGCCGACCGTGAAATTCAGAATGGCGGCTATGAAAAAGCCCACATAGTAGCCGGTTTGCAAATAACCGGCCCCCATTTTGCGGCGATCTTCGGGCCAGGATTCGGCGACAAAGGTTCCCGCCAACGCCCATTCCCCGCCGATTCCTACACCTGCCAGGAACCTAAAGAGCCCTAATTGCCATACGGTCTGCGCAAGGGCCGCGGCGCCCGTAAATAGGGCAAAGACGAAAATTGTCGCGGCGAGCGTCCGTGTGCGGCCGAAGCGGTCGGCCAAGGGCCCCCATAGGAAGGAAAAACCCCAGCCGGCGAGGAAGAGCGCGAATAGAATGGAGCCGATCGAAGCGACATTCGTGCCTGTCGCGGCGATGCCCGACTTCGGCAGCAACTCGGTCAGAGCGGGGGTCATGACCAGCGCGTAGATGACCGAATCCATGCCGTCGAGCGTCCACCCGCTCCAAGCGGCCCAAAACCCGACAATCTGTTGGCGCGACAGTTTGGTGTGTGTACGGGGCGTGACCCGATCCGCCGAACCCGTGGTCATCCCCATCCCCCATATTATGCGTAATGTGCCGGTTGAGACCGACTTTCCCGTGAACTGCGATCAGCAGGGCGGATAGCACTGTTTGTTATCGATCGCCAAACACGCGTGCGGGGACGCATGTAATTGCGGGGCAAAATTATTTTCGAAATATCAGACCGTAAACTTGCGAAAATCCTAGGTTTGAAACTGGGTCGGAGTAAGATTATCTGACGCCATCATCTTGTCTTGGAGATTGGTGGCGCAGTAGTCCGGAAGGCCGGGGCGA